>Ga0302325_10008911_pt1 | contig 22017 bp, 22 predicted proteins | sample Palsa_T0_2_FD_201948 | JGI IMG/M metagenome (GOLD analysis project Ga0302325, IMG submission 201948) | Peat permafrost microbial communities from Stordalen Mire near Abisko, Sweden - Palsa_T0_2 | ecosystem: Environmental > Terrestrial > Soil > Palsa > Peat permafrost | place: Sweden: Abisko...
ACTGAAAGTGTAATGACTTTTCTAAGCAGAAGGGAAGCGCAATTGAAGATTCTCTAAACCACCGTCATAACGCGAAAACCAAAAACGGCCTCATCCGAGATGAGGCCGCTTAAAGATTTGGAGATCGCCAGTGCGGACTAAACGTTGAAGGACGATCCGCAGCCGCAGGTGCTCTTTACGTTAGGATTCTCAAACTTAAAGCCCGCACCTTCCAGGCTCTCAACGTAGTCGACCACGCAGCCGTCCAGGTAGTTGACGGAAGTGGCGTCCACAAAAACCTTCAGACCATTCATGTCGAAGGTCTTGTCCATCATCCCGGCAGCGTTTTCAAACTGCATGGAATAGGAAAAGCCGGAACACCCTCCGCCGACTACGCCAATGCGCAGTCCAGCCGGGACCGGGTTCTGTTGTCCCATAATCTCTTTTACCTTGGCAACCGCGTTCGCGGTCAGGTTAACCGGAGCTTTCTTCGAGGGGGCTGCTACTGGGTTAGTCACTTCGGGGACGGTTGTCGTGGCCATTCTGATCTCCTTGGCTTGAAAAAGCTTTTCCTGCGTTCATTATAGCAAACATCTTTACCTTGTTTCTGCTCAAAACGAGTCATCCAGATCCGGACAGTCTAAACGCCTTCGAACCATTCGATGACCAGGCTGGAAAAACGTTGCATTTTCAACATGTCTGACCTATTCCTTGCATATTTGCATCGCTTATTTCGATGGCTCAGTCCAGATTTCTTGCTAACTCGTGCGCTTAGGAGTCTATAATAGGGCCGTTAGGGCCCTCCCCGGATCTAGTATGCTCAGCCCTGAATCGGGGAGGTCCCCACACAGGCTTTGTAATTTGCCGAGGTGGCTCATGACACCCCTTTTTCTGGTTTCGACGGTCTTTGGTGTTTTTGCGGTTGGCTTCGTTCTCCTCCTGATCTATCGCAGCACGCTTACCATGCAGGAAGAGGAGCAGTTGTTTCTCGATGACGCAAATTCCCACATGCAGGAAGAACAAACGGCCTTGCTGACTAAGGTGAACCGCCTGACGATCCCCGTCCGAGTCTTCGGCGCGGGCACGGGTCTGTTTGCCCTGATCTTGATTGGCATGTGGATTTCGCAAAAGCTCAGCGAAACGCAATAAGGCAACTGGACGACCCCGAGCAATTGCGCGTTTGGGCGTGGCGAAGTGTGGCCTCATCCCATGTTGCGTCTAAAGTGCCGATCTTAAATGCTGACAGACCCGGGGCTTGGCTCGTCTGGGTCGAGAGTCGTCCGCGCCGGCAAAGCTAGGGCTCATTGCGAAAGTGGCGGAATTGGCAGACGCACCAGACTTAGGATCTGGCGGGTAAAACCGTGGGGGTTCGAGTCCCCCCTTTCGCACCAATAGTTTAGCGCCGATCTCGATTCGGCTGTTTCTGCGCTGTGCCCAATTTTGTGCCCAGTTGAGCTTTTTTCGCCTGCTATCCCGTTCGGAACCGAGCGGCCAGCATCCCACTCTTTCAAAACTCAGCTTCGTAGGTGCTGGTGGGTGTCGGTTCGCTTAAGGCGATCACGGCTCTTGAGTGTCGTTGAGCATTTCCAGTGTCACCCTCCGAGTTGCGATATTTTCAACGAGATCGCATTGTCCTTGGTATTCAGCTTCCTGGCGCGACCCTGGGACGATGAACCTTGCCATTTCGCTGAGGGTATGACGAGCAGCTTTCTCTTCGCCGCAATAGGCTAGCACCACTGCGTACTGGCAACTCACGGGTACAAGGTGATTGAGGAGTTGTCTCTCTCGAACAACGGGTAGCAAGTTATTTTCAAGAAACATGCGGGCACCCTCCGGATCGGAACGCACCCGTAAGCACTCATCGACGAAATCCTGGCCAACTCTTACCGCTGAACTTAAAGCTTCAGCGAGCAAGTAGAATTTGTGAGCGTGAATGCGGCAGAAGCGTGATTCATGTCCGGACTCCTGGAGGGCTTTAGCTTGCAAATCTAGGCAATCGGCGATGCGTTTGAGGTCATCTCCCTTCTGCAAGATGTCCCCGATTTTTGCCGCAAGCTCCGGAAGGTTAGCGAACAACACATCCTTTGGTTCGATTCCGACGACATCGAAGTACTCTAAGCCAAGATCGCTCACAATTTGCGCCGCTCGGTCGTATTCGCCGCAAAGGTGAAGTCCTGCTGCGTAGTTGTATCGGGCGATTCTCCACGACTCGCCATCGAGATCCATTTTCTTGCAGCGTTCCATCGCTTTGCGGAGACCTTTTCGATCTTTGAGTCGTCCCGCTACCAAGAGAAGCTTGACCCCATAGGCACTTCGAGCGCGCTGTGAGAGCGTGTTCTTCTGAAGCAACGTGGTTGCTGCCGCAATGTTTCGTTGAGCATTCTCCAACTCACCATCGGCAAGATCCCAAAATGCAAGCGTATCTAGAGCCCAGAACCGGTTTTCGGCGGCGAGCTCTGGTGAAATCGCAGCCCGTTCGACGAGCTCTCTCAACGAGCGCTCTGCTCCATGCTCTCGTACCAATTCGGCGGAAGAGGTGACCATATCAATCAAATCATCAGTTCGGCCGGTCTCAAGAAACAGTCGAGCTAACAGAAGGTATTGTTCAATGCCGCCGCCTTTGAGATTTCTCAAGAGGGCATGAAGGAGGGCTTCTCTAGCGCGCGTAATCACATCCGGTGAAAGCTCCTCCAGCATCGAGCTAACGGTTGCTCGGAAAGCTTCGTGCAGATCAACTCGGGAATCGGGGGAATTCTGAAGGATGCCCCAATCAACCAGTTCGCGAAAATATCCGGAGACTCTCGCGCTAGTGGTGGTCTGAGCCAGGGAGACTATCTCTACTGCCATTTTGCGAGGGAGCGGAATGCTGCTCAAGGACAACAGCGCGGCCGCGCTCGCTGTATCGCGGCTGAGGCGACCCAGCACCTCCCCCACGACCAAGTCCTGGTACGCTGTTCGCTCGTGCAGGCGCGCCTTTAGACTCTGATTCGCGGCTGCCAAATCGCCCCCGAAGGATAAGGCAGCCAGCTTACACACATCTCGAACGAAAAGCGGCGATCCGGCAGTGAGCATCCTCAATTCGTCGCACGTTACGGGATCTGCAAAACACCCCGCCCCTTGAGCTTCCTCTGCAATGGTGGAAATCGACCACCCTCGCAGTGTGTGCGGTGTTAAATCGAGCCTTCCCTCCAACAAACCCAATTGGGGACCGGGCTGCGCAAGCAGAACAATCTGAAACGAACGTAGAGCTTCGATAATCTGGGGCGCCTCAGAGGGAGCCATGTGCTGCACGTTGTCCAGCACCAAACATGGAGACACACCATGTTCGGAGAGGTAGATGTTGATAAGACGAAGACCCTGGAGCCCCTGCGCACCTGGTAAGAGAATGGCCTTCCGCTCATCTGGCGCGCGCAGAAAGCGGGCCGCTAACTCCCTTACCAGAGAACTGGATATAGCTGAACTCGGGAGAGCAGAGCAGTCGAAATACACGGAGTTGCCCCCGCGATGAACCCCAAACTCACCTGCCCAAGATGTCTTGCCGGAGCCGGAGTGGCCGGCAATCAGTCGAATCGGTTCAGGAGACACGAAAGAAGGTTCATTCTCCTGCGCACGATAATCGAATGGTGGACTAGGGAACTGTTGAAGCTGCACGACGAATTGTTCTAGCAAAGGCTGGAAGGTAGCACCCGTAATCTCGTGGTCAGGAATCGCCCCGGATGCAACGAGCTGAACCCATGCGGCCAGTTTCCAAACAAGCGTTTCAGGTGAAAGAGTCGAATACGCGACGTGTGATGCCAGGGCAACGCAAGACCGGAACTGTTCTTCTATCGTTGCACTCGGCAACGGAGTTTCGTTCTCACTCCCGCTGCTATAGGTTGGGGTCCGAAAGAAGATCGAATCGGGCCACAGAGGATCAGAAAGCCGCTTCTCCAGACTCTCAGAGAGCGAAGCGTTGCTTACAACCCAGAGATGAGGTGTACCCGGCCTTCTTCCCGATTGGTGTTCCCCTTGAATCGACCTGAACTGTTCCACATTCTGTTCGATATTCGAGTAAATTAGTTCTGCCGCGCGTTTCTTTACTTGAATATATGCTTGTACTTCGGGAAATCTGATTTCGATGTCTTCATCGCGCTCAATGCGAACTAGTTCCCAACCGAGCGCCTGCTGACTCAGCAATACCTGAACCGCGTATAAATGCTGATACAGGAACCCTTGGTGCAACCGCTCTATGCGAGCCACCTGACGCGCGTCTAGAGGAGTGCCACTAAGATTTTTGGCCTCGATGCTCATGGAACTATCGTTCCCGCGCACTTACTTGAGGAGAAGGCAGAACAGTACTAGTCGTCCTCTGGAATGCCCGCTCGATTGCGTCCGCCTGTGGATGAACATAACGCTGGGTAATCGTGATCGAAGAGTGCCCCGCGATGCGCGCCAGCGTGAATACGTCACATCCTGCCTCCGCTAGGCGAGTAAGGGCTGTGTGCCTCAAGACGTAAGGCTGGAAGTGCTTGAGCACCTTCTTGCCCTTCGCAGCCGCGTTGGCCCGATCCAGAGCCCGTTTATGCTGGTCCTTCGCCGTGTCTTTGTTCAGGTGGCCCTCTCGCGAAGATGCGGGAAATATCCATCCCTCTTCCGGGTTTCCCGCCGCTTCCCGCCTCGCCTTCAGAGCTTCATAGACGGCAGGGACCATTGGCAGCATACGGCGGGCGGCCTTGGTCTTGCCTTCTGTGACCTGTACAAGCCCACCAGTGCCGTTCAGATAGATATTCTCCCGTCGGAGGGCGAAAGCTTCGCCAGGGCGCATCCCTGTGCCGCGAATGATGATCGCAGCGTCACGCCACGGCTGCGGGCAGTGCTCGATGTATCGCTCCCAATCGCTGTCCGTAAGAATCGTGTCCCGTTGCTTCTCACCTTTCGCCAGCGTGATCTTGACAGGCCGTTCGAGCTTGCCCCACTCGAAGGCGAGATTTAAGGCGCGGCGAAGGCTGCGAAGTCCGCAATTGATGCGAGACGCGGAAAGGGCGGCATACTTGGCGGCAAAGTGCTGGGCGTGCTGGTCACTGATTTTGTCCAGCGGTTCGGATGCCCAATCGCATTTGCAAACCATGTTCGCGCCATCGGCGTAATACTCCGCCGTTCCGGGCTTGGCCGCGTGCTTCGTTTTCACGAAGGGAGCGAAGTCGTTTCTGAGGAAGTCCGCCAGCGCGGGCGCGGCCTTCTTCTCACGAATGCCCACTAAGCCATTTGCGAGGGCCGTCCTGTGCGCTGATTCGATGTTGCGTGCCTTGCGATCATTCCCTTGTTTCGTCGATTCGCGGATCAGTTCGCCGTTCCACATGAACTTGTACCAGTAAATGTTCCCTCGCTTGTAGATCGACATTTGCTCTTCTCCTTTTAACTGCTTGGCTTTTTTCTGGAACCGGGACGTTGCCTGCTGCTCTTGTTGTTTGCGGCTCGTGCCCTGCTGTTCCTTACGGCAACAAGGTGCGCGCATTCAGGGCTGCAATAGATTTTGTGACGGGTTTCAACCTTGAACGGAGGATTCGGGCAGTCTGCGCGCGCACAGACTTTGAACTCCGCTCCTCTCAAAACATCCAATTGGATGGTTGCGATGATGGCCGTCAAAGCCGTTGTCGTACATATCCGCGCAGTTGGCACTGCCACATCCCAGGCGAAGCTCATCGGCAGTGGTTCAAAAAGTTTGCTGACTTTTCTCCTGTCAAATCGAGATTCAAGCTTCCGCCACTCCCGTGGGTGTCGAAGGAGGGCCTCTCTCAGGAGTTGCTGCCACTCCACAAAGTCATTCTTGCTAATGCGGAATGTCCCGAATTGGCCGGCCATCTCGACAAAGCCCTGCCAGTATTCTGGTACCCAAGAAAGAAAGTCTTCACGTAATTGCCAAGGCTCGAAAGGGCCGTATGGCCCGCGGCTGTCGGGAACGAACCGATGCTGCGCCGAATCCGCGTCTTCCAATAAGTCGCGCAATGAGACTAGCCGAGTTGTGACGGGCGACTCATGATGTTTCAGAACGATGGGGAGCGTGAGGCGAATCTGTGACATAAACTGTGCCTTGTGCATGTCTCTGTTCTGAGATAGTGTCACAAATGCCTGCTTGGATTCAAGAGGAAACATTTGGATTGGTTAGTACGGAAGGAGCGGTCAGATGAACCCGGACAAATTGTATTCGATACCCGATGCAGCGAAGTTCCTTGGCGGCGTGAGTCCGTGGACGATTCACACTTGGCTTAGTCAAGGCAAAATGCAGCGCACCAAAGTGGGTGGGCGCACAAAGATCCGCGAAAGCGAACTGGCGAAGCTGATTCAGGACGGGGGTAAGTCGCCCGCGCCGCGCCGGGGATGAATGCAGGATGTTCCCTGAGTTGCCAGCGACACTGACCGAACTGCTGGAACCGGAGCCGGCCGGTCCACACGTCCGCGCGATCATCGAAATCCATCGCGGTTCTGATGGGTACGTGACGTTCCATCGGAAGCGTGGGGACAAACTGGAAAACCTTGGCTCCGTGCGCGCCGCCGAACTGGCGACCATGTTTCCCGAATTTGCCGCCGAATTGGAGCGAGACAGCTACTTTTCAGTAAACAGCTTTTATCGGCCCGAAAGGTTTGGGAATTGCTTGGCAGGACTTAGGCCCGCATACCGCAAAGCCAAAGGCGCCCGGCATCTGAATGCGTGCTTCGTGGACATCGACTTCCACGATCAGCCCGGATCATTCGACTTCGGTTATCACTTTGGCCAGATCATCACTCTTCAGGACCGAAGGATGATTCCCCCAGCAAGTCTTGTGACGCGCAGCGGGCGCGGGCTTTGGCTGTTCTGGCTGTTGGCAGATCCGCGGAATCCGATGATTCCACCTCGGGCATTCGCTGAGCAATTGCTGGCCTACGATGCCGTGCAACGGGAACTGATTCAGCGGACAGGTGCTGACGCAGCAAGCGACGTTGCTCGCATTACGCGCGTTCCAGGCAGTATCAATAGCAAAACATTTCTCGGCGACCCTGATCGAGTAGCGATGTGGACACAAAGGCGACGCCGATGGTCACGGTTACAGGTACACGCTAGACGAACTTGCGGAATTTCTTAACTTGGAGCTTCCCCGACACCGCCCCTATCGTGCACAACCTCGCTCTGAAGATAGCGAGCGTGGTTTGCGGGGCTGGCGGGCGCTGTGGCAGCAGCGATTCGACGATTTCGAGACATTGCGCCGTGCGCGCAACGGATTCTCGCAGGGATGCCGAAATCGTGCCGCTTATATCTACGGTGTGATCCTTCGGGGAAATGGACGCGATGATGCAGCCGTGCGTGGGGCAGTGACGATCCTCGGTAAAGAATGCCGCCCTAGCTTGAGTGGGCTAGAAATTCAGAATGCAATAGAGCAGAGCAAGGAAAGCCGTGGAAGGCTTAGAGACACTACCATCGCTGCCTTTCTGAAGGTCACTTCAGAAGAAGGCCGCTTCATTCCCCGGTGGGCGCAAAGCCGCACGCTCCAGGAGGAGGTGAGTCCAACCGACATGAACTTGACCAGCACTGCACGCATCGATTTTCGCACGCGGAACATCGTCGCACTTGTGGAGTCCCTCGGGCGGGTTCCCTCAACTCGGCAGATGGCGCAACTTCTTCAACAGCGCGGCATCTACACGTCCCACGTTCAAGTCAGTAGGGATTACACGCGTCTGCAACTGACATCGGGCAGCGGTGGCACGTTCTCCGTTCTCTTCTCTGGAACAGATGTAACGCTAGTAGGGAGAGAGAGGGGGGGGAGGGAGCAAGCCCCTACTCTGACTTCTCCGAGAATCCGACTCCTACCCACGCTACGGCGCGGACCGAAGCCCAGGGAATGAAAAATCCGAGCACGGGAAAGATGGCGGCCAAGAAATACGGCCACCGGGTTGGTGCTGGTGTGGGATATAACGTCGCGCCGCTCTCTGTCTCAATTGATTCGACTCCGAGATCCTTGGCCCAGTGGATGGTTTTAATGCCGCCCTTGTTTACTTCAGAAATCGGGTTGGCGATTGCCTCGTAAGGGTCTTGCCCACCTTGTTGCATTTGTTTTTCGAGCAGAGTTCTTAGCCTGTGCTTTTGCTCTGGAGTCATCTTCCCGAGCAACTCCTCACGCCGTTCCAGGCTGAATGACTTCCATGAGGTCGCAATGTCGTTTTGTCTGTTCAATGTGTCGAGAATTCTTTTCCGCTCTTCTGGGGTAAGCTCTGCTAGAACCTCCCTCTGTTTTTCTTCTGGCAAGAACCGGAGCTTTTCGATTGCCTGTTCTGGAGTCATATCCGAGGTTATTTCCGAAGAGGTGGTGGCAAGGTCCGCAGGCGATGGCGGTTCAATCTCGAACCTTACCGCGGGGCTACTTGTCCCCGGCGGGAGTCTAGCCAAGAGCCAGGAGATGCGTTCCTGTTGTACGACCTCAGACGTCGCTAACAGCTCAAATACCCTGTGGCGCTCCCGCGCAGCCAACGCATCGCGCGAAACAACGTATGACGCGAAACATCCGAATGCTGCGCCTAGAACTCCGACGAGCAGCGCCACACGCCGCATTCCCTCTTTGAAATTCATATCTAGTCGCTCGCTTCCCCAAAGGTATTTACTCAAAGCTCCAGGGTCGGAGGATTGCACGTCCACAAACGCGCTATTTCATATCTTCGGGCGTGACAACAATCACCTTGCTACAGACCGGTAAACTCGTAAAGCGAGAGGGATTCTTATCACCCTCGCCTTTCTCCCAGATCTGATCGGCCCTGCAACCGTTCGGCACAAGGCCCGACTTCTTCTCCTGCTGACTCACGCCGCAGGCAGCTTCCCTAATGCCCAATGGGCCATTTGTGTCGCTAATCGTTCGGCAGAGTGTTCCAGTCTGAGTGTCTAGTGCGATCTCAGGATTGTTGCCGACCGGAAAGTATCGAGCCACGCACGAAGTCTCTCGCTGATTCCCGTTCTGTTTGGACTGATCTTTCTGCAAATTCGCGCAGGACATGCACAGGCTCAGCAACGCGGCCGAGAACGCTCCCAGTAGGGCACAGCTGGCCAGGGGCAGGCACGAAATCGAAGTGGTTTTCATCTTCTCCCCTAATTGGGATTCCTTGCGACCAGGCCGAAAGCGTACACGTCGCCCCCGTAGGAGCCGACATAAACCACCCCGTTTACGACTGCGGGCGAGGAACTTTCATCATTGTTGGTGGTGTAGCTCCAGAGCTTCGCTCCGGTGCTAGCATTCAGCGCGTACAAGTTGTTATCGGGGTTGCCGGAGGCAACGTAAACTATCCCGTTGGCCACGGCGGGAGAGGAATCCACATAGCTGCCTGTGGCGTAGCTCCAGAGTTTCGCGCCAGTGTCGGCATTCAGCGCATAGACGCTATTGTCGCCAGAGCCGATGTAGACGACCCCGTTGACGACGGCGGGCGAGGACTCCACGCCGCCTCCCGTTGCGTAGCTCCACACGAGGGAGCCGGTGCTGGCGTTCAGTGCGTACACGTTGTCGTCCTGTGAGCCGACGTACACCATTCCATTCGCGACGGCGGGCGAGGAATACCTTTCACCACCCGTGGTGTAGCTCCAGAGCTTCGCCCCGGTGCTTGCATTCAGTGCATAAACGTTGCTATCAGCCGACTCGACATAAACCATACCGTTGACCACAGCGGGCGAGGAAGTCACGTTGTTGCCGGTGGCGTAGCTCCACAGCTTTCCTCCCGTGCTGGCTTTCAGCGCATATACGTTATCGTCGTCCGAGCCGAAGTAAACCACACCATTTACGACCGTAGGTGACCCCTCCACTTGGGCGCCGGTGGTGTAGTTCCAGAGCTTTGCCCCGGTGCTAGCGTTCAGCGCATACAGGTTGTGGTCAAACGAGCCGACATAAACCACACCGTTAGCCACGGCGGGCGAGGAAGACACTGCATTGCCCGTGGTGAAGGTCCAGAGCTTCGCCCCTGTGCTGGCGCTGAGCGCGTAAAGGTTATTGTCAGCAGAGCCGATGTAAACGACCCCATTCACGACTGCTGGCGAGGGATTACCCCCTGAGCCGGTTGCGTAGCTCCACTTCAAGGTGAGGTGCGAAGCATTGCGGGCATTGAGCACCTTTTCATACGGGTTCCAGCGGATCATGTTGGTCCTGTGGAACTCCGTCCAATTGTTTTGGGTGTTGCTCGCTTGCTGCTGACCCCAGGCCACGTACACGAAGCACGCACAGAGAACCGAAACCAAGATTCGGACGTTTTTCACGCGGGGCGAACCTCCTCAATATAGATTTGTCTCAGGCGCAAATATCAAGTACCGAAATGAGGCGAAGAGATTGTCCTTCCAACTCAGGCTAGCCGTCAATGGCCCGTGCAATGCCGTCTTAGAGACGCGGACATCTGCAAATTCCAGCTTTCCGAGAATAGAAATTGTGCATAGACTGACAGATGCGAGGTGTGAAACTTGACCGAGGCCGACATTCCCAAACGATTCAAAGCGGTGCGTCGAAAGGCCAGGCATCACGCAAAAGCGATTGGGGGACATAATCGGCGTTTCGCGTTCCTGCATCAATGAAATCGAAAACCGCCGCGCCATGCCGCCCCTGTTCACAACCTGGGAGAGATTCACCGAACTGGAAGATAGGCACCGGCAGGCTCGTAAGATCCGTTTGCCCTTGGATGGCGTTAGGAAATTCGCTCACTTGCGATAAGAGGGAATCGAATTTCCGCGCGGTCTCATGAAAGGCGACATTTTTCCGGCTTTTTCCGTTTCATTTTTGAAAATTTTCGGGTGTCTCGAAACGCCAAAGCCGTCTACTCCGCAGCGGACGCGGGTACTCCGGGACAACTTCCGCTTTAAGTTTGAAGCCGCGCCGTAACAGGGGAAAATGGAGGGAATGAGGGGGTTTCCCCCTGACGGGGCTGTGCGCCGTTCAGGCGCACGGTAACAGTCCAATTTCGGACAGTCGAAGGCGTTCGAGGGCGTTCGTGCCCCGAGTGCGCGGGGTCGAAACGTGCGAACGGTTCGCGGGCAACACTCGCTGCGCGGACAGACTGTGCCCAATTTTGTGCCCAGTGGCCGTTTGGACGGGTTGAGTCGGGAAGTGGGGCGAAACGTCTTAGACCAATCTCGCAGGGAGCGAGGCGGATCTTTTCTCTGACGCCAATCATCGGGCCGCGATAAAACTATCCCGAGAGTCGTTTTCGGTAGAATAACTTCCGCAATGAGCCAACTCCTAAAGATTAACCCTCAGCAACAGGTCTTACCTCACGATGTTGTGTTTGTTCACGGCCTCGACGGCGATAGCCTCACCAGTTGGACAGAGGCGAAAAAGATTGAAGAAAGTTGGCTTTCATGGCTGGCCGCAGATCTTCCCGATGTCTCTGTCTGGTCACTGAACTATGACATCAAGGCCCTGTCTTGGAGGGCGCACACGATGCCACTTCAGGATAGGGGGACAAATATCCTTGAACTCTTGCTTTCAAATAATCTCGGCACAAGACCCATGGCGTTTGTTTGCCACAGCTACGGTGGTCTCCTTGTCAAGCAGATGCTCAGAAACGGTAGCGATTCCAACGAGCCCACAAAGGTGAGGCTTGTGGGGAATACCCAAGGTGTTATTTTTCTTGCCACACCACATGCCGGTTCGGACAAAGCGACTTGGTTCACGAGTTACGCAAATATCCTCTCTCCCAGTGTCGCCATCGCAGAACTCCAGGCGCAGAGCGCGAGCCTTCGCGGTCTGAACCTTTGGTATCGCAACAATGCTGAGAAGCTCGGAATCGCAACGGCAGTTTTATTCGAGACTAAGCCCACCAAGGGCATTCAGATCGTCGATCAGGCCAGCGCCGACCCAGGGATTCTTGGGGTCACGCCCATTCCAGTTGACACAAACCACGTCGATATCTGCAAGCCGAAATCTAGAAAGGCCGAAGTTTACCTCCATGTTCTGCGTCACCTTCGAAACTGGTTTTCGCCTGATTTGGCAATGGTAAAAGGCCCTCCAGCGATATTTGCGAGCATCGATTGGGGTAGCGTTTCACCCCCGCCGGAGGATCTACGAAAGCTCACTGTAAGCGTAGCCTCAGGTGCTTTTCCCGACGGAGATTCTGCATTTCCGCGGGGGTCACTCCTGAGCAGGAAAGACGGTGCAGTTTCCTTTGCACTGAGAAAGCCTTCAGTCGCCCTGCGGGCTGCAATCGAGTTCATGCAGGGATGGCACGCCTTTGTTCTTAAAGGCAAACCAGATTGCAGGGCAATAATTGTCGAAGGAGCCATTAAAGATGCCAATAATTGGCGGCTTGAAGAGGTCAACGAGACCTTTTTCCACGAGCTTGCAACCGGCTGTATTTACGTGTCAGAGGCGATAGCTGACGCCGCTGATCCGACTATGGCGGCATTCACGTTGGTTGGGCAGTCGAATAAATCGGCATTGCGATTATTCCGTGTTGAGTTCGAGGACCCGAGGACGCTCCGAGATTCAAGCCTGATCCACGCATTCTTCGTGGCACACCCAGCAGCCCAAAGTGTTCGAATCCGACTGATCGAACTCTTCCTAGTTGAATACATGATGGAGAATGGAAGCCTAATCGCGATTGACCACTTCGAGACCTGGCTGGATCAACATCACTACCCTGCATTATCACCCGCCATGGTCGTCGATACCCTCGCATCATCTGAGTACTTTTATCGGCCCGCAGAAGCTTCTTTCGCCTATGCTTTGCGAGCCGAGACGCGCGAGGACATTGAGGCCGAGCGTATTTCTTACACCCGATCTCAAACGGAGTGTATTGAGCTCGTGAAGACTTCGCTCCGTGAGGTAACGGACAGCGAAGCGCCCGTTGAGCTCACTAATCTGTTGCCGCTCGTTGATGAATACCTTAGCGCTGTATTCTTTGAAATTCGGCTCATGGCCAACTACCTCCGGCGCACCGATCAGGTTTTCGAGAGCTCAACTCAAACGCTTCGGAAGTTCGATCATATAATCAACAGGCGATTGAAGGGGCTGTCCGAGGGCGCGACTGATATTTGGCGGACTTCATTCATTCGCGGGCTTAAAAGAGCTGCCGAACTGAAGAACGCATATGTGGCCACGATCTTCCACAATGTCCTCGCCACCTACTATTTGAATCGATCTCAGCGCACTGCACGTTACCAGCGCGACCGGCTCAAGGGCAGGACACTATATGTTGATACTAACGTGCTCTACGCCGCGCGTGTCGGCGCAAGTAGCCACCACGAAATCTCGATGTATCTTCTAGCTCAGCTTGGGGATTTGGGTTTTGGACTACGCGTTTTCCCCTTCTCAATTCGCGAATATGAAGATTCGCTCCGCAGCGTAGATCGTGCCTTCCACAATGGCGTCCCAGAGCCATGGGTTATAGAGAATAATCCGTGGATTTATCAGGAGTTTCGGCTCAATCATTCCGCCTACTTCACTTTTTCTGCGTGCCGGGAAGTTCACAGCATATCGAAGGCTGAGACTTTTTCGGAGGTCGATTTTGATCGCATGGACGAAGAGCTCGCTCCGCTGGGAATCAAGATTGAACGCAACTTTCAATCGTTAGACGACGATGCGATCCCTGGCCTTTGGCAGGAGCTGATCTCAAAGATGGGATCTAATTCTTGGGAAATGGACCGGTGGTTGGAGTTTCGGCACGTTGCCATAAGTAAGGGTGAGAAAGCCGTAGAGCATGACGTACTTTTCATTCACAACGTAGTCGCTAAAAGTGAGGCGGCTGGCACTGATGAATTTGGCCCGCGTGCGCTCTTGCTAACACTCGATGCGGAGCATCTCCTTCGACTTCGGCGGTCATATCCGTTCATTGTTGGAATCCGACAGTGCCAACAGTATTTTCTGCCGTACCTCTTTCTCAACGATACGCCGATCAAACAGTCAGTAGAGTTTCCCAATCAGCTACTGTCAGCGCAGCTAGGCATGCTGTTGATGAAATATCGTCCCACGGCAATTGACATCGTCGAGAGCGCGCTGCGTTCGCAGAAGCCACTTCAATTGTTGGAGTCTGCCAAATTACCATACGTCTACCGCGACGTTGCAAGAAGCTTAAATCAGGAACGCTTTCGGGAAATTATCAATACCGCCGCGGCAAGCCCAGAACAAGCCGCAGGAGCGGCGGTCGGCTTAGCCGACCTACTCGAATTCGGTCGCAGAGAGAGCCTAGGCAATGAGTATACGACCAGGGCGAAGGACGAAGAGATCGTTCGCCTTCGTGCAGAGTTGGACAGGGAAAGGGAAGATTCGGCAAGAAAGGGCAAGGCTCTCGAAAAACAGCGTCGCACCAACCGATATCTTCGTAGCCAAGCAAGGAAGAAAAAGTAGCCGCGCGAAGAATTCACCTTTCCGAACTTCGGAAATTACTGACCACAATCAACAGTATGTGCCCGTCGCAAGGGCAGTAATGACACAACGCCCTTCCGCGAAGTTCCCGGCACCCCAAATGCAAAAAGCCTGGGGGCAAGGCGGCTTTGTCGTGCCTACTCTTTGCCGTGAGGCGCAAGAAGAGCCGCTCCGGTCGTCCTCTGGAATGCCTGCTCGATTGCGTCTGCCTGCGGATGAACATAACGTTGGGTAATGGTGATCGAAGAGTGTCCTGCGATGCGCGCCAGCGTGAACACGTCACATCCTGCCTCTGCTAGGCGCGTAAGGGCCGTGTGCCTTAAGACGTAAGGCTGGAAGTGCTTGAGCACCTTCCTGCCTTTAGCCGTCGCGTTGGCCCGATCCAGAGCCCGCTTATGCTGGTCTTTCGCCGTGTCCTTGTTCAGGTGACCCTCTCGCGAGGACGCAGGAAATATCCATCCCTCTTCAAGGTTTCCCGCCGCTTCCCGCCTCGCCTTCAGAGCTTCATAGACGGCAGGGACCATTGGCAGCATACGGCGGGCGGCCTGCAGCGAGTTGCGAATCCAGTGACTGAATGATTTGGCCGATGCCGTCGCCTCCAGTGCGGTACCCGGTCTGAAAACCGATAGGAAGGATTCGCTTATGCGGCCGCAATGTCTGAGTGGTGGCGATGAGGATCTTGTTGGGGCTACAGGGAATAACCGATCCATCGTCGGCTTTTCGGATGAACTGAACCGCCCTGTCACCTCCAGCCTCAATGGCCCCACGCAACGACGCATCGAACTCTTCCATTTGAGTCATTGCATGGCGAATGGCTCTAGAAGTGTAAAAGCGCGTCACAGCCAAATCGACCCGCCGGTAGCCATACATTCGGGAGTGTTGAAGAACGGTGTCCTGCTGAAACTTGTTGGGGCGCCTCCCGTAATAAAAGCCGATGAGGCCCGCTAAGGTAACGCCACGATCAAGCACCTGGCCCCCGAGAAAAATATTGAGCGGGCTGCGCAGTTTGAGCTGGCCGGTGCTGTCGAGCAATGCGGCAACGTCATCATCCGAGTTGACTTTGACAATCTTAATATCATTTTGTTGCTTGAGCGCTCCGGCTACAGCGACAAGAACCTCATCTAGTGGGGGAATTGGTTGCGATGCTAACAAGAGTGAGCGTGAGAAATCTCCGTAAGCCTTCGTTACCAATGCTGTGAAGTCGGGACTGTTGATCTCGGCCGCAGCTTCCAGTTTCGAGACGATAGACTTGGTGAGTTTTTCTTGCCAGTTGTGAGCGTCTTTGCCCGCCTCGGAATGCAAAAGAAACGAATAGCGTAGTTTCTTGGATTTGCCGCCAGCTCTTATTCCGTTGATCCTCTGAATACAGCCCCCGACGATAAAATTCACGATGGCTGTCCGATACCCCTCTATTGCCTTGGTTGTCAGAACGTCGTCTAGCTTGAATGATCTGCCATCTGGGCTTTTTAAGCGCTCTAATTCCCGATGATCAACAGTGTGATGGATGAGGCTTTCGAGGGTGTCGGTTTCACTTCGAGCTGAGGGGCCGAAATAGTCCGTGCCGCCAACGTATTCGAAGGGAACCGGCACAAGTTTGGTAAAGGCAGGACGAGTGGGCTTAAAGGTGATTACATTCGCAACCACGACTTCGTTCGGTTGCAAGTAGAGCGAGTAGGGGGTTGCGGTTACTTGCAAAAACGAGGAACTGATTATCGTGGATCGCAATTTGCTGATTTGACCTGCAATTTTCCTAGCTTCTATCAGCCCCGCTTTCTTGGTATAGCCGATAGACGCATTGTCCGCTTCGTCGTCGATGATGAGCGTCCGTTTGCTCGCTATTGCGCTATTGTTTTTAAACAAGTCTGTCAGGCGTCGTAGGTTGTCATCCTGTTTCTTCGCCACAAAAATCAGCTTGGAATCCAACTCAAAGCCGCCGAAAGACTCAGGGGCGTGCATGATGTCGTAGATGTCTAGCTCCCCGTCATCGATGAACGTCTCAAATTCAGTATTGAGCCTTTTTGCGGTCTGTTCGATCAAGGCCTTTGAGTTCTTGGTAAGAACGATTGCGACATCGAAACCGTTGTCGAAAGCTAGAGCAATAATGCTGATGAACGTCCGCGTTTTTCCGCTCTGCACTCTACCGAGCAGCATCCCAGGGTTGTCTGAGGTTGTTGCCTTAGCGAGGAGTTCGTCAATTGTTTCTTCAGCGCAGCGAAATGTATCGGCACTAAATGATGAGTTGGCAGCTTTGTAAGTCGGGTAGAACTCGCCTTGAAGATTGATAGTAGGCATAAGCATCCGACAATCCCGGTGGCGCGGTTCCGGACGGGCACTATCGTCTCACCCACCGGCCGCTTTCCCCGCGAGCGCGAGACGATATCGGATGATAAACGGCCTACGTCGCGGTTACTGGAGCAAGATTATCCCACAGGCTGCGCTCTCCATGGGCACTTTCGACTACGCTCACTTTGTTTCGTCGCGTTGGGTGCGAGAGCGGCTGGTCGTGTTGGGACCATATTTGTCTTTATCGGGCGATACGCGGGACCGGACTCAGCTACAATGTTGACGACGAAGACCTTCTTCGTGAGCGTTTCAGATAAAGCGCTAAGACTCGTCCCGAAATAACTTCCAGATTATCGGAAGTCCGTTTGGCGTCCCAGGACCTTTGTTGAAGAGGAATCCGCCACGATTCCCTGAAGTATTGGTGATCCTGGCTGCTTTGGGGCTGGCTTTTTCCGTTTTGCGATTCTCAGTTTAACCATGAGTGGAGCGGGGAAAGTCAACAAATCAGATTAGGAGGGGACAGATGCAACCGGCACCTCTCATTAACTCACATAGCGTGGCGATCCTAGAAGACGACCCGGAGACTGCGCATCACCTGCGCGCTTCTCTGGAAGAATTAGGAATGCGCGTCATGGCCGAAACGACGGCTGAACGCGCGTCCTCGAACACGCTAAACGCGATCATGTCGATGCATTCATCATCGATGTGAACATGGGCCCCGGAAGGCGGCACGAAGGAATCGATTTAGTTAAAGCGATTCGATCTCAGCCAGGCTCGCAGGATGCCTTCGTCGCTGTCTACAGTGGACTGGTGGACGCACGCGCCGAAAGAGCGCGTCGTGCCGGAGCCGATATATTCCTATCAAAAGCAGATTTGCGTGCCGATCTCAACACGATTGTTGGCGAATGGCTGCTCAGGACAAATTCTGAATCGCACGACACCCGTCAAGAACCAACAGCAAAGGACGATCCCAGCCTTTCGCTTGGCTCGGACCTCTGGTATCCAGGGTTAGTCGATGCAAATGGTCAGCCCGTATCAACGGACTCTCCCGTCGCCAAAGCAATCGTCGAGGTCATCACTTCTGCCAACGTTGAGATCCTTCAACTTGCCGACCGTAACCCACAATTGCTTTGGTCCATTTCACCGAGGCAGTTCGAGGAACTGGTAGCCGAGATCCTGAACAGGTTTGGTTACCAAGCTACCCTTACACCGGAATCAAAGGACGGAGGCGTGGACATTTTAGCCGCAAGGAAAGACGCGCTGGGAGAATTTCTGTGCCTTGTCGAGTGCAAGAGGTACGTACCGCCGAATAAAGTGGGCGTAGCTCTTGTGAGATCGCTTCACGGCGTTTTGGAGAAAACGAGAGCGACAGCAGCGATGCTCGTTACTACATCGTATTTCACGAGGGACGCACAAGAGTTTCAGCAAGACCTAATGCACCGGTTGCATTTGCGGGACTACATCGCACTTAAGAGCTGGCTGAAGCAACTTCGCAACCCGAAATCGATGTAGTCAACAAAGTCTGGTGACCTTGAAGACGCCCCGCGTTAGCCGACGATGGGAGTCCGCGAGAAAACGCCCGATGCTGCCGCATTGGGGCCGCATTTAGATTTGTTCAAAGAACTCTTCCAGGGAACCTGCCCGCTCTGCAATCTCGCTCAACTCGACAAGCCACGCATGAAAGTCTGCCGCATCTCGTATCTGTCCAGTCGATAGCTTGGCCGTGTACATGCGCTCCGCGAGAAGGGTGAGAAAAAAGTAATATTCGCGCACGAACGTATTGTAGCGTATTTGTGACTCATAGGCTGTTTACGGATAGGCTGCGACACTACCAAGATGGCAGGGAATGCCCTTGGACATCCGCATCCGCTTTGGCCGGGCTATCCGCCGCGTGCGAGAAGCACAAAAGATCAATCAGGAAGAGGCTGCGGAACGATGCGGGCTGCACCGGACATATTACAGCGGAGTCGAACGCGGGATTAGGAATGTGTCCCTCCGAAACGTCGAGAAAATCGCAAAGGGCCTAAAAATTTCGCTGCCCAAGCTGTTTTCGAGAGTCTAACGTTGAGGGTCAAAAAGCCAACCAACTGGAGCGTTGCATGAAACTCGGTGGGGAATATTCGCTCACCCGACCGGACAGTCACCGCCTCGTTCTCGGAGATTCATGAGAGTTTCGAGCAGCGTGACAAACAAACACCCCGACGGGTACAGATCTCCGAAGGCTTAGGTAGGTCCATAAACATAGATAACGTTGCCGCCGCTACCGCCGTTATTAAGAGAGCCGATGACGAGTGTTGTACCGTCAATGCTGGTTGACCAGCCGAATTCTCCGTTGGGACCATTGTCCGCGGGCGGGCTAAAGCGGTATGCCGGCGCCTCATTCGCCCAGCCCGTCGAGGGCTCCAAGTAGAGGTCTACAACAGGATGATTTCTCGCGGCAGGATCTCCCGCCAAGACGTATTTGTTGCAGATAGCCGCAGACTGGAGAACGAAGGTATACCCGGACGGATCTTCCAACTCGGCAGTCTGTGTACCGCTGACCCACCCGCTGGCGGGCTGAGTGAAGATGTAAACCTGATTGTTGGCGCTCGTCGCAATGTTTTTTCCGCTGATGCTCACGTCGAAACCCACAATACTTACGAAACGTCCGTCGGAGGCCGTCAGTTTCGCCGCCTCCGTCCCGCTCTTCCAGCCAGAACCGGTTTCTAGGAAAACGTACACCGCCCCCTCATATTGATTGCCGTCGATGGTCGCATCCGGCGCGCCCACAGCGACCGTGTCGCCGAGCACCGCCACGCTGTACCCAAAATCGTCGCCGTTCAATCCATCCGAGGCCGTGAACTTAGCTGTCTCCGTCATGCTTGACCAACCGCCAGATGGCTTCACGAACACATAAGCAGCTCCCGGACCTACCGGATAGGTGACTCCCACCCCATCGCCCTCAAACGCTCCGACGGCGACAGTATTCCCCGCGATAGCGACCGAAAATCCAAGAAAGTCTCCCCCCGCTGCATCGGAGGCGGTCAATTTGGCCGTCTCCGTCGCGTCCGTCCACCCTCCCGGCGGCTCCACAAACACGTAAGCTGTGCCAGCACTCTCGTTAGCGCCGGTGGGAGCGCCGGCGACGATTGTGTTGCCACAGATTGCAGCCGAGTACAGAGATGACCCGTCAGATGCAGTGAGCGTCGCCGTCTGCGTCATGTTGGTCCACTTTCCGCCTTTTCGCACGTACACATACACTGCCCCGCCGCCCGTTGTCACAATCGTATTGCCACTGATCGAGAGATTCCGACCGAGGTAGAGATTGTCGCCCGTAGTTGTGAGCTCTGCTTGAATAAACCAGGGATTGGAGGTAGGTTGCACTGCATCCGCGCTACGGGCTTCGGCAGCCATCGTCGTGTTGAAGCAGAGCAACGCGAGCATTCCAAGAGTGGCGGCCACGCGAAAAACCTTCATCTTATCCTCTTTCATCTTATCCTCTTTCCTCTCACGACACGTCCATCCTCCCGCCATCCGTACAGATGTGTGTCTTCCTCCAACATTACTGTTCAGTCTCGGGAGTGAGTAGCCAGCCGGTCCCTGGTATTTGACCCGACGAGTCAACCCTCGCGCGGAGACAGACTATAACTTCGGGATTAACGTTTCGATATCGTCCGTTTGGCGTAGCCCAATAAAACTACTCTGGGATCGGCCTCGGACAAGCAGGCTTTTACCGGATGTGCATTCGCCGGATTCGAGTAGCGAGACAAGCCGTGGCTCAAGAAAGTTTGGCGATAAGGTTCCGCACTTGGCAAGCCAGCAAGAATGTGCGGCATCTCCTCCGTCCGGAAACAATCGCCTGTGCTGGCTAGAAACTGCTGAGCGAGGAATTCGTTGACCATGCATGAGTAAAAAGACTACCTTCTGTGAGATGGCAACCATCAAATCCTACATACAACCGCGAGAACTCTACCGATACCGCCCTTTGGGGAAATTAGATCGGGACCTAAAGGCGATTGAAAGTGGGCACCTATTTTGTTCAGCGTTCACGAGGATGAATGATCCTATGGAGGGTGGCGCAGCTGCTGTACACCATCCGCAGCGAGCGCTTGCTGATGGAGGAGATGGATTACAACCTACTGTTCCGCTGGTTTGTGGGGCTGAACGCGGACGACGCGGTGTGGGACGCGACGGTGTTCACCAAGAACCGCGACCGCCTGCTGCCAGCAACTGCGCCCGCAACAACTTCTCCGGCGCAATCGAAGGCCGCCCCACGCCGGCATACATCGCGTCAAACTGCGGCGATAACCGCGCCAGCACCTCGTCCACCATGGCCCGGATGGCGCGCAGCGGATGGTCCTTCCGCACCCGCGCTTCCGGCGATAAGTAACTGAATACCTGCCCCTGCTGCTCGTCGATTCCGCGCATGCTTCTTCCTACCACATGCGCCTGTGGATGGGGAGTTGTTTTTCAGCAGCCTGCTAGCTAACAAACTGAAGATTGGAATGTGTTCCTTCAGCGAGGTCCATAACCACGAACTGATGTGGCGCACTATGCGGATCAGTTCCGAGGGATCTGCATCGCTTATGACTTCTCAAGGTTGCTGATGCACCTGTCCCCAGCTGTGAGCTTTGTACGCATGTTCTACAACGAGACCGAACCGAATATCGACCCGGATGGCGGAGACTCGGAGTATCAAGCGAGGATGATCCTGTCCAGTAAGAGCTTCAGATGGCTCTATGAGCGCGAATGGCGCATGTTCGCGCCGCAGGGTAAAAATCGATACCATGACGTAGCCACAGTCACTTGCGTATATCTGGGTTCACGTATCAGCGACGACGACCGAACCACGATTATTCATCGGCTCGCGCCGTTAAACATCAATACGCAGAGTATGACCATCAAAAAATACTCCATGAGGTTCGAGGAGAGGCGATCTGCTCTTTTCTTGAAGTGCCCGGTTTTAGAAGCCGCTTACCAGCCACGGGATTGAGCGCGGCCCTTCGCGCAACGAACGCACAAATGCATCCATAATACGGTCGCCTTTGCCTGGTAGCGGCAAGCACGAGCATCATCCTGATCGTGCCGCACGATGTCTCATAGAACGGGCAGGAGCCGCGAGTGTTTTGACTCTGCCAGCTCTGTCTGAGCGATGAGGGAATTGTCTTCAACGACCCACCAAAATGTCGAGCTAAGAGATTGTGCCCAAAATTGTGCCCAGTGGGCGTTTGGATGGGTTGAGTTGGGAATTGGACCAAAGTGCCGAAACCCGCATGTTCACTAGCGAATGCGAAAGCATCCAAACAGCGCTAAAGTGTTGATTCTTTGTTCGCGGAGAACTTAGGATCTGGCGGGTAACCCGTAGGGGTTCGAGTCCTCTCTTTCGCACCAATCGTCCAAAACCGCTCTCGAATTCCACCTCGATCCTGACGCCAGCGTATGA
>Ga0302325_10008912_pt1 | contig 22016 bp, 11 predicted proteins | sample Palsa_T0_2_FD_201948 | JGI IMG/M metagenome (GOLD analysis project Ga0302325, IMG submission 201948) | Peat permafrost microbial communities from Stordalen Mire near Abisko, Sweden - Palsa_T0_2 | ecosystem: Environmental > Terrestrial > Soil > Palsa > Peat permafrost | place: Sweden: Abisko...
CCCGCAGGGCGATCGCTCGGTTCGTCAGTCTGCACCCGTATCAGCTGGCGCAGAAGGCGGAGATCATCGTCGAGCACTTTCGCGCGCACACGAGCAAGGAGATGCAGGGGCAGGCTAAGGCGATGGTCGTCACGTCAAGCCGGCTGCACGCCGCCCGCTACAAGCAGGCGATCGATAAGTACGCCGCCGACCATGGCTACGACGACGTGAGGACTCTGGTCGCGTTCTCCGGCAAGCTCGACGACGGGACCGGATCGCCGCTGACCGAAGCCGCAATGAACGGCGTCCCCGAGTCCCGGACCGCCGAGGTGTTCGCCGGTCCCGAGTACGGGCTGCTGATCGTCGCCGAGAAGTTTCAGACGGGGTTTGACCAGCCGCTGCTGCAGACGATGTACGTCGACAAGACGCTGGTCGGCCTGGCGGCTGTACAGACGCTGTCCCGATTGAACCGGATCCACCCGTTGAAGGAGCGGACGTTCGTGCTGGACTTCCGCAACAGCACCGAGGACATCGTCGATGCGTTCGAGGAGTTCCACGGCTGCACCGTCGCGCCGCCGACCGACCCGAACATCCTGTGGGACAGCCGCCGCCAGCTCGACAACCACGACGTCCTGCGGCCCGAGGAGATCACGGCGGCGATGCCCGCGCTCCTCGGTGCCGGCGGCAAGCCCGACGAGCGATCCGCAGCGACCTTCGCCGCCCTCGCCCCGAGCCAAGCGCGGTTCTACGCCTTGGGTGACGAGGAACAGGCCGAGTTTCGCGACGCGCTGACGCGGTTCGTGCGGACGTACTCGTTCGTGTCACAGATCTCGCCGTTCACCGACCCGGGCTTGGAGCGCGACTACGTCTTCTGCCGGGCGCTGTCGCTGTACCTGCGCAACGCTGGGACGGTCGAGCGGCTCGACCTCGGGACCGACGTCGAGCTGACCCATCTGCGCCACCAGATGACCTACAGCGGCGAGCTCGCGCTCACCTCCGACGTGGGCGAGGTCCAGTCGTTCTTCGGTACCGGCACCGGCGGCCAGCAACAGCTCGAGCCGGAGTCCCTGTCGAGCATCGTGGAGCAGCTCAACGACCGGTTCGGAACGGACTTCAGCGAGGCCGACCAGCTTCTCTTCGACCAGTTCCACGCCGACTGGGTTGCCGACGGCGAACTCTCCGACCAGGCCCAAAGCAACACGATCGATAACTTTCGGCTCGCCTTCCAGAAAAAGTTCATGAACACGATCGTGACCCGGATGGACACCAACAGCGAGATCTTCAAACGGATCCTCGACGAAGACGACCTCCAAGAAGTCGTTCGCGACTACTACCTCAAGAAGGTCTACGCGGAGCTTCGCGACGCGGCTTGACGCTCGCATCTGCCTCGTCTTCCCTGGATGACGGCGAAGCGGGCCGCGTCGCCAGTCCTGACCACCGCTCGGTCGCCTTATGTGCAGGTTTGGCGGGACCGTGAACGACGTGAACGAACGGGCGTTTTGAGAGCTTCGCGCGACCGTTATCTGAGGGTGTTACCGACGTGAAGGACGTGACCGGGGCGGCAGCGTAACGTCGCGTCAACCTCATCGAGCGAAGCGAGATCGATAGCGAGAGCGAAGCGGTCTCCCTCGCGCGCACCCCAGCGAGGCCGTGGCCCGTGTGCTAGTCGTTGCTCATCTGCCTCGCACCCCAGAGCGGTCACAGGATTCCGACTGCGCAGCGCTCGGGGGCGTCCCCGTGCCGTTGTTCGTTTCTTTCGTAGCGCGTCAGCGCGGTCAACGGAGCCGACCGATCGGCGACGTCGATCACATGCGAACGACGTCAATCCCCAGCAGCTACCGCCCGTTCACAAACCACCTGCACATAAGTCGCCATTGCGCTCGTCCAGTTCGGGGACTGCCCGAGGTCCAAAGCAGTCGTCACCGAGCGGCACGGTTACTCATTCCTCCGCGCTCGGCGGCAAGCTGCGGATCGGGTGAGGATCCGGTTTGCCGAACTTCTCCCAGGCTGCCTGCTTGCTGATTCCAAGGACGCGGCCGATCTGGTGCCAAGTGATGCCGTATTCGCGGCCAGCCGCGACTAGCGAGGTGATCCTGGCGTCGACTGCGGCGGTCTCGGCTTGCAGTCGCTGGCGCTCCTCGAGCGCTTCACCGAGCCCCGAGAGGACGCTGTGTTGTTCGGAGAGGACGTGGAGCTGCTGTTGGAGATTCGGCATGAATGCATCGTACCGTACCGTCAAGGAGCCATGACGATCCGTCAGGCACATGCGACCTGGTGTCCGGAAAAGCTGACACCGGGTACGCTCGAGTTGTCGCCCGAGCGCCGCAAAGACCGGCGTATCTGCGCGCACCTTGGGGTGGCCGATCGCTGGGCGGCCGTGGTCCGCGCCAGAGTTCAGCATGCATGGGCACTGCTAGACCATATGGATTGTCGGTCCGTCCGGTCTGATCGGTAGAAGTGGCCGGTCCTCCCGCGGTGCGGGAGGGAACGTCATGCCGCGTGGTTGCACCCGCGCGGCGGCCCACAATCGCATAGGAGGAGCCAGCCATGGCGAAGGCTAGAACCCTCGTCGGTCTGGATGTGCATGCCACGAAGATCGTGGCGGCGGTCCTGGACGCTGAGACGGGCGAGCTTGCCCGTTTCCGGATGGGCTGTGAGAGTGATGCGGCCGCGGCGTTCTGCGCTGCGCTGCCGGGACCGGTCCGCGCGACGTATGAGGCCGGGCCTACGGGGTATGGGCTCGCGCGCGAGCTCGCTAAGCGTGGTGTCGCGTGCGTGGTGGCGGCGCCGTCGAAGATCCCGCGGGCGTCGGGGGATCGGGTGAAGACTGATGTGCGGGACGCTGAGCATCTGGTCCGGTTGCTGTTGGCCGGCAAGCTGCATCCGGTCAGGGTCCCGGGCGATGAGGAGGAGGCGCTGCGCGATCTGGTGCGGGCGCGGGAGGGGGTGCGGGTCGATCTGATGCGCTGTCGGCACAGGCTCTCCAAGCTCCTTTTGCGCCACGGGATCCGCTTCGATGACGGTCGGGCGTGGACTGATCGGCATCGGCAGTGGCTCGCGACGGTGTCGCTGAAGTGGCCGGCCGCGCAGTCGACGTTGCGTGACGTGCAGGGCGCGATCGACGTGCTCTGTCACCGCCGTGACGAGCTGGAGCGCGAGATCCTCGCGCTGCTGCCCACTTCGCCGTGGACCGTCCAGGCCGGCCGGTTACGCTGCCTGCGCGGTGTCGACACGCTGACCGCGGTCGGGCTGTGCGCCGAGATCGGTGACTTTGAGCGGTTCGCGAAAGCGGAGCAGCTGATGAGCTACGTCGGTCTGACCCCGTCGGAGAACACGACCGGCGAGAAGCGCCGGCTCGGTGCTATCTCCAAGACTGGATCCGGGCACGCCCGACGGCTGCTGGTCGAGGCCGCGTGGCATTACCGCAAGACGCCGACGATCGGCAAGACCCTCAGCGACCGCCAAGCCGGGCAACCACCGGAAGCGATCGCGATCGCCTGGTCAGCCCAACGCCGGCTGCACCGCGTCTGGGCACGTCTCGAAGCACGCTCCAAACGGCGAACGATCATCGCCGTCGCCGCCGCCCGCGAGCTGTCCGGGTTCTGCTGGGCGATCACCCAAACCGAGTAACCACACCAGGCACACATCCTGATCCCGTCGGCTGGGTCGGTGGCGGCCCGGCAACGCGCGGGGAACCCGCGACACAGCTATGAACACCCCGCCCCCGGGCTGGCCACGTTCGATCCTAGACAGCGGTACCCCACGACGAACCATGGTCCTGCGGCCACCCGGATCCGCGCATATCAGCATGACCCGCGTCGCGCACAGCACGCCGGACCGCCACCCACCCAGCCGACCACACCCCGTTCCCGTCACACGACCCGCGAAAGCGAGAAATTCATGACGCGCCCCTTGATGTCATGAAGGGCCGGGCGGGCCCCGGCGGTCCGGGCGCAGTTGGCCCGGGCGGCAGGTGGTCGGTCCTCCGTCCCGAATTGCGCGGTGAAGACCGCGCGGATTTGGGCCGCGCGGCCGGACAATTCGAGAGGAGGACCGACCGTGAGTAACGGTACGCGTTGGGTCGGCATCGACCTGCATCGCAAGCGCTCGCACGTCGCCGTGATCGACGAGCAAGGCGAGCTGAGGGTCTCGCGCCGGATCGTGAATGACCGCGATACGTTCCTGGAGCTGCTCGGCGACTCGAGCGACACGCACGTGGCGCTCGAGGCGACCTACGGGTGGGAGTGGCTCGCGGAGCTGCTCGAGGAGGCTGGCTATGACATGCATCTCGCGCACCCGTTGCGCACGCGTGCGATCGCGGCCGCGCGGGTGAAGACCGACGCGATCGACGCGAAAACGCTCGCGCACCTGCTGCGCACCGGGTTCTTGCCCGAGGCGTATATCGCGCCGCGCGAGCTGCGTGACCTGCGCGAGCTCTTACGTCACCGCGCGACGCTGACCAGGATGCGCTCGGCGGTCAAGAACCGCGTGCACGCGATCCTCGCTAAGCACGGGATCGCGCGTGAGCACTCTGACCTGTTCGGCAAGGGCGGCCGCGAGTTCCTCGCTGGCCTTGAGCTGCGTGACGCTCCGCGCCGGCGGCTGGACAGCCTGATGTCGTTGATCTGCGATTTCGACCGCGAGATCGAGGCGACCACCCGCGAGATCGAGGAGCTCGCGAAAGCGGATGACCGCGTCGACGTGCTCTGCCAGATCCGCGGTGTCGGGCGCTACACCGCGATGCTGATCATCGCCGAGGTCGGCGACATCAGCCGCTTCCCGACCGCCCGGCACTTGTGCTCCTGGGCCGGCCTCGCGCCGTCCGTGCGCAGCTCTGACGGCAAGGCGCGCCTCGGGCACATCACCCGCCAAGGCTCGCCGGCGCTGCGCTGGGCGCTGGTCGAGGCCGCGCAGAAGATCACCACCGGATCTGGTCCGCTGCGCGAGAAGTTCGAGCGGATCGCTAAACGCCGCGGGCGCAAGATCGCGAAGGTCGCTATTGCCCGCGAGATCCTCACCCTTTCCTACTACGGCTTGCGCGACGGAGAGATCCGTTGCCTCGCGCGCCGCAGCCGTGCGAGCGCGAAAGTGAAGCTGGCGGTGCCCGCATGACCCGCCGCGCGCTCACACAGAGCAGGGCCAGCGCCCACGACGACGGCGCGATGCGCACGCTCGGGCGAGCTCGACGTTTGTCATGGCCTCGCTAACACAGGACGGCCGCCCACTTGATTGAGCCCCCGAGCACCGCACGACACTCTGGTCCGCCTCGCGCGACCGGATGGATGACTGGAGCCCATCTCCCAGCCGGAACGCAGTCAGCGAACCGGCCCCCAAACACCGGAGCCGCCTAAACAACCACCCGCAACCCCCCCTGCCAGACTCAGCCAGCCGCGTCAAGCGCCACCCCAGGCGCGCCGCTCAACCCTGCCCGCCACCAGGCGCTTGACCCGACCGGCCTCGCCCGGCAACAGAGCAGCGAAGTCCGGGCCAAAGCCCCGAAACCCCTTTACCCACCGACCGATACGACCAATGACCACCGCCATCCCGCAACCAACGTCAAAAACGGCCAACCCGCCCCTTGACATCACCCGCCCCTTCATGGATGACAAACGACTCTCCATATCAGCTGTCGCTGACTGCGCCGGCCTCTCCCTCTGTGTTCGGATCACGCGACTTGTGCTAAATCCACGCCGATGCGGCGCTCGGAATGGTTCGACGACCTGGCTCGGAGTCTGATCAACATCCTGCCCCCGGGGCGTCGTCCCTTTCTCCGTGCTCTGACCCTCCCAGGGGAGGACGACTTCGCGGAGACCGTCGCCCTCCTTCACGGGACTCTCATCGCCCAAGTGTGCGTCGAGTACAGAAACGCCTTTTCGGCGAATCAGATTGCGGATCGTCTGAAGGCATCCGCTCTCTGTCCCGAGCACGTGACAGCAGTCGATCTCATGGACCAGCTCATTCGCCCTCTCTTCGCCGGGTATCGCACCGGCCGACTCCCGCTGGATCGCTGGTGGTCGGCAGAAGCCCACTTCCTCCTGCTGTTGCCGTGGTACACGCGGCAGCGACTCCAGAACGTCGGCAGGCAGACAATGGACGATGAGCTGAGGGATCTGTGGGAGCTGAGCAACGCCAGCCGCGAGATCATCCTGCGCGAGGCCGAGAGCCCGCTGCCGCAGGTACCCGTGCTCCTTGCGACGCCTGCCGCGGGGTCGGAACTCGCCGCGATCTGGCGCGCCGCGGACATTCAATCGGCGCTGGCCGACGAGCTCGTGCGGATCCCGGTGCGGATCATGATCCACGACGAGCTGCGCGAGGCAGTGACGGCCGCTGCCCGACTCCGAGTGATCCTGGCACGGCCGGATGCATTCCTGCCCGTGATTAGCAATCCCGCCGGGTTGGTCACCGAACTTGAGGTCGTGCTGGACCAGTTCAGCGCGTACGAGCTCTCCCTGATCCGTGAGCCAACGGAAGACGATCGTCGACTGGCTGCGTCGATCGACGCCCGCCGTAAGGTGCAGTTCCACTCAGGTGTCGGACCCAACGCGGTGGCGGACGGCCGGATCGATCAATTGCTCGTTCCGGCGTGGATGACCGAGTACATCGTCTCCGCCGGCGGCCGCATCGGCCACAGAGCGTGCGGCCCGATCGCATACTGGTTCGTGGCGCTCGACGGAATTGACGTCCCCGACGAAGTCGAGACCGGAGCGACGTTCGAAGGCCTCGAGCTCGCGAGCCATGAGCCTTCGCACGGGATCGCCGAGTTCGTTCTTCCCTTCACCATTCGCGGCGAGCCGCGGACGGCAACGTTCCATTTCCCCGACTCGCTCGGAGATGCCATGGAGCTTGCGTTGGTCGCGATCACGGGGACCATCCGCATCGACATCTTTCTCCTGGGCCGCGACGGATTGCTTGAGCTCGTAAGCAGCGGTCAGTACAGAGTCGCGGACTCACCTCTTGCCACGATCGCACGTGAAGCGGCGCTCCGTGTCCTGAGACGGTTCCCCGGCGAGCCGGACGATCTCCTCAACGCATGGTCCCAAGAGCATGCCGAGGAGCGACCGATCAACGGCTTCCTGGCGAGCGATTGGGCGAAGGCGGAGGAGCTCCTGGATCTAAGTGCCGCGGACTACGCGGTCGAGGCGACCACAGAAGGCCTATCCGAACTCGCCGCAGCTCGCCATCGGTGGTTGTCGCTCGAACACACCCTCGCGAGCCGCCAGCTCGAGTCAGTCAGCCACGCGGCTCTCGAGCACGACGTTGCTCAAGCTCGGGCGGATTACGTGTTCGCACGCGGCAACGTCTCCGGACGAACTCGCGAGGATCCGGAACCGCTGCGTTTAGACAGGCTCGTGACTGGCGTCGTCGACGAGGATCGCGCGTTCGTCCACCTCAACCGGACACAGGACCATCTCGACGCATTCATCTGCACGGCGACCGCCGACGGACCGGCCGTGGAGCGCCTGGACGTGAGCGGGACGCCGTTGCTCGACGTCGAGAACGCGATCACTGCATGGCACGAAGGAGAACCATCTTCGCTGGTGGAGGTCATGAAGGCCGTCGGATCTGAGCTAGGACGGGCGGTCAGCGCCCACCTCGCCGGAAGCACCGTGTCGCACTTATTCATCAGCCCAGTGAGCGTTCTGCACGCAGTTCCGATGTGCCTGTTGGACACGGGCTCCGGCCAGCTTTTGGGCGACGAGTACTCGATCAGCTACGCACCCTCGGCCCGTCTGCTCCAGTGGTTGGCCGCGCTGGGACAGGTGACTGGGCTGGACCTGGTCGCTACCGCCTACCACGACGAGGCTGACATCCCGCTCACGAGCGCGGAGATCGAGCTCGTCGGCTCGCTCTATAAGGATCCGACGCTACTGACTGCGGAGAACGCCACACCGCTCGGTCTGATGGACGCGATGCGCTCCGGAACCGTGGTCCACGCGGCGTGCCACGGCACGTGGCGCTTGGGAAATACGTATGCGTCGGGCCTTCACCTCGCGCCGAGCCCAGGAGACGCAGGCTACTTGAGCGTCGCAAAGCTACACCGCGATGCCGACCTCGGATCCGTCCGACTCGTCGTCCTCTCCGCCTGTGACACCGGCCGCTCGAGGTCCTCCTGGCCCCAGATCCAGAACTACCTGAGCATCGACGGAGCATTCTTGGCGTGCGGTGCCCGCGCGGTCGTGTCATCCCTGTGGGAGGTTGATGACCTCGCAGGCCTACTGTTCAGCCTTGAGTTGCATCAGCATCTGACCACCGGTGCCGATGTCCAAGCGGCCTTCTCTGCTGCCACTGAGTTCCTGCGTAGCGGCGCATATGCGCGTCTCGACGAGAGCTCCCCGGAGGCGCAGCAGCTCGATTCCGGGTGGCCGGATTGGCGGCAAGAGGTCGATGAGATGGGCACCGAGTTCACCGATCCGTATTACTGGGCCGTGTTCAAACTGAGCGGCGTTGCCCATTGAAGTCGGTTGTTCGGCGGTCTCGCCAGGCACGCGCTTGCCACCGCGGCCAGCGTGCAGAATCGCCGGGTTGCCTGCGCATTTTTGGGCTCTGTGTAGACGGATCAGGGATCCCGCTGCCGGCGACGACCAGAACTCCGGCGACCGCTGGCGGCACGATCGCATTCGGCACTGTGGGGAGCTCGCGGCTGACTTGGTCTTTGGCGACCGAAGGCACGCCCAACTCCACCGCCGGCCTCTCGTCGTCTGCCGCGAGCGGGCGGTCGCCGAAGCAGTTGCCAACGTCAGCGCCGCTCAGATGATCAAAGCATTCGCGCGGCCGCCGCACGCCCACGTCATGGTCTGCGAACGTTGCACGGATGGCAGTCCTTCTTTATGCAGACATTCTTGGAATGAAGCAGCGTTGGCAGCGCGACGTCGCGGAGGTTCTCGCCGCATACGCCCGACTTGAGCGCTACGTCGCCGGCGCGCTCCGCCGCACCGGCGTGTACGCCGAAGGGGCGGTTCAGTCCGACGCTGTCGCCTTGGTCTTCAAGGATGCCGCTCGCGCGGTACGCATCGGCCGACTACTGTTTGAGCGCTGCTTTGACGACGCGACAGCCTCAGAGCGTATGTGGCTTCGAGGCGTCATCGTGATGTACGAGGGGACGGCGGCCACGTTGACTTCGACTGTGCCCCTTCGAGCTGGCAATGCCCCAGTCACCACGTGCCAATTCTCGCCCGATCTGCTGAGGGCCGTGAATCTCGAGCAGAGCTTCAAGGGTCCGCGGCTTCTGATCGAGGATGAGCTCGTGACCGAAGACCTGCGATCCGCTACGGCCGTCAGGCTCGGAGGACGGCAGTTCTGGCCATTCAAACGCTTACGGCACAGCGTCTACCCGGACCTGCACGGGGCTTTTCAAGATGTCCTCTACTTGGCCCCCAACGATCTCGATGACGGCGGTAGCGCCGCGATGTACCGGGGACGGGACATGAGCCGCCGTGTCCGGTGGGCATCCCATCCCAGCACGGGCGGATCGGCGGATGAGTTAGCCCAGATTTCGGCGCTCGCCGTCGCATGGATGGAGACGGAGGCGATCATCGGCGATCTGCATCGGCGTGAGGCTGCACGACGCGGCCAAAACACCGAAGCGTGACCTACCGTCGCCGTTGCGATCTTGCGATCGCAACGGGCAAGGAAATGCGATCGTGAGGGTTGCTCGCGGTTTGGCCGATGGTGTCTGTTGGGCAGGCCTGGAGCATGTACGTCACCCGGCGGATTCCGGCTGTCGTTGCAACACGACGCGGTTTTGGAGGTCGGAATGCGTGGGAGACGGCGGCGCGGTGTGCAGGTTGAGAAGCAGGAGCTGTATGGCCGGCTGCTCGCTCAGGGACTGAACAACTCGGAGGCGTGTCGGCAGGTCGGGATCAACCGCAAGACGGGGAACCGGTGGCGGTATGGGCGGCGGGTGCTGAATACCGCCGGGGAGGCCGTGCACTATCCGCCGGTGAAGATCACGCCAGCCAAGCCGCGCAGTCCGCGATACCTCTCAGAGGATGAGCGGATCGTGATCGCTGACCTGCTGGGCACGGGTCGGACCATTCGTGTAATCGCCCGGGAGTTGGGGCGCTCGCCGTCGACCGTCAGCCGTGAGGTCCGCCGCAACAGCGACCCGCACGGTCGCTATCGCCCTGAGCACGCGGAGCACGCCGCCAGAGCCCGCGCTCACAGACCCCGGGGACGGCGGGTCGCCGCGGACGCCGAGCTGCGTGAGTTTGTTGCTGGGCTGTTGGGGAAGCGCTGGAGTCCGGAGCAGGTCGCGCACGAGCTGAAGGTCTCTTTCGCCGGGCAGCCGACGCGTTGTCTGTGTACCGAGTCGATCTATCAGGCGATCTATGACCCGGGCGTTGATCTGACGCGTCCAGCTCGGCGACGTCGTCGGCGGCGGCGTCTGTTGGGCGTGCAGCGCCGTGGCCGGTTGACTGCGATGACGATGATCGATCAGCGCCGAGCTGAGGTTGAGGACCGTGTGCAGGCCGGGCATTGGGAAGGGGACCTGATCATGGGAACGGCCAACCAGTCCGCGATCGGGACGCTGGTGGAGCGCACGACACGGTTTCTGATCTTGCTGCACATGCCCGAACGGGTCGCGACCGCCGCCAGGGTCCGTGAGACGATCAGCTCCGCTTTCGGGCGCCTGCCGGTCGGGCTGGCGCGCACGTTGACCTGGGATCAAGGCAAAGAGCTTGCCCTGCACCAGCAGATCACCGCCGCGACCGGCACGAACGTGTTCTTCTGCGACGCGCACTCCCCGTGGCAGCGCGGCAGCAACGAGAACACCAACGGTCTGCTGCGCGACTACTTCCCGAAAGGAACCGATCTGAGCGTCCACAGCGCCGACGAACTCGCCAGGATCGCTGTCGAGGTCAACGAGCGGCCCCGCAAAACGCTCGGCTGGAACCGGCCGGCTGACCTGTTCAACAGCGCGCTGGCAGCCGCATAGCCCGGCCCGGGCCACTCAATAGCCGGCGCCTGGACGCCCAGAAGAACCAGCCACTCGGATCCGAGGCGGTCTCCACAGCAGGTTGTTCCCCGGGTCGAGGAGGGCACACGTCGTGCGGCGATCAGACTCGGCCCTCCGGGCCTCCCCTGACCGCCGCACGACGTCTCACACCACCGGCAGCACCCAGCCCGACGGATACCCTCCAGCGTCTACCTGTTGCGACGTTGGCTGGCATTCCCACCAATCGCGCCGGGGCCAGTGCAAGCCATCGTTTTCATCCTGCCGATCGATCCGACCGTTCCGCGAGCACGCGTGAAGCTCCGCTGTGCAGAGTCCGTAGAGCTGCGTTGCTGTTCGCGGCGGGCCTCCGCTGCGACGACATGCGCTGGCGCGGCTTCGAGGGGACCACGTCGAAGCCGAGTGTTCGAAAAGGCGCTCCAACCAGACACGCTCCACCCAGCCGCAGGTAGTCCTACTCTCTGCCCGTGCTCCCTCGCGATGACAGTCAGAGCCGATTCGCGGCCGCCCGAGCCGAGCTGGCCGAGATGGACGCCTTGCAAGTGGCCGCCGCGGCGGGTGCTCTCGCGCTGGTCCCGGCGAACCAAGGAAGGCTGTTCCGGCTGAGCATCCTCGCGGCGCTCGCGGCCGAGGCTCCGCCTGGCCACGCTGGGGGCGGGATCGACCAACAGCGACTCCAGGCGCTTGTCAATCGGGGCGACCTGGCCGCCGTCGCGGCGCAGCAGGAGGATCCATTAGAGGACATCATGACCGAGGAGTTCGCCTACTACGGCGGCTCTTACCTGGTGGGGTCCGGCATTGCGCAGGACAGCACGTACGTGCTTCGCCTCGCGGTCCGTGGACTGCTTCTATCTGACGCCCTGCCCGCCGACGTGCGATCCGAGCTGTCCGAGCTCGCGCAGTCTGTTTTGGCGCTGAGTGACCACACCCTCCGTGGTGCGAATCTCGTCCGGTACCAGGTGCCGCCGACGGACGCCAGCAGAGGAGTGGACGTACCAGGCCAGTCTCGACTACGCCGGGCCATCGGCTCAATGACCTTCACCTCGGCATCTCTGGATCAGCTCGAAGGCGTGACCGCGGCTGCCCTGGAACCGCTCATACTTGATGCCGGTAAGAAGCGCTTCAACGACGCAGCGCTGGTCGAAGGTGGCGCAGATCAATGGCCGCTGCTGCGCTTCAACGATCAAATCGCCGTCGCGAAGCCGCTTGACCTCGCTCTGGCGCTTCGGCATCGGATCCTCTGCCGAGCCGTCGAGGCCACAGACGAGAGCGCTGTTGCCGAAGCGTTCGGTGCAGCCGTGGACGACGACGTTGTGACCTCTCTTCGCCACCTCCATCTCCGTCCCAAGCTGCGTGCACGGCGGAGTTCTGATCGCCCTTGGACGGAGGTGACGGTGCAGATGGACACAGATGTGGTTCTGCTCTGTCTCATTTGCTCGGACTCCATGGAGAACATCGCAGCCACGCCGTATGGGGTCTACGAAACCAGGCACCTTCTTGGCGACCTCCATGCCCGGTTGGAAGCAGCCGCCGACGAGGCAGACGGAGAGTTGCTCGGGCTCATCATTGGCGAGGCTGCGGGCCGCTCAGCGTTCTTCGGGCTACAGGAAACCGATCGGACGAACCTCACGCTCGAGTTCATGAGTGCCGCCGACTTCGAGATCCTCGCCATGGCGGAGCAGGGCGACGCCCTCGCGCTGTGGAAGTTCTCTCGCGCGAGTGCCGATCTGCGCGATGACGTGCAGATACAGCACTTCAGCACGCTCGACCTCTACAGCATCTACCGAGATCACGAGCGGGGACTCGCGCCATTCCGCGAGGCGACCTTGCTCACGGTCGCGCCCGGCTCTGCTTTCGAGCTACGGTGCCGAGTGAAACGCCGGCGCGACCGCCACGGAGCGTTCTATGTGGATCGGACGATCCGGGAGGTGGAGCGCGACGACGAGCAGGGTCTCGGCGACCACCTCTATCGGCTCGCGGAGATCCACGAGCCGCGGGTCATCCGCTATGTCTCCGCAGCGCCGCTCGATCTCTGGATTGCAGGTCCCGAGGCCGAGGCGTCGGTCGGGCGTTGGTGGCATCTCGTCGAGACTGTCGCGTACTGGCTAGACCAGCTGGCGGCGCCGCTCTTGGATCGGCTCGAAAGCTTGTCGCGGGCCATCCCATGCGCCCAGCTAGAGATCGAAGTCGATCATCCCGCGTACTGGCTTGAAGGAGGTCCTGATCCAGGAGGCACGGGGCTCGGGACTTGCATCTTGAATCCCTATGGCGCAACAGTGAAGCTCGGACCTGACATCCGCCGGCTCATGGCCCGTCCCGACAACGAGGCTGATCGGGCTCTCGTCGCGGTCATCGTCGACGTGCTCGACGAGCTCTGCCAGTCGCACGGGGCCTCGGAGATGGCGGCCACCGACAAGCACGCCGCCCGCGAGAGCGTCGCACGGCTCGGGCTCAAGAAGCACCTCGTCGGCTTTCCGTACGTCGGCAACGAGCTCCTAATGCCGGCAGATGGGCCTCCGAGGCTGGTCCAGGAGGCGGATATCACGGCGGCACGGGACAGGCTGGGCGCGCACCTCGTGGCGAAATTTGGGATACGCGGCGCGCCAGTGCCACCGGATCTGCGCACGGATGTGTTGCGGGCTACTGTCGAGTTCCTGATGGACGACGTGAGCGGGCTTCTCGATGCCACGCAACACGAGGATCTCGTCGAGCGCTTGCTCGGGGCAAATGAGCGGATCATCGCGCGCGGCGAGCTCGACCGAGCGATCCTTCCGGCGCGCGCGGCGACGTATCCGGACGCGGTGGATCAGGAACATCTACGGACAGATCTGGCGCGGTCAAGTCAGGCCGCCGTTTGCTGTCGGTTCCTCGCGGAGTACGTGGCAGCACGACCGCCGAAAGGCAGCGAGCGCTGGAGCCTCCGGCGGTATGACCGAGCCATGTCTCTCGTTGCGGAGGCACTCGATTGGGCATACCTCTCTGACGCCCTGCACTACGGGATGAGCGACGCCCAGCTGCTCATTAATGACGATGGCCAGCTGCGATTGCAGAGCTACGACCGCTACGAGCTTGGGCGCGCCGCGTACTTCGACCAGCATGTCTCTGCCCAAAGGGACGCTTCGGAACGCCTGTTCGCCGACCGGTTCGAGAGCGGCACCGAGCCCGAGGACGCGGGATCAGACCCGAACGGGGCGTCCACCAAGCCGGAGTCATCGAGGATTGTGGAGCGCCTCAATCCGTTGATGTCGGCTGAAGCCGGCATGTCGGTTACGGAACTGGGCGAACTGCTCCATGCTGCGTCGGGATACGCCTTGCAACTTGACGCTCAGGTTGTCGCCGTCGGCCGAGAAGAAGCGTGCGAAGCCTTGGTGGATGAGCTGGGTTGGGAGACGAGTAAGGTCGAGGCTGGGCTGGCGTACCTGACGATCACTGAAAGGGCCGTATTCCTCACGCCGCCGGATGGCGACTGGCACGACGTTGTTCCGTGGCGCTTCTCCCGTCGCTGGTCGCTGAACCGCCGCCCGTTCGTCGAGCGCGACGGATCGCTGATCTGGGGGCGACGACAGGTTCTCGTCGCCCTGATGGTGATGCTCGGCCAACTCCTATCGGGCCGGTACCAAGCCCTAGCTCGTACTCCGGAGCTTCTGGCAGAACTTGGGCGGCTGGCCGACGAGACGGGTCATGAGTTCGAGCACAAGGTTGCCGCCGAGTTCCGTGCCCATGACCGATTCGAGGTCGAGGAGTCGATTTCCTCGATCGGAGGACACCGGCTCGAACGAGAGAATGGCGACACTCTCGGAGACATTGATGTCCTTGCCGCTGATACCACGACGCGCGTTCTCTACGCCGTCGAGTGCAAGGATCTCGCTGGAGCGCTGACTCCTTCCGAGGTCGCCGGGGAGCTGTCAGAGCACTTCGATGCCGATGCGGGTACATCCACCAGCAAGCATCTTGAGCGCATGGCCTGGCTCGAGTCGCACCAGGCCGACGTGTTACGCCATTTTCACATCTCGGACGATTCGTCGAAATGGCGTACCAAAGGTACGTTTGTGACTGGGAGGTTGGTCATGGCTCCGTATATCCGAGACGTGACGTTCGAGATCGTCGCCTTCAAAGACCTGCCGAGATGGATCTCGCGGCTGCCAGCACGGCAAAAGGCGCTCCGAAAGACGAAGGCGCGCCGCTCCTAACGGGTCTGACCGTTTCAGAGTGAACGCGTCCTGCGCCGGCACGTCAGCTGACGATCGTATTCAGCATGCGCGCGCAGGCATTCTCAGCTAGTGCTTCGGCGACCATCCAGAAGCGCAGATTCATGGGGCGTTGCGCCTCCGCCAGCTCGCTCACGCGCGAGGCCAGCCTCGTTGTCACGGTTCCCAGCCTGGTGTGCGGGTCGACTCGGCGTTGTAGCGCATGAGCTCGCGTGGCTGGGCATCCGGCTCGAACCCGTGACGCCGTGGCCATCGCCGGCGCCGCGTGGTTTGATCGGCGTCGGCGGGGGTGGTCGGCTCAGTCCCGTCGTCGCACACGAGAGCCACGCGGCGCTGGAGCGTCGTAGGTCGGTCGTCGCCTTCGTCCGCACGATTGGGCGCGGTCTCCTCGTTGGCCGAGGTGCGCGGGAGGACTCGCGGGCGTTCCTGGTCAGGCTGCTGGGAGATCGATTCGCTGTGCTCGATGACCGGCTCGCCGTCGGCGGGCGTCGCAGTGATCGTCCGCTCGTGTTCGAGCGGTATGGCGATCGACGGGAGGTCGGGCTCGCTCCGGCTGACTCGTTCGGCGAGGGCTTGGAGGCGATCACCATCTCCTTCCGAGCCGACGGCGTCCTCCGCGTAGAGGTGCGTCTCCTCGCGGGCGCGAGTCAGCGCGACATAGGAGCCTTCCCGGGTCGCGTGGGCCGAGACGATCAGGTGCGCAGTGTCGGTCGTAATGCCTTGGGCGGGGAATGGGTGTTGGACGTAGGCGAGCCGGAGCTGCGCCGCGTCGGCCTGGTCGATGCTCAGGTTGACGGGCTGCCCGGTCGGGAGCGCGAGCTCGATCGTCTGGGCGTCGGGGTTGATGTCGCCGATCAGCGCGGTGGTGCCATTGCGCAGCGGTCCGTGAACGGGGTGGTTGAAGGTGCGACGGATTTGGACCTGGTCGCCGCGGTGGAGGCCATAGGGGCGGCCGGGCGCCGGGATCGCGTCGGTGCCGAGCTCGCCGTGCTGGTGGCGGATCGCCTGATAGCGGGCGTTCAGTTCGTCGAGGTGGTCGTTCGAGGTTTGGGCGAGCACGATCGTCGTGCGCCCGTTGCGGGTGTCGGTGTGGGCGGCCTCGAGCGCGGCGTCTTCGGCGCGGGAGAGGCCGGCGGCGGTGTGGACGCGGCCGCGGGCGGCGTAGCCGCGGACAGCGAGTTCGTGGTGGCCGTCGCGAAAGCGTGACTGATCGCGGCGGTCTGCGGGGTCGCGCGCGCGGAGGTTGCGGGTCAGGACGGCCTGGCTGTGCTGGTCGCGGGTGACGGCCTCTAGGTGGGGCCACAGGCCGCCGGCGCCGACCGACGGGTTCTGGCGCGGGTCGCCGACGGTGATCAGCCTGGCGCCGGAGGTCTCGACTACGGCGAGGAGGGCGTGCTGTTCGCGGGTGGAGGCGAGCGCGGCTTCGTCGTGGATGATCGTCGTCTGCGCCCCGAGCTCGACGGTCCGGTTGGTTATCGCGGTCTGGAGCGCGGCGAGTGAGTAGTGGCGAGTGTCGACGCCGGCGTGGTGGAGATCGCGCGCCAGGCGCTCGGCGGCGACGGCGGCGGTGCTGGTGACGACGATGTCCCGGCCGGCGTCGTGGTGGGCGCGGGCGATACCGGTCAGCGCGGTGCTCTTCCCGGTGCCGGCCTGCCCCTCGATCATCACTAGCTGGCGATCGCTGCAGCCGAGCATGATCGCCTGGCGCTGCTCGTCTGACAGCCGGCCTCCGAGACGCTGCAGCTCGCGGTCTAGCCGGTCGGCCTGCGCGACGACGGAGTCGCGATCGAGCGCAGTGATGCGGTGGTCGATCACGCGCTCCGCAGTGCTGATGGTCTCGTGCTCGCGGGCGCGGTGCTCGCGGGTCGTGCCGCTCCCGCCGGCGAGGCGGAGGATCTCCCCGTCGTCACGCAGCTCGGCTAGGGGGCGGAGCGCGTCGTCGATCGGGGTGCCGGCGGAGCGCTCGAGCGCGACCGCGCGCGCCTCGCGGGCGGGGAACGTCGCGTCGAACTCCGTCAATGCGTCGAGCACCCGCTCCGATTCGGCCGGCGTCAGCGGCTGGCGCGGCTGGCAGCGGAGGACCTCGACGCGCTCGGGCGTGAACCCGATCGCCCGCGCCGTGCGCCGCCACTCGGCATCGAGATCGGCGGCGGTGACCGCGACCTTGCCGGCGCGGGTGATCGTCCCCATGAGGCGTTCCTCGGCGGGGGCGAGCTGCCCGTTGGCGAGCAGAAGCTCGAGGCGCTCGTTCGCGTCGGCGGCGGCGGGGCCGCCTTCGGCGATCACCGCTCGCAGGTCGCGCTCGGTCGCGCTGAGCCGGTCGCGGATCGCGGCCTGCACCTGGTGGTGACGGCTGGACCAGCGGTCCAGCAGCGGCTGCGGGACGCCGGCCAGCTCGAAGTACCGCTCCCCGCGGCCCGTGCCACGCTCGACCGCGAATCCGAGTGTGGCGAGCTCGCGGGCGAGCTCGGTCCGGTACGCCGCGCCGACCTCGCGCTGATGCTGCAGCCACGTCCGCGAATCGATCGCCACGAGGCGACCATCCCGTCGGTGCGCGGCGTGCAGCAGGACATGCGAGTGCAGCTGCGGGTCCGGGACCTGATCGGCCACGGCGCGAGCCGTGGTGTGCCGCCAGCTCGTCGCGACGACGCCGATCGCCTTGGCGTGCAGGACCGTGTCCGCGTCCACGCGCTGGCGCAGCATCGGGAGGTGCCGGACCGCGTAGTCGAGTGCGCGGTCGATGGCGATCTCGTGCGCGGCCTCGATCCGCTCCCGCAGCTCCGGTGAGCCGAGCGCCCAGACGGCGCTGACCGACTTCGGCGCGGAGAACGTGGCGTCCAACGCCGCGACCGCCTCACCACTGGCGCCGACGCGGCGCAGCTCGCCGCCGGTGTCGGGCCGGCGGACGTCCATCAGCGTCCGCAGCTGGTCACCCGTCACGGCCACGTTGGCATCCATGCCGAACAGGTGAGCTCCGCCCGCCCAACGACCCGGAGCCTCGACCCGTTCCCCGTCCTTGAGGTAGTAGTCGCCCAGCTCCGACGCCCTGGCTTTCCCCTCCAGATACTCGGCATACCCGCCTGCCGTGCCCTTCGTGATCTTCGCGACGATCAGCACGCCAGACCGCCGACTCCCGCCACGTCCACGGCCCACCGATCCAGGCATACACTCCACGCACTTGAAGTGCTGGGGGCAGGACGTCCCAACTCGTCCCAAGCCGTCCCGTCCGCGACACGCCACCGAAGCCTGGTCTGCGGCGCCCGGGCGGCGGTCGTAGTCATGATCCGGCCGGGGTGGTGAGCGTCCGCCACGGCTCGTCGCGATGCGCGGCGATGAGCGTGACGAGCTCCCAGCTGGTGCCGTCCAGGTGCAGTCCGTAGCCGGCAGGATCCCGGTGACCTCGCCGGGCGACAGGTACCGGGAGCGCTGGGTGGTGACGGTCCGGGTCTGCTTGCCCGCGTTGCTGAACAGGCGGGCGTCGTTGGTGTGGGAGACGACCTGTCGGTCGTACTCACCGAGCATCGTCGAGACCGCCTCCAGCGTGGCCGTATCGGCGATCCCGGGGAGCAGCAGCTTCGTCCCGAACAACGTCAGGAACCCATCGGCGGCCTTGCCCCAACGGGCCCGTGCCTGGGAGAGATCCTGCAGGGCGGCCAGCACGATGAGTCCCTGACTGCCACCCTCGGAGGCGATCTGCGGCAACTCCTGAAGCGGCGCGATGTTCGCCACCTCGTCGAGCGCGAACAGGACGTGACCGGGAAGGTAACCGGCGGCGTGCGCGCGGTACGTCGCGCGCCGCACTTCGGCCAGCAGACCGCAGACGACCGGTGCGACCGCGGCCTGCTCCTCCGCCGGCGCATAGATGTAGACCGTGTCGCCGCTGGCAACGAACGCGGCCGGGTCGAAGTTCGGGTCGCTCGCAGCCGCCAGCGCACCCTCGCTCGTGTACGCCTGGAGCGCATCCGCGGCGGCCGAGAAGATCGAGGACCGCTCCCGGTCCTCCGTGTTCAACAGCCCGACCAGCGACCCGAACGCCAACCGGCTCGACCGCTGATCCTCAAGCAGCATCCCGGGCTCGTCGAGCTCGTGACGCATCACCCAATCAACGACCGTCTCCATCTCCCTGCCGTGCACCGCCGCGGCGTGCAAGAAGGGTGCGAGCAGCGCCTGCGCGCGGTTGGCCCAGTGCGACCGGTCAGTTGTCCCGACCCCGACGCTTACAGTCATCGCCCTGGCCATCACGACCGCCCCGTCCCAGGTGAGGGCGCTGGTGACGGGTGACCAACGCAGCTGCTCGAGCCCGGCCGGCGGGCGGCTCGTGCCGGTCGGATCGAACATCCACACCCGACCCTCGTCCGCCCTAACTCCCGCGGTCGCGCGCGCGACATCCGGCTTGGTCGAAGTGACGATCGCCGGGCCCGAATGCGCGAGCACCGACGGGATGATCACGCTGCTCGTCTTCCCTGACCGGGGCGGCCCGAGCAGCAGCACCCCCCGCTCCGGCCGCGCGAACCGCCACTGCCCATCCTCGCCGGCGCCGAGCCACACTGAGCCACCGGCCCACGCGGCGAGCATGCGGACCGCAACCAACGGCTCCTGGCCGGCCGGCATCGCAGCCCGCTTCGGCTTTCGAGGCCGAACGTAGGAAGCGATGATCGCGTCGATCAAGGCGACCATCACGAGCACGAAGATCAGCACCACCGCAATGCCGGGCGCGCCAAAGTGGATCGAACTCGCGCTCAGACCCACCATGCCCACAGCCAGGAGCAGCACCCCTGGCCGTGCGATCCACCGGCGGCGCGGCTCGGTCTGGTGCGACGGCCCCCACTCGGCTGGTCTATCCACAGGACTCATGTCAGCATGGCACCCGGCGGCTACTCCTCAAGGAGCCGCTCGATCCGGGGACGAAGAAACCGCCACCTCCGCCCAAGCCGGCTCGCCGGCAGTTCACCGCGACGCGCCAGGTAGTAGACGGTCGAGACCGGGAGGTGCAGAAGCTCAGCCACTTCCGGTGCGGTCATCACCTCATCGCGGGTCAGCGGCACGCGACCACCCTGGCGGCGCGAGCTGGTCATCTCGGGCGTCGCGGTGAGCACGCCCAACACCATGCAGCCTCGCCTGGGACAGCGCAAGGACATCTGAGGACGTCCCCGAGGACGTCCTGGGACGACTTCGGACATCTACACTCAACCCGCTGCAAATCCGCCACTTTCAGGAAGGGGAGAGCGTTGGGCAACGAGCACCTGCGAACCGCGATTACGCGCTCAGGGCTGACCCTTGAAGAGTTCGCCGACATCGTCGGGGTTGATGTCAAGACCGTGCAGCGCTGGCTCGCAGGCCGCGTTCCGTACGCGGGAAACCGCGCCAGGGTCGCGGGTGCGCTCGACACGACCGAGCGCGCGCTCTGGCCCGACGCCGTGCCCGTCCCGACCACGACCGAAGCGCACAAGCTGACGACAGCCGTGACCGACGACGCAATCGCGGGATATGGGCACGCCACCGACCCCGCCGCCCCGGACGGAGCGACCCTCCTTCGCGCAGCCGTCGAGCGGATCGAGATCGCCATCCCTAGCCTCGCATCCCAGCCGGACCTCGTCGAGCTACTCCGCATCAGCGACGCCAACGGACGCCAGTCCCGGATCCTCATCGAGGACCCAGACGAACAGGTCGAAGCGCTCCTCGGCCTCGACGGCGTCGAGATCCGCGCCTCACCCGCAGGCGAGGACCACATCCTCTACCGGGCCGACGACGAGATGCTGCTCGTGCTCACACCCATCGGATCCGCCAGCGCGTCGCCGCCGATCATCCATCTCCGCCGCCAGACCGACGGCGGGCTGTTCGACCGACTCGCCGCCGACTTCGACGACCGCTGGCTCGAGGCGACCCCGCTCACCAGCCGCGAGCAGGTCCACGCCTATCTCGCAGATACCGAGCTCGAGCCCCGGCCCGAACCCGAGCACTCGCCCGCCGCCGACCCGCAACCGGTACGCGCACCCGCGCGGCCACCCGACGCGCCCACCGCGTCGGCCGCGGAGGCCCCGCGCCGCTGGCCACGACGACCGACCTGACCTCGGCGTCTTTCGGCTGGCGGTCGCCACCGGGGCGCCCTGTCACGAAGTCGGCGCAATTGTCGCGCGCTCCGCCGGGCCGTCAAGGTTGGGCCTTCGGCCCCGCCTGCGGCGGCCGCTGACGCGGCTCCCTTGACCGCCCGTCGGTCACGCGCAGTGCTCCGCCGAAGTCGTGACAGGGATAGCCCTGGCCCAGGCGCTATCCCGGATCCTCGCTTGCGCGTCTGACAAAGTTGCGGGATCGTGGTTGTGGCCGGCATCGATCGCGCAGGCAACGAGTGCCAGGGGCCCTTGACCCATCAGCATCCCGATGCCGCGTAAGAAGCAGCCCGAGGCCGAGGCTGACCTCGATCGGATCGTCGAGCAGCTATCAGCGCAAGAGTTGCGTGAGGTGGCAATCTGGGCGGCTGAGTGGCACGAGGATGTCGAGCGGCGAGTGCGGCTGATCGCGGCTCGCTCAAGCGGCGACCTCAGCGCGCTCCGGGCCGAGGTCGACCGTGGACTACGGACGCGTCGGTTCCTCGGCTACCGCGAGAGCGTGGAGTGGGCGCGCGCTGCGCGCCCGGTCGTCACCGAGCTCGACGCGGCGGTGCGCGCCGCCCCGTCTCAGGACCTGGTTGAACTGCTTGAGCGAGCCGTCGCGCATGTGGTGAAGGTGATCCAGACGAAGGCGGACGACTCGTCCGGCATGGTCGGCGATCTCGCTCGGGATCTGCTCGCGATCCACGCGTCGGCGTGTGACGCCGGCGTGGCGGATCCGGTGAAGCTCGCGCGGTGGATGATCCGGTTCCGGTTCGTCGATCAGGA
>Ga0302325_10008915_pt1 | contig 22011 bp, 18 predicted proteins | sample Palsa_T0_2_FD_201948 | JGI IMG/M metagenome (GOLD analysis project Ga0302325, IMG submission 201948) | Peat permafrost microbial communities from Stordalen Mire near Abisko, Sweden - Palsa_T0_2 | ecosystem: Environmental > Terrestrial > Soil > Palsa > Peat permafrost | place: Sweden: Abisko...
CAAGGCTGCGTTTTTGTGAGTGACAATCCGGGCCAGTATTCGTAATTTTTTCGACATCGTGAGTGAAACCCTGCGCTATTTACAATCCGAATCGGCCGAGGCCGGTCCAGAGTACAGCACCTTGGTCAAGTATATTCTGATGGACGCCGTCAAGGCGCGCGCCAGCGATATCCACATCGAACCTTGGGAGAGCACCCTGGTCGTGCGCATCCGCCTCAACGGCGTGCTGACTGAATTGGTCCATCTGCCGCTGGAGTACATGGAAAAGATTTCCGGCCGCTTCAAAGTTCTGGCCAATTTGGTCACCTACCAGGCCGGCCTGCCCCAGGAAGGCCACGTCCCGGCCGATCCTGAATTGGGCGGCGTCGAACAGCGCATCTCCATCTTCCCCACCGTCCGCGGCGAAAAGATCGTGGTGCGCATCTTCGACCCCACCAATCGCAGCTTCGATCTCGCTTCGCTGGGTTTCGATGACGACGTGCTGCAATTATTCGTCAAATTGCTCATCAAACCAAGCGGCTTGATATTGTTGACAGGCCCGACCGGATCGGGCAAGACCACCGCCATTTATTCCGCCCTTTACACCCTGGTGCAGCGGGCCGGCTCGACCATGAGCATCGCGACGGTGGAAGACCCCGTCGAATTCAACCTGCCAATGGTGGCGCAGGCTCAAGTCAACCTGGCCCAGGAATTCACGTATCCCCGGGCCTTGCGTTCCTTGATGCGCCAGGACCCGCAGGTGATCATGGTGGGGGAAATTCGCGATCCCGAAACGGCGGCCATCGCCGTGCAAGCCGGGTTGACGGGGCATTTGGTCATCAGCACCATTCACAGCGGCAGCACGGCCGGGGTGTTTGCGCGCCTGATGAACATGGAGATCGAACCATTCCTGCTGGCCTCCAGCGTGAGCGGCGTGCTGGGCGTGCGGCTCATCCGCAAGAACTGCACGTATTGCGCCATGCCTTACGAGCCGGATCCGGCCTACCTCAAATTGGTTCCTTTGGTGGAGCGCGATACAGCCGAGTTCCGCCGGGGAGCGGGTTGCGAACAATGCCTTAACACCGGCTTTTCCGGGCGTTATTCCGTCAGTGAGATGCTCGTGGTCAACCAGCCTTTTCGCGAGGCGGTGGTGGACAAAGTGCCGACGCGCGCCTTGCAGCAGGTGGCCATCGATCATGGCATGATTACCATGTGGCGCCGCGGCCTCAACCGGGTCTTGAGCGGGCAAACGACGCTGGAGGAAATCCTGCGCGTCATTTCCGTGGACGAAATTTAGCTGTGCTCACCGCCAGCCTGGCCATTTTGACTGCCGTCAGTTTCGCCCTGACTTTCTGGCGCTGGTGGGTGGGCCTTCGTTTCCCGCTCCATCGCCGGATGGTCCCGCCAGATTCACTGCCCGGCCTGACCTTGCTCAAGCCGCTCAAAGGCTGCGACGCGGAAACCAAAGACTGCCTGCGCAGTTGGTTCCGGCAAACTTATCCCGGCCCATTGCAAATCCTGCTCGGCGTCGCTTCCGCGGAGGATCCAGTCTGCGCCATCGCGCGGGAATTGCTGGCGGAATTTCCCCGCGCCGACGCCTCGCTGGTCATCTGCGCCGCCCATCTTGGCGCCAACGCCAAAGTGTCCACCTTGCGCCAGTTGGAGCCGCATATCCGCCATCCCCTGGTCATGATTAGCGACGCGGACGTGAAGGTTGCCTCGGATTTCGCCGCCAACGTCACCCCCCATTTGGCCGATCCGGGCGCCGGCCTTGTCAACTGTTTTTATCTGCTGGCCAACCCCTCGACCCCCGCCATGCAATGGGAAGCCACCGCCATCAACGCGGATTTTTGGACGCAAGTGCTGCAATCGCGCGCCCTCAAGCCAGTCGATTTCGCCCTGGGCGCCGTCATGGCCCTGCCCGCCGCCCAACTCAAGGCCATTGGAGGATTTGCTATTCTGTCGGACATCCTGGCCGACGACTACCATTTGGGCCGGCAGGTGGCGCGTCAAAACAAAAGAATTGAGTTCGCCACGGTGGTGGCGGAGTGCTGGGATGCGCCAATGAATTGGAAGCAGGTTTGGGCTCATCAATCACGCTGGGCGCGGACCATACGCGTCTGCCAGCCGTGGCCGTATTTTCTGAGCATCCTGAACAATTCGACCCTTTGGCCGCTGATGTGGCTGGCCGTGGCGCGCCAACCGGTCGTTTCCGCCCTATGCGGCGGCTGCGTGTTGTTGCGCATTGGCTCCGCCCTGCATCAGCAAACCAGGCTCACGCAAACGCCCGCTCCGCTTGCTTACGCTTGGATGCCGCCGGTCAAGGATTTGCTGGATGTGCTGGTTTGGGCCGGAGCCTTCGTCGGCAACCGCATCACCTGGCGCGGCCAGCGCTACCGGATTCTCCCCAATGGGAAGCTGGCCAAGATTCGATTGGACTTGGATTGACTCTGACTCGATCCCGCCGCTTGCTGCTCCATGCCGCCATCAACGCATATAAAGCGACCTCCACAACGCCGGTGACGCGCGAAAATTGGTATGGCGGAGAAGGCCCAGGGCGCTATTAAGGTCCAGAAGTCCGGCTTGAGCAGCATCGAAGATAATCCCCAATGTGCCTGAAATTCGCAAGCCGCGCTGAACCGCAAGCGCGCGAGCAGCAGCTTCATCGAGTAACACCACGTTTGCGCGCAGTTGCTCGAACAGACGAAGCGCGGTTCGCTCGCCGGGGTCAAGCGCAGCCAATGAGTTGTCAGGCTCCATCGGGTCGGAATGTATTTTTAGCCACTCGGGTGGGTTCGCGGCCCAGTTACGCACCGGAGGCGGCGCGGCCGGATGGCGAAGTTCCTCCAATACCTTTTGTGCGATATGAATGTTGCCGAAAAGTTTCGGCAAAATCTCCACATGGCCGATAAGCGTAAGATAGCAAAGCGGCGTGGTGTTGCTGACGATAATCATCAGCCGCGAGAAGCGCGTAAGGTCGCGAGGTCGCGCTCGAGGTCATCCTCGCAGTAATGCAAGTAGGCTTGGGCCTGCTTGAGAAACGATTCGGTTTCCCAACGCGAGCTGTGTCCGAGCCATTCACCAACTTGATAGGCCGTGAGCGCGCCGGAACGATAGGCTTCAGCGGCAGCAGCTTCAAGCACGTGGCGCGGAACATCCTTCCACCGCGAGTGCAACGACGCGGACACATTCTCGGGAATTTCAATCGCGATGTTCATTCTCGACACAAAGTAAGGCCGGACTCAGGCTGATGCAACTCAGCAATGATACGAACTCAGCATCGATCAAAGCTTGCCGAAGGAGCCGGCATGGCGTATGATGTTGGCCGAGTTGCAGAAAATTTTTAACCTCTTTGGAGCATATATATGAAAAATGTCCGTCGCAGTTTTTTAGCCATGACGCTGGCGCTGGCCGCCGGCTTCACACTGGCCGCCCACGCCGCCAGCCTCAACGTCGGAGACCCGGCCCCAAAATTGCAAACCGGCAAATTTGTGCAGGGCGACCCGGTCAAGGAATTTGCCCCCGGCAAGGCCTATATCGTCGAATTCTGGGCCACTTGGTGCGGGCCTTGCCGCGCTTCCATCCCGCACCTCAATGAAACCTACACCAAGTTCAAGGACAAGGGCCTGATCGTCATTGGGCAGGATTGCTGGGAGCAGGATGAGAGCAAAGTCGCCCCTTTCATCAAGACTATGGGTTCTAAAATGACCTATCGCGTGGCGCTGGATGACAAGGACGGAAGCGAGAAAGGCAAAATGGCGGAGACTTGGATGGAAGCCGCCGGACGCAACGGCATCCCCTCGGCTTTCCTGATCGACACCACGGGCCATGTCGCCTGGATCGGACACCCCATGGAGTTAAAGGAACAAACCATTGATGAAGTCCTGGCTGGAAAATACGACCTCCAATCCGCGGCCGCCGAGCATGCAAAGCAACAGGCCGAGGAGGAAAAGGAACAAGCCGAGGCAAAAAAGGCGCAAGCCGACATGCAGCCCTACGCTCTCAAACTCCAAACGGCCATGAAGGAAAAGGATTGGGACTCGGCCTTGGGCGCCTTGGATGATCTGAAAAAAGTCGCTCCCCAACGCATGGCCGATCAACTGACCAGGATTCGCTTCAAAGTCCTGATCTCCAAGAAGGATGATACGGCGGCTTTCGAATTGCTGGGACAGTTGGGCGAGGCCCACAAAGACGAGCCATTGATGCAGAACGATCTGGCCTGGATGATCGTCAGCGACAAATCCATCAAGCATCCTGACCTGGTACTGGCGCAGAAGATGGCCCAACGCGCCACCGACGGCGCCAAAGAACCGGCGCAAAAAGGCATGTTTTTGGACACGCTGGCGCGGGTGAAATTCATGCAGGGCAGCAAAGAGGATGCGATCGCGCTTGAGCAAAAGGCGCTGGCTTTGGCCGGCGACGATCTCAAGGACCAGCTTCAACACACGCTTGACAGCTACAAGAAGGGCGAATTGCCCTCGGCGCAGTGATGGAAAAAGTCGTCATCATCGGCACGGGCTGCGCGGGGTTGACGGCCGCCATTTATGCGGCCCGTTCCAATCTCACTCCCATGGTGCTGACCGGCTTGACGCCGGGCGGCCTGCTCACCACCACCAGCACGGTGGAGAACTATCCGGGTTTTCCCGACGGCGTGGATGGTTATGAGTTGATGGCCAACATGCAGAAACAGGCCGAACGCTTCGGCGCGCGCATCAAAACGATGCACGTGCTGGAGGCGGCCGATCTCTCGCAACGCCCATTCGTCCTTACGGTCGATGGCGAAAAAGTGGAAACGCAAACCGTCATCATCGCCACGGGCGCCGGCCACCGGCACCTTGGTCTGGAAAGCGAGACGTTGCTGGAGAAAAAGGGCGTCACTTTTTGCGCCACCTGCGACGGCTCCTGGTCCATGTTCCGCAACAAACCCCTGGTGGTGGTGGGCGGCGGCGATTCCGCCTGCGAGGAAGCGTTATACCTGACGCGGTTCTCCTCGGACATTCACCTGATCCATCGCCGCGACTCGTTGCGCGCCTCCAAAATCATGGCCCAGCGCGTCTTGAGCCATGAAAAAATCAAGCTCGTCTGGGACACGGAGGTGACGGAGATACTGGACATCAAGTTGGACAAGGTCACCGCCGTGCGCCTGAAGAATCTCAAGACCGGCGCGGCGAGCGAATTGCCTTGCGCCGGCGTTTTCGTCGCCATCGGGCACGTGCCCAACACGCAACTTTTCAAGGGCGTCCTGGACATGGATGAAAACGGCTACATCCTGCCCAAAAAAGGCACAGCCACCAACATCCCCGGCGTCTTTGTGGCCGGCGATTGCGCCGACCACGTTTATCGCCAAGCCATCACCGCCGCCGGCTCCGGCTGCGCCGCGGCCATCGATGCCGAACGGTTTTTGGCGCTGCACGGGGGATAAAACAAAGTGGCGGAGCCGTGCCGGCTCTATTTCAATGCTATCCAGGATTCGCCTGCCGCAACGTTTTTAGAGTTTGTTCCACGGCAATTCGGATAGCCTTATTGTTCCAGTGATTGTCCGTTGGCCAAAAGAGAAATTCGGTTTGCTGCCGGAACTCTGGAAGGAGCTCTACGGTGCAAACACCGCGCGCTTTCAAGGCAAAACAAAGACGCGGGAGAAAATTATCGTAACGTTTGTCCAGGGCATATTGCGAATAAAGGGTGAGTTTATCGGGAATGGGCACCAACACCAGCGTATATCCAAAATACTCCTTTAGGTTGCGATCAAGCAACGCAATATTATCAGCCAGATGGGCGACAAGTTCTTCATCGTGAACCGCCTGGAAACACTCCTGGTCCTGCCGATAAAATAAGAATGGCGGTTTAACTGAATACAGCGGCGTTTCTGCGGGCATCTGCCGGAACAGTTCAAATGCGGCGGAATTAAACAGAGTAATAGCCGGGGCAGTGATGAAGTTGTGTTTAAGCAATGCTTCGTGTCTGGCCTCGGAATTATCAAACAGGTATTGCTTGATGATCGGCGACAATCTAAAGGACGACGCTCTGGCCGCCTCTTGGGCAAATTGATTCGTGGTCAAGGGATTGGCAAAATGCCATGGGATGTTTCTCTCGACGATCTCATACACCAGCAACTTTTTAAACTTGGGTTGGCTTGTTCGTGAGTCAAACATCAAATATGGATTGTGCCAAAACGCTTCATGCTGATTAGCGTAAACACTAAATATTGGCAATTGAAGTTCTTTCTGCAATTGCATGTGGAAAGGCGTTTCGCCATAATCAGCAAAGCTAAAACTGTCCCCCAGAAGGATTTCATCGCCTTTATCCGGCCGCTGCTTTCCTTGATCTATGGAATCCTGATCGGCAAATTTGCCGGCAGGAAGAGGTGATGATGGCTTAAACCGTTTGATCTTTGAAAAGCGGTAGAGGTCGCCATAACCATAATCCCGGGTTGTAACCCATTCGAGTAGAGCAGCATTCTTGGTGACCAGGAAACCTATTGTCGCCAAGCCTCCTAAAACATAAATCAGTGATTTAATGATTTTATCGGAGCGGCTCATAATCAAAATTGAAAATAAATAAAATCACGAGATTCAAATTGCCCCCATAACAACGTCCAAATAATTCCTCCACAAAATAAACCGAGATGAAAAAAACCAGGTAATCGACTGGCTAAATCTCTAAATCCACATCGTCGTTGTATCAGATGCGCGGCGGCAAGGAGCAGCATTGATAAAGCCAGGCCTACCCGGTGAAAATTATCCAGTTGGCTCGGAAACAACGCGCCGCCTTGCGTCAGAGTCAACATGGACGAAAAGACTTCCTTCACGCGATGCAACGAACCCGCACGGAAGAAAACCCATGAAATCCAGACCAGATGAAACGTGATGACCGTAGCAGTCACTATTCGCACCGGGATATTGGCCGCCAAGCCGACTGCATTCCATAGGTCTTCTCTCAAACCATGCGTCTCCTGGCCGAAGATCATGTAAATCGCATGCAATGCACCCCACGCGACAAAAGACCAGCTCGCTCCATGCCATAAGCCGCTGATGAGAAAGACTATGATCAGGTTACGATAGTGTTTTCCCTTGCCATGGCGATTGCCCCCCAGCGGAAAATATACATAATCACGGAACCATGTGGAAAGTGAAATATGCCAACGGCGCCAGAATTCGGCCATGGATCGAGCGTGGTAAGGACGGTCGAAATTGAGCATCAGGTGGTATCCCAAAGTTCGGGCAGCCCCGCGCGCAATGTCCGTATAGCCAGAAAAATCACAATATATTTGAAAGGCAAAAGCGTAAGTTGCCAGAATTATAGGCCAGCCCGTGTGTGCTTTTGGATTTTGGAAAGCAGGATCCACAATAAGCGCCAAATTGTCAGCAATCACCGCTTTTTTGAACAATCCCCACAACATGAGTTCAACTCCGCTAATGACATTCATGGAATGAAAAATTACCGGAGTGTGAAATTGCGGCAGCAGATTTTGCGGTCGTTCGATGGGGCCTGCCACCATTTGAGGATAGAAAAGCACGTAAAGCGCATAAATGCCGATATGCCGTTCAGCGCGATAATTGCCTCGGTAAACTTCAATGGTATAACTTATGGATTGGAAGGTGTGGAAGGATAGGCCGATTGGCAGAAGGACATTCAAAAGAGATGGCTGAAAGCCGATTCCAAGCCAGGCGAATAATCGCCCTGCTTCCATTTCCGCAAAGTTAAAATACTTAAAGAACGACAGCATTCCAATGTTTGCCACGAGGCTGATCACCAGAAATATTTTTCGCCTCAGTCCCTGGGCAGGTTCAATGACAAGACCGGCAATATAATCAATCAGGATGAGCGCAAAAAGGATAAGAATGTATTTCGGGACAAAAACCATGTAAAAGTAACAACTGAAGAGCAGCAACAACGGCCATCTAAACCGGTGTTTTACAGCGTAAAACCACGCTGTCGTCATCAAGAAGAAGACAAGGAACTGATAGGAATTAAACAGCATAAACGATGATCGAGCCTCTTACAGCTTTTTCCTGCATAATCGCATATTATCGTTTTCTTCAGGCATCCCGCAGAAGATGCGCGCAGGAATTGGCAGCCGTCAACCGTAATCGCTGCTGTGCCCCGCCGGAGCTCGCAAGAAATTGGGGTCCGGGGTCGTGACCGTCAAGAAACCCACGTGGTCGAATTTACATGCACTTATAAGCACTTATAGGCTCTTGGCTTTTTTTTTGCGCAAACGCAGGCGAAGCGCCCCTTTATTTCTGTCCCGGCGCCTGCAACCAGCGCTCGAAGGCGTCCGGCCCCAGCAGTTGTTCCAAAGTTTGCTGGGCCTGCATTTGCGTTTGCGCCAGGGCTTCCACTTTTTCATCGTTGCTCAGGGTGTCGTCTTTGCGGATGCGGTCCATTTCCGCCTGGGTGGCGCGGTTGATCTGATACATGGGCAGCACGACGCTGCCGGGCAAGTTCAGTTGGCTGGCCAGGGCCTGGGAGGACCGGTAGAGAGGGTCCTGGTTGAGTTGGTAGCTGCCATAAACGGCCGCCCCCAAGGTCGTTTTGATGACCGCCTCGCTCTGCGCGGCCAGTTGTTGCTGCTGCTTGAGCAGGCCCGGATCGGACCCGGTGTAAAAAAAGACCGGCTGCCCGATGATCCCGCTCAAGGCCGCGAACAAGCCGCGAAATTGATCCGGTGTCACGTCCAGCGTTCTCATCATTTCGCGCAGTTGCTGGGCCGCCGGAGAATAGCGGAGAACAAACTCGTCGTAGGCCTCAGGCGCGAGGACCGCCGCCAAGGACACCAGCGGCTCTTCGCGCAGGCGCACCATTTGCATCGAATCGAGGGCTTTGCCTTGCAGGCGCTGGGCTTCCTGGTAGGCCTCGATCTTTTGCTGCGCGGCGGCGACGAACTCCAGCACGAGCTGTTTGGTTTCCGCGGGCAAATCGCCCAGAATGGGGCCGGTCAGGGTGATGCCGGCGCGGGCGGCGATCAACTCCTTGCCTTCGACGTCCCACCCCGCGCCCAGAAGACCTTTTAATAAAGCGCGCCGTTCCACCTCCAGGCTGCGGAGTTTTTCCTCGGCCTCCTGGGCCAGGTCCGGGTCGGGGGTCGATTTCCACCATTCGTAATTGGGGTAATTGACTTCCGTGACCCGCCGGCGGGCGTAGATGCGGTTGACATCGGAGGTGATGAGGTCGCGGATGGTTTGTTCGGGGCACCCGATGGCGCGCAAGTTCTTGATCAAAGTGGCGTAGTTGGTGGATTGGACCTGCTCCCAGGTGAAGTTTTCCTGGCGCACCAGGACATTGGTTTTGACAACCACGCTGGCAGGGAGGTCCGGCGAGGCGGGGATGGCAGGCTCCTTCAACGGTTTTTTGGCGACGTAGAAGAGACTGATCGCCAGGAACAAGTTGAAGCTGACCGAGATGATCAACCAGAAGCGCGCTCGCATGACGCTATATTCCCTCAAAAACCAACCGATGCAACCGTTTTCAGCTTGGGCCGGCCTTGTCTTTGCCTCCGCGTCCAATGTCTCAATCGCGAAATATTTGGCTTGTGTTTATCTTTTTTTCTCGTACCACCTGGGTCGAAAGCTGGCCAATGAACCGGGCTGGCTTATCTAAACCAAAAGGAACTATCGTGAAAACAGCAAAAACTATACTTGGAATTCTCGCAATCTCGGCGGCGTTCGCGGCGCAGGCCAACGCCCAATCCTATCTGACCAACGGACTGGTCGCCTACTTTCCGTTCAAGGGGAATGCCATTGACGCGAGTGGAAACGGGCACAACGGCACTCTCTTTGGCACGACCAGCTTTGGACTGGATCGTTTCGGAAACACCAACTCCTGTCTTTCTTTGCCCGGCACCGATGGCATCGGGTCCGGGGTGGACGTTGCATCGCTCGACAGCCTGCCCTATTATCCAGTGACCTATTCGGCTTGGTTCTTGATCAGTAATTATCCTCCGCCTCCATCGGGTGCCAATACCATCATGACGCTGGTGGGGAGGGAAGCATGTGGCCAACAATCTGACGGTGCTCTGGCTATTCAGTCAAATCCAAGCGTTCATTTGACCAATGATCTTTATTATTTCACCGGAGCCGGCGGTTTTAGTTCCGGTCTCGTTCCCCCAACCAACAAATGGTGCCAGGTGGTGCTGACTATTTCCTCCAACGGCGCTGGTACTTTCTATTTCAACGGAACTAATCTGGCAGGCTCGGGGACTGCTGTGGCCGGGGTGACGGAGGACTTCCGCATTGGAGCCTCGGGCGGTTCGGGCTGCTCCTACGAGTATGTCTGGAATGGCCTGATCGACGACGTACGTATTTACAACCGCGCCCTTTCAAATTCAGAAGTTCAGGAACTTTATCAATACGAAGCTCCGCCCTGCAATACCGACACCGCCGTGGCCGCAGCCTACGTTACCAACGGATTTGTGATTTCCGCGAATGTCCTCGAAGGGGGGTGCGGATTTACCAATGCCCCGTTAGTTGCGTTTCAAGGCGGGGGCGGAACTGGGGCCGCCGCTTTCTCCGTCATCAGCAATGGCGCTGTGGTCGCTATCACCATCACCGACGCCGGCAGCAACTACGCTTCCGCTCCCACGGTCATCCTTGGGGAAAGCCCAACCATCACCAATCAGCCGCATTCCGTCACGGTGGTCGCCTATGAGGCGGAAACCTTCAATGTGGGCGCCGTGGGCACAAGTTCGTTCAATTATCAATGGTCGTTGAACGGCTCCAATATCGCCGGAGCCACGTCCAATATGCTGATATTCTCCAACGTCGTGCAGACTAACTTGGGGACTTACGCGGTGGTGGTCAGCAACGCCTTCGGATCCGTCAGCAGTTCCAACGCGGTTCTCTCCATGTATCCGTATTTGATCCAGCCGTTTAGCGGGTTGGATACGGATTGGGGTTACACCAATACGTTAAGCGTCCAGGCGTGGGGCACCGGGCCTTTAACCTATCAATGGTATGATAACGGAACCGCCATTGGCGGCGCCACCAACCAGCAACTGACCTTGGACAGCATCCAATTTACCAACGCCGGTCTTTATTCGGTTGTCGTGACCAGCGCCTTGGGCAGCGTCACCAACACGCCGGAACAAGTGGTGGTCAATCCCGCTGGCATTTCGATCGGTCTTTCGCCAACCATCACCATTAGTGGCGTGGCCGGATACAATTACGTCATCCAAAGGACGACCGACTTGAGCAACACAAACAGTTGGATCACGGTGACGAATTTGACGCTGACGCAGCCGGTGCAAATTTGGGCCGATCTAAGCATTAATGCATCGCTTCCCGGAAATCCGTATGAATTCTACCGAATTTTGCCCGGCCAGTGAATGATCGGCAGGTGCTTTTTTGTTTGCACGACGGCCAACCCTGGCCCCAAGATGCGTCATGGATAGGTTCATTAATGATGGTTTGTGGAGGTCCTTGGCGGCGGGCTGGCGCTGGCACGCTAAAATTAGGGCTTTCCACTTGGGTTTTTCCGTAGTATGAAACGGACATGGAATACTCCATGAATGTGATTGAAACCGGGCGACCCTAAAAATATGTCGCGGATGGAAGAGTTAAGCGATCACACAAAAGGGCCGTTTTCAGTAACAGTCTGTGCCGGGACGCGCAGACTGAGAGGCATGCTTTTGCAGCCAGTGTCCTGTTGCGTTTTTGAAGTCAATTTTGATTGATCCCCCACAGCAATTTATGAACACACAATCCCTGCAATTCAAAGTCGCGTCGGAAGACTGGGAGTTCGAGCAAATTCACCAACTCAATTACCGGACCTTTGTGGAGGAGATCCCGCAGCATCAGCCCTCGGGCACTCCCCGCTTGGTGGATAAGTTCCACAATGAAAACACCTATCTCATCTGCCTGAGCGATAAAAGGATCGTCGGCATGATCGCCGCCCGTGGACGCCGCCCCTTCTCCCTAGACCAAAAGCTGCCCAATCTGGATTCCTACCTGCCGCCCGGCCGGCGCACCTGCGAAATCCGCCTGCTTTCGGTGGAAAAGCAATTCCGCAACGGCCAGGTCTTCCGCGGCCTGACGGCCTTGATGTGGCAGTACGGACTGGAACATGGATACGATTTGGCCGTGATTTCCGGCACCACCCGCCAGCAGAAGCTTTACCGCCATCTGGGTTTTGTGCCTTTTGGCCCCATGCTCGGATCGGGCGAGGCCACCTTTCAGCCCATGTACCTGACTTTGGAAAACTTTGAGAAGCAGGCAGAGGAGTTTCTGCGCGAGCCGATGCGGCGCCGCGGCCCGGCCAGTTTTCTGCCCGGCCCGGTCTCGATCCACCCGCTGACCCGTCGCGCGTTCGAGCGTCCGCCCGAATCCCACCGCTCGGATCAGTTCATCGCCGAATTCCAAAATATCCGCCAGCGCCTGTGCCGATTGGTCAGCGCGCGCCACGTCCAGATTCTACTTGGCTCCGGCACGCTGGCCAACGATGCCGTCGGCGCGCAACTTTCGTTGGAGAAACGGCCGGGATTGATCCTGAGCAACGGCGAATTCGGCGAGCGTTTGATCGATCAGGCCCGCCGCTTCGGATTGACGTTTGACACTTTGAAATTCCGCTGGGGTGAACCCTTTAACTTGGCGGCGGTCGAGCAGTTTCTGGCGCGTTCCTCCTCGGTGGGGTGGCTCTGGTGCGTTCATTCGGAAACCTCCACCGGGATGTTGAATCCGCTTTCGACCTTGCAGGCCATGTGCGCCAAAACGAGGGTCAAATTGTGCGCCGATTGCATCAGTTCCATTGGTTTGGTGCCGGTGAACCTGGAAGGCGTTTACCTGGCATCTTGCGCCAGCGGCAAGGGCTTGGCGGGTTATCCCGGCTTGTGCATGGTCTTCCATAATCATCCCATCGCCTCTTCCACCTCGTTGCCGCGCTACCTGGACCTGGGCTGGTATGACGAACATCAGGGGATTGCCTTCACTCATTCCTCCAATCTGGTGCAGGCGCTCGACGCCGCCGTGCGACAGCCTGATTGGTCGGCCAAAATGGCTGCGGTCGCGGCCGTCTCCGCCCGGCTACGCCGCCGCTTGACGGAATTGGGCTTCAAAATCATCGCGCCCGATCATGATGCGACCCCCGGCGTGGTGACCATCGCGCTGCCACCTGGACAGAATTCAGCCCACTTGGGGCAGGAATTGCAAAAGGCCGGTTATCTGCTCAGCTACAACAGCGATTATATCCGGCAGCGCAACTGGATTCAGATTTGCCTCATGGGCGAGTATTGCCCGGAAAAGTTGGAGGCATTGACCTCATGGCTGGTCAAAAATGCGCAATCGACTCCAGAGACAGCGCCGGAGCCGGCGAGGGCTGCCGCGGCGAGTTAGCGCGGGCATTGGAGGCGCAAATCCAAATCTGGCGGGGGCGCCGTGCTGCGCCCCTACGCGGGGAACTATGCTTTTGCCCGAAAAAGCGCAGTTTCAGAGGCTTTTGTAAGTTGCTCACTATCAACGTCTAACCGACATTTTGCCCCCTCGCAAAAACGTACTGACAGAAAAAAGAGCCCTCTTTGGGTCCTTTTGGCAGGAAAACGAGGGGGGGTAGGTGCGGATAAACCGGGAAGGACCCAAGGAGCGAATAATGGGCGTTTTGGAAAAACGAACCCATTTTTGGATTTCTCAAAGATCGGTCAAAGTGATGCATTATCAACAACTTACAACCAAAAAAAATTAAGGAGATCAAAAAAGAGACAGGTAAAAAACGAACCCAATTTGAGGACTTTTCTGACGTTTTCAAATGGATGCCAGAGGAATAAGATAAAGTTCTTGTTGGCTTTCTGGACAGCGCGCAAAAGTTGATTTGCTCCCGCGCATGGACGGTTTTTCAATTTTTCCTTGCATCCTGCGCGGGGTGCAGTATGGTAGCGATTGCCCGAACGCCGCGTGTGCGGCTGTTCTTTGAGGCTGAGAAAAGAAAGTTAACCGTGGAACCTAACCTTTAACCTCCGTTGCCACGCAACGCGGTCAGGTCAGGCAATGGAGTCTTCGCCGGCGACCCGGCCCAGTCTCCCGCGCAGTTTGTCAGTGTCATTACATTATTATTATGCTCACGATGGAAGAAGCCCTGAAGCAAAGCCCTGCTTCATTCGCTACAGGTCAAATTGTCAAAGGCACCGTCATTGAAGTCCGCCCCAAGGAAGTCCTCGTCGATATCGGCTATAAAAGCGAAGGGGTCATCCCCGCCAACGAATTCGACGACATCAAATCCGTCAAGCTCGGAGATGAAATCGATGTCCTGATCGAAAAGCTCGAAGACAAGGAGGGCATGGTCATCCTCTCCAAGGAAAAAGCCGAATTCAAAAAGAATTGGGACAAAATCCTCACCATTTGCAACGAAGGCGGCACCATCACCGGCAAGGTCAAGGCTGCGGTCAAAGGCGGCCTGCTGGTCAACATCGGCGTCGAGGCCTTCCTGCCGGCCTCGCAGATCGACATCATTCCGCCCAAGAATCTGGCCCAGTTCCTCGGCAACACCTACGATTTCAAGGTCGTCAAGATCAACCAGGAACGCCAGAACATCGTCCTTTCCCGCCGCGAATTGATTGAACAACAGCGCAACGACAAACGGGTCAAACTTCTGACCGAAATGACCCCGGGCGACATCCGCAAGGGAACCGTCAAGAACATCACCGATTTCGGCGCGTTCATCGATCTCAACGGCATCGACGGCCTGCTCCACATTACCGATATGAGTTGGGGCCGCGTTGGGCATCCATCGGAAATCCTCAAGGTCGGCCAGGACATTGACGTCGTGGTGCTGGACATCAACAAAGAGAAGGAGCGCGTCAGCCTGGGCCTGAAGCAAAAGCTGAGCAATCCTTGGGAGAACATCGACGCCAAGTACCAAGTGGGCGCGCGGGTCAAGGGCAAGGTCGTCAATCTGGTGCCTTACGGCGCGTTTGTCGAATTGGAACCAGGTGTGGAAGGACTGGTGCATGTGACCGAATTGTCCTGGACCAAGCGCATTGCCAAACCGTCGGACGTGCTCAAGGCCGACCAGGAAATCGAGGCGGTCGTGCTGGGCATCAACCGCGAGGAGCAGAAGATCTCTCTGGGCATTCGCCAGCTCGAAGCCAATCCTTGGGACCGGGCCATGGAGAAATATCCTTCCGGCACGAAGGTCAAGGGCAAGATTCGCAATTTGACCAGCTACGGCGCCTTTATCGAATTGGAAGAGGGCCTGGACGGCATGATTCACGTTTCGGACATTTCCTGGACCCGCAAAATCAATCATCCTTCGGAAGTTTTCAAGAAGGGCGATGATGTCGAGGCAGTCGTGTTGGAGGTCGATAAGGCCAACCAGCGCATCTCGGTCGGAGTCAAACAGTTGACAATCGACCCGTGGAGCAACATCGACCGTTTCTACAAGGTGGGCGATCTGGTCACCGGCAGCGTGACCAAGTTGGCCAGCTTCGGCGCGTTCATCGGATTGCAGCATGACATCGATGGTTTGGTCCACATTTCGCAAGTGAGCGAGGAGCGGACCGACAAGATCAAGAACGTCCTCAAGGTCGGCCAGGAAGTGACGGCGCGGGTCATCAAGATTGACAAGACCGAGCGGCGCATCGGCCTGTCCATCAAGGCGGCCGCGTATTCGCCGGAACAACTCAAAGCCGAACAGGCCATCCTGGATTCGCTCAAACCAGGCGAAGACCTGGTGGCGCTGCAACACGCCTTCGACGCCGCCGACGAATCGGCGCGGCAAGGCCAATAGCCCGTTTGAAAACGCTGCACCGTTACCTGGCGCGCCAGATGTTGGCGACGCTGGGCATGACGGTGTTTGTTTTCACCTTGGTATTGTTGCTGGGCAATGTCATCAAGGAAATCCTGCAACTGCTGGTCAATCGCCAGGCCACACTTGGCGTGGCCTTGCAGGGCATCCTGTTGTTGATTCCTTACGTGCTGGCCTTTTCGCTGCCCATCGGAATGCTCACGGCGGCGTTGCTGGTGTTTGGGCGTTTCAGCGCGGACCAGGAATTGACGGCGGCGCGGGCCAGCGGCGTCAGTTTGATCAGCCTGATTACGCCTGTTCTGTGGTTGAGCGTGGCCGTCAGCGGTTTGTGCGCCTGGCTCAACTTCCAAATCGCGCCAGCCAGCCGCACGGCTTACCGGGCTTTGCTTTTCGCGGCGCAGACCAACAGTCCCGGAGATGCGTTGCGCAGCGGAGAATCGGTGCCCTTGGGCGACTACAAGGTCTGGGTCGGCAGGAAGCACCGGGACGGGACGAATTTGGATAACGTTATCGTTGTGCAATGGGCCAGGACGGGTGAATGGAAAAAATGGGCCGAAGGTCCGACGGGAACAGTGGAAGCCGATCCCGCCCATCATCAAATCCTTCTCACCATCCATGATGCGTCGGCCTGGGAAAACACCACCAACGGCCCGGTGCCCTGCGCCAGTGGCGACTTGCCGTTGCGGATTAATATTGACGAGCAGGCGAAATCGTTGTTGACGGTGCCGATCAGCGACATGACTTTCAGACAATTGCAGGCGCAACTGCATGACTTGGACAATCCGCGGGCCGTGCCCATTTTTCGCGACAAATCCGGCGATCAGTCAGCCAAAGCCCGGCATAAGATTCAGCAAATGGTCCGGGTCGAAACGATGCCGGTGATGGTGTACATGCATCGGGAGGCGGCGTTTTCGTTTGCGTGCATCGGGTTCACGCTCATTGGCATTCCGCTGGGCATCCGGGCGCATCGCCGCGAAACGAGCATTGGCGTCGCCGCCGCGCTGGTGCTGATGCTCATTTACTACAGTTTTATCGTCCTGGCGCAGGCATGGCAAAACCACCCGGAGCGCGCGCCCTGCGTGATCGTCTGGCTGCCCAATTTCATTTTCCAGATTGTGGGCGCGGGGCTGTTGTGGCAAGCCAACCGGAGCGCGGGGCGTTAGTGAATGCACACCCGGCCATGATTTTGCCGTAGGATGCCAAATGAAAACAAGGATGTGCCACATCCTTTGACCGTCATGGCATTTGCGCCACGTCTTTTTGTTGCAGCCAGCCGATTTGCCGGGAAGCGTCGCTGACTTGCAGCCAGTCGCCGGCGCGCGCCAGCACCATCATTTCCGTTCCGTCGTGCGCTGTGAAGGCGCTTTGCGATTCTTCCAGCGGTCCGCGCCGCGCGACGGCCTCCGGCACGATGACGATGGAGGACTTTTCCAGCAACCGCTGGTCGAGGGAGAGTCCAAGGCAAATCAGCAGCCAGACCGCGGCCACGGCCAGCAAACCGGCCACGCCGCCGGAGGATTTGCCGAAGGCGGGGGAAATCTGCCGCGCCGCCAGGACCAGGAAAAACAAGCCGGCGGCGGCCGAAGCGGCGCAGGCCCACTCGTCGAGCGTGAGGCGGGCAACCCAGCGCGTCCAGCGGCTGCCGGGCAAGGCCGCGCTAGCCGCACCAGCTTTGGAACGCGCGATCGCCAAGTTGGCGCGGATGTCCGGGTCGCGCGGCGCCAATGCCTCGGCGCGGCGGTAATCGTAGATGGCGCGCCCGATCTGGCCGGCTTTGAACCAGGCGTTGCCGGCGTTGAAATATATCGCGGGCGAAACGTGCCCGGCCCGGAGAAGCTCCTCATAAATGGCGGAAGACTCGCTATACTTGCCCTGCTCGTAAAGTTTGTTGGCCTGGAGAAAGCCATCGGAGACCGATTCGCCCCGCGCTCCAGCCGCCAGCGCCAGCAGCAACAAGACCACTCCGACACTCTGCAAAACACCTTTGCCCGCGACTTCGCCTGCGGCGGGGATTTTTTGCAGGGCGGCCAGGGCGGTTTTGACCTTGGGAATCAGCGATGCGAGGGCCTGGGAAGTGTGTTCCGGCGTGTAGCGGTATTGATCGCAAGCGCGGAACAATTCCCGCAGAAGCGCTTGGTCAGAGGAGCCGATACACTTCACTTCGTCCAGTACGGCCTCGGTGATGGCTGGGGCGGGCAGGTCAAGGCGTTCGCCCAACTGCTCCTGCAAGAGGCGCAGGATGGTCGAGTGGAATTGCGCGGCGTCGTTGGCGGCGGCATGGCCGGGCAATTCGGCCAGACCCTGCTGCACCAGGTGGGCCACGTCGCGTCGGCGGCGCAAGCGGGGGTTGTTGGCCAGCCGGTCTTTCTGACGGCGCCAGATCAGCGCGCTGATCCACACCAACGGTGCCACCGCCTGCAACGTCAAAAACACCGGTTGCAGCACCAGCGGCGGCGCGGGCTTCCCCACCGACCCCGGCAACGGTTTGATGTGCACGATGTCCTGGTTCTGCTGCTGCGCGTCCGGCGGCGTGGTGCCGGAGGCGATGATCGTCGGCTGCGGTGTCGCCGCCGTCGGATGGACCGACAAGGCAATGGGAGGATGGTTTAATGTATGAAACGTGCCCGTGGCGGGATTGAAATAACTGAAGGCAAAAGCAGGCACTTCCTTGATCTCCGCGTTGAGTGGCGTGATAACTTGCTCGAAATACTTGGAGCCTTGGATTTGCAGGGGGTCGGTGCTCTCCAATTTGCTGGTGGGCGGATAGGTCTTGAACTCGCGCCAATCGTGCTCATCGGCAGGCAGCGCGACGGTGTCCCACGAGCCGCTGCCCGCGATGCGGATTTTGAGCGTGATGGGATCACCCACACCGACGGAAACCGGCCCGGCCTCATACTGCGAAAGGGAAAAATCGCCAATGGCGCCATGAAAAGAGGGCGGCGCGCCGTTGGTGGGGACGGGAAGAACTTTGATTTCGGCCGTGTCGCTGGTGACGGTCAGAGGGCGCGAACGCGTGTACTGGTTGAAAAAATTGAGCGGTCCATACAGCTCCGTCATGCTCCAAGAGGCAGGGCCGAGATGTTGATGGCCCGTCCGCGTCGCCGTGGCCGGGACGCGAAAGTTGAGCCAATGGTACATGGCGCTTCCCTGGCGGCTGCGCGACATGGCCGGATTGTTGGGGAAGTTGCCGATGATAAAATTGTCGTTATTGATTTGGGGCAATTGGATGCTGCGCGCGTCCACGTTGTCCTGGTAGTAGCATTGCACTTCCAGCGGCATGACCTGCCCCAAATAAAGATTTGTCGTGGAGGGAACGAGTCGGACAAAGGCCGTTTCTGGCGCTCCGTTGTTGGACGGGGGCGGGCTTCCCTGAACAACCTTGAATTTCAGAGGACGGCTGGACATGCGTGTTCCATCGACGATGACCGTCATGCTGGGGATGACGTAGTCGCCGGCCCGGGTGGGTTGCATTTCAATCTGATAAATAACGCTGTCGCTGACCTGACCGTTGATGTTTTGATGCTGAGTTATTTGACTCATCGCTCCAAACCTGACTCCCGCAACGGTAGGCACATTGGGCGGTGCGCTGGGCGAGCCGCCGTTGAAGGTCATTGAAAGAGTGACCGTTTCGCCGAGGCTTATGGTATCCCGATCCAGCGTGGCCTCAAACTGCGCCGCGACGGCCGGCCAGGCCAGCATCGCGATAAGAAAGGCGAGCATTCGCCCGCCGTGGAAAACACGGAGGGGCCGCCGCCCGGGAGGTTTTCGGTCAAAATGACTCACCATAAGCAAGACAGCCTATCATTGCGTCTGTTCATCCTTCAAGCAAGCCGAATGCCTCCTTCCACCATGGGACAACCCGCCGCTTCCCACGTCTCAATTATCAATTATCAATTAAGACCGCCTTCTTCCAGATCGGGACGACCCGCTTCATTTCCGTCACGATGAACTGGCAGGCGGCAAAGGCCTCCTCCCGGTGCGGCGCAACCACCTCGATCCACAACGACGCTTCCCCCGCCCCCACGTTCCCCACCCGATGCACCAGCCGCACCGATTCCAGAGGCCACCGCCCTTCAGCCTGGTCGAACAACAAATGGAACTGCCGCAAAGCCATGGGCACAAAGGCCTCATACTCAAGGCCGGAGATCGCGCGGCCCTCCTCCGTGCCTCGGACAACCCCCACAAAACAAACCGCCGCACCCATGCCTGCGGACATGGCGCGGCTTCGCCACAACGCCTGCTCGTCAATTCTCTGTTCGGAAAGAGTTAATTCGCGCCGCATCTCTTCCTCAACCTCCCTGCACGGGCGGGAACAACGAAACCTCATCCCCCTCGGCCAGGATGTAGTCCCCGCTCTGATAATCGACACCAACGGCGACCAGGGCCGACTTCCGCATGGCCGCCAGTCTGGGAAATCGGAGAAAAAGGCGCTCAAGGAGAGCCTCCAGCCTGGAACCTGGCGCGACGGTTTCCGTGACCTCGGCCAAACCGGCCAGGTCTTTAAAATAGGAATAAAAATGGACGCGCACTCGCACGGTGGGAGTGTAAGTGGAATTCGTCTTGTAGGCGAACTCAATCCGGGCAGTGGTACGGTTTATCCTTTCACAGCCCTCGAGCTCGTAGGCGCATCTCGACGGTCAACGCGCGCCGAGTCCGTGCCCTTCATTGGCCATTGTCAGCCGGGCGGACTACGGTCTTGCGGAAGCGGCTCAGGGTCATCCCGGTCGCGTTCTTGAAGGCGACGGAAAAAGTGTTGGCGCTCTGATAGCCGCACATGCTGGCCAGCACTTCGATCTTATGGTCGGAATCGGCCAGCAACCGCTTGGCTTTCTCCATGCGCAAGCGCTGCAGTTCCTGGCCCGGCGTGCGCCCGATGTTCTCCGTAAAGGCCTTGTGCAAGCCGCGCCGGGACATGCCGGCCACGTTGAGCAGGTCTTTGACGCGGATCGGTTCGTGAAAATGCTCCCAGATAAAGCGCATGCTGTTGGCGATACCCTTATGTTTGACTGCAAGGAGGTCGCTGCTTTTGCGCGTGATCACGCCGACGGCCGGGACGCGGATGGGTTGCGCCGGCGGCTTCTTGCCGTTCATCCAATCCTCCAGCAGCGCCGCGCCGGTGTAGCCGAGGGTTTCCAGGTTGGTATCGACACTGGAGATGGGCGTGCCCATGACATCGGGCGCCAACAGGTAGTTTTCCGCGCCGACGATGGCCACTTGTTCGGGCACGGCCAGGCGGGCCATCTCGCAGGCTTCCAGCACTTCCAGCGCGTGCTGGTCGTTGGCGGCGAAGACGGCCAGGGCCTTGGGCGCCTGTTTGAGCCGGGCCGCCAGCCAGTTTCGTTTGCGCGTCCATTGTTCGCGGCCGGTGACATATTCGGAGGCGCGGTTCCAGCGCAGCCATTCGCAATCGTGCCCCGCGCGGCGCAAGGCGGCCACAAACCCCTCGCCCCGCTCCAGGTAGGACCAGTTGTCCTCGTCGCTGTAAAACATAAAATGCGTGAACCCGCGCGAGAGGAAATGTTCCGCCGCCAATTGCGCGGCGTGCGCATGGTCCTCCAGCACCCGGGCGAAGCGCAGGTGTGGCCGGCGAAAGCTGAAATCCACCGTCGGTTTGGCCGTGTCTTTGACAAATTCCGCCAAATCGTCCCCCGCGCCCAGCCAGGCCAGAATGCCGTCGCCCTCCCATCCCCAGGGAATGACCTTCTCGCGCGCGAAATTGCTGGAAAGATGCCAATGGTGTTCCTGCGCGAACTTTTCAATCCCGCGATGGAGGCGGTAATCGTACCAACCGAGCGCAACGAGCACGCGCTTCTGGCGTTTGCGAGTCATGTTGTTTTGTCTCGGTTCAGCATGATCATTGCCGCCATGATCGCGCCATGCTCCGTAAACGCGCGCGGCTGATATTTGAGGTTCTGGCCCCGCTTCAAGGTCACAAATTGTGACCTTGAACGCAGCAACGCCTTCGCTTCCTCCAAGGTAAGCCGATGCTCCGCCGCCAGCCAGTCCAGATAATTCAAATAAGCTAAAACATGCTCCGAAAATGGCGAGCGCGAGCGGGGCCGTCGCCGTTCTGCACGCTTCTTTTCGTAGCAACGCCACACCGGTTCGTCTTCGTTGAAACGGCGCGCGAGTTCCTGGACGTCAGCCAATGAGTTCATGCCAATTTGCCGTAGAGTAAAGCAAAAAGACCAAAAAGCAAGGACGAGAAAAGCATGTTTTCCTCAATGCACTTTTGGGTTTTCGAGGATCACCGGCTCGCCCTGCTGCGCGTCGATCTTGACGTTTTTTAAATCCACGTCTTCG
>Ga0302325_10008917_pt1 | contig 22009 bp, 21 predicted proteins | sample Palsa_T0_2_FD_201948 | JGI IMG/M metagenome (GOLD analysis project Ga0302325, IMG submission 201948) | Peat permafrost microbial communities from Stordalen Mire near Abisko, Sweden - Palsa_T0_2 | ecosystem: Environmental > Terrestrial > Soil > Palsa > Peat permafrost | place: Sweden: Abisko...
GCCTAGAAATACAGGCCTTTCAGCGCTTGAGCTTGCTGTTACGGTGGACTTCAGTGGACCTTCAGCTTTCAGGCCCTATAATCCCGTCACTTTATGCCGCGTTCTCCGTACTGTTGATTACTCTAGCACTCCAACATTTGGAAATCCCGCGGATGGCACGGCTGTAAGTTGAGCGAACTCTTTGGCGATATTGGAGTTTGTAATTTTCGCAGGGTAATATCAGAGGCCCTGTATCGAAACTCCAGCTCCGCTTTTGGATATCAGTTTGAATATTTAAGGAAGGAATTTTGCAGAGGAATTTGGACTTCACTCATATCTTTAATCTAGAGGTTGGAAAACTGGATATATCGGAAAGACTAACAACCTGTTCTACTGTTCCATCGCAGCAACCTCTAATAGCACTAGTCCCAAAAGCAGGTCTTGGAAAGGTGTTGAATCGTACCATCCAAACACCAAAGCTGACCTGATACTGATATAAAGATGCCCATTGAGCGACGCTCAGGGCACTTTGAAAAATTAAACTGTCTCTATAATCATAACCAACCTTCGATAGAACGACGATATAGTAGCTCATAATTGGCAACAGTCGAGGAACTTTTCAGAACGGGGTACCGTGATCCTGGTGTCAGTTGGAAATCACGTGTTATACGACGGGAATGTTTGCGCTTCCTAACCTGATGTCTTATGTAAGCAGCGCCGCCTTTGCTCAGCTTCGGCTCAGGGTGTTAAGTTATGAGCTAAATCGGCAGCGGAATAATCGTATAAATGAATGCAATTGTAGAGGGATTGCAGTGATATTTGTATAATATACAATGCGTATAGATTATGAAGTTAAGTAGGGTGCAAACACCATATATATACAGGATCACCTAGCGGGCCCTAGCGGCTCACGTGCCACCATAGAAGGGTTCACCCAGCAACGAACCAAACTTAGGAAAGAACCACAAATTTTGAACATAATGATCAATCAAAAACCAACCACAAAGTGTTTTGCTCTAAAAACTCGATGCATCTATAGATTCCAATTGGTTCTTAAATAATTGCAAGGACTTTCTCTTATAATTAGATGTTAAACTCATGAAATAGAAATTTTTAATATTAACGCTCTAAAAATCGCGGTTTTAGAAATACTTTTGCGGACGAAAAAGATTCACACGACTAAGATCAAGTAAAAGATGCACTTTTTATTTAGTTTCAAGGTGGTTGGTTGGGTAAAATTTTGGTGTTCCAAGTAGGTGGTTCTTTCCTAGGTTTGGTTCGTTGCTGGGTGAACCCTTCTAAGCAGAGACTGCCAAAGAAAAGGAAAGTTCCCATCTTCGACCTTCGAAATAAAATCGGAGTGGTCAGCTTGATAAGGAAGTTATTGCTGCTGATATTAGTGAAGAGCTTTAGGAGGCTCGGCGAAAACACTTACAGCCAATACGAGCAGGCTGACAAAGCAATTCCTTTTGCTCGCAAGGGAGTTGGAAAGATCTCGGACGGCACGGTCCACGCAACCGAACCCCAAGTTGCCCCAAAGGCCAGCGTGTAGAGAAATAAGAACCCTATACAAATCCATGCGGCATCACGGTGAGAAGACCAGACGGAGGAGAATTGGCAGATCAGGCCGGCAAATATGAAACCACAGATGAGCATCAAGCACGATCCGTAAACTAGCAGCCGTTTTCGTCCAATCTTGTCAATTGTCCACAGGCAGGAGGAGACTCCCACGAGCTGTACTGCGCCCAAGATTCCAGTCATGGCCAGTTGCATGTCGTTGTTCAGTCTTATTTCTTTGAAAACCGTGTGAGTACTGTAAAGGAGGACATTGATCCCAACAAACTGCTGGAAGAACATGATGCCAACAGCAATGTGGGTTCGTCTCCAATAGCGAGACTTGAAGCAGTCGAACCACGAAACAAGTAATCCTACAATTTTCAGCCTACTGAGGCAGGATCCTGTCTGGAACAATGAATTTTCGGCTTCATTCTGATCATTCAACTCTCGGAGGTATGCTATGTCAACACGCATCTCCATCCACTCGTTTTGGACCTTACAATTCTCGGGAGACAGATGTCGGAGTTGTGCTAAGAAATAAAGCGCTTGTTTGTTCTCAAATCGAGATGCAAGCCAGCGAGGAGAGAATGGTAGCACGAAGGCACTGAACCCAAGAACGAGGCCTGGAATTAATTGTAACAAGAAAGGCAGCCTCCAAGCCCAGTCGCCGGCGAGATGTTTGGTTCCGAAGGTGATCGAGAAAGCAACTAGTGTTCCAGTGACGATTCTAAGCTCCACTGCAAGTACCGTTCGTCAGCAAAATGATCCAGGTGTCTTGGTACACTAACTTAGCACTAGCAGGCTGCCTCTCACCTCAGGAGGACTGATTTCCGAAATGTAAAGTGGCGTGACGACCGAAAGCATTCCAATGCCAAAACCATCAATCAAAAGAGCCACATTAAGCATGGCGTAATGTCCCGAAACTGCTTGGAAGACGCATCCTATGAGGGACAGGTAAACTGCTAAGCCCATTGACTTTTTTCTCGAGTTGTCGTTTCCAATGCATCTGCGTATGTTCAGCCAGACTTCGGACTTTATTGCAGAGCATAAAGACCTTACCCCACTATCAAAGCTCCCAGGAAAGCTCCCAACCTTGAACTCGGAGTCAGTGAATTTCAATGCACCATAACTTCAGGGGCATTTGGAGGGGGCGGGGTGTTGAATGTATCGCAACTCGCGAGATGTCTGGAGGGGACGGTGGTTTGAATGTGCCGCAACTGTCGAGATATCCAGACAGGAGGGAATGAACCCAAGAATATACATACTGGATCATCGCTGTGACGAAGCTTTTCCAAAAAGGATCTGCGAGAGATGGGAATCGAGCGAGGAACTGCTCCATAATAAGAGCGATTGAATCTCGTCCTTGACTGTACCCTGTTGTATGGTACATTAATTAGTCCTCTGCATTGTGGGGGTACAGAAGGATGTATGTAGACCGAGAAGAAACCCCCCTAAAGCTGCGGCTGCTGCAGACCAAGCACAATACGGGGATTCTAGGACACCGCGAAATCCTAGTTTTCTGCTCTTTATTAATCTCTGAAGTGAGAAGGAACATTGAAAAACACCCTACACATACGAATCTCGCGTGTCCAGGTCTTCTGGAACCTCGACGATTGGCGGAAGGAATACGCTGCTGCCATTGGAAGAATGTCGAGGGCTGCTCTTCGAAGATCGTGAAGAAGGGAAAATCTGTCGCCCGAGGATATCATTGTCCGTACTCATGTTGGTACAATAAGAAAGGGTCCGATTAACGAATGGACTTGAGAATGCCTAAAAGCGAATGCAATGTACCTGGAAGCCCTGCTCCATTGCTTGAATTGAAGCCTAAGGAAGGTCTGAATAGTCAACATCGCACTTGCTGTTTTGTCTAGAAAACTTGCGCCTTCAGTTGGGTTCTTCATGACGACAGAGCTCTACAACGAGGAAGCTCGTTAACATTTCGCGTTGAAGTCAAGTCAAGACCAATCAAAATTTTTTTTTTTTGATTGAGATGATTTCGTGACAACGAAACAGCGACAGGATTCCTTGTGCTAGACATGTGAAAGCAGGAGAAAACTGAGACACCCCCAACGATTCGAGGAGGTGAGCACGTGGAAACGACCTCAAATGACAGCTTCCTCAACGGTCCGACTAAAGGGCCGTTCTAGGACTGGGCAACCACGCTGGATCGGTTGGAAATTCCGTGATAAGACACGGCATATAAGAGCTATACCGTACTTGGTCGCAGTAATGTACCATGTCCCGCGGAACATTGTTGGTGCATGGAAACAACACTGCATCCCGGGTACCAGTACCCTCTTCAGCTGCACCGTTTCAGATAATTGCGATGATCTACAGTATCTCAAATACATGTGGGATGACAAGGTAGGACAACGAGCTAACCGAGAACAGAGGATGAATACAAAACGTGGGGTTGTCTAGAAGAAGCAGCTTGCTCGAAGCTCCCGGAATGTCCCAAACCTTGTCATGCCGTTCAAAACGAAACAAGCATTGAAGATCTGCATTCAGACTACATACCAAGCCTGTCTGGGAAGTATGTTGAGACCTCTAGGTCCACACGTCGGCCGAGGAGCTCACAGATCTAAGCCTCGCACCACATGGTCCACAAGGCTGAAGGATTGTAAGACGGTCCAGTCTCCGCCCGGCGTCCCGATGAACGGTTGCACATTCAGCCTCCACGATCATTCCCCGATTTCCATAAATACATCAGGACCGGTCTGGGGGAGAACGAGGCCGGCACAACACACATCAGCCAAGTTGCTTGCTCCGAACAGGGATCACCCGGCGTGGCGTTCAATTGATCTCAGCCCACCGTTTCATGTTACAGTATGGTGGCGCTTGTACAGTATCCCGACGGCACGGTATTTTACTTACCTGCGGCCGATTCTCGTCTCTCGTAAAATGAAAAGCCGCTTTTCCTTGTTGGCAGCCAGAGAGTCAGACAGCTCCCTGATATCCTGGCCTGGCACATCTAATCTCCCCGTGTGGTCCTGGTGGTAGTGTGCTCGTACAGTACTTCGCAGGCTCAGCTTACATTACTGTACAGTACATAAACAGCGCCGAGACTCGAGACATGGGAATGGGCCCAAGGACGGGCACTCATTGGCCTGCTGCACTGCTGCCTCGCCTCGCTGCAAGGCTCGCCAATGATAGGCCTGCAACAGCAGCAACAGCAGATTCAGCAGCAGCAGCCACGCGAGCCAATTGGGGCGCGGCACATTTTACAGTTACTGTAAGACGTCCTATTTTCGTCAGGGGCTGTGTTGCTCGCCTGCCTGCCACCAACGGCATCACAGGCCAGCTTTCCTCTTTAACCTCATGTCTCATGATACAGAACAGACGCCATCAGCAGCACAGCGCAGCATCGTGAGCGAGCTGCGCATTTCCGAATCCGAGCCCGCTGCTCATCTCTGATTGCACTGGCTGGTGTCCTTGTTGCTTTTTTGGGAATCCACGGTGCAGCACTTCAAGAATCCCATCACATCCCCACGAATCGGTAGCCGGGGTTGGCATGTTTCGTCTCGGCACTGGCTTTCTTCGTTCCCTCTTACTGTTGCTTGCGCCTCCGCCATGCCCTTCAATTTCAATCTGCCTCCATACACAGGTCAACCCATGTCTTCAGCTCCAAGTGTCACTGGTAACGTGTGATGGGAGTTGGATTGTGTGTTGTTAATCTTTTCTGACCTGGCTGCTCTATGCTAAAGAAGGGTATACCGACCGTGACTGTCATTTCTGCCTCGTAAACTCGAGACGAGACACAAGCACATTTTCCTGTACTGCAAAACGAATGTTCGTTCTAATTCAGAACGCCTAGAATGAACCCCCCCTGGTCCCCATATTCTCCTAAAATCCGAAAGTGTTACTCCGCCCAAATGCATGATCCCTGTTTGTTTCCTTCATTGTTCCCCTCGATTCATGAGTTCCTCCGTGACTTGCACTTGTCGTGTGCCATGTGCCCATTCCTCGCTGTCGTTCGTGTAAACTCGGCACCACAATTCGGGCAGCTCGATTTCTGAGCTGCTCCTGATTTCTCTCGTTGATGGCGTAGTAGGTTGCTAAATGTGGAAAACTGACGCCCGTTGCAGCCGTGCTCCCAGCATTGTGGCTTAGGACGACTGTGGACCACCCGAACTTGGTCGCCTGAATCCGTCGACCCTATCTTTGGACTCACTTGCTGCGTTCGGTACATGTTTGGCTGATCCGAGGCTGAGGACAGAGAATGTGGTCGGCCGACAAATGCTTGCATGCTGGAGTCTTGCGCGGGGAAAGTCATGGGATATGCTGGTGTGGTAGCGAAGTCATTTGGACCCCTAGTAAATGTATTAGGAAATAAGAAATGACAAGATTTTCTACCGAAACCTACATTGCAAAGACTGTTTCATACATGTCGGATGTCGCTTGATCATTGAGAGGTGGAGAGTATGGTGTGAGGAAAGAATTACCCCCCAGTGCTGGAGAGTTTTGTAAAGAACCTTGTGAAAGGAGAGGAGATGGAGTGAGGCTGTTGGCAAATTCTGGAAGAGTTCTTGGTAGGAGATCGGGTGAGGTGTTCTGAGATACAACATATGGGTTACTCTGGTTGCTCGCCGATCGATCTCTTCTAATGCGCGTCTTAGAGTCTCTCCTCGCATGGTCCCGTTGGCGCTTCAACTCTCTCTGCTCTGGAGTAAGACTTCCTCGTGGTGGGCTTGAAGAAAGTGATCTCGCATACACCGGCATGAGCTTGGGCTCATCGTAAATAGAAGGTGTAAGTTGTCCTGGGCTCAGACCCGGACTTGGATTTTGAGGAATAAACTCTTGATGCATTTCGAATTCTGGCAAGCATTAGTACCGACCATGGACCAGGAAGATGCTGTACTTACGAGGCCAAGTATAGGTGTGACGGATCGCACCGTGCATGCCGGCATCAAATCTCCCATCGTACTGTTGAATCCCGAGAGTACTGTGGAAGCTGTGAGTGGAGGATTTTCTTGGGAAGAGGTATGTTCTCTTACCTCATGATTGCTGGATTTGAATTTGATCGGAAAGATCTGTGATCACCAAGTGACTGATCTTCAGGAAACGATTGAGCGGGGTCTAGTCTAAGAAGTGGTGCAGACCCAGAATGATCTTCAGTTGCAGAAAGGAAGGACCAGTCGACATCCAAATCACTTTGTGAAAGTAAGGGAAATGGGATGGTCTGTTCAGGCACCGGCGTTGAGATAAAAGTCTTTGGTGATGGGTGTGAGTCAGGAAGTGTTGATGGAGATGTGGTGCGGTAGGTGGCAGTGGGTAGAAGTGCCGAGGAAGTGACAACCTGATCGTTTGACGAAGAGGTATTATCTATGTTCAACCCTTGAAATTGTGCAGCCGTTGAAGATAGATGACTATTGGACCTTGATCTGCATTGACGTGAGTCTTGTGTACTCGGGTCTATATAGAGACTGTCCATGAGGGCTGGGTCTGGGGCTGTGAATAGTGATGACAGCGGCACATACGGATAGATTTAGAAGAAGATACTCGAAATAGATAAAGAACATTCGACGGATGGTGAGAGTAAGAGTATTTGAAACGCGGGGATATCAGCAGGGCGGTACCCTTTAGTAGTATATCTGAGGAGAACGAAATTGTGAAGAGTTATTTTGGAAGCTGTGACGGATTCCTAGAGGCATAAAATACCATTGCCCTCCGCCTCAACTTGAGCTTGGGAAAACAAGGCTATTGTACTTAGACCATGCCTGTCGAGGGGGCTGTAGGGTTGTCGGCGCCATTGGTAGATCGCAAGCGTTCGAAGGATTCAGCCCCCGGTCGTGCTAGTCCCTCCTCACAGAATAGAAATGGCGCCAAGTGATGCTCCCGCTCTCTGGAACTTTCTTGCGCTAACCGACGGCAAGGCTTTCTGATTCCTGACTTCACGTTTAGTCAGGCTCAGTCGAGCGTACAGTAGTACTGTCTACGCCGCACTCACACTCCCCAGGGCCATTGGCGAGCGAGTAGAAAAACCGAGTTAAATTAACCAGGAGACAGAATAGCGACACACAATAGCCGTAGCCGTTGGACCCGTCTCACTTCGCAGGGAGTGCTGCAGTGCTGCAGGGCTCCAGAATGGGGAGATCTGAATGTGCAGGCCTGGGAGGACAGGCCTCGGGAGTGCTCCAGGGGACGTGAGATGTACCTTCAAGCCTGTGAGGGCGGTGTTCAGTACTGTACTTTGGGGGCAGCCGTTTTTCAATCCAAAAAAGGTACCTTCTTGCATGTGAGGTATTTCGGTCTTGCTGTTCTGACTGGAGTTGCAGGCCGAGTGCAGTTCACTGCTCCTTTCTGGTCCACGTAGATCAACCGCCAGACTGGAGCATTTTGAGTTCGTCCAGGGCCTTGGATTCCGACAGTGAGGGAGTCACGGCGATTACTGGGGTGCTCCTGAAATCCGCGCGAGATTTGCTGCATTGAGCCCCGGAAGCGGAACCATCATCCCATCTCCCAGCAGTGGTCCATCCCGACGAAGCGATCGTGACGTTGAAGCCAGAGTCCTACTACAGTATGAACCTGAACACTGGAATGAATCGGTCGGACACTATGACAAGTGCCAGCGATCATTGACAGTGCGTCTGATTCTGTTGCTTGTTTCCCGTGGACCTCTGGATCGACAGCACCAGCCAGCTGCCAGACACCGTCCTCGCCTGTCTCCAGCTCACGGACCCCAGAGATGGCAGATGGAGCCGTTTTCGATGATCTACTAGTGTGGGGTCATTGCTGCAACAGCCAGCTCAATGCCCATGCTCTCTTTTGTATGCTACTGCGGTCCACGGAAAGTTGAAGCTCGAGCAAGCTACTGGAGTCGACGGCCCCATTGCCAGTCGAGCTCCCAGAAACGGCAGCTTTCTCTATGGTCTAGCGCGGACTAGCGCGGACTAGCGCAAAGAGCTGAAGCTCTCCCAAGCTCTCTCGAAGCTTGCGCCTTGCAGCAATGCTCCCTCTTCATCAAACCAGACGCCTCAGGAGCAAAACAAGCTTCAGCAAAGGTCGGACGTGCTCTTGCGTTTGCCCAATCGCCGTCCCAAGAATTCTGACGCCTGTTGACATGGCTGTCCGGAGGACCGGCACTCCAAGCCACGCGAAAAATAAGATTTAAGAATCTCCCCTAAACTTGCTATTTGTAGGCATGAGCACGTTGGCGCATAGCTACCTCGATACCGTATCGATAACTGATGACACTGCCTTGCCAGAATGTACCAATAACGGTCTAGTCATGGTCATGAAGTGTGAAAGTGACCGACAAAGTCTCCGGAACTCTCCTGCTTCCCCACGAAACCATCACCCTCCTGACTCCTGCATGGGCCAGGTATCTTCTGGAATGCAGAAAGTAACGTTGTAACTTGTACATACAGTACTGTAGGACCAGCTACTAAGTAAGAACGCTTTCCGACCATTGCCAGAATAGCGTGACCATACTGATCTCTCAAGCTCACAAAAATAAGCAATCTACTTTGTCCATCTGCTACCCGCTCAGTCTTGCTCTCCCTAACCCACAGATCTCCGTCCCGCCGTGGCTGACTACTTTATTCATCCCCAATCCTTCCTCCCCCTCCGCCATGGCCACCAGACGGCCACCCATCTCTAGACCCCTCTGGTTATTTTGGTAGAGGCTCAGTCGTCGCTACTCGTACCATGAATCAGCCACGAAAGCTTGGGGCCATCACATCACATGGATCCTGCCGATCAAACCCCTTTGCCGCGTAGCACAGCCTTGCCCCCCACCAGGACCCATTCAGAAGCGGGCTGCATTTAGCCAATCCGGACATGCTAATATTCCAAATATCCAATCGCGAGCTGCACATTGGTGGTGAGATCATGAAAACAAGAATGTCGGGCCCGAAATTTATGTCAATGTTCGCGATATTGTGGAATTCGTGGTCCCAAGCGGCCTTGAGACTTTCAGCTTCTGATCTTAGCAGGGCTCTCCGGATAACTCAATGGCTTATTCAGCGACAGGGGAAATTTCACATGAACTCGTTACAGATTGTTCGAAATTGGTATCATTCTTATTCTGAGAGGCTCTGAGCGAAGTAAAAGCTGAATTCTCTGTACCGCCCTCCAAAACTCGCCATGCAGGATGTTTCCTAGCAGAACTCCTTTGCAAAAATCGAATCCACTCCTGCTTTTGCCGCCCATGGCAATGCTCCTGTGCGATCAAATAAAACTCCAATATGTAAGCTCCATTTCCTAATAAGCCAAATCATCAAATATCAAGCAGAATACGGTCATCCAGGTCTCAGAGTTTGCCATGGCGAGCCTTGAAAATCGCAACCTTGTCGTCGTAGAAGAGAATTTCTCTTAGTCGAAGTCGAACCTTTGATCGTCCATCTTCAGAGCCGTCGAAAGAATCAGTGTCCGAATCATGATCCGAGATTTCCTCGTCAGTTTCATCAGGGTCAATAATTCCTGCTGGGGCTCCTATCGCTGTCCCATTATCGTCTGACTCTTCTTGATCATCATCGTCGTCGTCGCTGCCGTCCTCGTCTTCATCGTCGTCTTCCTCATCAGTCACAACACCGCCGGCGCCTCCATTTACAGCGCTTGGGTGTGTATCCATGGCACCATGTGCCTCGTCGTGTGGTCGGTTCTCTAGAATTTCGAAACATTTATGCGATACGCCCATATAACAAAGCTCCACCTCAGGGCGTAAAACAATTACATCAACGACTTGCAACGCCAGCTCGCGGGGATCAAAAGCGGGCGTGACATGATCTGCAATAAATGGGATGTTAAGTGAACGAAGATGGGGGATTTGTGGAAGCCGTTGAAGAAAGTGATGCTAGAATACGTTAGTAAATCAGAGGAGGGGTGAAGAAAGGATCAAGGAGTCAGCAGGATTTACCCAATCTTTGTAGTCAATAGCAATGCTAAGTTCCCGAAGACTGCTCATGCGTCCACTAGTGATGAAATTGAGGACATCACGGCTGGGCATCCAAGCTCTCCATCGTGCATTATCAGACGAGCTTGTGGGCCCTCTTGGTATCCTGTCAGAGCTGTCTAACATTAGCCTTTTAAGACTCGCCCGGTGACGTTTCAGAGGTCCACGATAGATAGCATCCTTTGCAGCAATGGTCAGTATGCCAGACTGAAACAGGCCGAAGAGAACTCACAATAGTTACACTCGTTGTACTCGACCGTTTTCGATCCTGAAGAAATAGAGTTTCGAGAGTATTTGGGGCCAAAGTCTCTTTCAAAAATGCGATGAGAGCTGGGGATGCTGCATCGGTATGAACTTTCTTGAGGTTCAAATGATATTGCAATGCCACACTGGCTCCATGTTTGGTGGACGAAGCTGGACCAAGCGGTGACGGCTGAAAGTGTCGCCGGAGCATGACCCAAAGTCTGTCATGCTGTGAACAATCAAGTATTGTCAAATTTGTTAAGACCGACCAGTCAAACGCCTTCTGAAGTACAGCCACGGACAAAGGAACTCTCTCGAGCTCCAAGGTTTGAAGTCTTAATTTGCCGTCCAATCTCTCTCTTTCAACAGATTGTTCTTCTGAGAAATGCGACTGTCTCTGGGTATGAGTTGATGTGCGTCTGAGCGGGGGTTCTGCAATAACATCGTGATGCGAGACATCGAAGCTCTCTCCAACATTTGGCGAAATAAGATCATGGGCTGAGATTAGAGCAGTGAGAGACTCGACATCGGATTGGGCAGATTCTGCAGCAGCAGAGGAGCTGGTTAACTGGGGGTTAAGGTTTAATCCACCCGGATTGTTTGTCGGTGATCCACTATCGATGTTGAATGTAGTACCAGGCGCTGAGAGAACTGCGTCATTGAGAGGAGCGTTCTCTTTACCTGCCCAATCTTCTTCGGAGGAGCTATTCTCAAGGGCTTCAGGTATGTGGTTCAATAGAACATCACTGCTCTGCGTCCCCGGTACTGACGTGAGGGGATCTTGCAGAGGCGGAGGTTGAGAAGCAAGCGGAGCAGAAGCGGTAGTTATACTCCAGTCTTTCCTGTTGGGTTTCGCCTTTGGCTTCTTGCGAATATCAAATACCCTACCCAAGAGCATGCCTAAAACTCCACCGAGTCTTCGCTCTCCAACAGTGCTTGCACCGGGCCATTGTGCTTTGTGGTCAACTTGATGTAAGTCAGGACCATCCCAAGATATAACAAAGTCTCGATTTACTGCCTTGGATGATATCCCGACTCGTAATTCACGAAGTCGATCTTTTGACTTTGCGATGAGAACACTCATTTCATCCAAATAATCGACTTCATCGATGTCTAAAACGGACAAGCTTCTTAAAGGGGGAAGCACACTGAGAGTTGGGTACTCTACCCTACTCTGAGCGTAGGAAAGTGGCTGAGGAGTTCCCTGCGTATTGGAAGTAGAGCCAGTGGGAATAGTCCAGCCAATAGAAGTCATTGTAGAACCAGCTAACATCTGCGGGGTAGTGCTGGCTGCGGTATTCGAAGATTGCGCAGGAGGCAAATTTGCTGCATCTGAATTGTCATGCCATCGAACCCATACCCGCTCGAGCCTACATTCATGTTCTGGGTGTCGATTTTGTAAAGATGATAGAGCAAGCCAAACATCCCTGAGGACTCCAGTTGGCATATCCCATACAAATGTCTCCAGATTAATCATCCGCGCAACAGCAAGGGCAACCAGCGTTCCAAGCATCTTGCCACTCTCTTTGGTAATAAGATACTCCTGAACCCAATCAGCTGGTCCATTCCCCAACGAGAATTTCCTTGTAAATTGCGGATATTGGTTTCCGAGCCGTCGTTGGCCGCTACGTTGTCCAGATTTGAGACCATGATTACACTCTGCAATGTTCTGCGTCCCGCAATTCGTGCAGGTGAATAATTGTCCCAAGCTATGATCCGTGAAGACATCTCCCATACACAAAGTAGCAAGTCCATATGTGAGAGCATCTACTCCTGTCCTCGGATCCGTTGTGGCGTGAGCGTCGGGCCATACAATATCGAAGCGGGAGTATATATGAGGTATAGCAAGGTTATGGAGGGCGGAATGAGTTAGAGCTAAAGCTGTCAAGTCGTTGGTATGTGTAACCTGAAAAATTGGGATGGTTAGCACATGCTTGGAGCATGACAGTGGGGCCTCTTACCTCTTTTACGATCTCTTTCAAGACATCCATGGGGAGGTCTAGTAATCGAAGCGGACCTTTCCTGTTTTCTACCACAGCTGTCCATTCTTTCTCCTTGTCCTTCAGCAAACTCGAGATTTTGGCTCGGGGGTCGATGGTGGTCTTCCCAATCTTGTCATATTCTCCAGAGTCTGGGGTCCCCATCTGAGATCCATCAGAGTCGTCCAAAAGACCTGACTTCATCTCGTTGGATTGTTGAGAGGCTGCCGAGGTCTTCGGGACGGTAGCGATCTGCTGTTCATCTGGTTGCGATGCCGTATCGCTGAGCGACAGGTCAGGACTTGGGAGGCTGGTTGTCATCGTCATGGTCTGCTGAGGGCGTGTCGGGAAGTGAATTGCGTTTCGAAGCTTGTGCTTGTACTTTCCCTCTGCGCAGTCCGAAGCTGAGCACACATGCTTGAGGCACGAGATACCATCAGCAACAGTCGTCAGTGTACGGATAGGAGTCAAAGTAGGAGCTGTGTTTTGAGGGCGGCTGACTTTTGCCAGACAGCTTGAGGCTTGAGCACACTCCGTTGATGGCATCCACTGGCCAACGTAAATGCAGGGATAGCGTAGCGTTTGAAAGCTTGCCGGGCAAGGGCACTTCACGTGATGGATCTCTCCTTTTCCCCACCATGCACTCTACGCTGAAACAAGTAAATGGAGACAATATGATAGCCTAGTATTGTATTGTATTTGTTTCATATGATGTGCGAATCCTGCTCTGATTGAAGGTAAGAGCATCTGTGCGTCTATTGTGAGCTTCCACAGCCAACTTGCCATTGGCCATGTCTCTCTGCCCGGATACAAAAGTGTCTTCTCAATATATTCTAGGCACCTCTTCATAATTGAATTGAACAAGCAAGTTTCTGCTCAGTAGGCCCTCTTTCTGTGAGGAAATTTGTTCCATCCTTCATCCTTTACTCCTGGTGGATAAACTGGACATTGCTCCCGCTAGTAAAGTACCCCTGGCAAAGTGGGCATGTGAGGCTCGGATTACGCCTCGTCTCGATTTGGATTTCGCACGTCGCCATCCAACCTTCAAAGCCGATCATCATGGTGCCACCTCATCCTTGACACCGCACAAAGAAAGCTATATCAGCGCAGTGATCTGCCACTTGTGCAGATAGCACAGAGCAGCGCAATCACATTCACGCATTTCAATCCCTACGGAAGCCAGCTTTTCCAACTTTCTAGGGGCACCACCCCACCATCTCCACTACATCCGATCTCAATCACGAACTTCCCCCATACGACATGTCGTCCGCTTCAACTCGGTCCCGTTTGAAGGGCGGCGGGCGTGTATCCCGAAATGCCTCTCGAGTTCGGTCAAAAGTTATCAGTTACAACGATGCATATACCTTCGCGCTTAGGGTTGCATATCTCCACCATCTCCTCCAACCACGGGCGAAGAGGAAGCAGTATACCTCAGCACCGAAGCCTGCAAGGAAGACGGCGATGATTGGGGACCTAGTTCAGGATTTCTCCCTTATCAAGGACACAAAGAGTGCGAAATTTCCCCATGGCTTTATGTCTCCGCTGGAGAAGCGCATACAAGGTGTTCTGGTTGGGACAGAGAGGCTTCCGGAATACAATGACGCAGCCGTTAAACGCACATTTGCTGAGGCATATACGGCTTTCACAGAGCAAGGCTTCCGCAGACGAATGGACAAGGAGCGCCGTGTGGAAGATCTCGTCCTGATATTTTATTCGAATGCGACCAAGGCGTTACAGAAAGGCAAAGGACCCGACGATGACTCGTGGAAACTGCTGGTTGATCGCCACGTTGCACTCTTTGTCAGACTGATCAGCAATACGCTGAAAGATCACGGGAACGACAAGGACAGACCCGAACTCATGAGCCGACTGGACACTTTGGAGAGTAAATTGCTCAGGAATGACCAAAATTTGTTTGCAGGCTCGGGGGATGGAGCAGGAGGATCCAGTATTGAGGTCGTGGCACCGATCAGTTATGACGTGAAGGATATGCCCATGGTACAAGTGGTTGGCAAAATATTTGGGCTCAGAATCTCACAGGTGCAATCTGATATTGATGCAAACAAGAATTTCTGGACCGAGGAAGCTGCACTTGCCGATCTCAAAGCATATCAACACTGCCTCGGTGCCAATACTAAACGCACTCTACGAAGCGATGACTTTGATCTCGAGGAAGCTTACCAGGCGTGGAAGAGGGCCGAAGCACCGGATCTCTCGCAAATGATGGCTGAGATCCTGCAAGCTAGACCCGAGCTAGTCAAATCATCATCGGGCTCTAACATGCCTTTACTTACTATCCAGTCGACGTCAGTAAGTGCGGAAGACAAAGCTTACTCCGACTTGGCTAGGATAGTTACAAGTCCTGTCGACTCAAATCCGTCTTATGTATTTGATCAGCCAGTTGATATGAGTTCTCTGTCTTTGGAAGATGAACAGCTAGGACGACATTTTCTTGAGGAATCTACATTCACGTTCATTCCCCCAGATCCACGCTCGTACTACAGATCGATTCTGTCACATGCGATGACATTTGACCAACTGCATGCCCCGCAAGCAGTAGACGGCCCTGTTGCAACTCCACCACTGTCCAAGGCATCGATAGAACTCTTGATGGAAATTTGTGTACGTTGGCGGATCCCCCAATTCTCTAAGCTGATCCTATTTCTGGATGTCGCCGCACAAAAGTTTCTTGACCAAGAGATTGGTCTCGAGGAGCTCGACACTGCATTTGAGTTCGTAAAAAATCCACCGTCAGAGACAAAACGTTCACATATACATTCTCATTCCGCAAGCTTGTACTCCGTCGATCAAAGTCACTGGACTGTCCAAGACTTTGCTTTATATCGGCAGATATTGTCAAACTTGCATGACGGCCTACTGCGCGACCTGTATGATCTGTTACAGCACTGCTATGACTCCAAGCCTCCATCGCCAGGCCCTGTGCTATGCGTACTAGAGAACCACATCCACAATGATCCGTCTTTTTCTACGGGGCCGGGTGAACTCGATTCCTTCAAGATTCAACTAGAAGATGGCCTTCGCGCAAAGGCTGCTACGGTATATCGAGGGTACCTGGAGGCTGAAGTTCCTCAGAACCAAGAAGAATGGCAATTCTATCATGTTGTTCAACTTGGCAAAGCTGTCGTGAAGCTTTGTGAGCGAATCCAAAAGAGATATCGCAAGAACCCCGACATTATGGGTGTCAACCCTTTAACAATCCTAGTCGAAACCATGTTCCCAAGCTTTGAGAACGATGCTGGGGATCTCATTCAGCGAATACTCCACGTAGCCCATACAAAGAATTCCGAGGTAGATTTGCAGGATGGCTTCGATCTTTACAGAGAGCTCGTTGAAATCCGGCGGATCCACCGTGCTGCTCTTCCAGACCGTCCTTTTGCGTTCAACATTGAAGACGTTCTTGCAGACTTCGTGTGGCGTTGGATCCGTGTCTCCGAGTCTAAGATGGTGGAACTTGTTGATGAAGCTATCAAGCAAGATCAGTTTCAGGTTCGATCAGAAAATCATGAGTGTCTTGCTACGGATGACGAGCGTCATAGTGTATCCGTCATTGATATTTTCCGCCTGTTCAACCAGACTGCTGATCAAATATTCCAATTAGAATGGGATAATGATGTCCAGTATGCGAAGTTCATGACTGCGCTATCAAAATCCTTTGGTGTCGGCCTCGCAAGATATTGTGAGGTTATTGAGCAGAGGTTTACGAAAGAAATGGATAGACTCTCGCCGTTGCAGGAGGCAGCTGCTGCGCAAACTAAACAAGAGAAATGGATGCAGTTTGCAAAGGATGCCTGGAATAACAAGGAGAAAATTGAGCCTTTCCAGTTTTACCCAGAGGTAAGTTTCCTTCACCGTCATTTTCTACAATTATATAGACTAAAAGTGTGCAGTCATTTGTGAAGTTGAACAACATTGAGTACGCTATACAACAGCTCGACATTCTAGAGAAGACGATGAATGTCGATGCTTGTGCGGAAGTGCTGGCCAAGATTGCACCTCCCAAGGAGAAACAACGAAGACCTTCGAAATATGTGTTCACAATCAAGATTGTGGAAGCAGAAGAACTCAAGGCATGTGATCCTAATGGGACAAGTGATCCTTATGTGGTTCTTGGGGATGAATATCAGAAGCGCTTGGCGAAGACAAGGGTAGTGATGAGAAATCTTAACCCACGTTGGGATGAGTCGGTTGATATTACAGTCCAAGGAGCCCTGAACATCATTGCCACAATATGGGATTGGGACACCTTTGGAGATCACGACTATGTGGGCAGAACTTCTCTCAAGCTGGATCCTGCCCATTTCAGCGACTACATGCCACGAGAATACTGGCTGAACCTGGACACTCAAGGCAGGCTTCTGCTTCGAGTTAGCATGGAAGGGGAAAGAGATGACATTCAATTCTACTTTGGAAAGGCGTTTCGGCTACTGAAGAGGACCGAGAGAGACATGACGCGAAAAATCACTGACAAAGTTTGTATTCCACCTCTTGATTCTGCTTACTAGACTAACACTTGACCTAGCTTTCCCAATATATTAATGCCTCTCTCTGCCAGGATGCTTTGAAGAGCTTGCTATCCCGAGGCATTACTGTTGCCACAGTAGCGAGCCTATGGAAGAATCGCCAATCAGTTGCACCTAGCATTACACAACTGGATATCGAGAATGCTCTCAAACCTCTCTTCACCTATTTCGACGAAAACTTTGCCATTATGAAGCAGACTCTGACAGATGCCTCTATGGTGATGGTCATGACTAGACTATGGAAAGAAGTCCTTATGGCTCTGGAAGGCATTCTTGTCCCACCTTTATCCGACAAGTCTTCAATCCAGCGTCCACTCACTCAGCAAGAGATGGACATTGTGTTCAAATGGCTCGAGCTCCTCTTCGACTTCTTCCACGCTCGAGATGATGAAACTGGCGAGGCAATGGGTGTCCCGGCGGATGTTTTGAAGTCGCCTAAGTATCACGAGCTTGCCTCCCTCAACTTCTTCTATTTCGACACGACTGACAATCTGATCCGCACATCCGAGCGTATGGCGACTGCATCCGCACAGCGTGCAAACAACCAGCGTAATCGACTGTCCGCACCCCCAAGTCTCGGAGCTTCATTCGGAGGTCTAATGGGGAATGCATCAATGAGAAGGACCAAGAGCATTATGCTAAGTCGTAATCTTGGGACGATGAAGAAAGCCAAAGAAGAGAAGAGGAAGGAAGCTCAAGCCGATCCCAGTGACGACATGATATTAAGAATCTTAAGAATGAGACCCGAAGCAGCGAATTACCTGAGAGACAGGAGCAGGCAGAGAGAACGACTTGCTGCAGCAGCGGCGGCGGAAATGATCGTGAGGCAGAGTCTTGCTGCAGGTGGGAACCGGTTCGGTGCGAATAATCTTCCACGGCGTTAAACTATTTACACTTTAAAGGGGCATTGCACGGTGTTTGGGTTGTAGGATTATGGACGTTTTGAGGGGACCAAGCAATGGGGTTGGCGTTTTCAAGAGATACCACATTGCTTGTAATTGAGTGTTATTGTTCGAGAGCAATGAAAACAGTTCAGCATATTCAACATTTTTTATGAATCAGTGACGTGATCAATGATCCGGAACTACCGATGGTGTGTTATCCAGGTTCAAAGACGATTTCCTTAGATTTTCAAACCACAAAGTGAGGGGAGGTGACATCCGGCTTGACAGAGCGACTGCAATGACTCGACCAGAATCGAGTAGCAGCCGACGTCCGAGGATTGCTGACTCCACAAATGCTGCGCAGCACAAGACGCACAGCTCCACTCATCTTGTCGAGTTTAACGGCTGCACAAACGAGCCAGAGTTTTGTGGAGAGAGGGTTCGTTCGGAGCATGCGGCAAGCAGCTGCAGGAGTGGCAGCATGATGTCCGGCTTGTTGGACCCTAGATGCAGGTATTGGGCAGGCCGATCACGGGTGACACAGTTTGATATTGGGAGTCGAGGTAAGGTAGCACAGGTGCACACGATCGCATTTGAAACGTCGGTGAGCACAAAGAGATCTTTGTGATGTCATATATCATTGGGGGGGAAAACATGATAGGGAGGGAGCTCGGGATGGGAAAAGGGGGGGGGGTTCCTTCACGGTAAGCAGGTGGTCCATGGTGGTCGGCGGTCTTTCGCGTGCGCCGGAGCAAGGTCCGAAAATTGGTGATCGTTGCTGCTTCGGCGGACGAGAGAGGGAGAGGGAGGCCGGAGTGGAGTTTCTGGAGAAAGATCTGCTGAGTCGCTAATCTGAAACGTTTCAGTGGTGGTTATCTCTACTGTAATTTTCTCTAATTTTCTTTGGAAGGTGAGGGGTGGTTGAAGGCTCAACCTCCTTGACAGCGATCTCAGGGGAGGACGCTGTTCTATTCCTGGTGAAGGGACGGCTTGATTGATGGATGTTGAGATTAAGGGACCTTTGACGCGATGTTTTAGCTGTGACTATCTCAATTATACTGTAGCCATCGTGAACTTGTGGCGTGAGGATAGAAACTTTTGATCTTAGAAAATACAGATGAGGATTTATAGTTGCGGAGCAGTAGAAGCTTCCGGAGTATATACGGATGATTCCTATGGACAATTCACATGCCGTGGTTATAAGAGATCGGAGCCAGTAGTAAGAGTTTCCCACGGACCACCATCCAAACTCTATTGGTGATTCGGTGTTTCTCGTGTATTCTGGAGAAGAGAGGTCTAGAATGAGTCTTTGGAGCGATTACGAGCAGTGGAAAGGTCTCCAGATATTCCAGAATAAATACGAGTAGGGAATGCATATCCTTCGCTCCACCATTTCAGGAGATGCCTCCATCGTCGTCGTTGGGGTGGGGGGGGCGTAAATTCGATGTGGGCCGAGTGGATGTTTCACCTCCACTTATGCAGTCGGAATAGCCACCTTCGTCATCGCAATCTTTATTCCTCGTGACTTCGATTTCTGCACAGGGGCAGCAGTCCTGATTGGTGAGCAGAGCAGCAAAGCGACGAGCGCAAATCAGAACGCCGGGCACAGATGCAGAAAGCTCCCTGCCAGAACGCCCAGCATGCACCTTTCCTGTTCAGCGGCGCTACTAGCCATCCAAGCATCCCCACTTTATTCGACGGCTCCTGCTGCCAACCTTTCTCCTCCGAGTTAAAGCTGCTTGTCGTAGGTGCATGCTATCATGTCCTGAGGCCCTTTCCAAACCACGGCCCATCTTCGTCGAGGAGCAAGGCCACACGAACGTGAGCGTGCCGCCTCGATCTCTCCCCGACGGCAACTCTATACTCGAGCCTTCAGCACTGTGGACAGGAAGGTGTCGGCATAACACTCCTTATCTTCTAACAGCCGCTCTCTGCCTCAGAAGACAGCCACGACAGGAGTCATCCCCTCCTTTGTGTCCAGGTCCTCTTCCCTCCTCCTATCGGGAAGTCGGCACTCGCTTCAATCTTCGACCCTCCTGCGCGGTGTGGGACCTGGGGGATTTTATCGAAGTTTTGAACATAAAGATCTTGGAGGTATGTGCATGATTTCTCAGCCTCCTTTGCCCTCATCATCAATCTGCGCCCAAGCATCACCCTGGTGAGCGCTTCGCGAGAGAAATCAACATCCTGACATGTCTCTTAGCTCATTGAATTCTCCTCCCTCAATCTTTGGACGACGCGGAATCTTCATGCCTTCAAGATAGGCAACGACTCCCACCTAATACAGAGCAGCTTTGGCTGCATTACACATCACCAATAATGGGCGATTCTACCCTTTCGGCCGCCGGTGCGCTCTTGCACAGTCTGGCAACGAACACGAATATTGCCCCCACATCATATCAGAGCTATCAGGGCGTCCAGCTCCCGGGCGCTGATACTCCAGCTAAGATCGCTCTTGAGCGTGAGATTGCCGCGTTAGTTTCGAGAGTACAGAACTTAGAGGCGAAGGCAATCAGTGTCAACAACCAAACTCTTCCCGATACTCCCAATGAGACCGGCGCCCCATCGGCTTTCGCTGACGTCCTCACTGGCGGGCCAGGCCGGACGGCAACGAAGAATCACACCCCAAGACAATCCTCGAATAACTCATTATTGACGGGAAGAGAGACGGCTGCTGGCGAACGACCTCAAAAGCTCCCGAGGCTTAGCAATGACGAGCTGATCGAGACACTCCAACAACAAATTGACGACCAAGCTAAACAAATTCAAAATGGGAAGTTAAAACAAGATGTCATTCAGGCTCAGATGTTAGAGCAGGCACAGCAGCAGGAGAGAGCCATCAATCAATATGAGGTGGAACGTGTGGCATCTCTTGAGCGAGAGCTTAAGAAGCATCAGCAAGCCAACGAAGCTTTCCAGAAGGCTCTGCGGGAGATCGGAGAAATTATTACGGCTGTGGCGCGGGGAGATCTGAGCAAGAAGGTCCAAATACATTCCGTCGAAATGGACCCTGAGATCACAACGTTCAAGAGAGTGAGTACTGTCTCACTTGCTTCGTCATTATTCGCTAATTGGATTCTAAGGTAATTAATACTATGATGGACCAACTCCAAATATTCTCGAGTGAGGTGTCTCGCGTTGCTCGAGAGGTCGGAACAGAGGGAATACTTGGAGGTCAAGCGCAAATATCAGGGGTTGATGGCACTTGGAAGGAACTTACGGACAATGGTACGTTGCTAGTTCTTGCCAGCCTTTGCTTTTATTAGGCTACTTTACTTCCTCCGACACACTGCAAACTACCTATTGTATTTTGAAATAGTGCTAATAATTTACAGTCAATGTTATGGCGCAAAATCTCACCGATCAAGTGCGAGAAATTGCTTCCGTTACTACTGCCGTTGCACATGGAGACTTGACCCAGAAGATTGAGAGACCAGCCCAGGGGGAGATCTTACAATTACAACAAACCATTAATACCATGGTGGACCAGCTGAGGACATTTGCGGCTGAGGTTACTCGCGTGGCGAGAGATGTCGGCACAGAGGGCATTCTTGGTGGTCAAGCAGAAATTGAGGGAGTAAAGGGGATGTGGAATACCTTGACTGTCAATGTCAACGCTATGGCCAACAACCTCACGACACAAGTGCGAGATATAGCTATGGTCACTACAGCCGTCGCCAAGGGAGACCTCACGCAGAAGGTGCAAGCCGAATGCAAGGGGGAAATCAAGCAGCTCAAGGAAACCATCAACTCCATGGTAGACCAACTTCAGCAATTCGCTCGGGAAGTCACGAAGATCGCCAGGGAAGTCGGTACTGAGGGTAAACTTGGTGGCCAGGCTACCGTGCATGACGTTGAAGGAACTTGGCGAGACCTGACCGAAAATGTGAACGGAATGGCCATGAACTTGACCACACAAGTACGAGAGATCGC
>Ga0302325_10008918_pt1 | contig 22008 bp, 23 predicted proteins | sample Palsa_T0_2_FD_201948 | JGI IMG/M metagenome (GOLD analysis project Ga0302325, IMG submission 201948) | Peat permafrost microbial communities from Stordalen Mire near Abisko, Sweden - Palsa_T0_2 | ecosystem: Environmental > Terrestrial > Soil > Palsa > Peat permafrost | place: Sweden: Abisko...
CCCCTTTAGAATGATATGAATGGGGTCACAATACGTGGTTCTACAGTAGTAGATCCGGTTCTGCCAAATATCTCGGGAAATAGTATACATTCAGAGGAGATGACTTACCACAACTCGCGAAACATTCGAATTATTCACAGCCACGGCTCATCACTTAACCAGACAGGGTTAAAATAACTAGGAGAATTGTGTGGGACTGCATTGTTCCTCACGAAGGCTAAAAGGATATTTTGGTCAAGAATACTTAAATTGAGCCACTGATTTGAGTGCTAAGTAATAGGGCGAGCAAGTTCAGTTTACGAGCCTGGTCTGACAGGAGCTCCTGGTGACGGAGGATTTAAGAACTCTGGGTGACCTTGTCAAAAGATGTTATCTTAGCATCAAGATTAGACTAAATATTCATAAAATTGGCAGAAAGTTCATTTGTGCTTTGATCTACCATTATTCCTTGAAGACTTAGGACCAATAAAGCCTCGTTCATATCTCAGCCTTGTGACTTACCTAATCACCGAAACTTTCGACCGAAGGGCTTCGAAAAGTCCGAATCTGGTGATTTATTTTGTAGAACTTCCGACAATTAGCGCCGAAGCCTCAACAACACGTCGAAGCTTTTCAGTTGGAGTTTCCATCGAGGAGCCCTGAAAGGTGACTCTACTGGAAACGTGAGGAAGGGCCATGTCCCTTGCCTCGAAAGTTGCCAATCTGTTCTCCCCTGGATCAACAAACGCCCAACCAAATCGCAACGAGTTCGGCTTTGTTGATGATGGACTGCCAGGAGGAAAACATGCCTTTGCTGATGTTAAGTTGGGACCTGAGGGCTTCACGTCGGAAAGCATGGTATCGAAAAAGGTCGAAGAGAAGGAACACCGGCCCTACCTCCATGTGAGATATCCTGATGGGGGACAAGACCTTTGGCTAATTTTTGCAGTGTATGATTGCTGGAGGGCTTGGTGGAACGACCGGGGATCTGTTGATGCACTCTTTAGATACGGTTAAGACGCGTCAACAAGGTGATCCGCACATTCCGCCGAAGTATACCTCGATGTCATCATCCTACACGACCATACTCCGACAAGAAGGACTACGGAGAGGATTGTACGGAGGATGGGTCCCAGCTATGCTGGGGTCTTTTCCAGGCACTGTGATATTCTTCGGGACCTATGAATACAGCAAGAGGCACATGATAGATTATGGCATTACGCCATGGATTGCCTACCTTTCAAGTGGTATGTCTGCTTCGGAGCGAAATCATCTTTGATCAAAACTAACAAGTAATAGGATTCATGGCAGACTTTGCTGCTTCATTTGTGTACGTTCCATCAGAAGTCTTGAAAACTCGATTACAACTCCAAGGCCGGTACAACAATCCTTTCTTCAAATCCGGATACAATTACAAGTCGACGGCTCATGCCGCAAGAACAATAATTCGCCAAGAAGGCTTCTCAGCTCTTTTCTACGGCTATAATGCCACCATATGCCGAGACCTCCCTTTCTCAGCACTACAATTCGCGTTTTACGAGCAGGGACAGACATGGGCGAGACAATGGAAGAAGAGCAGAGAGATAGGATTGCCATTAGAGCTTCTCACAGGTGCCGCGGCAGGGGGACTTTCAGGAGTGATTACATGTCCCCTCGACGTTGTGAAGACGAGGATTCAAACCCAAGTAAATGCATCTGCCGGACCAACCGTTAAGCAGACACCCGGGGGTTCTGTACCAATTCAGGGAAAGACTGGACCGGGTTCTTCACTGAAACAGCAAATCCGATCAATATCTACTTCCTCGCCCTCTACTCACACACCTCGTCCGGGGGCAATAAATCTTGACACCTCGAATGTATTCATAGGGCTAAAGCTCATCTACAAGACCGAGGGTTTTGCGGGCTGGTTTCGAGGAGTGGGTCCCAGATTTGTTTGGACAAGTGTGCAAAGTGGATGCATGCTTGTCTTATACCAGACAATTTTGCGGCAATTAGAGGTTTATTCTGCTTCTGCAGAAGACGCGGAGTCTGCTGTATAATGGTTGACGACTGTTACTTTGGGATGATATCTGGGAATGGATATAGGCGCCACATTGTAGGTATATGTATATCAAGAGCATTGGGCGGCGTTGAAGCATGTATGACGTGCTGGATAGATAAGGTTAATAGATCTTCGCTTTTTTGTGCAAACACTTTGTTAGTTACCAGTGCGCACTATTCGTCCGCATTGCGTCTGTCTGACCGATGAACTAAACACAGCAAGCAGATGCTAACTACCCTTAGATCACAACCCCCAAAGCCTTTAACTCTTCACCGATATTTCATTCGAATTGGAGTGTTGTTGAATATTGTCTCTGTCTCGCCGTGTCATACAGGTAATTTAGAGGATGTGTGATTCGGAGCTGTTTGGGCCTCCGTACAAGCTGCCGACTGTTCGCCAGGGCGAAGATCAGGTCATCCGAGAACAGAATTCTTCTTTCCACCAAGACCTCGCAACACCATTTCACCGAGCATGACGAAAGGAACTTGGCTCAATCCGTTACGATCGATTCAGTAAGATGGCAATTCCACTCTTAAACTCACCATGCCAACAACTCTTCCTGTGCCCTCAAAAGGCGCGCTTCGAGTCCTCCGGAACCTCGCCCTTGGTACCTCCTGTACACTTGCCCTCAGCGCTGGCCTGTTGACAGAGGACCGCCGACGTCGTATCCATGCGGCCCGAGAGGTGCACGATAATGCCAAGAAGCTCAAATCGTCAAGAAAGTATCATAGTACAGGGACGACAGCAATTGAGGCGTTCGAAGACAAGCTTCTGCGTTACCGGGATGATGCGTTTTGGCTACCAAGCAATGTATCGAAGAGCACAATTCCAAGGGTCATAACCGGAGGAGTGGGGAAAGATGGCTACGTAGGTCAGGATGGTTCTCGGGCTTTCACGCCGACCCCCTTACCAACTCGAAGAAAGATGATTGCAAGATTTTCTTTCTGGCAACATGTAGAGACCAAGCCTTCCCAGAAACTTTTGGGCATCGCCCATCTCGAGCCTCCTAGGCAGAGCTCGCACAATCGACAGCATAAACTGGCCGCCGATGTTACAAAACTTCTTGAACAACCTGAAAACATTGACGAAGCTGCGTCTCGATTCTTTGAAGCCTTTGAAGAAGGTCTTTCAATAGATGATCTCGGTATCTTGCAGCCACTTATGGATGCTGCAGTCAGGCTTGCGAATGCTTGCGAGGCTCAGTCGAAGTTCGACAGTTCGGAGAAAGTGTTCGAGATAATACTCGGCACTGGAACAATACACGAGGCACATTTTTATTTGTTCCACCCCGAAGCAATCATCCATCGCTTGCTCAAACGTCCCAGCTCAGACCTTGACTCGTTACAACCTGAAAAGCTGAGAAAGGCTTCCTCAATCTTCCTAACAAAATTCAAAGAGAAACCCAAAACCATGTCGACTAGATTGCAATCACTTGGGGAAAGACTTTGTGAAGAAAGCTGCCGATACAAACTGTACGACCTCGCCCTGGATATATATACTCGGATGGAAAGTAGCCGTGGAGATGCTCCTCCAAGAGCTGTTCATCATCTGATCACTGCTGCCCACATGAAAGGCCACCACAAGAAAGTGTTTCGGTACTTCCATAAGTTATATACTCAGACCACGCCAGACCAGCTTCAATTCATCAATGTCGGTAATCTAACAATTGAGTCCATTTTGAAGACTGGGAAGATGGGTCAGGCAGAGGAAGCTTTGATTGCTGCGGGCAAGATGGCTGAGAATAGCAACATATCTATTTCTATCACATGGCTTCTTAAGGTGCTTGGGCATGAGTGGAGAACTCGTCGGGACCTTGAACGGACAAGAGCATTATTTGGACGCCTTGAGCCTCTCACGCTTGTTGCACAGCGTCCTCAGGCTTTCTACGGAGCAATGATCCAGTTCTGTATCGAGGCAAACGATGAAGCCATAGCGTTGTCGTACTACGAAACAATGAGACGATCTTGGCCTTCTGTGCCAGGAGACGTGCGGATCTACGGGCACTTTGCCTTGGCCAAGGCAATGCGCAAGGATTGGCTCGGTGTAGAAGACGATTTCCGCCAGATGAGAAAAGCCAGCCCTGGACATGAACATGACCAAGAATTTAGTGCCGTGTTCACTCCAGTATTGAAGCTCTACGTTCAGTCCCATTCTCTTGGCGAGACGGAACAGTTCATCCGTCTTTTCGTAGACGAGCTACGCATCAAGCCGTCTGGCTATATGATGAACATCATGGTTGATGCCTATGGAAACGTAAAAGAGATTGATTCTCTGGATAGATGGATACGTTATGCAGTTGCAGCTGGCTGCCGTGTTGATTCCGTAACCCTCAACACTATCCTGAACAAATGTTCCGAAAAGTGGGACTTTGCCTTCTGGGACGTCTTTCGCCTCTACCAGTCAGTGCGTGCACTTGGTTCAAGGCACTCCCGGATTATTGACAAAGACACTGTGCCGATCCTCCGCCGAATTGCCATGTCGAATTGTTCCTCCCAAGCGGAACTGGCCCGGAGGCTGGAGATTTTGAAGAGTCTGGACAACAAGTCGGGCGACCACCTTGATAGCAAAGGCGTTCTACGCGCGATGAAAATTACCCTGGCCAAGACAAATCCTATCGCGACTCTGAAGATTTACAAACGTGCCAAGGTAGACGAGGTGCTCCTCGAGTCAAAACATCTCAACCTGGCTGTTAAAGCATCCTTGCAGCTACATGGAGCAAACATCGAAGAAACATCACGACATGTTCAAGACGCACAGGCAATTGGTTTAGATGTAAGCCCCGCGATAGCATTGATTGTCGTACATCAGATGACAACCATGTATCGAGAGGGCAACTCGGAAAATCGACAGCTCATTGAGCTGGCTGAGAGCACCATATCTGCTTTAGATAGATGTGGACTGGAGGTTCCGACATGCGTGGTCACACACGTAGCGAGTATTCTCGAGAGAAGGGGCCACTTTCGTCTCTGTATAGAGTTCTGGGATGCAATGTCTTGTCGGTTGAGTATTCACCCGTCGTCATTCGATCTTGTCACTCTCACGGTACTTCTCAAGGCTTACATAGGGCTTGAGGATCATATCGGCGTCCGGTGGGTAATAAAGTCGTTGTCAGCAAATAAGTTGCGACCTGATGCACGCTTTCGGCTGCTCCTAAAGAATGCACGAAGGACGACAAGTACCCGCCTCATGTCAGGCAATTCCTCCAACAACATGTATCAATTCTTGGACGTCCTTATTGAAGCGATTGAAACGACCAGGTTGCTGCGAAAAGAGGCTGCTGATGATCAGAAAGAGGTAGCTTTCAAGACCATCAAGATTATGGAGAAAGCGATCGCTGATGAAGCGGTGAGACAAGGTTCCTCGGTCTCCTTTGAGGTAAGCCAGAGAACCGATGTTATAATGAAAACACCCCCGTCAAAGAGTTCGTCAATCGAAGTTGGGGAATCTTGGATGGCGGAAGATTTGGATGAAGGGGCTCGCCATGAGTTGAAAGTTCTCCCAGGGAAACTTGTGGGAGTAGTTGCGGGGTGATTTGTATATACTAGTGGATATGTATTGAGTGTAAATAAATGAGGCCATATATATGCCAGCCGCGGAAGCGTGACCCTCGTCTGCATCGTGATTAGTTTTGCTGTTATCCAAACAACTTGCGAATAGTGACCATTGGGGCCTAATCAATGGCCTTGAATCAAGATCGTAACATTATGGCATCCAAAAAATATATATATTTCCTACTTAATTTTCAGCACTCAATAAATCCACAATTTTGAATCTGGTCCCTGAACGTAGGAATTCCGCTCGCCTCCGAATCCCTGCCAAGGTTTCCAACGTCATGTTTATTTTCTGAGAGCTTGACAACTTCCTTAAAAATTTACGTCTATGCTTCTACTCTCATCGATGTGATCAGCGTCGTGATGTCGATTGTTACTGAGTGAGCTTCTCTTCCTTTCACCTGCAGTCTAATGAGTGCTAATTTTAAATAAGTCAGGTAAGGCGTGTCGACAGCCAACTCGATCGCGTCCACCTCGTCCCCCGCCCGAGCCCAGATTCTTTCTTCGAGCAGAGCCACAAAGTCTCGTCTTCCCCTCGAATTGAGGAATTGCAGATCATAGTCAAGTCTTTATCAACAACGTCTTCTTCAAGCCCACTTTTGCCATCTTGGAGGATCTCGGTGCTTTTGGATCAGGCTGCTCTGGCAGAGGCTGTGGCGGAACAAAATGAAGAGGTGAACCCATATGAAACGGAGTTGGAATGGTTATTAGTTAGCAAGGCTACAGTGCAGACGTATGGCCTGTTGCTGAATACTTTGCTGGAGCAAACGATACCGGTGACAGACGATATTTGGTACTGGGATGAAGTGCTAGGATCTTACACATATTCGAGTCTGTACACTGTTCAGACATCGCCGCTGAGATTCTGGGCTTGGTCGAAAGATATCTACAGTGATACTAGGACGAGATTTAGGCGGCTTAGAGGGGCGCCTGGAGATACCATTTCACCAAGAGGTATCGGGACGAGTTTGACGGATCAATGGAAGCAATTTTATGGTCTAATCCGGGAGAGCATACGGGAAAGATCTGTTGCGGACATTCAGCGTCGAGTACTCTCTCCAATTGCACTTTGTCGTTCGGAAGCAAGGCATAATCAAGCGAAGTTACGGCGACTACGAGAGATGGGTGCAAGTGGGCTAGGCGTACTGATGGATGAGGGCTTAAGTTTTGATATCAACGATGAGAGTGCAGAGCTAGCAAAAACCGACGAGACGGACAGCCATGAATGGAAGATTGTTGTTGAGCGCAGTGTTGCTCTTATGGATACGGTACTATCAAATGTTACCACTCTTGACACCGGAGTATTAGATTTTGAGGACGCTGTCTTTACTAGCGTCGAGGACGATCCTGAAATCTCCACCAGGGATGCTGATACTCCGCAAGTGGCGCGGCCGGCCAAGCTATCTAGGAGACTCCAGCATATACTGAAAGTCCATATTCCACATCACATTGCAACATCTCGAAAACTTACCTCTAAGTATGGTCGTCCCTCTAGACTCGTTCGATACTGGCTTCCAGCCAGCCTCCTTCTGTTATCCTCAACGACAATACTTCGGATATTTGTCAACAAAAAAGCCGAAATTATTACGTGGATCAGAGATCTTGGAACAACAGTACGAGATTTCTGGCTGAACTGGGTGATTGAGCCGGTGAAGAAAATTATTGGGACCATCCGCCACGACAAGGAGAGCGAGGTTGCTATTATGAGCAAAGAGAGTTTGAAAGGTGATAGGGATAGCTTGGAGCGGATGGTCGTCGACTTTGCTATCGATCATCCCCAGATTTCGGCTGGAGCGCCTGCCCTGAGCGAGACTCGGATCTCAGAGATCAGAGCTAAGGTCAAGGAAGGAGATCTTACGCCAGTTCTTAAAGCATACGAGAAGGACCTTCGGAAGCCGTTCATGGGAACCGTTCGGGGTGATCTCGTTCGCACACTGCTGATTCAAGTCCAGAAAACAAAGGTGGACGTTGAAGTCGCAATCAGTGGAATCGACGCTCTTCTCAAGAGCCAGGAACTAGTTTTTGGATTCGTTGGTCTGACTCCCGGTGTCTTGGTCTGTTTCGCAGCTTTCCGCTACCTAGGGAGTGTATTTGGAAGTCGGAAGGGGTTGCAGAGAGGGCGGAAAGCCGGACAGACCGTTCGTGTCCTACGGAATATCGATCGAATTTTGACTCTAGCGACTCCTACCCAGAACAATCTTCTTTCATACAAAGATCACGGTCTCCTCTTATGCGAAGTACACGTATTGCGAAACTCCGCGAAGACATTGTTCCCAGGGGACATAGAGAGGGAGTTCCTCGAGGACGTCTCCGACCTCTGCAACATTAATAGTGGCATTCAGGCGCAACTCAAGGTTCTTGAGCGGATCAGATGGGGTTACGCAAAATGGTTGAGGTGAAAATTGTAGAAAAAACATGGAGAAATCGAAGAATCCCAAAGAAACTGTCAGGACGCCCAACTGGCGCCCTTGACTCGAACAAGGTCCCAATATAAAAGCTAAGGATTTAATCTTATCTTTTCCTCCACTTAATTGAGCGAATCTCCCGTCGAACGCTTACGCGTTACAGGAAACAGTCGGTGCGCAACTAACAGTCTGACGACGATCCCGAAGTAGGGGCACGCTGAGGCTTGTTCAGCGCCAGGGTTTCAGCAAATTATGCTAGGCCAGTTGACAAGCGTTCTACTCCAGTGTCCATAGTGTCATGATGCTTGTTTGTGGAGGGCTCTACCTCTAATCGAGCTTGTATCTTCGAGCAGACCAGGTCGACGGTAGACAAAAGAGGAATCATCGTCACCCTTCCGCTGCCAAGACTTCCCTCACCGCGTAGAGTTTGTCAAGCCTCAATGGTCGAGATACTTCAAGTAGAGGCATCTCCGTTTACCACATGATTTTCGTCCTTCAATTTGGTCCATCATTTGTTCAAAGAAGGAAGAAATGCTTCTTGTTCGACACCTTGCACCGCCCTGCCAAGAATTCTTCATTACCAGCCTCAAACCTTCACGTTTTCCTCTGCGCCTTGCTGTTACAAACATGTGCGGTTTAACTGCTATGTGTACTTCTACCCCCTATCAATATTAATAAGCAGTTGAAATTATTCTAATGATCAACCCGTCCCAATATGCCTTCTGTTAGCACCTCCCTCTTGATTTTATTGCTCAATTGCTCATCCTCGTCTACTATCCTCATCTTGCTTTACCTCGTTCAATCTTATTGGGTTCTCAAGGAACCATGCTTTACCTTTCCAAAACATTACAAGTTGCTGCGACAGCAGCACTACTCATCTAGGGCATGACCTCAGCGAGGAAATCGCAGAACGCAATGCTTTCTTCGAATTCGCGAAGCGTGATCTTAGTCACTATGCTTTTGCTCTTCACAAGCGTGGCATTGAGCATAGGCAACAAAAGCGTCGACTAGTTGCCATCGAGAAAGCACAGGCAGCCCGTAGCCTCCCACAAAGTCAATATAAATCCTTAATATTTTGTCAGACCCGAACTGATAATATATCAGCGTGATATTATCAGACGTGACCAACTGATGAATCCCATTTATTTACTCTTGATGCTACCCCAACGACCTCAGATGTTGAATATATCATCTTCGCCAACTCAACCTGCCTCCTCTCACCAAGAGAAGAGTGTCCTTACTGTAAGTTAGTCCTCAAGTTGCAAGAAACTTTCATAGCTGACTCCGGCCGTCTAGATGTCAGAAGCGAATATATTCCATCAGATATCAGCGAGGATCAAGTGGGGGTCCACGTTTTTTGGGACCTACAATTCATCAACGCTGAAACCTGCGAGCCCATCGAGAACCTCACGGCAGATATTTTGCACTGCAACTCCACGGGTGTCTACGCCGGAGTCATTGTAAACGGCAACGGCAATACAGCCGACACTTCAAAACAGACTACGGACTCGGACGGCGTCGTTCAATACATGAGCATTTTCCCTGGGCTCTACTCGGGACATGCAGCTCATGCGTACATTGAAACGCACCTGAACGGCACGCTTTTGGCCAATGGAACTTATGCTGGCGGTAGCACATATCGGCCAAAAATTTTTCGACCAAAATCTGATCAAGGAAGTCAACACACTCTCGTCTTACAGTAGCAACACCAACACGCTGACCGAGAACGCCCATGATCGCGTCGTCAAAGCAGAGATCACGAACGGTGCTGATCCTTTTTTGAATTATGTTCTTCTTGGAGACGCCGTTTCAGATGGGCTATTCATACAGGTTACGGTATCGGTCAATACGAGTGCTTCGTAAACGTCTTCCCCGCCCTCGAATTTGACTGCTAATGGAGGCGTGTCGGCCAGCAGCAGTTCGAGTCCTAGTGGTGTGAATGGTAGAAATGGAAGAACGATGGGCAATGGTACTGTGCCTTCTGGGGCCACATCATCTGGCCTTCTTCCATATGCAGCTGGAAACCCTTCAGTTGCTTCATTGACTGCTACTTCCAGCGCTCTTCTCACTGTTTCATCCAGCTTTGCACGCAGAAATGAGCCCTTTCGTTTCTTCATGTGATCTGCATATGCGTTATTAGACAGACCTTCTGCGATTTGTCTTCTGAAGACAGATCACATGGATATTCTACGACGCTCATAGTCAATAAAAGATGAAGATGCATAATTTTCTAATTGTTGTTGAAGTTTGGTTTTCTGAGTAGCAATTAAAGCTATAGGCTTTGTCGGAAGTAATGAGAAGGGGTGTTGAATAGTAAAAGAGAAGAAGAGGCTTTGGGCTTTCGTAGCTGACTTGTTGGTGATTAGCAGTTGAAAATGTGAGGGCGGAAGAAATATAAATTTTGCAAAACATGCAGAAATTTTCCCACGTATCCTTTAGATTCACTGGAATAATTTCCGTGATTAATCCATAAAATATTAGTTGTTCGTTCCTGGATTTCAATGAAATCTGAAACTCCTGGGGAATTTATTGCCCTGCTCCCCCTTGCACACAACGCAACAGCCTCCTTCCGTCGCCAACACTGTACAGTAGCCGCAGCCGCGCATCGAGGACGCTAGAGGCAACTTCCTAATTACATCAGTCTGGGACAGATTTCACAAGCAATTCCGACTAACGACTCGATCGCTTCCCTCGGCTGCAGTGAAAGTGAAAGCCAGGACTGTAATCAGATTGTGCTGCGCTGTGCTCCGTACGACTCTCTCGCTCAACTACAGATCCCATCTGTCAACGTCGTCATCCACGCCGCAAACCCTAGAACGACACCGGCCCGCACTCTACCCCACAGCCTTCACAAATCCATCGCACAGTCTACCCTCCCACGAAGGCCCCCTTCCTTTCCTGCTTTGACGCGACCGTTTCCGAGATGGCTGGAACGCGTAATTATGACTTCCTGGTATACATGACACTCAACAGCTGTTCAATATTCACAAACTGATCACATACTACAGATCAAGTTGTTGCTGATTGGGGACTCTGGTGTGGGCAAGTCATGCTGTCTTCTGCGATTCAGTGAAGATTCTTTTACTCCTTCGTTCATCACAACCATCGGCATCGACTTCAAGATCCGGACAATCGAGTTGGACGGAAAGAGAGTAAAGCTGCAGATCTGGGACACGGCAGGGCAAGAAAGATTCAGAACCATTACAACTGCTTATTATAGAGGTGCTATGGGAATATTACTGGTCTACGACGTCACCGATGAGCGCTCATTCAACAGTACGAAGGCAACTTGAAACCGGGCCATACCCCTGCTAACATTTTTTTTGCAGATATCCGAACCTGGTTCTCAAACGTCGAGCAACATGCCACGGAAGGCGTAAACAAGATCCTCATTGGAAACAAGTGTGATTGGGAAGATAGACGGGTGGTTTCCACGGAACGCGGTCAACAACTGGCAGACGAGCTCGGCATCCCATTCCTCGAGGTTTCGGCGAAGAGCAATATCAATGTCGAGAAGGCGTTCTACAGCTTGGCGGCAGATATCAAGAAGAGAATCATTGATACGGCGAAAACAGACTCATCAGCTCAGGGGGGTGTGGATGTTGGAGCGCAAGGAACTGGAAATGGACTTGGAGGCAAGTGCTGCTAGATAGTGGGTGGAGGTGGGGTTCACGCTTTCCGTTTAAGAGCAGATTATGGGCGGAGTTTGGTCGTATCATATTGTATTACAATGTCAAGGCGTGCTTTTTGCCCGTCACTTTGAACTCTTGAGATCATACTGGATATTTCGATGTGAACCACGGCATCTTTAGAGAAGCGAATGTGAAAGTCATTCGAGCTTGGAGCTACCAAAGGATTTCTGCACTGACTATAGGAGGTGGCTCATCTCCTGGGTTGTGTCCTCCCTCTACAGGAAATGGACGCCGGTGCCATTCTCTAACGAACCTCCGAGCCTCATTACGGTCCTTGAAGGATATCACATACCTTGCAGGTCTTCGATATCCGTTCTTTTTCCGAGCCCTATATGCTTCCGAGTCTGGGGACTCTTCAACCTCTTCTTCCGGCTCTCCTAGATTATCATCTTGGGCATAATTGAGTTTGACAATCTGGTCTGATTGTTTCTCTCCAAATTTCCAGTGTAGATTTCGCCTTTTCCCATCATCTCTGAGAGCCTGCAGTAGGTCATACTGATTTATGTGCCCCATATCTACAGAAAACATGACCATCTCTCCGGGCGTGCTGTCTTTGATGAGACGATCAGCCGGTCCCCCTTCCAGAAGTATTCGGATCATAGATGGCCTGTATGGTCGGTTCAACAATCGTAGTGGGAGTTTGCTATCCGCCGGGACGATTGTGAACCCCTGAAGAATCTTTTCGGGATCCTCCCCCTCTCTCAGGTATCCCGGTGGTATTGGAAGACCAGAGGACAATGCTTTAGCCGATCTAGCCATTTTGTGTAATGTAATGGTTCGATCGAGGTATGCTCGTGCTGCAGCGTCGTTGCAGCAAAGTATAAAATAATGGCCTAGTTTCTCGAGAGTATTGTTGTCACGAGCGGGGATGACTGCTAGATGTAAGTATTGAAGTCGAGTATCCGATGACAGTTGATCACACCTTTGATAATACCACTTGTCCATCCTTCAATGTGCTCTCCCTTGGGACCCAGGCGGAAAAAATCACTCTCCTCCAGCGTTTTGCTGCAAGCATTCAACACAAGCACACTTGGTAAAGTCGGCTGCCTTAGTTCTCGCTCCGGATTGTCCCTAAGACGCTCAACATCGTGAGGGTTGTCAAGTCGAATTGGAGTATAAAAAGCCGTCGCCTCCTTTCGTGGAGTGTCATCTCGTTGCGGAATCGACTTATACTGCTCCCTCCTCTTCTCCCTCTCCCTTTCTTCTTGATGCCCAACATTAAACGTCGAGTTCCATTTAAAAGCAGGCAGCTTATCTAACTTCTTCTCTGCCGCCCTCTCTCGTTTAGTCTTTGCTTGCCTTTCCTCGGGGAACAGCTCATCGAATAATGACAAAGGCTCAGAGCTCTGCTGCGGCTCGGGCTCGGGTTCGGGCTCGAGCTGCGTCAGATCTAAGTAATCATCTGTAATTACAGGTCTTCGAAATATCTCCGAGTCCTTGTCTCTTGTACGGTGTCTTCGAGATGCTGACTGCGAAGGGTGGTCGTTCAATGTGCTGGCTGATCGATGAGCTCGTTGCGAAGCCCGGGCTAATTGTCGCGCGCTCCATGCTGGCAACAAGAACTGCGGAGGCAGGGACCGGGTCAGCAGCATCAATGTTGTCCAATTGGCATGTGCTCTATTTCTTGCTGAATCGACGTTGAAAGATTTCGCTCAGAGCTCGGAGCTCCAGAGGCTGAATTTGGCGAGCGCCAGTTTCTGGTTGGAGGCGAAATATGTTTTGGGGCACTCGTCTTTTCTTCGAAGGTAACAATACAATGCGACAGGTTAGAAGGGCACATTCACCATTATGTCGAATATCCGGGACACGCAGAAGGCCTTGGAGGTCAAGATACGACCTTATTCCAACCAGAACAACCAGGAACGACCAGACCAGAAGGGAGCGTCACGTGTTCATCTCTGCAGAGAAGCACTTCTTGACTTAAAGCTGGAGTCCGGACAGAGTTGCTACATTTGGAAAGCGAACGAGCCTGAGAGTGATAAGAGAGAGGCTATTGCTTGGTTGACTGCGGAGAAGTCTTTGAGCAAGAAGGTCGTTCAGATGTCAAAATCTTTCCAGGAAGCTTGTGGCTTCAAGTTGGGGGACGATGTGAAAATATCTGCTGGAGGAGCTATGCATGTGGCATCATCTATTGTGCTCAGAGATATCACGGCTCAAGAGCTTGATACCACTCCTGAGTTGGGAGACCAAGATAGGCCACATTGGGAATGGTTTCTTAGAGAAAGTCTCGGTAAGTACTTCTATCCATTTAGCCATTCAAATTGTCTGCATCAAGGAGAAGAGCACAAGCCATACTTTCCAAAAAAGCTATCAGTAGAATAATTTCTTCTATAGTTATAGCTCGTGTCTATAATCTTAACATGCTCACCCTTTGCTACCACATTACCCTTTCCCTCCTCTTACTTAGACTCGAGCTAATATGTCCCAGGTCGTGCAGAAGTTGTCTTCCCAGGCATGACCTTCAAGAATCTGTCTCTGAGAGGCCCAAAGAGAACATTCACGGTTGATTTTGTCAATAGCAAGCCAACTAGCCTTGGACGATATGATGACTCTTCGGCAGTCACAATCTCGAGTCTACTAGACAATACTCCTTCAGCGCAGACGAATAGTTCAGTGCCCCGACTCGAGGTTGCTGATATTGCTGGTATTGGTCAAGCACTCAAGAAACTCAACCGATTATTAAGCAACTTCGACCGGCAATTCAAATTTACTTGGGCGCAACGATCGTGTGCCGTGCTGCTGCATGGTGGTCATGGTACTGGCAAGACGTTCATCTTGAACAAGATCATCAACACAAGTTGGGGCAAGGTCATTCGAATCGAGAATGACATCAAACCAGCAGCAATTCGAAATATTTTCAAAGACGCGAGACTCAGTCAACCGAGCATCATTGTCATCGATGAGCTCGAATCGATTGTTTCGAAGGAAGATACAACTTCCCAAAGCATTGCAAAAGTCCTTGGAGAAGAACTAGACAGTCTAGCTCAAGGCAACGATGGTAGCTCCTTGCCGCGAGTTTTGGTGCTTGCAGCCACTCTTGATGCTGGCAGGATACCATTATCTCTAAGGAAGAGAGGTAGATTCAGGACTGATGTAGCATTACCCATTCCCGATGCTGCGGCACGCAAAGCAATTTTGAAATCGCTCGCACCTCCAGTAGATCCAAGCTCTCGGGACGAGATGCTTGAGAAACTTGGAGATCGAACACATGCATATACAGCCGAGGATCTTGTATCACTACTAGACACGGCTTGTGACATTGCTGAGGAAAAGATCGGCGCGAGTGACACGATCTCAACTGAAGAGCAGTATTTCCTGAAACAGGATGATCTTGATCAAGCTCTTCTCCTGGTTCGGCCAACTGCGATGCACGATATCACATTAAAACCACCCAGCGTTAGATGGGAAGATATTGGCGGACAGGACAGTGTCAAAAGTGCCCTTCGCCGTGCTGTTGAGACACCTCTGCTAGTAAGCATTCAATCACTATATTATATTCACGATTGCTAATGTCCTCTAGCATCCTGAGCGAATGAAGAGAATGGGTGCCTCCGCTAAGAAGGGACTTTTATTATATGGACCTCCTGGTTGCTCCAAGACCCTCAGTGCTCAAGCTATGGCTACCGAGATTGGCTTCAACTTTTTTGCCGTCAAGGGTGCTGAATTGCTCAACATGTATGTTGGCGAATCCGAACGAGCAGTTCGAGATATCTTTGCGAGAGCACGAGCAGCAAGTCCAAGCATCATCTTCTTTGACGAGATCGAGTCCATCGGTAGCAAGCGAGAACATGGTGGCCGAAATAACGGCGTCAATGTTCTTACTACATTGTTGAATGAGATGGACGGCATTGAAACTCTGAAAGGTGTGACGGTCCTTGCTGCCACGAATCAGCCCCAAGCTTTGGATCTTGCTCTCCTTCGACCTGGCCGTTTCGACAAGTTGCTCTATGTAGCACCTCCAGATTTCGATGGTCGAGTGGCAATTCTAAAAGTTAAGCAACGAAAAATGGATTTTGCAGATGATATTAACATACAAGAACTTGCGAGGTTGACTGATGGCTACTCGGGAGCAGAGTTGGTGGGAATCTGTCAGACAGCTTGTGATGACGTGATCGAGCAATGCGAAATCCAGGAGAAAGAGCTGCAGATTCATATGAACGATTTCCTGAAGGCTATTGGACAGGTTAAGAAACAAATTACGCCAGAGTTACTTGATACATATAAACGATGGGGAGCTGGCGCAACAGGAGACACGGATTGATGGAGGAAATGTGTTTTCGATACCCCAGATGCAGGATAGATCGCATGCAGAAAGAATTTCTGCCTTTCGAAGTCTTTTCACAGTCCTATTGTGAACTTCAGAATAAGCTTTGTCGCTGTGCTGTGGGCACTATGGTGGTGCCTAATGAACACTCTCTGCCGAGAGCTTCCTATCCCCTCGTTTACCACAAGACCACCCTTGTATTTCGTCTCGAATCTCCAACATCTATGACTTCTGCACCTTCATTTGGCTTTCTGCTAATACACGAGGGCTCATAAAAACTTCGGATAGTCCTCGCCATCAAGTGAGGCAGTCTTCACATGTAAATATTTTTCTTTCACTACGTCACCAAAAAAAATCACCGTCGTTCTAGCCCACTTAGATGCCTAACATTGCATTAGAACCCAAACCAAGTCTGAAAAATAGAAATACAAAAGCTTTGGAACCCGACTTGAAGTTCACTGTAAGTGGGCTTCCTTGGTTTGTATTGAACGGGTCACAAGCCAGAAGAAAGCCAAGAAATCCGTAAGATCGCCTCAAGATTGATTGCACCAGAGTTTGAATTCTCAAGTAATCTTACAATGATGCGTACTGCTAAAACCGGACCACAACTCGAAGGTTCCAGTAGCAGACAGATGACAGCTTCTTCATGCCGCGCCGTTCTTGAAATTTCATACCGTCCCTCAATACAAAATTTCCACGCCATTCCAGACCTTGCATGAACACCAAGCTCATACAATTCTGAACTCTAGACCACTTTCCATGTTCGGCATATTTGGCTTTCTGTTGAGCATCTCACCATTCATGATTCTATGTATGTAACAGTCCCCGATGAGCTTGACATATTTACTTTCTTTTCCATCTCGCCACGCAAGCTGTCTCTCAATAATTGGCACACGGCAACCCCACAACATACATATTTAGTCTCCAACTTCGGCTTCTGCTGGAGCGAGACCCAGTTTCTTCGTGTCTCGAGTGACGATTAATCTTCATTTCCAAGTCGCTGCCTGAACTCGTCGAAGGAATTATACTGCTGGTCGATTGCTCTGACCTTTGCTATTCGTCATTACGAGATTAATCTCTTCATCTATAAAGACTTTGCCCCTCTCTCCTCACGGCCTAGCTGGCGGCTTTGAGAAGACTGTCTTGCAAAGTCAGCGGTACCTGTAAATCTCCGAGTCAGTACTGCCTAATAAAGAGAATACTTCGAAGTTGAGGCAATATTCCATGAGTTATTTACTCTGAAGACATGTCTAGAGAGTAAAAACATCTCGCAAAACCTTTAATAGGGAAATATGTACTCTAAGATATACCACGTACCAGCCTAGCGGTGTCAATCCCCTTGGGCCTCTGTTACCCACCAGAGTCCTCCAAAATACTTCAGGAATGTGAGGAACGCCGAACAGGTCTCTTGGGCCTTTGCCTTTGGCATCTCCACGGATTTTTTTCTTCGGCGTTTTCTGCCTCCCTATTACTGTCACTCAGAGGGTCATCCTCGACACGGTTCGCCATTTCCAGCCAGGTAAAGGGAACTGCGCCATTTGTAGCACACTCTCCCAGCTCTCCAATCTCTCCAAGCTTTCGCCCCTCAATGATCAAACAGTAGGTGCCATTTCTTTCCTCAATAGTGACTACTTTCATCTGAGAATGTATGACTTCAGCCCAAGTCTGCCAACCAGACTATCGGCGTTGACCCTGGAGAAAGAGCGGCTAGAGAATCCTTCAACCTGTCGAACGCGCGTTTGTGAATTGGAACAATCCATGATGGCAGGGCCACCTCGATAGGTTTGGGAAATCGCTCTTGAAGAGCGTCATCGTCTGGACGTGGGTTTGGAGAGGGCGCTTATGGCAAGCATATGAAGTCTAATGATTTCGAGGCTGAAATAGTGAAGTCGACAAATTCCGCGAAAACTCGAAGGATCAACTTGTCTGTACTTTTCTCGACGTTAATCCTGTGGTCTTTTATGCCACACGTGTCTTTGGCCAGTCTCAGGATTGCAAAGACAGCATCTTTCGGAGCCCATACGTCGTAAGAAAGAATTGATACCAAGGTCTCGGCCGATGCAAGCCATTCGAAGCGGCCCGTTAATGTCGTCCGGAACAGATGATTCAAGACTTCAATTAGGCTTTGTGCGCCAGGTGCCCGGATTTCGATCTGGTCGAAAACCTTGGCTTCCACTTTTTGATGATCATGTTGAGTAAGGAGGCGAATAATGTCTTTACTCCGCTCGAAGGCTTTGGTTTTGGTGGTCTTGCCGCCGGTGATCTTGTTGCCAATGGTCTTGTCTCCAATGAACTTCCTCTGTAGTATCTTGATTGATTTCAACTCCCTTTCTTTCTAGTCGCCCCACACTCATGAAACAGCCTCATTTTGTCGCGGTGGAAACCTTGATTTAATCTTCTTTTACTTCTGAGGCCACCTGTATCATCTGAACAGTTGCTGTTTTGGACAAGCATCTGACATTCCTCAGACCAGGGAATACTCTCGGCCCACTTTTGGGCTTGGGGTCTATTTTTTCGTGTCCCAGGCCTTTCCTTCTTTTCGCCAGATGGTGTTCACTGTTGAGTGTTGCAGGACTGATTCAGAGAAGCTCACTCGTTGACTATGGGTCGTTTTGATAGCTGGAGAGAAGGTTTCGGACTGTGGAGGCACATCGATGCTCAATTTCACACGCAACGATTCGTCGCAACTCAGAAGCTCGAGGAGGCGAAAGTTGTCCAAATCTTTGCCTAGGTCATCGTACTTGTAGGGACCATTTGCTCTACCACCTTCTCCGATCGAGTCGTGTTTAGTTGATGTCTCAAGAACGAGCGCTTTCGCTTGATAGCTGTTGACATGATCGTGCAAGTCGCCCATAAAAGTGTGTTGAGGGATTCAAGCAGCAAATTATGGTGCATCTATAACACGTACGGTAAAGAGAATCCTAGCTTCTTGACCAGAACTCTCTAGACACAACTGGTGACCTTCAATCAACTATTTGCTAACTGGCTTTAATGCTTAAATGATAAAGGTTGGAAAGACGTTAAGGAAAGTACAGATAAGAGTACGAAAGATAATCTGAGGACAATGGACAACGGTGTGATGATCTCTCCTTGAAGTTGAGATTGGTATGATTCTGGCATGCTCTATTTGACGAAAGGAAAGGCATTCTTGGAGAAAAGAATTTGTGGGCTGTAAAGGCGAGCAAGAGCGGCCACGGAAGGAACAAGAATAGAACGGCAAAGTAATGCTTTAGGACCCTAAGCAATACTCTGATTGCTTTAGACGATTAAATTCATCTTTCTCTTTATCTTTTAGGAAAGACCTCCTTCGGCAAGGAATATAGAAATTCATTGCAATGGAGAAGCTGCGATCAAGTCTTCAAGCCCAGCTCCTCCCGCTTTCAATGAACCACGATCTAGGCGTTCTCCGATACAATATGGAAACTATGGTAAACAGCTTTGTGTTCAACTCAAGAAGGTTGCCGTCTTGGCAGCTTCTTCATATCCGGGAGGCGTACGTATGTTGCTAAAGGAAGAAGGTCGTCAAGTCCACGAAGCGACAAGAACATTCAATACTTCACTACGTGACCGAATCCAGGCAAGACCCATGCGGTCTCAACCTTCCTCCCGCCATTAAAACCAATCAAATCGCCAGGGCCGTCCCAGTTCTCCCAAGAAAATCCCATCCCATGATCCCAACCTCCCACCCGGAACCAGAAAATCCCAACCCGGTTTCTCACTCCCATCAGAAACGACAAGCCTATGTAGAACCCTTAAAAACCCCGCCCCAAAAGAGCTTAGTCGCAAAGTAATCCCTTTCCGGAAAACTCCAATCCCCGCTAAAAAATCGTCATTTCAGGATAATACAGATTGGGAAACTTTCAAGTGGTACCACAGGCGCTTAGACGCTCATCGAGCGCCGGTTTCAATATTTGGCGTTCACCAGCGCGCGCCTCAAGCCTGATTGAGAGACACATCCCACGCACATCCCACGCTCATTATTTCCCGAGTGTGTCAAGCCAAGGCTCTAGACCTTTTCTGGTCTTTGATTTGTGGTGAGGGGAGGCTTGAGTTTGCTCCGAAGCCGCCGTGTTGTCTGTGTGGTAGAGGAACTCAGGAACTGGACCTATGAACGGGACATGAGCTGTTGCGGAGCTGTTCCCCGAACCGGCTTCACTGATGCGCTGTCGATCTGAGAACCTGAGCTTGGGGAAAGGAACGGACGGTACCATTGAGGCTTGAGAGGTGCGTTAATCTGGGGATGCTTGACTTAGATTGGGATCTTCACATGCTGAACGAGCAGTGTATTCTCATCTCAATATCCTTCAATTTTCTATGGAACTAGAGATATGCGAAATTGGGCATATGTAGTAGAACCGTATGTGTATCCAGAACTTTCTCTGTCGAAGCAATCATCATCAATGTCCAATTTCCCTTCCATCTTATCTCGAAGAGGCAGAATCGAATGATCCTGTAGTCCAGCCCAGCCAATCTAGAATAACTCCACGCAAAATTCAAAACGTTGTGAAGCAATCCAATCCTTCCTTGTTTCACTGCCATGCGATAGGCATGATTTCTCCACCCCCTCGATACACAATATTTCGTTGTGGTGAGACCAAATGTCCCCGTGAGACAAAAGCTTCATGGCGCTGAAAAACACGGAATCGCTAAAGAAGAATACCCATCCGAGGCAACAGCGCTGGGTAGAACCATGACAAAGGAAAATTTCGGACCGATGAAAATGTCGTGCAAACGACGTGTGTGATCCGATGCGCTATTCAAGCACACGAGTATGCATGCGTATGCAACGTATGCAGTAAAATTATATGCGCGCTCCCAGTCCTGCAGCGAGTTCAGCGAAGAATATGTATTTCAGTTCCCCAATATTGCACAATGCAAAGTCCCGTCGATTACGTGTATCTCACGCCCGATATGCATGAGATAGCAGGACCCCGGATTCTCGGAATCAGACCTCTATGGCAGCTGAGTTCTTCTTTCCTAGCAAGCTCCACCTTTGCTTCTTGGGCTTTGCGTCTTGTGCGACAACAGTTGTAACGGGTGCTTTGACATGCACAGGAGGGCTGTCGTGGAGAGGAGCTTCGCCCAGCTTTCGGGTGGTACTTGTGTGTAATCGCTCGAAAATATCTTTTTCTGCATAAACGATAGGTTGCGGTCGCTGGGAGATGCGTTTAGAGTTTTTTGTGACTGGAATCTCAAGGTTGTCGGATGAGTTTGAGGTGGTACTGTTGCCAGAACTGACGACAGGAGAAACTTCTGCATAGGAAGTCAGTCGATGGTCGAGTTGTGATTGGAATGTTGCATTTGAGATTTGTTGCAAAGAAGTGTTGGATGAAGTACCTTCGGATTGCAAATTGCTCGCCAGAGGACTAGGCCCAATACCAGAGTCATGGTACGAGTGACCCTTTGATGGCTTTTGTCGCTTCTGAGGATGTGTGCTTTCGTTCGAATAGTCCCCTCGGTCAAACCAGGTGGGGTTGTAGCTGTTGTAACTGCTGTTTCGTGGGAGGGGAGGAACTGAGCTTGGTCCGGCCGCAGCATTCAGGTATGAGACTGTTGAGAGAGAACTTCCTGTCCTGCTGATCACCATCTGGCTCCTCCGTTTGTGGTGCTCCTTGATCTTGGGTCTATCTTCATGCTTCCAACTCGATGGGGCTCCGCTGAGGGCATCAACAGCTGCATGTGTGGGTACATGCTTGTACGGCATTTTGGCGACCTGCTTCTCCTTTTGCTTCTCCATCGATTTGTGTTCCTTGGCCTCCTTCGCCGCTTTCCTCGACAGTACAATCTTTGAGAATACCGACATCCTGGATGTTGGAGGTTTCCGAGTTCCTGGTGGATGAAGAAATGGGACCGGATGATATGGGGTTTAAAGAACTAAACCCCTCAGGCGTGACGCAATGAGAGCCGTTCTATTTCTAGGTTGATGATGCTTTTGTTGACAGAGCTTCTGGGTGATAATCTGGTCCCAGACTGCCTTCTAGCTGAACACTCGTTATCCTCGAGCGTGGTTTGATCAGCGTCGATGAAGGTCTTGGGACGACCGAACCGCGATAGCAACGGCGCAGACTGGAACCAA
>Ga0302325_10008920_pt1 | contig 22004 bp, 18 predicted proteins | sample Palsa_T0_2_FD_201948 | JGI IMG/M metagenome (GOLD analysis project Ga0302325, IMG submission 201948) | Peat permafrost microbial communities from Stordalen Mire near Abisko, Sweden - Palsa_T0_2 | ecosystem: Environmental > Terrestrial > Soil > Palsa > Peat permafrost | place: Sweden: Abisko...
CCTAGATTTCAAGCTCCTTCAATTGGGCCTCCACAATACTCTTCATTTACTTTCTGTTCGCGGAAATCTTTCAGAATGCACATCACTGCTCAGTCGGAATGGATGGAAGACCAGAAACAGGCGGTTGTAATGGCCCCTGGGAAGGTCTTCCAGGTATTGCAGACGCGCTCGGGACGCAGCTTGTTTTTCTCTATTGGCACCGATGGGATTCTCTATGTTACTCAGGAGATTCAGGCCTCGGCGACTGGATGGAAGAGAATTGACGTCAGTGCCAAGCTTGCTTCTCTTCAGAACGCGAAGATCATCACAAAATTCTTCTCTCTGGCTCAGAATTCCAAAACTTTGGCTTTTGATCTCGCTGTTGTCGTTACCACTGGAAGTGCGGATTATTTGTACCTGTCTCTTGGCAATGGCAATACGGACGAGTCCTGGGCGCGCGTTGCAACCTCCGGAACCCTGGTTTGGGCTGCGGCCCCATTCAACGCACCGTCTAGGAGCTACCAGAACATGAATATTGCTGCGGTTCATTTGATGAATCTTCCATCCGAGAGTGACACTACTGGATTTCAGCATTGCTTTGTTGATGTACTTCAAGGTACACCAGAAACCAACCGCCATAAACTGATTGACAGATACTATGTCAATCTGAATGAGAAATTCCAGTGGCGCAGAAGCAATCTTGCTATTGATCTTGCTGCTGAATCAATTCAGAACGCCCTTGGTCACCGTTCAGAAGACGCCGAAGCTGGTGGTCTGTACACGTTTGGAAAAATTGAAAGCAGGGTGCAGCTTCTCTACACTCCGGCATACAATGTCTTTGATCCAAACGTCGCTCCAAATCCAAGCCGTCTCAGCCTTCCCTCAGGATCCACTGCCATTGCCTCGGCGTTCAACTCCAGTGGCTTCAGCAGCTTATTTGTTTCTGCCGAGGGGGGACTTTACCTGTATTCACCTGATCAACAAGACGACGGATCTGCTCCAATTTCTATTCTATCCAGCCCACTCGTGTCCCGTGCATCACAGCTTACGGCAACAACTATGGGAAAGACAACAGCGATATATGGTGTTAACACACAAGGCGATCTTTTTTACACTATGTGTGCTGCTGGCTCTGAGACTTCACTGGCGGCTTGGTCTGTCCCCGTGCCACTTGTCGCCGGTGTTGATCGCTACGCGGTCTTCGTCAACAAGGACACGAATAACAGCACTATCTTTGCCCATGTTGCCGATCGCGATGTTACTCAGCTTACTCAAGATCCTGTTACGAAGGATTGGGCTTCGCGAGCGATACTTCTCCCATCTACAGATGTCAACGACGTGATTACGCTTGATTCGTTCTCTACAAGAGTCGTTGTTGAGGGAAATGGAAATGCAGCCGCTTCCAATGTTCCTGTTTTCCTGACATCTACAAGTCCAATCGGCGTATATCTCAACAACGTTTACAGGGTGCTCAACCCTACCATTCCCATCAGAGCAATGACGGATGCGGATGGAATCATCTCTATTGTGCAACCAACGCAGGATTCTGTGGCAGTTTGCTACAGAGCAGTCCTTGTTGGTGATACTACTGCCTCGACCGACATTGACCCGGCTACAAAAGTCAAGAATCGTCTCGCGTCTCTGAAGACCAAGGGAGACCTGGACAATGCTAGGATTGGACAAGCCGACGGATCCACAAAGCCGCTTGTGCCAGCAGGTGTAAGCGATGCTGATCGCGAAGCCGCCGTGTCGGCAATCCAAGCAATGATGAATGTTGCCAGGAAGCTGCCACAAGATGGTTCACCTCAAACCTCATCGAGTTTTAGCCGTGTTACCACAAATTCTGAGTGTGAGTACCCTTTCAATCGCTTCATGAGTAGCAACTGATAGAACATAGCTAAGCCATTACTGAGCATCGATACTGGCGCGCATGGGTCAATGAGTCTTTCGCTCGGTGACGCCATAGTACTCAATGCCAAAGAGCTCTTTGTGACTGCTGGTGATCTTTTCCGCTCGATTGTTCATACCGCCTGGAATACGCTCAAGAAATTCGTACTTAGAATAGTTGACGGCGTGCACGAAGTTCTGGTACAGATCGGTGACGTTGTCTACAGAACAGTCCTTGACTGCTTAGCATCTGTATCGCATGCTGTTGAATGGGTGTTCTCAAAAATCCAAGTCGCCATCGAAGACATTAAGCGTTGGGCTGGGTTTCTCTTCAATTGGGCCGATATTGTACGAACGCACAAGGTTATCAAGAAAGTGATTACCCAATACGCATATCACAGTCTCTCCAGAATCGGGGATCTTCAAAACTACGTTGAGGAAACTTTCGATTCACTCGATGACAAGTTGAAAGCGTGGGCCGATTTTGATTTCCCTACCGAGTCCAAGACAATGGGTGAATTGACTGCTTCTACGCGCTCAAAGCATACAAGCTATAATGATCCTCAGACTCATTACATCCACGACAAGGCTTCTGCACATTTGCAAGAAGCAGAATTGTCAACTCAACCTCCAAAACCTGAATCTAGTGGTTGGTCTGGCGCGCTCTCTCAGCTGAAAGACCTTGCTACGGATGAGGGAAAGGCTCTAAGTGCGACTGTTGAGGCTGTTAAGACAGAGATCATTGAGCACTTTAACGAGCTTACTCTCATGGAAATTATCAAGCGTCTCTCTGCAATAATCGGTTCTTTCGTTCTTCAGGCTGCAAAGAATATTCTGTCAAAGACACTTGGTATCATCAAGAATTTGGGCACAGCCATCCTCGAATCGTTGAAGGAGCCGATCAAGATACCTATTCTTTCAACACTATACAAGACCATTGCTGATGAGGAACTAAGCATTATGGATCTAGTGTGTCTGGCGGCCGCGGTACCATCAACTCTCATTTATAAGGCCGTGACTGGCTCTGTTCCATTCGCTGATTCCGCGACTACCACTGCCCTGATTGAAGCAAAGGACTTTTCTGCTATCCAGAACATGATCTTCGGCAATCCAAGCCTGATCAAAACATTCACTATTGCGTCCGAATTTATCGCAATGGCGGGCCTGCTCTTTGACGTCGTCACTAACGCTTTCAAATTGCCATATATGGAGAAAGGAGAACCCCATGAGGTTCCAGAGAAGATCAGACAAATCTCTATCCCAGTCAAGCTGCTCATATTGATGCCGAACTATCTCCAGCCTCGTCGTGATTCCGACCCTTGGTTCCTGAAGATGGATGCAATGGTTACAGACTTTGCCTTCTACAAAACTTGCATTGATGGAACCGAGATTGGAGAACAGGAAATCTACGGAACTGTCGGTCCATATATTGACTATGCCATCAGTGCTGCTTGGACAATGCCGGCTATTGCTAAGATATTTGAGAATCATAGCGTTACTGGTAGCAAGAGCAGTAGCTTCACAGCGTTGACTACTAGCCTTGCTTACGACATAGCAGTTATGACAGCTCCGATCGTCTGGAATCCCTTGGTAGATCCGGAGACCAAGACTGTTATTTTTGCAGGGGCAAACGCAGTTATAATGGTTGCTTCAGTTGTCCGTGTTGCTACCGGTGGGCTGATACATGATGGGGATTGAATACTGGTGTGATTTTCCTGACGAGAGTAGTGGGGGGGGGCACTATCCGGTTTAGTCTATAACCAAGACAATATTCAGATGTTGTCCTTTTGCTGCTCAGAAATTGCATAGCTACTACTGCTTCTATGTCATCATTTCAACAATAAAAAAAGAGCGCGGGATTTGTACGAAGAGTGAACCCCTTAATGGTTGGTGAGAATACTAGAGGTGAGTCGATTCTGATCACAGGAAGCCAAGAATATACTTATAACAGGTAAGATGATTGAGCATCCCAGATTGTCAAGAACATCTGAGTAGAGCATACTCTATTCGAATGTCTGAAATCTGAACCGGAAACTACGAGAAAAGCCCCGTGAAGTCTGATTTCCACTCGGAAATGTGGCACGCAGAGGCTCACATCTTGCAGTGACTAAATCTATACTTTGGGTGGAGTCTCCCAAACAAACGGAAAGTCCTCCCCAACAAGTAGCATCCAGGCACCCTCGCAAACTCCTTCGCTTGATCTGCTCGGTGCCCATCATCTATAACTTTGTATGCATTCCGCAGCGTTAACCAAGCACTCGCGGCTCCTTCGTTTGGCATGCCCCACTTTTCGACTTTGATTCTTGGCGGATACTCCTGCGCATCGAGAAGCTTGGCCCCTTTAATGATATAACCAGCGCTTGCGAAAGTAGTCAGTACTTGATCGACCACTTTTTCCGGGTTACCGTGCTTGCCTGTTGCATAGAGAGGTACCAAAGAGAAAAGAGGGAGCCATATTTGAGGTCTTGGGACTTCTGTTTGGCGAACGGGAATATGTGCTTTCGAGTTTCTGAAGAACATTCCTTTTCCTCTTTAGATTGTTGTTGGAAATTGTTTCAAATTCCTCGAGAAGCTCCAAGTGACGGTTCTTGATGGCAGGAGTGAGCTCTCGGTCTTCAACGCAGATGGGACATGAACATTCAAACCCCCAGCCGTCGAGTAGTCGCTTGTTGAGTGACCTCGAATCTTCAGGTGCCTTCCCAACAGTTCCTAGGTAAGAGAAGGTAAGTTCTGTACCGGCAGGCAAGTCCCGAGCGGCTCTGATGATTTGAAGGTCACCCAAAAAGCTCCGACAAGTTGGGTCGCAAGAATGATTAATTAACGACGACTTGAGCCAGAGTCCAGTGGTGCGATAGAGCGAGCTAGTCGAGCCGGAATTGTGCTGTAAGGTTGAGGGCAATTTGCTTGCTCGATTCCTTTCTGGGTCCATGATTGCGTCTTTGGATGTAAGGGGACAGCCGAAGCAGTTGAAGTTGACTATCTTGGCGACGAGAAACCTGGAAGCTATCAGCAATTGTATTATACTGGACGATCTGAGAACCCACGTATCCACGACCGCTGCTCCATTGACTGGGTCACTTGGAACGGATTTGATATGAGCCATGAAAAAGAGCCTCGAAATCAAACTTGAGTGAAGGTGTCATTATCAACTTGTTGGAGACGTCCCGAATGATGTCTGCCTGAGTCCCGAAGTAACTTCGATTTCCTGGTACATCCAGCAGAATTGAGGCAGGAGATATAGATATTGCCGCCATCAACTCTACTGGAGGTGCCGCAAAGCAATACGAAAATGCTTTCTCGCAAAGGAGAAGATCACCAGCTTTCACGGGCTTAGTTGTGAAAAAGCCTCTTCCTCGGCAAGGCGAGTCTCGAGTCTCAACAGTACCTGTGAAGCTTGCACAATCGATCTTTGGGGGTCGGAGTTCTGATCCTTTGTATAACCTCTTCCAATCGAACACACCAGTTCTTTGTTCCTTGATCCGGAGATTCGTGCGGGCTAATTCGTGCTTACCAGCAGCACTTCCTGGGAACTTTGCTTCGAGGATTCGAAGAACCTCAGATGATTCGTCAAAACGCTACAGGCAATAGAGAGCCAGACTACCCCGGTATAAAGCTTTTTCAGATCATTCTTCGACGTTTCGGATGAAGGATACATCTTCGAGGACAGCATCATATGCTTCAATTCGCAAATTTGCGAGAGCCCGATTGTTCCTCAGGATTTCTTCTTCAGAGGCTGATGGAGATGATCGAATGCCTCTGCTGTATCTTGTAGAACGTTAGATGTGAACCTCAATCTAGAGCAGATCGCAAACATTTCAATTGCATCAATGAACTTGCTCATGTTAACAAAGTCGTTACCTCTTTTCTTCCAGTACTCAGCTGGCTTCGTCTGCCTGAACATTTTGGAGCGCCATTTCTCAGGAACTCTTGTATCATAATCAGAAAGCTATATGATGTCTGTTGGATGATCGACGCGAATTGCGTACTGGCCATTTGTCCCCACTTTGAAGTACGGTTCCTTGAGGATGAAGACTTGAATGCGGTGCGGCGTGCAAAAACGCATCACGTGAAGCCCACTCCTATTTACGAGGACGGTAAAGTGCCTTGATTGCAATCTCGCGATGATGCCGCCTCATTCGAAAAGGATTGAAGTTGAAAGAAGGTTGACACTGCGGGACATCTTGCGTGGCTTCGGACTAGGAGTGTTGAGCCTGAACCCGCCGTAGTTTGGGCGTAACGGGCTTGTCTAACTGCCTATCAGCCCCTTAACCTCGTAACTCGTAAGGTTAAGCGAAGCATACGAGTTTATCAGTGCAGAGAGCGTTCTGGCCTGAGATCTCTGATCCCTTCGACTGTTTACGAGATCTCAATCCTGTGGATCGGTCAGATTTCTCGGATCTACCAGATCGATTCCGTTGGTCATTAGGAATTGATGGTCTCTTGACCCGATCCCTAGACTTTTCTCCAAGGCACCATGTAGAACAGTCGCACGCATCTCGGCATTACAATCAGGAATAAGACACAATCAATTTCCTATCTGATTGCCATTTTTGTCCTTTGTCTTCTCTCACTTTAATAACAGGAGAAGATCGAGACCTATATACTTTTCCGCCCCCTCCAACAGGAATCGTGCAGTGCCATTTTGTCTATATCTGACTCATTTTTCTCGGCCAATCTTGCATTGACATAGCTTGAAGCAAGCTTATACTTGCTGCTGCTTGTTACTCAATCTTGATCTCTGTCTCGTGAACCGTGACTTGCCCGTGACTTATTTTGTCATAGTGATCATGCTCACTTCCCTCGGATTTTCCCTCACCAACAGGTCGTTTAACTACAATTCCTCGTCAGCACATCACTATATGAAACCACTCATCAATAAACATACCTTGGAAGCACCTAAGCTCAACTCCACCACTGGCAGCAAGTGAATTCTCCTCATCACTATACAACAGGCCAACGATCTCCTTTCCGCCATCCTGTCCCGGATTCGCAGTTTCGTAGCCCAGGATCTTGAATAACTTGTAGATGCCTGCTGCTACGAACGCACCCATGAAGGGTCCGAGCCAGTAGATCCAGTGATAAGATGGGAAACCTCCGTTGACGACGTCGGGGCCGAAAGCACGTCCTGGGTTCACGCCGCAGCCTGTGTAATAAACAGCTGCGCAGAAGATGTTGGCCTGGACTCATGTTTGCCAGAGACTATTTCGAATTGCCACAGAATGAAAGCTCGCATTCAACATGGTGAAAGACTATGAAGAGTATAATAAGGATCATTGGCTTGACAAATTGGCCCTAGGCCTGCATGAGGAAAGCCACTGTAACTTTGCTAACTTTATGAAGACGATCGTCTCTTATTGGCATCTTGCCAACTCCAATCGCACTATCCATAGAAGCAGTTACAGTTACCAAGTACTAGAGCACGCACAAACAACTCTGAGAGATGACGATGAAGAGAAAGACTCTCCATGAAGAAAAAAGGGAACTTACCAGTCATGTGACAAATAAACAGCGTCATCCCAATACCGATGGGCGCCAGGAACGTGGCTCGGTGTTTCTCAACCGCCAACATGAAGATCACGAGTAAGAACTGGATCGTGAGGAACATCTCGATGAACAATCCTTGCACGATCGAGGTTCCTGCTCCCAAAGAGACGTTGACGAGTAAGGGGCCGGGAAAGAGAGCTGAGACGACGCCGGCGGCGGAGATGCCGGCTAGGACTTGGCAGGGGAAGACGAGAAGACCGCGGATTGGGGGCACGGCGCCGATGAGGACTAGGCCGAGGGTTACCTGGGGTTGGTTAGCATTGTGGTGTTTTAAGCTAGTAGGGATGGGAATGGGGTTTTGGGGGAGTTGATGACGAAGGTGATGAGGAAGTTGATGAAAAGAAAATCATACAGCAGGGTTTAACATGCCCCCGTTAATTCGATAGAAAGCCCACACATTCACAGTGACTGAGATACCAAAAGCTGCTGCAATGAAGAACAGCGCTGATGTATCTGGGATGGGAGGGTCAGCACTTCCTCCATTTTTCAGCGCAGTCACGGCGATTTGCGTTGGGGCGAATGAGAAGAAGAGGAACAGGAAAGTTCCGAGGAATTCACCGGTCATGGCGACGAAGTGGTTGCGGATTGTGTTGCGCGATCCGCTGGTCCAGTTCCCTAGGGAATGGGTTTTGGTGGTTGGGTCTTGGCCCATTTTGAGGAGCACTTTTGGAGAATAATGTGATATATTGAAGATTATACTTTGATTCAAGACAAAGTTTCAAGTATATCTTGAACAGTTTTCAAAGTGGGTGTAAAGAGAGAGAGCTGATGGGTAAGAGGTGAAGAGCAACCTCTCCCTTTTCTAAATTTTTTAGGGAATCAAAAATGACAGCAGATAAGGTCCTTGCACACCGAGTTTGGTACGAAGAGAATTGACGCATCCTTAGTTAGGCTCGTGGGTGCTCGCCAACGATGCGAAATGTCGTTGCCATCTCAAGAATATGCAGGCGAGAAACGTCGAAGCATACGGATCGGGCGCCTTTTCGCGTCGGGCGTCTATCCAGTCGGGCGAAGCCACATGCATATATGCACTCATGAGCTGAGCCAAGGCCAGAAACAAAACTTCCTTCCGCTATCGTGGGACTTGATTTCGAGTGAGAGGAAATGTGGCTGCTATACCTCTGATATAGTCGTGAGGCGAGGTCTTGTGGTTTCGGGTTCAAGCCACCCCTCTTCGTTGCTGCAGTGACTCAATACTCGGTGTGGCTATATTTAAGCCACCTTGAAGCTTACTCGAACACTAAGCATGTCTGCATGCAGTAGCAAGTTCATTCTTTCGTGAGATTTGCCCGGTTGCGAGGGTTTGCAACTTCGATTTCATGATTTGGAGTAGCTGTCGACTAAACCACACCGCATCCATGGTTTGACCACGCCCGAATCAGCTGTGAGCAAAGGGATCAGTCCATTTATCAACCGGTTACAAGAAATATTCAAGTTGTCCTTGATTTTTCACCTAAAGCTTATGAATCAGAAATCCTAATCTTCTTAAAAGAAAAGGCCCCAATAGCCTTCAACACAAAGTGATAAATTGGGTGTCCTGAAGCGAAAAAATTTCCCCATCCATCATGCCATGAAAGAAGCACTCGCCAACCGGTGAATATGTCTCATTCTTCTCTTCGCCATCAAAAGCTTTGCCCCGTATAAGGAACGGAGTCTTTGCGCCTGCGAAAATGCATACTAGATCACCTACCTCCGTTTTACGAGGAACAAAACCCATATACCCCTTCTTTGTAATGCAAAAACGCCTATTCAAAATCATTGGCAATGTAGCGCTGAAATACTTTGAAGCTTTAGGACCCTTTTTTTCTGAGACGTTTACGGCTTCCACCTTTCGAGGGGATAAAATTATAACCTCTTGCATGCAGCGATGATGTTCAGCCCAAACGGCGGGCGCCGGACGACTGCGAGTCGTTCGAGCGCCTAGGAGGGTTCGCCAGAGTGCTTCGTCACGAGATTGAAAATTTGGATACGGATCCGACGACCATTTTTCAACAATATTCTGGCATTCTTGATACCATAGTGTGAATGATGGGTCGATGCTATTCGTAGTTTCGTTTGCCGTAACTTTATCGAATACGATGGTGTTGTAGAGAATTTGAACACTGTCAACACACGTGCCCTTCAACCTTATCACAGTAGGACAGGGATCGAAAGTGACCTTCGGAGAGCATAAACCTGAGGCGTTGTACTCGGGGAAAGTAGCAGTGCTGTGGTCAAGCGAAGGAGTGCTTTTGTTTAAACTCCAGTCTGGCACCCAAATAGGAAGGTTTTCCAAATCTCTTGTACACCCAGTACCCGCCAAGTTCAAGATTCGTAAAGTATTTGTTCCTTGAGATAGCAGGTATCGGGTTGTTGTAGATACACCTCTTGAGTTGGTTTATTATAATCAACCCAGGCTCGTAGATCTAGATTGTCTGTAACCAGACCCAGTACGGCGAATATCTTATCCCTGGGATCCGTGGCGCGGAAATGAACACAGAGGGCGATGGCGTCTGCAAGGCGTAGCTCTTTCCGTTTTTGAAGCAGCAATCTGGTATAGGAAACAACGCCTGCGTGGTCAAGAAGTAGCGGGCTATCGACCTCTCCTAGGGTTGAAAAGAAAGCCACCATTTCGTAGCGTGATAATAAGTTAATTCCCCAAGAGACTAAATCCCAATCTAAAATTTCAGGTCCGTGTACGACAAAAACTTTCTGTGCAACTGCAACCTCTTGAATAATCCAAACCCGGCTGAAAAATGGCTGGCTATACATTCTCCTAAGAGCTATCCAACTGTTTTTGTCTAACTTGAATGTGTTCATCAATTCTTCCAGGGGGTAGAACGTAGAAAGACGAAACAGCTTAGCCAAAAACTCGTTGGCCGCACTGGCGTCATAGGAATGCTCTAAACAGATTCGAACATTCTCAGCTCGATGGTAAATTTCTCGAATTAGCGGTACCTGATGGTTCTTCTCTTCCGTGTCCTCTTGGTTGATGCAAAGATTATCAAGCCATATATGCGTCGCATGGCTGAAACGTAATTTCACTAAGTCGGCCCTTTTCCGCAAAATGTTGGCCACAGTTCGACTAGTGCGAAATGGCTTGCCATCGATAATGATCTCCTCTGTTTCGGATGAATTACCCCGCCTATAACAAACTGCCTCGAAACGAGGAGCTTGGCCTAGTGGGTAACTGCAAAGTGAATACCGGATTCTGAGAATGTAATCTCGGTACATAAGCAGAAGTCTAATATTTCCTTCCCCTAGCCTTTCGTAGCTATACCGCAATTCTGCTTCGTGAGGTGGTGCCTTGTGTCCTTGGCGTATATAACAGGACCTTATTATGTACTCCATCCACAAATAAATAATTGAGTTCCACATCTTCCAAATGCAGGCATCGAGCATATTAATAACCTTGACAAAGCACTCATACATCGCATATAAACAATCCCGGGGGCTTCTCAGACCAATAAACTCCTCGAGGATGACGATTGATATTACCGTGCAGAAGATCTCTCTGTTCGACATTATTGTTTTAACTTCGTTATCATCATATATTATTTCGGCTTCACGAGTACAATGAATGCAATTGAGCGCTCGAAGAAGCTGAGAAACGTCAGAGTACTGGTTAGAGATGTGCAAGAGGAAAAGCAAGTTGGCAAATTTGCTCTGAAGAGTGGTGTTAGAGAGCAACAAAGGATCAAATAGGGCAGGAAACTTCTGAAAGGGCGCTAGCTAAAGGTAATACGGAGTAGAATAATGGATTCCATCAACGTGAATGCTGAGTGTCACTCTCATGATATGAAAGCGGGATAACACACGAGAAGATACTTGATACTTCGCTTAACTCTCGCCTCGGAATAGACCCTTGCTACCAAAAAGGGTGTGCTGACTTATGACGTAACTTCACACAAATTAAAGTGCTTACGCTTCGTCACACCACTATCTAGGAGAGACATTGTACCCTGCAACTCAGGGCTCATACCACCCCAAATACGGTTTCTAGAGTCGGAACCTTTCCCTCTTCTGCCCCTGCTAGGATCTCTCAGAGAAGGCATCTACGACATGCTATAACGGAGTCAACAACTTCAAGCTCAGTTGCTCTACCAATACGACAATGGCTCTCTTTCAGATCATAGAGACTACTGTGATCTTGTCATTTCTATTGACATTGGTCGGAGCTATTCGTCGACTTTGGTTCCATCCATTGTCTCACATCCCGGGACCAAAGCTGGCTGCACTGACGTGGTGGTACGAGTTCTACTTCGACATTATTCAACCAAGCCGCTACGTCTTCGAAATCCAAGAGCTGCACGAGGAATACGGTGAGAGTTCATGCATAATTCACGGACCCAAGAAACCAGTATACATGAGAACGTGACTGATGGCGTTTATGCAGGCCCCATTGTTTGAATCACACCAGATGAACTACACATTAACGATGTCGGATTCCTTGATACGATCTACGCGCCTGCAAGTTCTCGCAGGGACAAATACAGCTACCAAATGCGAACTCTACGCGTTCCTGGTGGTATCGGCGCAGCTGTGTCTCACGATCTTCACAAAGGACGTCGAGATGCATTGGCTCCCTTCTTTAGTAAACGGAACGTGCTTCATCTTGAGCCACTAATCACCCAGAAAGTAGATCAAATTTGTCAACTCATGAGGAAGCACGCTATCAATAACATCCCTATCAATTTATCCGATGTATTCTTTGCGCTTTGTAACGAGTATGTTCCAACACGGTTATCTTGAAAGGGTGCTAAGACAAGGCATCTAGTATTGTGAACAATTTCCTGTTCGCTCAGCAGACTGATATCCTTGCAGAGGAAGAGAAAGCTGCTAGACTTCGCCAAAATACGTATGAGCTGCTGCAGGGTATCCATATCAACAAGCACTTTCCATTAATTCCTGATTTTCTGGAGTCTCTTCCAATGTTACTAAGTAAGCCCATGATGCCACCCGGACTCATTGATATGCTCGCATTGTTTGACGTAAGTGTCAACGTCGAATGTCACAATCACTCTCTGTATTAACCATTCCCAGCGAGTTCGCGCGGAGCTCCTCGAAATTATGAATACCAAAGCGTCCAAAATTGAAAGTGAAAAGTACCTTAGTCCAACAGGCAAAGAATCAGTCCACTCGTCTGTCCTCGACAGCCCCTCCCTGCCACCGGAAGAAAAGTCCCTCCTACGGCTAGAACAAGAGGGCGCTCTCCTCGTCCTTGCCGGAACCGAGTCCCCAGCAAAAGCACTCACCGTAATATTCTACCACATTCTTGCCAAACCTTTTGTCTTGTCGAATCTCTAGGAAGATTTAAAGGCTGTCAAAGGGGCAATGACTTGGACGAAGCTCGATCAACTCCCTTACCTGTCCGCTGTGCTCGAGGAGGCAATCGTCTCGCTTTCGGCGTCACCGCCAGAACGGCAAGAATTGCTCACGAAGAACTTACCTACTCCCCCACCTCCTACTTTCCGACTTCTTTGAGATCCAAATTCCCCAAATCCTACAATATACCACCTGGGACACCCATCTCAACCACCACCCTTTCCGCGCACACTGCCGCCACGGTCTTCCCTGACCCTTTCAAGTTCGACCCAGAGCGATGGCTAGGTGCATAAGGGAAAGAGAGGAAGAAGTTTCAGATGTCTTTCAATAAGGGGAGTCGAAAGTGTTTGGGTATAGAGTTGGCGAGAGCAGAGCTATTTCTTGTTGTTGCGAGACTAGCGACTGAATTTGGGGACAAGATGAGGTTATTTGAGACTGAGGAGGAGGAGGTAGAGTTTGTGCAGGACTACCAAGTTGCTCTTCCTGGTCCTGGCTCGAAGGGGGTGACGGTCATTGTCGATTGAGGAGAATGAGGTCTGCAAGGTGCAGCACACAATTGTGAGCATATTTGTAAATTGATTTTGCATTGCAGACAAAGAACTTCCACCAATCAACGGGCCTGCTGTTCAAATCATACATCTGTGAGCAATGGCACGATGCGGAACAACCAACAATAGGACCGTCAATATCCTCGAGATCCCTGAACATTACACACATTTTCCGGAGATCTTCCGGAAACGAGGAAGCAACAGTCAAATAATGGATCCTTCACTAGCACAACTAGCACAGCAAAATCCATCCCAAAGTCTTTGGACCCCGCAATGACGACAGCCGCTTATAGCATGTATACAGAACCTACGTAAGTCATTATCCGCTGTTCTGTCGAACACAAACTTACGTTTTCTAGTGGTCCGAGTACATCAACAATGAGCAAGAAGCAAGAGGCCCGCCAGGTCGTGCCAAAGCGACAGAGCTCTTTGAGCGGATGCGTGGCGTGGTTCCTCGGTCGAAAGGTGATTTGCAGTAACTACCGAATCGTATGCTGCGGAGTGGGAATTGGCTCCCTCCACAGACTGCATCCCATGCCCGACTACATCCATAGCATGTTAGCAAAGGTAGCTCGAGAGATGCTGGTCCTACTTACTATCACGGAGCATGGCACTAGCACGGATCCTGTGTGCCCCGCGGATTACTAGAGGAAGTGGTTCTGGCCATTGAAGAAGCATGCAATAGTAGTTTAGGACTGGTGTCCGAAAGAGTAGACTTGCGTGCCGGATCTTATGGATGGGATATTCGAGGGGCAGCAGGATCAGGAATTGAGAGACCAGGTTGCGGATGAGCTGGCGGAGATGATGGGAAGATATACTCTTAGTTGGCAATCAAGATGACACGGAGACGACTAAGCTATGTACGCCTTTTGTATCACGAGCAGTACAACCGTATGGAACTCTATAGGCCAGGACCTAACTGGGAAGCTCTATAAGTTTTTGAGCGGTATTATTTTCTCGAAGGACTAACACTATAGGTTAGGAACGCGCATTAGGTAATAAGAGAAATATTTACAGATTTAAACAATAGATAAGCTGTAGTCTACTTTTAGTAAGGAGTCTTCCTCTCTCTTGATTAACTTGTCAACGATAAGGGTGCGTAAACGTGATCGGCCACATTAGTTATTTTACGCCCCCTTATTCTATAAATAGTATAGAGCACGAAGACATCAAAAACTTAGCTGGATGTCCGGTATTCAAAGAGAATATCCAAGAATATACCAGTAGTGAGACCCCATTTCTTTACGGTCAAGTAGCCCAATAAAATCACACGAACATGATGCTCGGGGCTTTTCTAGCTTTATGGAATCTAGACTTCAAAGCCATTATTCCCCTACCCACTCTTAAGGGATTAAGAATTATATAAATTATGAAATATGGCCATCGCATTCCTTAGGCGCCGCAGAAAATCATGGCTTGATAGTTCGCAATGACTTCTTGCAATACCCGCTAATGACGGAATCATGAACGGGTATAGAAATCCAATAATGCCTTTCAGTCTTCTTGTGACCACGGCTCTGTCCTCATCGCGGCACAAATCCTGATGTTGTTGAATTCCCAGTCATGTAAGGATTTTGTCCCGGCCCTCTCCAAGTCTTTTCGTCGCTTCAGCGAATTTCCCAAGCAACCTGATCACATCGAGGCCTTATCAGATTCTCCGAGCCAAATGAAAGTTCATTCTGCTTCGGAATATATCCAGCTCATAAGGCTGACTGGAGCGTTACGCTCTGATATATCGCTTTGGTCAATGCAAAAGCAAGATTCTGAATGCTCCAACAATGTGACCTGACAACTGCTGCCACTCGTCGCCATCGCAGTTGTATTAGCCACCGGATTCGTTCGACCCCGCTAATTCAGTCGTTCCCAGAACCGGATAGAACACCTGGAAGATCTCAACAGGACTGGTCGAGGGACGGAGAAGCTAAAGATGTGGAGGACGAGATCGTCAAAGAAGAGATCATGGTAGTCGTCGCATTTTGAGGAGCGGATCTGGCAATGAGAGAACTTGACAGCTCAGTTCCTGGAGATGGGGACCGAAGGAGAAGAAGCTGAGCCGAAGAGAGCTACACTGCAAGCCAGAATGACGACGTATATTTTCGTGAAGAGTTCTCTCAACGATTCTTGTCTCCTAGACGCCTGCTCCCATGGTTCGTACCTTCTTTCGTCGAAGACCACCCGCTTACTATCATCTCATCAAGAGATGATTTCTTCTCCAAGACTTCGTACCCGAGGAGATCTTTCCCCGCATTTCCAATCTCTAGCCTTGGCCATGACATTGTTTCTCAAGAAAAGTCTCCTCCGAAATCCAAGACCACGTTTATAGATCCCTCATTGTGCCGCTTGCTCAGTCCGGGTATCAGATTCGAGACAACAATGCACGGATGCCGCCGTCGCAGAACTCCTCTGCCCTATGACGCGCGATAAGCTTACTAAGCTTATCCAGACTCATTTTGGTTTCTGGCCAGATCTTTGGATTTTGCATGGATTTTCGTGCTGCATGGCTTGGATGTAAAGAGAACAAAGTGAAGTGTAAGATAACTAGAGGCGAGCGCGAGTTCAGGGCGTGCTGGCCGTTGTTTTTGGGCGTTTCTTGGGCGTTTCGATCCCATCCCTGGCGTTCTCGTTCCTGGTGTTCGGGTCCTGGGCGTTGCTAGTCAGGGCGTTACTAGTCCTTGGGCATTGCTGGTCCTGGTCGTTGCTAGTAGTGGTCCTGGAGGTTTTAGACTGACGCGCTTCCTGCGAGCTGTGGCTGGCGAATTGTGGCTGGCGAGTTGTGGCTGGCTGGGTATTTTAAGGGGTGTTTTGTAAGAGGGTCTGTGCGGGAGGTCTGTGCGGGAGGTGAGGATATACTTTTAAGCGAGGGTGACGGCAGGAGTGAGATCAGGGGTAACAGCCGTGCGTCTTGCGCAAAGAGAAGCGAGCGCGAGCAGGGTCGCGAAATGGCATACAAGCAAGTCCAGGTTTTAACAAAAATACTAAAAAATCAGGCCCTTTAATAATGGGGGTTAAGGGGCTAGATTCGAGTTCTCTTAATTTATATTTTTATTTTTATTCTAGCTCGATATATATATTAATAATATAAGGGATACCCCCCTATTATAAAGAAGAGTTGATCCTTTTATCCCTGCAAGTATTTTCCTTTTAGGATGACTTGACGTTTTGGGATAGCTTATGCAGGGATAAGACAGGGATTAAAGGCCTTCTCTTTTATTATATCCATAGTCGAGGCCCATATCACGGCTAAACGTCGGCCTGATGCACTGACGCCAAGGCCCAAACCACAAAATAAACGGGTAGTATTATTCGGGGGACAAAAACCTTACAGCCTAAGGCACCAACAACTTTACCACCAAAAATTCTAAGACCCCACACCAAGCTCAGTTTTCGCCGCTTTTAAGGCCGCGCAAAATAACTTAGAAAAATAAAATTATTAGGCGTAAAGTAGAAATAATTACATAATATAACTACAATATTTTAAAAATTTAAAAGTATTAATCTAATTACAAGACTAAGGCTTAAAAGAATTAAATATTTAATAATTAATCCTGTCGCGTTGGAATACAGGTAATAAAGATAAATTAAAAGCGATGCGGGGGTAGAACCCGCTTGTTAAAGTGGCCGGGCCTGGACTAAGCGCCCTCGCTTAAGTGACTGGGACATGGTTTGATTGGCCAAATCTGTGTGGTTGGTGCCTTAGGCTGTAAGGTTTTTGTCCCCCGAATAATACTACCCAAAATAAACAGCCCGGTCCTATATATCTTCAGCTTCTGCGGTCATGGGGTGGGGACCTCAAGAGCTGGTTCTCTCTCTGTCTCCCTAGTCCCGTGTTCGAGTCGAAGAAGCCGCAGATCTAGCAACGGCTGTCACTCGATCCAGAAATTTCTTCATTATACATTAGAATCTTTGCAAACCTTACGCCCGCTCTTCAAACCACGTTTCCCTCTCCCATAATCGATTCCGGTCTCTTGATATTCCCCACTTCCGAGCTATCTCAGATCTCCGTGCATTCCACTTTATATTTGAAGGCGATCTTGACTTCGTGTCTGTGATATTCCCCACCAGCTCTAAAGCTCCTCCAAGCCGCAACAGCCCATCTGCCTTTTCAGTATTTGTGTCGGGTTCTTGTTAGTTGATAGGGCGTAGCAGACACGGAAATATCGCACTACGCACATGATTGGCCATGCATCTGAAGTTTGCCATGGATTGATTATACTAGACTAATGCTGGACTACTTCCCATCACTCGGATCATCTCGATATCCTCGTCATCTAGTTCGCTGATATCGGCGCCAGCTGCTATTAGGAGCTCTATAACATCAATGTGCTCATCTGCATCGCATTCGAAAGCAGCATCAATGGCGGTTCCAAGAGGCTCAACATCGACATGAACATCTGCTCCAGCTGCGATGAGTATTGCCACAATTTCTGCATCATTCCTAGATGCAGCAACATGGAGTGCAGTGCCATACATACCTCCCTGTGCATTCACATCAGCCCTAGCTGCGAGAAGAAGCTTCACATCGCTTGTAGATCCACTCCAAGAAGCAGCTTGCAGAGCAGTACCGTATTCTCCACCTATAATATTGACATCAGCCCCATTGTCAAGCAGAACCTTCAAAATGTTCGTGTTGCCATTGAATGCGGCGGCCTGAAGCGCAGTATGATATACTCCGCCTTCAGCATTGACATCAGCGCCCGCATTGATCATCTCTCTGACAAGATGATCAGCTCCCCAGAATGCAAGGTAAGTTAAAGGAGGAGCGAATTCACGGTCTTTTATTGTAAAAGGCTCTGAGGGGTCATCTGCATGATAGACCTTGAGCCAAGACAACAACGGCATCTCCGAAGTTAAAAACTCATAAACCAAATCCCTAATCTCTGCTGAGATCGTGTCTCCAGCGGCGAGAACGTGCTCGTGCCAAAAGTGGCTTGCGTAGAGAAGGAAAGGAAATCCATCTAGATCGTGAAGAGAGGTCGACTTTCTATCGGACATGGAATAGTAGTTTAGGTAGAGGAGTGACCTTTGTATAATAGCTTCAGTGGGACTTTGTTCCATGATATGAATCTTGCCGGCCGGTCCAGAAAATGCTTCGCCAGAGTTCAAGTATTCCTTCACGGAGAAATGAGCTATTTCGACAGCTAGGATATATTTAGGTTCGACGAAGTCCATATAGTCCCAGTCCAAGCGGCGATTCGTTTTCGTAACGACGACAAGTCCCGACAATATTTCGAGCAGCCAGCTTGGTTTTGGGATGCGATCATGCGGGTTAAATGGCTGAGTGGCTGAGGGATCAATGATAACAGCTTCAGCAAGCTCTTCGATCGTTATAGGCTGGCAGCAGTGACTGATCCATTGAAGAGCAATGAGAGCTTTTCGCCGATGTTCTTCATCGATTGCCAAGAGAATGCGTTCATAACTCTCAGATAGCGTTTTCGGAAGAGACGTCAAAGCCTTCTTCACATCACTATAAGTAAGACACTTCTTTAAAGCGTCCAGCTGCAAGTCAACCCAACGGAACCTAGAATAATCAGAACTCAGTGTTGCCAAGAGGTATATAAGGAAACATCTTACATTCCATGAGCACCTTGAACCAACGTGTGTTCGATTTCATCTCGAATTTTTGTAGGCCATATCGATAATCTCTTATTTCTTAACAGCTCAGCACAGATGAACTTTCGAATGTCAGATTGGACGCCCCCTCCTTGGATAGAGATAGACCCGACTGTGCACACTTGGTCGAGAGACTCGACAAGGTCAACTTCCCTCCGGCTTGTGAACAAGACATGCAAATTACTTGCGGTCCATCCTTTCATATCCCTAAGAAGGTTACAAAGCTCGCTTCTCTCTTCATGTTCCTTAGGGCACTCATCCAAGGCATCAATAATGACGAAGGTATGCTTGTGATTGATGATCATATGTTTCATTGTAGAAAGTAGCAGGTCGGTCGGTAGCTGGGTGTGTAGATAGTTGTCATATAGATTAACCAAGAGGTCTGGAATATGTTCTGCCTGGCAAATCAGTTGGGAGAGAATAGAGCGCAGGAGGTTGGCGACCTTCTGCTTCTCCGTATCTTGGAATGAGAAGTAGAAGTAGGCAAGTTGTCGATTTGTCGGCAGATCTGCGCAGTACAGCTGAGTCTGTTCAATAATTTCGGAACTGCTTTATGCTCAGTACACAATCAAATGAGATTTGAGCCCAGGAAATCACCAGAGAATGGTTTTGCCACACCCCGGCAAGCCGTGCAACCAGAGGAACGCATTAGGTTCTTCCTTCCACTTGACAAATTCCTCGCTATCCGTGAACCATTTGCCGGTATTGTCTTCATGCTTCTTCCTCGCAGCTTTCTGGTTTGCATCGTGGTCTACATTTCGAGACAGCCATCGAACAATTTCCGTCTTTTTACTATCTGATGTTTGTCAGCTTTAAGTTCTGATAGGCTTCCCCCCTTGGGCGCTTACTGTTCCGAGCATTTGAAATCTGAAAAAGCGTATTGGAAATCCTAAGAGACTGTTCCCTGAGGCAGCATTAGCCTTAAGGGTTAAAGCTTATCCACAGGGAATCTTACATGTGCTCCACAAGTACATGCTCGAGGAAGACATTCTTCAAGGACTTGATTTTCTCGAGGCGCTTCTCAACCTTTTTCTTAGTCGAGGGCCAACGCGCATACTGTCGGATCTTTGCAGTGTACCCTTTTGCAGGCGTCAACTCAGCGCAGAGAGCAGTCATCGCAATTCTGCATTGTTCAAGCGCTCCATTAGGTTCGTTGAGGGAAAGCAATGCCGCCCACGAGTCTAAAGGCTTGCCCGCCTTTGTCTCTCGATCGACTAGGTCCTTGAGCTTTACCAGAATGCTTTCAATATCTTTCAGCTGGTCTAAAACATTCGGCATGTCTTGCGTTGCATTCTTAATAGATTGGCCGTATTCGTGTGCATGCTTGGCTACACTTGTGGCGATCTGAATTACAGCAATGATTGAAGCTGCAAGGCCAATTTCGGCCATGATTCATGTTATGTAGTAGCGGAAATTGGGTACACCAAGTTGATGAGTTAGAGAGGAGGTTGGTGATCTTGTTCCTCCGATCGATTTAAGGCTGAGCTTGTTCTGAAACCGATCCCTTGTCAGCGTATAATATAGCACGAAGAGACGTTGTCCCGAATTAGCTCCCCAGAATAAAGCCGCACAGGTTATAAAGTATTTATAAAGTCGCAACTTTTAGGGTCTAATTAGGAAATTCCGAAAAAAATGACAGGGAGTATATAAATGGAGATGGAAGACTGACTATTCAGCATAGCTACTAGGATAGGCTAAGTATTTTAAAACTAAGTATACTGGTATTTGGGATAAATAAACCCCTGAGCGGTCGGGTGGTTCTACCATGTTCTTCCCAACAAAAAGTTGAATTTCTGATGTATAATTGGTCATTTACCCCTGTGGAGGCTCGTACTGATAATGACCGCTCAATGGTTTATTTATCCCACATACCAAGTAAGCCGCGAGGCACTAGTAATAAAGGGGACGGCGACGGCCAGGGCGCGCGCACGGGCCCCCTTGTTACATGTCGGGCGCGCAGCCGCCTCGCTGGAACTAGACAGAAGGTAGAATCAGGGCATCGCGGTGTTGATATTCCCGATCCGGCTTAGCTAAGCCAAGCCAAGCCCAATCCGTACTAGCTACAAAGGAACGACGGGCGCACGTGACAAAAGTAAGTCTTATAGTCTAATTTAATCATTAGTAGTTTAAAGTCATAGCCAAGCCGATGGTTCCGTCACTAGTTTCTGAGCTGGACTTATTTAAAGATAAACTTATTTAATTTATAAAGAAAATATTTTTTTTTAAATATTAATTTAATAAATTTATAATTTTTTTAATTATATAATATAATATATTAATAATATTAAATTATAAAATTAATATTTTATTTATAAATATTTATTAATTTATATAAAATAATAAATATAATAAAAAAAATAATATATTAATTAAATTTTTAATAATATTATAATTTATTATTAACATGCTTGTTATGTGAACTAGTTTTGAATGTAATATTTGTCCACGACGTTCGTGCTGCAGCACAGAGCCCAACAGTACGTAGCTTCTTGTGGTCAGCAGGAAGATACCAGTCGTCGCAGATTTTCCAAGAACTCGATGTTATTCAGGTATGGGCTTGAGGTATGAGGACAAACGTTCGAGTGGCCGAGCAGAAGGTTCAAGGAATATACGAAACCGGCAACAAAAATGGTCAGCTTACTTCAAAGTAGATGGCATCGCTGGGATACTTACCAGCAGATTCAGTAGCGCAAGACAGGAGTTTAGGTCAGATGTACTCCCTGTGATCGAGGTTTCTTGTGTGGTTGCTAACATATGGCATTGAAATGCGCATGATGATGATTTGCGGCTGGGTTTCAATACACTGACTACCGGTAGTCAGTTTAGAGCTGACTAAGCCTCGCTGCACCGCCACCCCACCAAAATGATCGCGCGTCGCGTTCAGCATCCACCTGCACTGTAATTTAGCCTACAATTGATGCACCACCAGATGCAAGAACATTGGCAGATATATCATCGACAACCACAAGCGACGGAAGCCAATTAAATTCCCGCGATTAGCGCTGTACAGCCTATAAAGGCTTAGGTGGGCTTCAGGGTGGCTCGCTTACCAAGGTATTGCGGCGCAATGCAATGATCTTTCTATTCCTGTACTGTAGCTTTTCTATTCCTGTACTGTAGCTTTCAAAACAC
>Ga0302325_10008921_pt1 | contig 22003 bp, 19 predicted proteins | sample Palsa_T0_2_FD_201948 | JGI IMG/M metagenome (GOLD analysis project Ga0302325, IMG submission 201948) | Peat permafrost microbial communities from Stordalen Mire near Abisko, Sweden - Palsa_T0_2 | ecosystem: Environmental > Terrestrial > Soil > Palsa > Peat permafrost | place: Sweden: Abisko...
GAGGATCCTCGGCGACTCGGGGGGGACCGCGCTCCAGCAGGGACTTCTCTTTCTGGCGGCCCTCGTCGTGGGGGGACTTGGCGCCGCCCTGGCCGGCCTCGCCGTCGGGATCCCCTCCCTCCGGCTGAAGGGGGACTACCTCGCCCTCGTCACCCTGGGCTTCGGCGAGATCATCCGGGTCATTTTCCAGAACGTGGACGCGCTCGGCGGCGCCCTGGGTCTCAACGGCATTCCCAACTACACGACGGTCTTCTGGGTGTACTCGTTCGCCGCCCTGACGGTGTACACGGTGGTCTGCCTCGTGCGCTCGACCTACGGCCGCGGGTTCATCGCGACAAAGGACGACGAAATCGCTTCCGAGGCGGTGGGGCTCAACACCACGCGCTACAAGATCGTGGCCTTTGTCGTGGGCGCGTTCTTCGCGGGGGTCGCGGGCGGCCTCTATGGGCACTTCAAGCTGACGATCACGCCCACCGGGTTTGATTTCACGAAGAGCATCGAGATCGTGGTCATGGTCATCCTGGGGGGCATGGGCAACACGCCCGGGGTGATTCTGGCCGCCATACTCCTGACGGTGCTCCCCGAGCTCCTGCGCGCCGTGGACCAGTACCGCATGGTCCTGTACTCGCTCCTCCTGATCGTCCTCATGCTCGTGCGGCCGAAGGGCCTATTCAACTTCGACTACGCGGCGATCGGCGCGCGGCTGCGGCGGAAATTCTGGCCCGCGCGAAGCTGAAGACCCGGACATGCCCGCGCCCATCCTGCAGCTTGAGAAGGCGACGATCCGGTTCGGGGGGCTGACGGCCGTCAACGCCCTGGACCTGGAGGTGAACGAGGGCGACCTGGTGGGCCTCATCGGCCCGAACGGCGCCGGCAAGACCACGGTCTTCAACATCGTCACGTGCGTGTACGCGACCACGAGCGGGACCGTGCGCTCCGCCGGCGTCGACCTGGCGGGCCTCAGGGTCGACGAGGTCGTCGAGGCGGGCATCGCGCGGACTTTCCAGAACATCCGCCTCTTCAAGAGCCTCTCGGTCTTCGACAACGTCCGGGTCGCCTGCAACCTCCACCGGTCGTGCGCGGCCGCCCAGTCGCTGGTGCGGATGCGCGGCTTCCACGGTGACGAGGCCGCCACGGCACGCCGCGTCGAGGAGCTCCTCGAGCTCTTCAACCTGCGCCGCTTCCGCGACGCGCCGGCCACGAGCCTGCCCTACGGTGAGCAGCGCCGCCTGGAGATTGTCCGCTGCCTCGCGACCCGGCCCAAGCTTCTGCTGCTCGACGAGCCCGCCGCGGGAATGAACCCCTCGGAGAAGGTCGAACTCATGGCGCTCATCCAGAGGATCCACCGCGAGTTCTCGCTCTCCATCCTTCTGGTCGAGCACTCCATGAAGGTCGTCATGGGCGTCTGCAGGCGGATCGCCGTCCTCGATTACGGGGTCAAGATCGCGGAGGGCACGCCGGCCGAGATCCAGAGCGATCCCAAGGTGATCGAGGCCTACCTGGGCGAGGCCTCGGGCCTCGCCCACCACTGACCCGCATGCTCGAAGTCTCCGATCTCTCGGTCTCGTACGGCGCCATTTCCGCCCTCCGGGGCATTTCACTCAGAGTCGAGAAGGGCGCGATCGTGACCCTCATCGGGGGAAACGGGGCCGGCAAGACGACCACGCTGAGGACGATTTCGGGGCTCCTTCGGCCGAAGAGCGGCAGGGTGACGTTTCTCGGGGAGGACATCACTCAGGTCCCCCCCCACAAGATCGTGGCCCGCGGAATAGGTCACGTCCCGGAGGGGCGGATGATCTTTTCCAACCTGACCGTCGACGAGAACCTCACGATGGGGGCCTACCTCCAGAAGGACAAGGCCGCCATCGCCCGGAACCGGGACTACGTCTTCGGCATGTTCAGCCGCCTGAAGGAGCGGCTTCGCCAGACCGCCGGAACGCTTTCCGGCGGCGAGCAGCAGATGCTTGCGATCGGGCGCGCGCTCATGGGCGAGCCCAGGTTCCTTATGCTGGACGAACCCTCGCTCGGCATCGCGCCGCGGCTGATCAGCACGATCTTCGAGAAGATCATCGAGATCAACAGGGACCGCGGCATCGCGATCCTCCTCGTCGAGCAGAACGCGAACCTGGCGCTTGAGATCAGCACGCGCGCCTACGTCCTCGAGACGGGCCATGTGACGATGGAGGGCCTGAGCGCCGAGCTCAGGAAGAACCCCCAGCTCAAGGCGGCGTATCTGGGCGGCTGAGCGCCCTTGCCGATGCCTCGGCCAGCAGCCCGTCGAGGTCCAGCCGGCGCGTGTACATCGCCAAGCCGCCCTTCGCATCGCGGGGCCATTGGGCCCGCGGGCGGTCCCAATAGAGCTCGACGCCGTTGTCATCCGGGTCCCGAAGGTAAAGGGCCTCGCTGACGCCATGGTCGGAGGCGCCGTCAAGCGGGACCTTGGCCGCAATCAGGCGCCGCAGGGCCCCGGCGAGCTCCGTGCGCGTCGGATAGAGGATCGCGAGATGATAGAGCCCCGTCGAGCCGGGCGCAGGCGGCGATCCCCCGAGGCTTTCCCAAGTGTTGAGGCCGATGTGATGGTGGTAGCCCCCTGCGGAGACGAACGCCGCACTCGAGTCGATGCGCTGCATGAGCTCAAAGCCGAGGACGCCGCAGTAGAAGCGGAGCGCCCGGTCCAGGTGGGCCACCCTGAGATGGACGTGGCCGATCCTGACCTCCGGGTGGATCGGGCTTGTTGCGGCAGGCGGGTTCATTTGCCTGGAAACCCTATGCCGACTCAACCCGTTCTTCAACCCCGCCCCAGCGTTACGCCCAGCGCGCCGTGCATCTATCATGTTGAAAATGCGCCGCGGAAACCTGACCCTCGGGCCGCCGAGAGAGCGCCTTCACCGAGACCCCCGAATCAGACCCAATGCCATGAGGAGGACCTACATCCTGAGCACCCTCGTCCTGGGCTGCGTCGCCTACATCTGGGGCAAGAGGCTCACGGCCGCGCACAACGACCTGGAGTCCGCCAAGCGGAGGATCGAGCACATCGCGGAGCAGCCCGTTTCACACCCCGGCCGGGACCGGCCGAGCGGGGCGATGGTGCTCCCCGCCAGGACATCGGAGTCCCCGGAGCCGCAGGCCCCGGGGGGCGAGTCGTGGCGTACCGAGCCCGCGACGGGCGATGACGAAAAGGTCGTCCGCCTCACCAAGGGCACGTTCACCGTCGTGGACGGGACCATCGTCTACGGCCCGGACGCGCAGCTGGACATCGGCCACGGCATGCTGGTTTCATCCCCCTCGGGAGTGATGGTCTCGGACGCGGATCAGCGGCACATCGCCGGGGACCTCGTCATAGACACGCAGGACGGAACGACAACGACCGAGAACGCGTTCCTGTCGGTGGACAGCGCGCACGTGGAGTTCACGTCGGACTCTGCGGTCACGGTGAGGAAAGATGGGCCGAAGTAAGCTGAATAGGCCGAAGCCGGGTGCGTCCCACTCCATCAGGGCGATGACGATCGCGGACCATGGCGACGTGCACCGGCTCTGGAGGAACACCGCGGGCATCTGTGTCGTTGCCGAGGACTCCCGCGAGAGAATCGCGCTGTACCTTTCAAGAAACCGAGGGCTGTGCTTCGTCGCCACGGTCGAGGGGAGGATCGTCGGGACCATCCTCTGCGGCCATGACGGGCGCCGCGGGGTCCTGCGCCATCTCGCCGTAAGGCCCGCCTTCCGCAACCGCGGGATCGGGCGGGCCCTCTCGGAACGGTGCCGCCGCGCCCTGTGCCGTCAGGGCATCCGCAAGTGCAATCTCTACGTCATGAAGGACAATCCGGCGGGCATGCGTTTTTGGGAGCGCCTGGGCTACAGGCTGCTCGATGACGACTACCGCACGCTCCAGTCCGCCACCTCCGGCTGATGGATATCACCGCCCTTCCCTTCAACCGCCACGTGGGAATCGAGCGTTCCATGGCCGCGGGAGCGGTTCTCTGCCTTCCCGCAGGCGAGAGGTACACGAACCACCTGGGCACGGTGCACGCGAGCGCCCTGCTCGCCCTCGCCGAGGCCACCAGCGGCGACTGCCTGATCGCCGGCCTCGGCGACCTCGGCTTCGAGGTCGTGCCCGTGGTCCGGAGGATCGAGGCCAAGTTTCGAAAGCCGGCGGCAGGGGCGATCCATTCCAAGCTCGGCAAGGCGGCCCCCCCCATGGCGGAATTCAGGGCGGCGCTGGCGGCAAGAGGCCGCGCGCTCGTCGCCATCCCCGTCGACGTCTTCGACGCTTCCGGGACCCATGCGCTCGCCGCGGTCATCGAGTGGTTCGTCGCGAAACGCGAGCCGGAGCCGCCCTGACCGCCGCTGCGGCGACTAGGCGTTGATTTTTCATGGGATTGGAATAGGCTGACCGTCCCCATTTTTCATCCGAACATGCCCACCGACACACCACAGACCTTTGAATTCCAGGCCGAGATCAAGCAGCTGCTCGATATCGTCATCCACTCGCTCTACACCGAGAAGGAGATATTCGTGCGCGAGCTCGTCTCGAACGCCTCCGACGCGCTGGAGAAGCAGAGGCATCTCCGGCTGACCGAGAAGGCCATCTACGACGACAAGCTCGAGCTCGAGATTAACATTACGACCGACGACAAGGCGAAGACCTTCACGATCCAGGACTTTGGCATCGGAATGACGCAGGCCGAGCTGGTCGAGAACCTGGGGACGATCGCGCATTCGGGCTCGAAGGCCTTCGTCAAGGCCCTCGGGGAGGGCGACCAGAAGGCCGCGGGCCTCATCGGCCAGTTCGGCGTCGGCTTCTACTCCGCCTTCATGGTGGCCAAGGCGGTCAGGGTGTACACTCACTCGTGGAGGGAGTCCGAACCGGGACTCCTCTGGACAAGCGACGGCGGGGGCAGCTTCGCCATCGAGGAGAGCACGGGCGAGCGCAGGGGCTGCAAGATCGTCGTCGAGCTGACGGACGAATGCTCCGAGTTCAGCCACGAGTGGAGGGTCCGGGAGATTCTTGAGCGCTACAGCGCGTTCGTCTCGTTCCCGATCAACCTCAATGGAAAGCGGATCAACACGGTCCAGGCCCTCTGGCTTCGCGGAAAGAACGAGATCAAGGAGGAGGAGTACGACGAGTTCTACAAGTTCCAGGCCCACGACTCGGAGAAGCCCCGCCTGCGCCTGCATTTCAGCGCGGACGCGCCGATCTCGATCAACGCGCTGCTCTTCGTGCCGAAGGAGAACACCGAGAAGATGGGCTTCTCCAGGCTGGAGGCGTCCGTCGCCCTCTATTGCCGCAAGGTCCTGATCGACGCCAAGCCCAAGGACCTCCTGCCGGAATGGCTGCGCTTCCTGAAGGGGGTCGTCGACAGCGAGGACCTGCCGCTCAACATCTCCCGCGAGACGATGCAGGACCGCTCCCTCGTCGAGAAGCTCAACCGGGTCATCACGAAGCGCTTCCTGAAATTCCTCGAGGAGGAGTCGAAGGACCGGCCCGAGTCGTATGCGGAATTCTACAAGGAGTTCGGCGTCTTCCTGAAGGAGGGCGCGGCCCTGGACTTCAGCCACAAGGACGCCCTCACGAAGCTCCTGAGGTTCGAGTCGTCCCTGACCGACAAGGGAAAAACGACGTCCTTCGCGGATTACGTCACCCGGATGGGCGCCGACCAGAAGGAGGTCTATTACCTCGTCGGACCGAACCGCGAGTCGATCGAGGCGGGACCGTACCTCGAGGGATTCAAGTCGCGGAACCTCGAGGTGCTCTTCTGCTACGAGACGGTCGACGAGTACGTGATGAGCAACGTCCGCGAATTCGACGGGAAGAAGATCACGGCGGCCGACCACGCCGACGTGAAGCTCTCGGAGCAGCCGAGGGCGGAGGGTTCCCTCGGCGAGGCGGAGACCAAATCCCTTGTCGGCTGGCTCAAGGACACGCTCGGCGACAGGGTCGACAGCGTCCGGGCGAGCGACAGGCTGGTCGACTCCCCCGCCCTCGCGCTGAACACCGACAAGATGGGCTCGCCCCACATGCGACGGCTCATGAAGGCCATGAACAAGGACGGCGCCCAGGCTCCCCTTCAGGTCAACCTCGAGGTCAACCCGCACCACGCGGTCATCAAGCGGCTTGACGAGCTGCGGACCGCGGCGCCCGAAAAGGCCAAGCTCGTGGCCGGCCAAATCCTGGACAATGCGCTCATCTCCGCCGGGCTGCTGGACGACGCCCCCTCGATGGTGAAGCGGCTCTACAAGCTCCTGGAAACGGTCTGACCGGGCGCCAATCATGGGGCCAAGGCAGACGAAAATGGGGCGTAAACCACGGCTTGGAACCGACCACTGACCCCATCATGCGACTGCTCATCGTTCCCGCGGCGGCGTTCGCCCTCGCCACGTCAAGCCTCTTTGCGCAGGCCGCACCGCCGGCGCAGGAGACGCGCCTCATGCGCTTCCCCGCCACGAACGGCAGGCAGGTCGTCTTTTCGTACGCCGACCAGCTCTACACGGTGGGCCTCGACGGCGGGGCGGCCCGCAGGCTCACCAACGGGCCGGGATACTCGATCTTCCCGAGGTTTTCGCGTGACGGCACGCAGCTCGCGTTCACGGCCCAGTACGACGGGAACACGGAGGTCTACCTGATGCCCGCCGATGGCGGCATTCCGAAACGCCTCACCTATACGGCGACGCTCACACGGGACGACCTTGGCGACCGGATGGGACCGAACAACATCGTCATGGCATGGAAGAACACGTCGCCCGAGGTCCTCTTCCGATCCAGAATGCGCTCGTTCAATGACTTCAACGGACAGCTTTATTCGGTCGGCACGGACGGCGACCTGCCCCGGCAGCTGCCCGTCCCGCGCGGAGGGTTCGTGTCTTTCTCGCCGGACGACACCAAGATGGCCTACAACCGCGTGTTCCGTGAGTTCCGGACATGGAAGGACTACCGCGGCGGGATGGCCGACGACATCTGGGTCTACGACCTGAAGACCGGCGCGGTAGAGGACATCACGAACAACCCCGCCCAGGACATCATCCCGATGTGGGCGCCCAACAACCGGATCTACTTTCTGTCGGACCGCCTCGCCGACGGAGCCAAGAGGATGAACCTCTACAGCTACGACCTGGCGACGAAGGCGACCGTCCAGCACACCCATTTCAGGGACTTCGACATCAAGTTCCCGTCGCTCGGCGGCGGCGTGATCGTGTTCGAGGAGGCGGGCTACATCTGGTCGTTCGACATCAAGGAGGGCGTCGCCAAACGCCTGTCCATCGTCGTCGAGGACGACTTCGTCACGTCGAGGAACGTCTTCGAGAATGTCTCTAAGTTCGTCGAGGACCTCAACCTTTCGCCCGACGGCAAGCGCGCGGTGGTCAATGCGCGCGGCAATACGTTCACGGTTCCGGCCAAGGACGGCGCCACCCGCAATCTGAGCCGAAAGACGGGCGTCCATGAGCGGGGCGCCGCATGGTCGCCCGACGGCAAATGGATTGCCTACCTGTCCGACGAGAGCGGCGAGAACGAGATCTACGTGAGGTCCCAGGACGGCACCGGCGACCCCACGCAGCTGACAAGAGGCGCCGACACCTACTACTACGACCCGAAATGGTCGCCCGACAGCAGGAAGCTTCTCTGGTCCGACCGACTGCAGCGCCTCAGGTATGTCACCGTCGAGACCAAGGAGGTCAGGCTTGTCGACACCGCCGCTGCGTTTGAGATCGTCGAATACGCCTGGTCGCCCGACAGCAGGTGGGTGACATGGACCCGACCGGAGAACACCTCGCTCTCGAAGGTCTGGCTCTACGGCCTAGATGCCGGAAACAAATTCGAGGTGACCGACGGGTGGTACGAGGCCGGGTCCCCCGCCTTCAGCGACGACGGCAAGTTCCTGCTGCTGGCCTCGGCGCGCGACTTCAAGCCGACACTGAGCGACATCGAGTTCGACCATGTCTACAGGAACCTCATGCGGGTGTACCTGGTCGCACTGGCCAAGGACACCGACTCGCCCTTCAAGCCGAAGAGCGACGAGGTGGAGATCGCGCCCGCCCCCCCCCAGCCTGACGCAAAGGCCGACGCCGCCAAGGATGCTAAGAAGGAGGCGGCGCCCAAGCCGGTCGTCGTCAAAGTGGACGAGGACGGGATCAAGGACCGGCTGATAGGGCTGCCGATCGCGGCGAGCGGCTACGAGGACATCCATTCCGTCGGCGACAAGGTCTACTACATGCGCGACGAGGGAGACGGGCAAAGGGGACGCGGCGCGCGGACGCTCCTCGTCTACAACCTGAAGGACCAGAAGGAGACCGACCTCGGCGCCTTCGCGGACTACGCCCTCTCCGCGGACGGCAAGAAAATGCTGGTCGTCATCGAAAAGGACGCCAAGAAGCCGCCGGTACCGGGCGACAGGGAATACGCCATCATCGACCTGCCCTCCGCCAAGATCGAGGTGAAGGACACGCTCTCGCTCGCCGACCTGGAGATGACGGTCGACCGTCACGCCGAGTGGGCGCAGATCTACGACGAATGCTGGCGCCAGATGAGGGACTTCTTCTTCTCGCCGACGATGAACGGCGCCGACTGGCCCGCGATGAAGGCCAAGTACGGGGCCCTCGTGCCCTACGCCCAGACGCGCTACGACCTCACCTACATCGTCGGCGAGCTGATCGGCGAGATCCACAGCGGGCACACGTATGTCGGCGGCGGCGACGCCCCGAAGGCCCCGAGGGTGCCGATGGGCCTCCTGGGCGCCGAGCTGTCGCGCGACCCCCTGAGCCGGGCTTATCGTGTCGACAGGATCATCCGCGGCGAGAACTGGACGGAGACCGAGCGCTCGCCCCTCACGGAGATGGGGGTGAACGTGAGCGAGGGGGACTACATCCTCGCCGTCGACGGCAAGCCCGTGCGCGACCTGTCCAACATATACTCCGCGCTTGTCGGCAAGGCGGGCAAGCAGGTCGTCCTGAGGGTCAATTCGAAGCCCGTCGACGACGGTGCCCGCAGCGTGACGGTCGTTCCGACGGCCAATGAGGCGCCCCTCTACTACCGGAGCTGGGTCCAGCACAACACCGACTACGTGACGCAGAAGACGGGCGGGGACGTCGGCTACCTCCACATCCCCGACATGGGGCCGGAGGGCCTGGACGAGTTCGCGAAGCACTTCTACCCGCAGCTCCGGAAAAAGGCGCTCATCATCGACGACCGCGGCAACGGCGGCGGCAATGTGTCGCCGATGATCATCGAGCGCCTTTCGCGCGAGCTGGTGATGGTCACCAAGCCGCGCAATGCGGCGCCGAGCGCCAATCCGGTTGACCTGCAGCTGGGGCCGAAGGTCGTGCTGATGGATGAGTTTTCCGCCTCGGATGGCGACATCTTCCCCTACAGGTTCAGGGCCGACGGGCTGGGAAAGCTGATCGGCAAGCGCAGCTGGGGCGGCGTGGTCGGGATCCGCGGGACCCTTCCCATCGTCGACGGCGGGTTCCTGAACAAGCCGGAGTTCGCGCCCTACACCAAGGACGGCAAGGAGTGGCCGATAGAGGGCCACGGGGTCGATCCCGACATCGTCGTGGACAATGACCCCGCAAGGGAGTTCTCGGGCGTCGACCAGCAGCTCGACCGGGCGATCGAGGAGGTCCTGCTTGAGCTGAAGACGGACGGAAAAACGCTGCCGCCTCCCCCGCCGTTCCCCGACCGCAGCTGACCTGGCGCGGGATCGTCCCGCGGCGCGCGGGGGGCCTTCCGGCCCGATATCCCCCGCGAGCAGGCTTGCCGGGGCCAAGTTGGCGGCCTTCAGTCTCCCCGGCCGGCCCGGCTCCTCGGCGGCCCTCAACCCCCAGACGACCATGAAATGCCTCCGCCCTCTGCTGTTCGGTGCCGCCCTCGTTCTCGCCGCCCAGGTCCCCGCGAGGGCGGACGGCCTGAACGGCGTCTGGCGGCTGGAGGTCCGCAAGGCCTACGGCGTGACGCTGCGCAGCTACCTGATACTGCACCAGGACGGCGCGCACATTGACGGAAGCGTCTTCGCGAACAGTTCGGCCAAGGTCCGCATACAGGACGCACGGATGGAGGGACCGGACCTGGTGTTCCACATAGACTGGGGATGGGCCTTCCGCGTGCGGCCGCAGGGCGAGGACCTCCACGTCATCATCACCTATGGCGGGGTGGGAAAGGACGAGGGCACGGCTGTGCCGGTGCCCGAATCCGACATGAGCCCGCCGGCCCGGGTCGATCCGCCCGTCCTGCGGGACCTGCCGGACAACGGCCTCGCGAGGACGCCTCCCATGGGGTGGAACAGCTGGAACCACTTCTCCGAGCGGGTCGACGACAGGGTTGTCCGCGAGGCCGCCGATGCGATGGTGGCGTCCGGGATGGCCGCGGCGGGCTACGTCTACGTCAACATCGACGACACCTGGGAAGGTGGGCGCGACGCCGGGGGCAACATCGTCCCCAACGGCAAATTCCCGGACATGAAGGCGCTCGCCGACTATGTCCACTCCAAGGGGCTCAAGCTCGGGATCTATTCCTCGCCGGGGCCGGTGACCTGCGGCGGATACGAGGCGAGCTACCGCCACGAGGAGCAGGATGCGCGGACCTTTGCCGGCTGGGGAATCGACTATCTCAAGTATGACTGGTGCAGCGCCGGGCGGATCTATCACAACGCGGATGTCCGGGCAATCTACCAAAGGATGGGCGATATCCTTGAGCGATGCGGGCGGCCCATCGTGTTCAGCCTCTGCGAATACGGCATGCAGGAGGTCTGGACGTGGGCGCCCAAGGTTGCGGGCAACTTGTGGCGAACGACGGGCGACATCTCGGACAACTGGAAATCGATGTCGGAAATCGGCTTCAACCAGGGCCGCCTCGCCCCGTTTGCCGGCCCGGGCCACTGGAACGATCCGGACATGCTCGAGGTGGGCAACGGGGGCATGACGCCCGACGAGTACAGGACCCACTTCAGCCTGTGGTGCATGCTGGCCGCGCCCCTGATGGCGGGCAACGACCTGGCCCGGATGTCGGCCGGCACGCGCGACATCCTCACGAACCGGGAGGTGATCGCGATCGACCAGGATGCGCTCGGAAGGGAGGCCACGCGGGTTCTCGATGACGCGGGCGTGGAAGTCTGGACGAGGCCGCTGGCGGACGGCGCCCTGGCCGTGGGCCTCTTCAATCGCAACGACGACGCGAGGCAGTCCGGCTTTTCCTGGTCCTCGGTCGGCCTGTCCTCGGCCCCCGCGGACGTTCGCGACCTGTGGCGCCACGAGGCCGTCGCCCCCGACGCGGGCGGCTACCGCGGCCCCGTGCCCGCCCACGGAGTCGTCCTGCTTCGCGCCAAATAGAGGAATCGGCCGGCAGGCTCCGGTCGCGCCGGGGCCCATGCGGTCCCCGGAAAAGGGCAAAGCCCCTTGTTACAAACAGGTTAAAGCCTGAATAAATTCTCGTTCAGCGACCGGGAACACTGAATCATCTCCCGTTTGCCCAATTTGAGTCCCTTCCGCCGAAATGGCTTCCCATAGAAAAAAGTCACACATCCCGGATTCCGGGAAGGCGGCCTACTTCAACAGGGAGCTGAGCTGGCTCGCTTTCAACAGGCGGGTGCTCGAGCAGGCCCAGAGCGACCGCCATCCCCTCCTCGAGCGGGTGCGTTTCCTCGCCATCGTCAGCTCGAACCTGGACGAGTTCTTCGAGATTCGGGTCGCCGGGTTCATGCAGCAGGTGGACTCCGGCCTGATGGAGTTCGGCACCGACGGCCTCACGCCGGTGGAGCAGCTTCGCAGGATCCACTCCGTCGTGGCCTCGCTGGTCGAGGACCAGTACCACTGCTGGCACCACCAGCTTGTGCCCGCGCTCGCGCGCGAGGGCATCCTCTTCAGGCCACCCCACGACCTGACGAAGGCCGAGCTCAACTGGGTGTGGACGTATTTCCGCGACCAGATCTATCCGGTCCTGACGCCGCTCGCGCTCGACCAGTCGCACCCGTTCCCGCAGCTGGGCAACAAGACGCTCAATGTGGTCGTCTCCCTGGAGAGCCCGGATGAGAAGCAGGAGAACGGCACGGCGACCCATGTCGCCATCCTGCCGGTGCCCAGGATCCTCCCGCGGCTTGTCACGATCGCCCCGGCGAAGGCGGGCCAGCAGCGGACGATATTCCTGAGCGATATCATCAAGCTCTGCGCAGGCGACCTCTTCCCCGGATACAGGCTGAAGGGCGCGCATGCGTTCCGCGTGACCCGCAACAGCGACCTCTACATCGACGAGGAGGAGTCGGAGAACCTGCTCAAGAAGATCGAGGACGAGCTGCGCAACCTGAGGCGCGGCGCCGCCGTGCGCCTGGAGATCGAGAAGGGCGTCGACGACGCGATATTCAGCACCCTCTGCCAGCACCTGAACCTGTCCCATGAGTACGTCTACCAGCTCAACGGGCCGATCAACCTCCTGCGCCTGCAGAGCCTGGCGGACATCGACAGGCCCGACCTCAAGTACCCGCCGTTCTCGCCGGTCAACGTGTCCCCGCTGCGCGACCCCGCACGGATCTTCGAGGTGGTGCGCGAGCAGGACGTGCTGCTTCACCACCCGTACGACGCGTTCACGCCCGTCGTCGACTTCGTCGAGCAGGCCGCGCGCGACCCCCAGGTGATCGCGATCAAGCAGACCCTCTACCGGACCAGCGGCGACTCACCGATCGTGCGCGCGCTGATCGAGGCGTCCCGCAACGACAAGCAGGTGACGGCGCTGGTCGAGCTGAAGGCGCGCTTTGACGAGGCGAACAACATCCAGTGGGCAAAGCAGCTCGAGGAGGCGGGAGTCCACGTGGTGTACGGCCTCGTGGGACACAAGACCCACTGCAAGCTCTGCCTGGTTGTGCGGAGCGAGGGCAAGACCATGAAGAACTACGCCCATCTCGGCACCGGCAACTACAACCCGAGGACCGCGCGGCTCTACACCGACCTGAGCTACTTCACGTCCAGGAAGGACATCACGAGCGATGTGGCCCAGCTCTTCAATACGCTCACGGGGTTCGGCCGCACGCAGCGGTTCCGCAACATTGTCGTGGCGCCGTTCAACCTCCACCGGCGGATCGGCGAGCTGATCGACCGCGAGGCGGCCAACGCGAGGAACGGGAAGCCCGCGCGGATCCTGGCCAAGATGAACGCCCTGGTCGACAAGGCCACGATCGACGCCCTCTACGTCGCCTCGCAGGCGGGGGTGAGGGTCGACCTGATCGTCCGCGGAGTCTGTTGCCTCGTCCCGGGCGTCAAGGGCCTGAGTGAGAACATAACGGTCAGGAGCATCGTCGGCAGGTTCCTCGAGCATGCGCGCTGCTTCTACTTTGAGAACGCGGGCGCCGAGCCGCTGATCCTCGCCGGGAGCGCCGACTGGATGCCGCGCAACTTCTTCAGGAGGGTCGAGGTTCTCTTCCCGATCAGGGATGCGGCGCTCAGGCACTGGATCATCAGCGAGTTTTTCCCGGTCCAGCTGAGGGACAACGACAATACGCACGTCCTGGATTCAAGCGGGGCGTACCGGCCGGCGCCGCGGGGCACGGACGAGCGCCCCTTCTCGGCGCAGGCGTATTGCATGGCCGACGCCATGAAGCGCGCAGAGGTCAAAGAGTGACGGGAAGCCGCGCGACGGCCGCGCGGATTCCCCCGCAATCGACGACGAGCACGGACTCCGAGACCCCGGGGCCGAGGGCGCCGCGCAGCCGGGACCCCACCAGGGCGCCGCGGACGCGGCGCTCGACGACGTGGCGCATCGGGCGCGCCCCGAGCCTGCGGTGCCAGCCCTCGCTCACGAGGCGCCTGCAGACGTCCGCATCCGCGCGAATCCGGTGGCCGGCCCCGAAGGCCCGCGACAGCACCGCGGACTGGAACGCGATCTCCTGGTCGAGCATCTGCTGGCATATGCGAATCTGCACGTCCCGGCTGAGGTGCCCGAACACGAGCACCGAAGTGAACCTCGCGAGCACCTCCGGCCTGAAATGGGTCGCGGCCTCCTGCTCGACGTAGCGCCGCACGGAGGCGCGGGAGACGCCCTCCATCTCGATGACGCCGGCCGAGCCTAAGTTCGACGTGGCGATGATGTGAAGGTCCGAGAGGTCGAGCGTATGACCGCTCGCCAGGGTGACGGCGGCCTCCTCGATCCCCAGAAGATAGTCCGAGACGCTCGCGTGCGCCTTCTCGATCTCGTCCAGGAGGAGGATGCGGCCGCCCTCCGACCTCAGCCGCTCGATCCTCTCGCCGAGGAGGCCACGCTGGCCTGCCGCGGAGCCGAGGAGCAGCGGAACCCGCTCCGCCGACGAGAACTCGGCGGCGTTGATCCGGGCGATCGCCTGCGTCCCGTAAAGGTGCCCGCTCGCCGCCACGACCGCCTTCGTCTTGCCGGTTCCGGTGGGTCCGAGGATGAGGATCAGGCTCCTCGGCCTGCCGCGGGGCGTGTGGCCCATCTCGCCCGCGAGGAGGGCGTCGGAGAGTCCGGCGATCGCCTCCTCCTGCCCGAGGATGGACGCCGCAAGGTGCCCGCGGAGTCCGCGAAACACGGCGAGGCGATCCGATCCCTGTGATGGCTCCGGCATTCCCCCGCTTGTAGGACCGCGCGGGTCCGCGCGTCAAGCGGCGGGTGTTCTGTTCCTCTCGCGATCCGCGAAAGCGGCCCTTATGTTCGGCGCGACGGAGACGACGAATTCGCCGCCCGCTCCCGGGGCCACGACGACCGCGTTGCGCTGCCGGCGGCCGGCCAGGGCGTTTTCGCGGATGAATTCGCGCAGCGAGCGGTGGAGGGCGACAGCCATGTCGTGGCGCTCGAGGGGCAGCGACCCGCGCTGAAGCACGAGAAGGCCGAGCGCCCTGTAGCGCCCCCGGTCTGAGGCGGTGGGATCCGCGGCGTCGATGTCGGCGGCGTTCCTGCCCCCGGCCTCGCGGATCCGCACGAGCCAGCTGGCGTCCTGGCCCGCGCCCCCGGAGCACCGGCGGCTGGTCAGCTTCACGCCGACCCGCGACGCGGCCTTGTAGAGGCCGCCCCTGTCGCTCTCGCGGTGGACCCTGATGACCAGGCCCTTCTTCTTCATTCCCTGGACGATCACCTGCCACCGGACGCAGTGGACCTGGACCCCGAGCAGCGGGTAGACCGGCAAGGGCAGAAAATCGATGACGTCAGGCTCCGAAAGGCCGCGCGCGGCCGCGACGGTTGCGGAAAGGCCCCGCTGCCTCGCGTCGGTGATTTTAGTCTTGTCACTCATGATGTTTTAATGGGATCAATAAAACTATAAGGTGGTTGAAAACGAGTGAAAACTTAGATAGCTTGATTGGACACGTATAGCAAACGCTTTCTCTTCTGGTTTTCCCGCAGAAATGACTCCCAAGCAACGACAGGCCGCATTCGACCGGTTCTTCATCGCGCTCGCGAGGAGGAGCTCCCGGAGGCTCGGCGTCGGGTTCCTCGGGACGATTCGCAAGCTCCCCCCTCCCCCCCTTCCCGGCGAGGCGGCGGGCGACACCCGGTACTACCTGAATGCCCTGGCGAGGGACGGGACCCGCTCGGGCCTGGTCGAACTCGGCGGCCCGGCGGACGCCTCGCTGCGGCGCGCCGAGAAGTGGGTGGAATCCGGGGAGGGCCCGGCGCCCGAGGCCCCGATCACCGGACGCACGGCCCGATTAAAACGTAAAGTTTGACTTGTCTAACGGCACCGGGCGTGCTCTCTTGCGCGCCCGATGAGCGCAGGCGAATTTGAGGAACCGGATATTCCGCGCAGGCCGGCAAATGCCGGCCCCCGCGGCGCGGCCGCCCCCAGATCCACGTTCACCCCGGCGACGCGCTGGGTCGCCGAGCACCAGATCAAAGTCCTCTGCATGGTCGTGGCGGCGGTCTCGCCCATGGCCTCCCTCTGGATGCTCGAGCGCGGGACAGCCAACCTGCGCGGGGGGATCTGGGCCTACTCCGTCGACGGGGCCGGAACGATCCACTATGGCCCGGTCAGGCCCGCGGAGGCGCGCAGCGCGCTGTTCCGCGAGATCCTGCTCCAGGCGGCTCAGGCCTGCTTCACGCGAAATCCCGCGGGCCTGTCCTACCCGGAGGTCGCGCGCAGGATCTTCGTCGGCGACAGCTGGAAGGCGCTCGACGCGGAGGTGCGCTCGGAGCTTCCGGAGCGCAGGCGCAGGAACCTCTACGACCATCCGGAAGTCGAGGGGATCGACGTCCTCGAGGAAGGCGCGTCGCCGAGGTACCGGGTCCGCGGCTTTGTCGTCCGCTCCGGCGCCGTGGAGGGGCTCGCCTACCAGCCCCCCGCAGGCGAATTTCACCTGGTGGTCGAGCTGGCCCCGCAGGAGGACGCGATGCAGCAGGGACGCTATCCGTTCGTCGTGGTGCGGCACAGGGCCGTCGTGCGGTGGCCCGGGGAGGCGCAGGAAAGGTGAGCGCGGGAAGGCTTCTTTTCCTCCTTCCCGCGCTCGGCGCCCTGGCGGGCGCCGCCGCCTCCGACCCGGCGCCGCCCCCGAGCATCGTGAGGATCGCGCTGCCCCCCGAGCAGGACGAGCGGCGGCCCTTCGAGGTGCCGACGGAGCCCGAAAACACGGTTGAAGTCGACTTTCCCCGTCCGGTCGAGGACTGGGCGGGACGGGGGTTCACTCCGGACGCCGAGAAGTTCGCGGGAGACTTTGTGATCGAGGCGACGCGCGGCACGGCGCGCCTCTTCGTGACCCCCGTGGCGGCCGGGGCGCGCCGCGTGCTCCACGTGGTCGTCGCGGAGCCGGGGGGGCGATTTCATCCCCGCTCCGTCCGGTCTCGCGTGGCGCAAGGTCATCTTCGCCGAGGGCGAGCCGGCCGCGGCGCCGCGGCCCTCCGTCGCCCTGGACGCGCGGGCGCCGCGGACGCGGCTGCGCGAGGCAAGCCCCGAGTCCGAGCTGGGCCTCCTCCGGACGCTCCGGCTGATGCTGAACACGACCGCGGACGGGGCCGCCGACATCGCCGCCGCCAATCCCGCACTCTCCCTGAAAAGCCTCGACGCGGCGCCGCGAAGCTTCGGCGATTTCACCATCGCGAACCGCTTTGCGCTCAGGGACGCGACGACGGATACCCTCGGCCTCTGCGCCAGCGTGGCAAACCAGACGTCAAGGCGCCTCATTTTCGACCCCGGCAGCTGGATTGTCCGCGCCGGCGACAGGGTCTACCCGGTGCCCACGGTCGACTTTGCGAGCGAGCTGGAGCCGGGGGCGACGGGAACCGCGCTCCTCGTGCTCGCGCGCGGCCCGGGCGGCGAGCCCACCCTCCTTCTTCCCGGCAACGCCTTCGAGGTGAGCGTGCGCCTCAGCGGATCGGTGAACCCGCGCCCGGTGCTGCGCATGCCGCTCGACGCCTTCGACCCGCGATGAGCGCCGAGACGGAAGACTCGGGACCCGGGAAGGCATTCCCCACGCGGGTGCGGGTGCTCCTCGCGGGCCTGGTCATCCTTGCCGTCGCCGCCTGGACACTCCGCGACCGCGGCACGGCCCCCGCCGCCCGGCGCGAGATGCCGGCCGCGCCGCTGCCGACCCGCCTGGCGCCCGAGGAGCTGAGCCAGGCGGAGGCGGACCGCGAGGCTCCCGCCGTGGCCGGCGCCTACCGCCGCGACGTCGAGCGGCCCAAGCCCGTGGAGAACATTGCCGAAGCCGGCTCCCCGAAGGAAGAGACCCCGGACGAACGGCCCCCCGGGGGCCCGCTGAGCCGCCGCCGGGACGAGAAAAAGACGCTGCCGGAGATCTTTCGCATGCCGCCCGACCCAGGGCAGGCGGCGCCGCGGGAGGCCCCCGCCGGCACCCCCGACATCTCGAGGAGTGGCGCGGCCGAGCGCATCGGCGACGATTTCGCGCCCTTCGGACGTCTCGTCAAATGCCAGCTCGTCGACACGCTGGACAGCGTCACCGCCCGGGCCGAGCCCATCGTCGGCATCGTCACGCAGGACCTGGACTGGAATGGAAACATCATCGTCCCGTCCGGCACGGAGGTCTTCAGCTACGCCAGGCCTGAGGCGGTGATCGACGCCGCCGGCGTGGGTCGGCTGGTGGACAACGGCGAATGGACGCTCGTCCTGCCCGGCCGGTCCGAGGGGGAGAATGGACGGGAGCTCATCCTGAGGGCCCGTGCCGTGGACCGCAGGGAAATCCTGGTGTCGGAAAAGGGCAGCGCCCGCTCGTGGGGGATTGATGACGGCGCCGATGGCCTCGTCGGCTACACCCTGTCGACGCTCGACAACCGGGAGATCAAGCTGTTCGCCGCCGCCGCGATGACGGGCATGGCCCAGGGAATCACCGCGGTCGCCGAGCGCCAGCAGGCCGCCCCGGGCGTGGCGGGTGCCCTCGGGGCGACCCAGGTTGCCCCCACCCTCGGAAATGCCCTGGTGGGTTCCGCAGGCACTGGCGCCGCCGATCTCATGAACGAGGTGGCGAGCAGGATCCGCGAGGAGATCTCCAAGAGGGGCGTGTACGTGCGCGTTCCCGCGGGCAAGGAGTTCTACCTGTTCGTCGAGCAGACGATCGACCCGCGGGCGGCGGAGGTCGGACTGAGGCTCCCCGGCGGCGGCCGCACCCCGCGATGAAGCCCATCCTCACCGTCCCGTCGGCGTGCCTTGTCCTCCTCTGCGGGTGCGCCTCTCCCGGCGGCCTCCAGGAGGGGCCCGGTGCGGCCCGCATCGGGGCGCCGAACCCGCAGGTTGACGCGGCGGTCCTCGGGCCCGCCGCGCAGGCGCAACGGGCGGAGATCCGCCTGCCGGAGCGGATCACCCTGCCAGCAACCTACCGCCTGGTGCTCCTCGACGGGCACCTGGCGCTCGTTCGCGAGAGCGACTCCCAGGCGCTTGAGCCGGCGCCGGCCTCGATGCGGATTGTGACGGGCGAGATCGCGCGCGGCGAACTCGCCTACCAGCCGGCCCTCCTTCCCCAGGAGCTTGCGGCGCAGGTCGCCGCCAATCGCGAGAGTTCGGCGAGGATGGACAACGCCCTCGAGGCCGTGATGCGGCGCAGCCGCGAGCTGTCCGACCGGGCCCTCGAGCTGCAGGCGCAGTCGCAAAGGCTGGCGGAGATGCTCTCTGCGGCGCAGGCCAGGGTGCTGGAGCTCGAGGCCGAAGCCCGCGCCGCCAAGGCGAAGGCCGCTCCCCCCGCAGCGGACGCGGCGGCTCCGCAGGACTAGGATTTAAATACTTAAATTTGACATGTCTAATATCTGATCCAGAAAGAATGCCGTCATGCCCTACTTCAATCACTGCACGTTTGTCGGAAACCTGACGAAGGCGCCGGAGCTGCGCTTTCAGCCCACCGGGGACAAGCAGGCCCTCTGTCTCCTGAATGTCGCCATGAACCGCGACACCCGGGACGAAAACGGGGAAAAGAGGACTCATACCACATTCATAAACGATATCGAGGTGTGGGGGCCGCCCGGGGAGGCATGCGCCCACTTCCTCACGCAGGGCTCGATGGTCCTCGTCCAGGGCCGCATGGACGTCGACCAGTGGCAGGACCGCAAGACCGGGGCGAAGCGGTCGCGGATGAAGGTCGTTGCCGAAAACGTGCAATTCCTGAGGATCAAGCGCCCGGATGACGGCGCGGATCCCGACGCGGGACCCGCCTCGCCGCAGGGGCCCTCGCCGGCGCCGCCCGGGAGCAGCGCCCAGCGACGCAGGGTGCGAACGGCCCTGGCTCTCGCATGACGGGGGCCGCGGTCAGGAACGGACTTGCGCGGGCCGGGCTCGTTGCCGGCGGCTTCACGCTGGCTGCGGTCGTCCTCGGCGGTGCCGCCCTTCCCGGACCCGTGCGGGCCGTGGGCATGCTCGCCCTGCCCTGCGGGTGCTTCGCCGTGCTACGCCGGCTGGACAGGCGGCTGGCCCGTGCCGCCGAGGGCATTGGGGCCCGGCCCCTCCGACCAGCGCTCCGGCATTTCCTGCTCGGGAAGCGCCGTCAGCTGCACAAGACTCTTCATCGATGAGAAGTGCTGGCTCAGGTCGAAGTCGCCTCCGAGACCCCCGACCAGCTTGTCGAAGAGGTCCTTTTTCGAGGCCTTGAGGGCCTGGATCCGCTCCTCGACCGTTCCGGCGGTCACCATCCGGTAGACGAAAACCGTGTTGGTCTGCCCAATCCGGTGGACGCGGTCCACGGCCTGGGCCTCCACGGCCGGGTTCCACCACGGGTCGAGGAGGAAAACGTAGTCGGCCGCATGCAGGGTGATGCCGGTGCCGGCGGCCTTCAGCGACACGAGCATGGCCGCGGCACCCGGGGCGCCCTGGAACGCCTGGACCGGCTTCTGGCGGTCGAGCGTCATCCCGGTCAGCTCGTACCGGGGAAGGTCGGGGAAGTTCTGGACGAGCGCCGCGCGCACGCGGTCCAGCAGCATCACGAACTGTGAAAAAATAACGACCTTGTGTCCGCTCCCGACGATCTCGGCCAGCTTCTCGACCAGCAGGTTGATCTTCCCCGAGTCCGAGAGCGGCGCCTTCAGCCACGGAAGCATGTCGGGATCGCAGCACGTCTGGCGCAGGCGGGTGAGGAGCGCGAGGAACCCGAACGACTTCTCCCTCATGGCCGAGCCGACGTCGTCGCCCAGCCGCTCGAGGCCCTCCGTGCAGATCCGGGCGTACTCGGTGCGCTGCACGTCCGTCAACGGGCAGATCAGGTCCATCTCGACCTTCGGGGGCAGCTCCTGCGCGACCTCCTTCTTCGTCCTCCTGAGGATGAACGGTGCCAGCTGGGCCCTGAGCCTCGCCAGGGTCCCCTCGCGGTCCGCGTTGAGCGACCCCTCGAAGGTGGAGCGCGAGCCGAGGAGGCCCGGAAGCAGGAAGCGGAAGATGCTCCACAGGTCGAGCTGGCGGTTCTCAAGCGGGGTCCCCGTGAGCACCACGCGATGACGTGCGCGGATCGCGAAGCAGGTCTGGGTCACCTTGGCGTCGGGGTTCTTGATGAACTGGCCCTCGTCCAGGATGGCGTAGCCGAAATCGACATTGTCCAGGAGCGCCCGGTGCTTGCGGAGCTGCGTGTAGCTGCACAGCCACACCACGGAGCCCTTGCGGGTCGAGAAGTCGTTGCCCGTCTTGAGGACGTCGACCGCCATGTCGGGGAAGAACTTGGACATTTCCTCGCGCCACACCGGCACGACGCTCGCGGGGCAGACGACCAGGCTGGGCCGCTCGATCGAGGGCCTGGCCGCCAGCAGTGAAAGGACCTGGAGTGTCTTTCCGAGCCCCATCTCGTCGGCGAGGAGGCCATGGCAGTCCACCTCGCAGAGGTGGTGCATCCACTCGACGCCGCGCCTCTGGTAGGGCCGAAGGATGGCCGTCGTCTCCGGCGGGGAGTCCGGCGACGCCAGGACCCGCTGGCGCCAGGCCTCCATCTCGGGCGAGAGGGTGAGCTTCAGACGCGCATCGTTGAAAAGCGAGAAGACGAGGTACTGCAGGAGGGCGGCGCCTCCTTCCTGCGTCTCCTCGATGTTCCGGCGCCAGGAGCTGTAGGACTCCCATTTCTCGGCCGAGAGGGCCACAATGCCGAGGTTCGGGAGGATGACCGGCTGGCCGCCGCGCCTGAGGAGGGCCGACACCTCGGCGTCCGTCAGCATCCGCTCGCCCGCCCTGAATATCCATCGGAGGTTGAGCCCGGCGTCGCCGGCCGCGCGCTCGGCGACGGCCTCGATCTCGACGCTCCGGGTTCCCTTCAGGAGGTTTGCGGCCTTGTCGTCGAGCTCCACCGAGAACACCCGCTTCCAGAGCGGCAGCGTCACCTTGAGGAAATTGGGTATCTCGACCAGGGACTCCATCAGGTAGGCGCCCGTGTCCTGGTTGTACTGGAAGTGCGCCTTGCGCGCGTAGGCCGCCAGGCCGATCAGCTTGGCGCGCTCCCCCGACGACACGTGGCCGTTGCCGTTGGCGCCGGCATGGGCGTCGGGCCCCAGGGCCGAATGCCGTGTTTTCTTGTCCGGCTGGACCCAGAAGGCCTGGAAGGCCAGCCCGGTCGACCTGATCTTGAAGACGAGAAGCAGGGGCCTGGAGGGGCCGTTCAGGCGGGACGGGGTCGGGAC
>Ga0302325_10008922_pt1 | contig 22000 bp, 20 predicted proteins | sample Palsa_T0_2_FD_201948 | JGI IMG/M metagenome (GOLD analysis project Ga0302325, IMG submission 201948) | Peat permafrost microbial communities from Stordalen Mire near Abisko, Sweden - Palsa_T0_2 | ecosystem: Environmental > Terrestrial > Soil > Palsa > Peat permafrost | place: Sweden: Abisko...
TGATCTCAAGCTGGTCTGGGACGTCGTCGAGCGCGAACTCCCGACACTGCGTCCCAGGATCGCCGCGCTGCTGGAAGGCATCATCGAATAGTCCCGACTGACCGGACGCATCGCTCGTCGCCGAAGCGGCCGCCGTCCGGAAACCCGCGGGCCGGCAGGAAGCGATCGTAGCTCCGACGCCGTTGGGGCTTCAACGCAGCCTCGCCGACTGCTGGTTGTTGACACGCCTCACGGGGTCATGCTGGCTGGCTGGCCGCTGCGGCAACCAGAGGCAGGCGATGTTGGTACTGGCGCTCAGAGTCCGAAAACACCGGGCTCTCGGCGGCCTCCACCCCACCCCGACGCCGACGCGAATCGAACCGGTGCTTGACCGGTGCCATGGAAGGAGATGGAATGCGCGTTCGATAGGACACCGGCTCCAGACCCGGTCGTGAGCGGGGTGTCAGGGCCACAACCAGTGGAGGTGCAAGATGGCAGAGCTCCCACCGCCCGCGGAGGGGATCGTGCTGGCCCACTTCATCGTCTCTGACGATGTCGAGCGCTCTCGGCGCTTCTACACTGAAGTACTCGGCGGCAGGGTGGCCTTCTCCGGAAAGCCGTCCGGAGAGCCGACCAATGTCGAACTATCCAACAGCTGGATCGTCATCAGCGTTGGCGGTGGACCGACCGACGACAAGCCTACGGTCACCCTGGAGACGCCACGCGATCCCGACCGGGTCAGCAGCTTCCTCAATATCCGGGTCAAAGACATCGCGGTCGTATACGCCGAATGGAGCGCCCGTGGCGCTGAATTCCTGACACTGCCCAAACAGCACCAGTACGAGATCCGCTGCTACATCCGCGATCCCGACGGACACATCATCGAACTCGGACAAACCACGGACCCAGAAAAGGACTGGACGCCCGCTCACTGGCCATCCGAGCAGACGACTTGAGAGACGGGTTCGGGTCACGAGCACCGCGATGATCGGCACTGGAGGGCTCGGGTCGGTCATCGCCCGCCGGCTCGATGGACGACAAGCGTGCCGGCCGGCAAGTAGAACGGTTGATCCGAACGGCCGGCTTCGAGCCCGTGAAAGTCGGCGGCGTCGAACAGTCCGGTCGACTCGAGGTGGGCGGCGACCTTCACGATCTCGTAGTCGGCCCCGCGGAGGCGCGGTCATTGATCGGTGGCACCTGATCGCCTCGCCGCCATGGCCAGCCGGCTTCGCGGGAAGGCGGCTGGGCGATCGCTTACTTGTCCCGGCCCGGACTGTCAAGCCGGCGTGATGTTTATCGGCGGGTCGGTCGTTAGGCGGTGGGAGGGGCGTGAGCGCGTTGGAGGGACTGGATGGGTCCGCGGACGCCCAGGCTTACTTCGGCACGCGGCTCGGGTTGGCTCCGGGCCGGAGGCATGATGTTTGATGGGGTGTTCCGGCAGATGGTTGTGCGGCCGCTCGTTCTTTCTGGGCAGTCCCCGCCGGTGTGGCGGGTCGGCAGCGATCTAGCCGGGAGCTGGCCGCAGTTCATCGGGTGGTTCTCGGGCTTGCCGCTGGACGGGGGTTAGGCAACGGGCGCGAGTGCCTGGTCGCCGAGTTCTTTGAGGAGGTGGTAGGAGCGTTTGAGCAGTTTGCGCGCGAGCGCGAGGCAGGCGCGGTTCCCGCCGATCCGCTCGGCGAGTTGCTGGTAGTAGGCGCGGTCGGGACTGGCGGGGAACCGTGCGCGTTGCGCGGCCTCGTACAGCGCCCAGCGCAGGGCGGGCGGGCCTTGGCGGGAGAGATGGCCAGGGGCGCGGTGGGCGTCGGATTGGTAGACGGTGATGTCCATCCCGGCGTAGCGGACGACGTCGCGCGAGTTGGCGAAGCGGCGGACGTCGCCGAGCTCCGCGATGATGGTGATCGCGGTCAGCTCGCCGACGCCGTAGAACTCGCGCACGAGTGCGCGAGCGCCGGGTTGTTCGCGGGCGATCGCCCGCAGTTCGCGGTCAAACGGGGTCAGCTTGAGCTCGAGCGCGTCGATCACGTGCAGGGCGATCTCGAGCTGTTCGCGCGCAGCCGCCGGGAGTGACAGGCTGGCAAGCCAGTCGCGGCTCGCGACGGTGAGCAGGTCGCGGCGCTGCGGGACGCCATGGTGGTAGAGCACCGCGTGCATCCGCTGCTGCCACTCGGTCCGCTGATGGGAGAGCAGATGCCGCGTGCGGACCCGGGCGCGCAAGTCGAGGATGTGCGCGGGCGCGATCCACGACTCCGGGACACGGCCGATCAGCAGCAACTCGCGCAGGTGCCGGGCATCGGCCCAGTCGGTCTTCGCGCGCTTCTTCTTGCCCTTCAGCGCGCTCGCCTCGGCCGGCTCAGCCAGATGCACCTCGGCGCCGACACGTTCCAGCTCCTCGACCACGAACCGCCACCCCGTCGTCGCCTCCAACGCCACCTCCAGACCCTGCCCCTTGAACGCCACCAAGAACGTCCGCACCCCGGCCCGGTCCGCCGGCGCGATCCTCGCGCGGAACACCTCGCCGGTCATCGTGTCGATCCACTCCGCCGCGATCTGCCCCCGATGCTGATCCAAACCCATCACGATCGCCATCCCAGCTCCTCCCCCTTCCAGGCGCCTTTGACCTCGAGCAGTGCAGCCACCCCGACGTGCGCAGCGTCCAGCCCGACCCATCGCATACCGTGAGTCACGGTCGGTACCTCCTCTTCGAATGGCCGGCCGCGCGGGTGCAACCGCGCGAGCCTTCACTTATGCCGCTCGACGCGGAGGACCGACCACCTTCACACCGACCTCACGCCAACCGGGACATACCATCTTTCCCCTCTTCCCCCAGGTTCATCGTGACGAGCGCTTCGGCGACCAGGCGATCAGGGAGCCCTCACGATCCCGGGGTGAGTGGTGTGTCGGATTCTGGCGTGGGCGTGACCTGTTGGTCGGGTTCTCAGGGTACGGTTGTCGGCCGTGGCCATGACCTACAGACCGGCGTGATGGGAGCGGCTTTGTCTAGCCATCGTCGACCGCGCAGCCGGGGGGTTCCCGCTCGTCCGCGCAAGCCGCATCTAGCTCTCACCATCAGGGTGCGTCTGTTCTGGGAGATGATGTATCCGCTGCCGCGGATCTTGGTCTCGGTAGCTCTGCTATTGGCTGCCGCGTACGGGGTCGTGGCTGTGGTCGTGATGCTGCCCAAGCATGACGGGGCGATCGTCGCGCTGTACGGCGTCCCGCTTCTGGTGGCGGCGATCGCGATCGCGCTCTTCGCTCATGGTGAGCCCAGCGACCAAACGGCGGTGCGTTCGCGGCCTGTGTCACCGGCGCAGCCGCAAATGTCGCAGGCGGATTGGCGGATGTCCGAAGCTGAGTTCGACGCCCTCGAGGACGAGGTTGACCGTCAAGTATCAACCGATGAGCACCCGCCGCGGACGGCGATCTCACATCCTTCGGACGGTGCTGCTGGTCGGCCAGGCGGCGGCAGACGCACGATGGCGCCGACGGGTGATGACGATGGCTTCAGCGGGCTTGTGCGGGAGGCGATCGACGACCTGCCACCGGAGTTCATCCACGCGCTTGATCACGTCGCGGTTGTGGTCTCCGACCAGGGTTCAGTCCAGCGGGTCAACGGCCGGCGCCAGCCGCTGTACGGCCTCTACATCGGATACGCCACGCGTGGTTCCTTCATCATCGGTGCGCCGTCGCGCAGCGCCCTGCCAGACCGCATTGTGATCTTCCGTGACACCCTCACGCACGATTACGGCCAGGATCCACAGCGACTACGGGCCGAGGTCACGCGCACCCTGCGCCACGAACTCGCCCACCACCTCGGTTGGGACGAGAAGGGCGTGAGCGCGCTCGGACTCTAGAGACGCGGTGCCAGCACAGCGACAAACATGGCACCGACCGCGGGGCTCCGCCCACGACACACCGATACCGAGAACCGTCGGACACGGCACGTGCGAGCACACGATCGCATTCAACCGACCGACCGCAACGAACTCTGCGATCGCCTCGGCGACGATTCGCCCGTCCGCCGCGACCTCGCCGCTGACCGGATGCGGGGCCGACGACGACACCGAATCAGGAGCAGCAATACCTGAGCAGAGTCGGCTCGGCTCACGACGAGCCAGGAATCCGGCTGGGTGGAGCTGCGGGGTCCCTCGTGGCCGTCGGGGGAACAGGAGTTGCCGTACTCAGTCGGACGCGCCGGGAAGCGCGCGAGAATGATGTGAGCAGGGTCGCTCCGGCCGTGCGAGCGTCGAAAGAGAGGAGCCGTGCCCCAACAATGCTGAGCCGAGTTGTCACTACTAGACGCGAGAATTGGATCGCTGGCCTGACCAGCGTCGTAGCGTTGGCTGCTGGTGTGGCCGTCGCCGGGGTCGCGTCCGCGCAGACGTCGCTGCCACTCCAGGCGGTCGGCTGGCCGAACGAGACGGTGCCGGGGGCGGTTTGCAGGTCAAGCAGTCAGATCCATTTGCACCACCACTTCGCGCAGATCGCGCACACCGGTTTCGGAGACGTCGACAGCTTCGGTTCAGACCCCGACCTCGTTGAAGTCACGGCCGCGTACGACGTGACCTATGGTCAGCTTGGCGGCGTTGGGCCCGCCGTCGCGGTTGACGTCGTCTGCTCCAACAACGGCGGCACTGCGGACGGTCAGATCCGCTTTGCCGATGTCGTCTTCAGCGGCTCGGCCACGAGCGTGCGTCCGGTGGGTCTGCTCACGCCCCGACAGCCGCACCGTTCGAACGCGTCGCACGTGCCGTTGCTGGGGAAGGTCAAGTGGGTCCACGGCCGGATCGTCGTCGCCGAGTACTGGTACGGACCAAAGGACCCGACCTGCTGTGCCTCCGGGCGCGCGACCACAACCTGGGCTTTCCGCACCGGCAAGCTCACAGCTGTCCGTACCGTCGTCATCAAGCGACCGACCGGCTGATCTCCCCAGACACCGCTCATTTCCGAATCTCCGGCCAAGCAGCATTTCGCCTGGAGCGGGGGCCGGCCCCGGGGGTGTGCAAACTCCCACCGCTGCCCATGCAGACGCGTCTCGCCGCTCTGAGGGGGAGTCTGGAACGACCGATACATGACCGCTTCGATCGACCATCTCCACACTGTCAGCCCCGACGGCGTCGCGGATGACCAGGCCCTCAGCCGTGTCCGGACAGCTTCGGCCGCTACGAATTGACGAGCAAGAGTCCAAGAGGTGCCGACACCATCGCTTGTCGTGAGCGGCGACAACACTAAGAACGGTGGCTTTCGAGCTGATCATGGCGCTACCGCAGATCAGCGATCATTCACCGCGTCATGACCGGCCGACTGCATCACCGGAACTCCGAGCCACCCGTACTCCCAGTGCCAACCGATGTTTGACGCCCCAATCTGGCGCGACTACTTCGTGATGGTCGGCGGCGGGGCAGCCTCCCTGACCGGCCTCGTGTTCGTCGCGATGTCGCTGCAGCTCTCAGACATCGCGTCCGATCCGACGCACCGCCACCGCGCCCGCACGCTCCTCACCGCGCTCACGACTGTATTCATCCGCTGCGCCCTCGTCCTGATGGGTGGCCAAACCGCGCGCGCCGTAGGCGTCGAGCTCTTCGTTGTGATCGTCGGCGTCGAGGTCGTCGTGTTGCGAAGTCTCGACCAAGCGGTCCGCGGCAGCGGCGCGGCACAGCACGCCGTTTTGTCCCGAACGCTTGGTTACGCGGCTTGCCTGATCATCGAGCAGACCGGCGCTGCGATCCTATTCTTCGGACACACCTGGGGCCTGTACGCGGTCGGGGTGGGAATGATGGCGTCGTTCCTGTTCATAGTGGCCGGGGCATGGCTTCTGCTCGTCGGCGTCGAGTCGCAGGCCCGGCGCCCGACCCAATAGACGGCGCTCTGGCTAGGTCCGAAGATGGCCTCGCTTCCAGGCCTTTCCGCCAAGCGGACGACGGGGGTCGAACCCGCGACCTTCGGCTTGGGAAGCAACCTCCTGGGGTGAAGTTCCAGCAGTTAGGGGGGTTATGAGGCGGCAGAGCAGTTAGAGCGGGTCAGAATTGCTGAGTTCGGGACATGGTTCGGGACACGGATGGTCGGGCGCGGGCCGCGAGCCGGCTGCGGGTGCTGTGCGCGCCCGGTCTGAGGTGGCAGCGACGGCGGGATCGGAGGCGATTGGACGACGAATATTTGCGCCGCTACGGCGCGCACGTGCTCCCGCCCGTTCAGCGACGACCCGCACCCGTCAGTGATCCGGGGCGGACGAGCGCAACGTCGCCGAGGCGATCGCGCCGGTCGTAGCCGAGCCTGCGATCGCTTTCAGGGGTTGCGATCGTCAGCCGATGGGGCGCTGAGTGCTGGTATCACGCGATAGGGAGAGCGAGACCGGCTGGTGCATCGACCGCGTTATGCCTACGCACGGTGGGCGGGACTCGTCGCCGTCGGATCGCGAAAAGGAGCAGTGTGTCGCGGTCAGGCACGAGAGCACTGCTTGAGCACCAAAGCACAACTTTCGGGGGCGTTAGCTCGAGAGTGCTGTCACTGCAGGGCAGGGGATCTCGTCGTCCGGATGGACGTGGCTCTTATGGCGACTGCAGAAAGCCAGCCAGCGCTTGTTCTCGCAGCCCGCCCGGCTCTTTGCTTGGCCCGAGCCGGGTCGCCGGGGGCTGCGATGCCCGCGGCGACTTGACTCGGGCGAAAGCACCAGAGCGAAAACATCCCGCCAATGGCAATGCAGTTCGCGGCGGCCTGGAGCATGCTCGGGCCGGTCGCCTGGGGACCGCCGCCTTTGATGCGTCGAGCCGTTTGCGATTCGCGCGAGCGCGAAAGAACGGACGGACGGACGGACGGACGGAAGCGGGCACCTGAGGGGTCCTCGGCAAGAGTGTGGGGCCAGAGCCGCTCAACCAACTCTCTCGGAATACCGTTCCGGCAGACATGACGTTCGCCGAGCGACTCACCGCCCTGCGCAAGCACCACAGCCTAACCCACCAGGCGCTCGCCGACCGGGTCGGCATCCACGTCACCCTCCTGCGCCGCTATGAAGCCGGCAAGACCCAGCCCAACCTCGACACCCTCAGACAGATCGCACTCGCTCTCTCAATCGGCGCCGACCTGCTGCTCTTCGACGAAGACGACGCGGCCCCACAGACGACCCTCCGGCTCCAATTCGAAGCCACCCAACGCCTCACCGACGACGAAAAGACGACCGTCAAACGCGTCCTCGAAGGACTCCACCTCGCCCACGAAGCCAAACGCTGGGCCGCATAGGGCCGCCGACGCCGCTAAACGACGACGCGCAGGCAAGGAGGATTCAGGCCAGGTGGACGGCCGCGCGTACCATGCGCGAACCGGAGCCGAGCCGTTCCCCGTCAGTCAACGACCTCAGGCTCTCGCTCTCCGGTTCAGCTGAGCACACATGTCGGTGACCAAAGATCGCTGATATCGCCATGCTTTCGTGGACGGCAACATGCGTTGCGAGCCATCCCGCAAGTGGACGACGATCGCAACCTGTGCACCGTTCTCAACGACTTCGAATCGATCGATCTCCGACCACCCATACCGGAACGAATTCGTGCGTCTCGTCATCCTGCTCTCGAGGCCGCTCGCTGAGCAGTAGAGACCAACGCGTTCCGCCGCGACGAGATACGCGATTGCGGTCACCACGACGACCGGGATAAGGACGGCTGGAGCAGTGCCGTCGTGCGCGATACCCGCGATGAGAACCAGCGCCACGAGGGGGATCAGGCCCCGGATCGGCCATGGAATGATCCGATAGCGCGTCACAGCCGGGCACCGGGCCTCTTCACGTTCGTAGGCTAGCCCTGGCATCCTACCTGGCCTGACCGCTAGCGGAGTGCGCGGCCACAGCGGCGAGCCCTGTACCAGTTGCCAAGCCATTCAGGTACTTCACGGCGCCGTTCGCGGTGCCTAGGCCGGCGGTTCTGTCAGGAAGATCTTCCAGGCCGTCAGCCGCGATCGACACGGTGGTGTTGACGAGGAGGCCGAGGCTAGCTACTGCGAGCTCGAACCCATCGCTCCTCAGGTACTGGCCAACTGAACAGCCGTTGATCGCGGCGTTGTACTCGTTCACGTCGTTAATGCCGATGTTGATGGCAGCCACGCCGGTGATGGCCTCCGGGCAGGTCACGACGTCCACGTACGGCGTAGCGCACGCCGCAACAGTGCCGAGCCCCTCAGCGATCGGCACCGCGTTGCTCGCGACGAAGCCGGCAACGGCGCCCCCAGCCGATACGACCCCACCCACGGCGTCGTTGATGCATCCGCCGGGGTCAGTGAGCCCGCAGTCGAGTCCGGTGGGGTCGGTGTTGTTGATCGGGTTGTCGTTCGCGTAGCTGTACGGCTCCCCGGTGATGGCTTCGAGTGGGTCTTGGGTGAGGAACTGTCCGGTTGCTGGCTCGTAGTAGCGGGCTCGCATATAGATGAGGCCGGTGTTTGAGTCCGTGTACTGCCCGGCGTATCCGATCCAAGCTACCTCTACGCAGACACAGATGCGCTGATTGGGGCCGGTATCCACCGCGCCACCGATCGGTGTACCCATTCTCATCGGGGTAGGAAGTCATACCCCGGTGCGGCGCGCGGTGTCGAGAGCGGTGTTAAGCACCGTAACGATGTCTTTGCTTGCACCCTCGCGCCAGTACATCTTGCGTCCCTGCGTCAAACCAGTCCGGAGAACTTCACCCGTGGTGAGCTCCGCCCTGACTTTGGGGAATGTTTCCTGAGTAGCCGTAAAAACGCGGATCTGAGATAGTGGAATGAAACGGCGAGTCAGCATTCCCCACAGGCGGATGCCGTCAGGCCTGAACTCAAGTCCCACCCGAGACCATTGAAATCGGGTGACTAGCAAGTCAGTAATCGCCAGAAGGGCAGCCCCGGCTCGAAGCGCGGGCGCGATGGCGGCGGCCGTGAGGGAGGCGAAGATCACGAACGTTGTGATGGCGTATCCCCACATCACCGCCGTCACGACCCGGTCGCGGTAAACCGTTGCGCCGGCCGCGTTACGGGCCACAGGCCGGCGCAATTCCATCCGCCTGTGCCAGTTCGACGCTGTCGAGGAGCGTTTGCGGGGCCCCGACGACCGAACTCAGAAGCGCCTTGGCAGCGAAGCCGAGGTCCGAGTTGGCGGCCGCAAGGCTCCCAAGCCCAGCGAGCGCGTCTCCGGACATGATGCCGACCTGGGCGGTTAGGGCGTCCTCGGCGTTGTAGCCCGGTGTGTAACCGGCCTGTGCTGCGACGAGTCCTTCCTGAACGATTGTGGCGCCGGCGACGACAAGCGCGCAAGGATCCGCCACTATGCAGGCCGCCCCGGCGACAACGTCGACGACTGGAGCGACGACTGGCGCCGCGCTGGCGACGGCCCCCCCAACCGAGCTTGCGACGCTGCCAACATCGTTGGCATCGCAACTGAGGCTGTAGAACGGGCAACGCCCGGTCGGGTCTGTGTTATCGATCGGGTTGTCGTTTGCGTAGCTGTAGGGCTGCTGGGTCTTCGCGACATCCGGGTCGACGCTCAGGAATTGGCCGGTGCTCGGGTCGTACCACCTCGCTCGCATATAGATGAGGCTGGTGTTTGGGTCTGCGTACGGACCCTTCGAGTCGCTTGCTCCGCGGGCCATTGCATGAAATGGCGTTGTGCAGCATCGGACCACACTGGCCCACTTCACCAGCGAGGACGCTCATTTCTCGCGCGGCACTATCGCTGACCTGTCAGTAGCCCGCCGCTCGTCGGGTGTACGGAAGCCGTTAGCGGTCCGCCACTCGTCAAACCGCGCCGGGTTCATTCGAGGCAACCACCACCGTCGAGGCACCCCGAACCACACAGACACCGCCGCCGCGGTGCGCCACTGTGCACCGACGAACAATGCGCAGCAGCCTGCAGCAACCGCGGCCAGGAGCAACCCAATCGCATCGCCCACCGAACCCGAACCGACGAGCAAGCCGGCAGCCCAGGAACATACGACACCGATCGCCGGACAGAGCAGTGCTGTCTTCCGAAAGCGCCGCAACTCCTTGGTGGCGTCCTTACCGATTCTGGGGTACCAGGTGGCCTCAAACGCGTCCATCGCCTTATTCACACCCAGCAAGCACGGCCGCAGTATCTCCTACGAGAGCTATGCCGCCGAAGGTCAGCCCAATCGCCTTGCCGCCGGCCCTAACCGCGCCGGCGTCGCCACCTTCAAACGCCAAAGCGCCGGCATCCTCATCCCCGCCGATGGCGCCAGCGGCCAACCCTATTCCGCCGGCGATGGCGCCTACGCCGCCGGAGACTGCTCCAACGCACGCGATGCCGCCTTGGTGCAAACAGGCGCTTCCATCCAGACCTGCAGCTGCAATGCCGGACACCACTGAGACCGCGCCGAGCACGCCCTCGCCAACGGCGGCGCCAGCGCCGAGAACCTCGCCGACCCCGGTTGCCAGAGAAACGCCACCGAGTCCGACTCCGACTGCGGTCAGGCTGATATTCCCGCCGCAGTCCGGCCCGGATGGGTCGTAGTCGCACGACTTATCATCAAGGCCGCTTTCGCCCGTGGGGTCTGTTTCGTTGAGTGGGTTGTCGCTAGCGTAGGCGTACGGCTCCCCGGTGAGCGCTTGGAGTGGGTCTTGGGTGAGGAATTGCGCCGTGCTCGGGTCGTACCACCTCGCTCGCATATAGATGAGGCCGGTGTTTGGGTCAAGTACGGGATCCACCACGAACGGGCGGCGGCGACGCCGGAAATCCCCAGCGTGCGCGCACGTTTCCGGGCGGCGTGACCTGGGCGTTGACGTCCCTCGCGAGCGTGAAAGCCCGGACGCAGGTTTCGAGCATCCCGGGTCCGAGCGCCGACGGACGCGGCGGCCGGCGGCGACGGTTCTTGACCGCCGGCGGCTGCTGGCGGCCGGGGTCAGAGTGGTCCGGCGCGGCTCGGTGACGAGCATCGGCTCTGATTGTTCCAGCCGGCGGCGACGCCCCCGGGCGGCGTCAGTCGCGGTAGGCGCGGCCGCGGGGCAGGACGTGGTGAACGACGATCGCTCGCTCCTGGTGGTCGAGCTCGAGCAGGACGCGCCAGTCGCCGACGCGCAGCCTGGATTCCGGGCGGCCCTGGAGCTTTCGCAGCTCCACCGCGGCGGGGTCGGCGGCGAGCCGGTCGAGCGCCTCCTCGACGCGACGCTTGACCGGACGGTCCAAGCGGCCGACGTCGCGGCGCGCCGACGGGGTCAGGATCACGACCCAGCGGTCGCTCAAGTGAACTCGTGGCGGATCTCGTCGAGCGGGACGCCCTCGCCGCGGCGGTACTCGGCGCGGCTCTCTTCGAGCGCGGCTTCTTCCTCGGCGGTGAGCGGCTCGTCGTCGAGCGGGGCGTCGCGGAACGCGGCGATCACCGGATCCTCGGTGCGCTGGTCCAGTAGCCGTAGCGTCTCGGCGGCCTGTTCCTCGGTGAGCGCCTCGACGCGTTCACGGAGCTGCTGCTTGGCGGTCATCGTCAGGAACGGTAGCGCCGTGGTGGGCGGTCACGATGAAAGGGTCTGCTGCGCGAGATTCGGGGGCGTCGAGACGATGTCGGACGATCGGGCGGCGGTGCTCCCAGACCGGGTTCTGGGGTGGACGGAAGGGTGGACGGAAGGGTGGATTTGGAGTCCACCCTTGGGGCAGGCCCCGCCCCCGTGTTTGCTGGGTTCTCGCACGCCTTCCGAGCCCGACTACCCGCCCCCCACGTAGAACGTCAGGTGGGTTGCGGGTAGTCGGGCTCGGTGCAGCAAGTGGATCAGTTGGGGGACGGGGGCGGGGCCTGCCATGACGGGTCGTGCGGACGCGGGAGCAGCCGGGGGAGCAGGATCCAGGGCGGCTCTGAGAAGAGGGACGAGGAGCGGGCGGAGGAGGCGATCCGGGCAGGAGGTGAAACTGTGTGCTGGCGAGCGAAGCGAGCAGCAGGGGAGCATCAGCACGGTCGACGTTGAGACGGTGCTGGAGGGATGAACGGCGGGCAGTGAAGAGGGGATCGGGGCGGGGCGGGGGTGGCGGGTCGCGCGGGAGATCGAAGCAGTGATCTCGCGCTTCGCGCTCGATGAGGTTCGCGCGACGTTCACGCCCAGCCGGCGCTCCCCAGCGAGGCTGGCCGGTTCCCGCCGAGGTGCCCTTCCTGGCTTCTGCTGGATGGCGTGTTGTTGGCGGCGGGGTGGGTGGCGTTGTGGATGGCTTTGAGGTTGCGGATCGAGACGTGCGTGTAGATCTCGGTCGTCTGCAGGCCGGCGTGGCCGAGCATCTCCTGGATGTGGCGGATGTCCGCGCCGCCGTCCAACATGAGCGTGGCCATCGTGTGCCGGAAGGCGTGGCAGCTGCCGCGCTTGCCGGTCGCGGTGCGGATGTAGCGCCCGACACGCTCGGTCAGATGGTCGGGGGTGAGGTCGTCGCCGGCGACCGTCAGGAACACGATCCCGATGTCCGGTTCGCTGACGAGCCGCGGCCGCGCGTCAACGAGGTAGCGCTCGACCCAGGCGAGCGCGCGGTCGCCGATCGGGATCACCCGGTCACGCCCACCCTTGCCCTGAGAGACCAGCAGCACGCCACGGGCGGGGTCGACATCGTCGAGCCGCAGTCGGCAGAGCTCGCCGCGGCGGATCCCGGTCGAGTAGAGCACCTCCATGATCGCCCGGTCACGCAACCCGACCGGATCCTCGATGTCGGCGCCGGCGAGCACCGCCTCGACCTCGGCGTGAGCAAGGATCGCTCTCGGTAGGCGCCGCTCCACTCGCGGCGGCGAGATCTCCGCAGCCGGGTTGAGCAGGATCCGGTTCGTCTTGGCGAGCCAGCGGAACAGGCCCTTGACCGCGGTCAGGTAGCCGGCCTGGGTCGGCAACGACAGCGGGCTGCCGTCGGCCTTGCGCTGGTAGTGAAGCGAGCGCTGATAGCGCTCAAGCACCTGCTCGGTGACCTCGCCGGGATGCTCGACGCCACGCTCCGCAAGCCACGCGACGAACAGGCGGAGCGACCGGGAGCGGTAGGCGACCGTGTACGGGCTGTAGCCCTGCACCGTGATCGCATCCAGATAATCGTTCACCGCCACGGCGACCGGCGTCGACGCGGCCAGCGGCCTGGCGATCAGCCGGTGCGAGTGACCCGGCTTGGAGCGGCGCGGCATCAACCCGCCGCCTCTGCCACTGCGACTGCGACAGCGGCTGCAGAATGAGCCCGGGACAGTCCGTTGCCGTTCGAGTCGGCCACCGGCCGTCGAGATCGCCCGTTGTTGCTGGCATCCGCGCCGTTCTCGCCCGGCCGACCCGACCCCGACCAGGGGCCGACCGGGGGCCGACCACCCCCCGACCGATCGCTCCCAGGCCCCGACCGATCTGTGTCGTAGCGATGCTCGACGCCGGGCTGGTCGGGGTCGAGCAGCCCCGGCAACAGCACCCCAACGACCGCGGTGTCGTTGCTGTTGAAGGCGAGCTCGTAGAGGTAGGCGCCGTGCGCGCCACGGTGCGCGTGAACCAGCTCAAGCGACACCAGCCGGGCGAGGTGGATCTTCAGCTGCGTGTCGCCGAGCGAGAGCTGCTCGCGTAGTTCTCGGCGCGTGAACCTGACCCGCTCGTGCGAGATGCCCAGCTCGCCGGCCCGGGCCCCGACGAGCTGCTCGAGCGCGTCGAGCAGCCGGCGGGCGCCGGGCGGCAGCTCGTCCAGCGACCGGCCGAGCACCCGGTGGCAGAGCCGGTTCGCGAGCACGATGTCCTCGCGGGTGACCTCGATGTAGCTGAGCGGCTGCCCGTCGACGGTCGTGGTCTTGCGCGGCCGTTGGTGCTGGTGAAGCAGTGCGATCGCGCGGATCAACGTCAGGTACTTCACGTGATCGCGCCTGGTCCTGGTCCTGGCGTCCGAGAACGCGAGGCGGGGCGCGAACGGGTTGATGACCGCGACCGGCTCAAGCAGCCGCTGGGCGTCCTGATGGACCTTCAGCACCGCCTGGCGGCGGTGCTCGCTGACCAGCCCGTCGAGCGTCTCGCGCTCGCGCTGGCGCTGATGGATCGCGCGGGTCTGCTCCCGCTCCTCATCGACGCTCAAGACGATGCAGCGGTTCAGCAGCTCCTCGTCGACGTCGACCGCGGGCGTCGTCAGGAAGATCGCCACCGGCCCCTTGACCCGGTAGGTGTGCGTCACCAGCCGGCCCGACGTCCCGTCCTTGCCCGTCGAGGCGATCGACAACTCGCCCTCGCTCTGAAGGAGCTTCAGCGCGTAGGAGGCGCGCTCCGCTCCCTCCTCCTCCGACACGGCGAGCGCCTTGTGAGCCAGATCGGTCTCGCCCATGTAGAACAACGACTGCCCCGTCATCGCCGAAAACGCCACCCGCTCCTCATCCGGCACGAACCCCAGCACCGCGTCCTGAAGCGCAGACTTCCCCGCCGCCGACGTCGACTGCACGATCACCGCCAACGGCCGGTCCAACTTCCGCGAGACCGCCGCCAGGTAGCCGACCAGGCAGTTCGTCTCCTCGCCGACGATCCCCGCCGTAGCGAAGTCGCCGGCGATCCGCTCGATCAGCTGCGGATCCCTGAGCAGCTCGAGCGCCCGCTCCCGCTCCGCATCGCTCAACACCACCATCGGCTCCGACGGCGCCTGCGCCTGGCGGACCGCCTCCTCCGCTCGCTCCTCGCACACCAGCAGCACCCGCCCCAGATCACGGGCGAGCAGCTCCTCCGCCAACCCCAGCTCCCCAGCCGCCTGACGACAGAACACGCCGCGGGCCCTGGCCGAGTAGAGGTCGAGCGTGTCGACATGGAACACGTGCCCGCGCCGCTCATCCTCCCTGGCGACCAGCACGTTCACGCGCAGCGCATCGAAGCTCGTCACCTTCCCCAGCCCCCTGATCCGCCAGCGGCGATCATCGATCCCCACCCGCAGCTCCTCGCCGGCCAGCTCCACGCTCGGGCCCGCGGGAGACCCCGGCGGCGCTGACGACACCGGCGGCTTGGCGGCTGGGAAAGGATCAGACCACGGCGAGCGCGATGAAGCTCGCATCTGCGCGCCACCGTCCTGCTCGACCACCGCTGAACCGCAGACCGCCAGCTCGGGCTCGACAGGCCGACGCGCCGGCGAGGGACCCGAGCCGATCGGCACCGCGCCTTGCAGCAGCTCGGCGAGCGCGTCGGCTGGGTCATCGACGCTCGTGATCAGCGCGTTGGCGTCCATCCCGGCCCCGAACAGCACCCGCAAGCACTCGATCCCCTCGCCACCCAACCTGTCCGCGAGCTTGGCGGCGGCCTGGTCGCCGGCGTCGTCTGCGTCGTAGGCGATCAACACCCGCCCAACGTCGTGCTGCTTGAACGCGGCCAGGTGCTCGGCGGTGAACCCCTGCACCCCGTAGGCGGCCGTCACGTGCCGATAGCCGTGGCACCAGAACGACAGCGCGTCGATCAACGACTCACACAGCACGACCTCGCGGGAGGCCTCCAGCGCCGCCCGGTTGAACACGCCCCGATGCGGCCCCGGCAGATAGAGATGCGCCGGCGTTCCCGCCCTCAGGTCATCGCGAACCTTGCGCCCATAGAGCTGCACCACCTGCCCGTCGACGTCCAGCACCGGGATCACCAGCGACCCCGACAAATGCTCGTGCCCCGACTCGCGGAGCACCCCGAGCCGCTGCAACCGGCCGCGAAGATCGGCTCCCGCCTGACGGTTCTTCTGAGGCAGCCGATAGCCCAACGTCCGGTTCGCATACCCCAGCCGGAACCGCTCGACCAGCTCCGGATGGCGAAGCCCGCGGCGATCGAGATATCCCAGCGCCTCCGAGGACTCCCGCAGCGTCCGCTCATAGAAGCCGACCACCCGCCCCAACAGCTCCCGATCATCCGCCGCCCGCTCAAGCGGCGAGGAGAGCTTCGTCACCGTCGAGCGCACCGCCCGCCTCCCATTCGCCGCCGAGCTCGGCGCGACCCCGTCCCTGAGCAGCTCGACCGCGTGCCGGAACGACACGCCGTCGGTCCGCATCACCCAATCGATCACCGACCCACCCGCCTGACACGCCCCCAAGCAATGCCACAGATTCTTCGCAGGCGAGATCACCAGTGACGGCGTCCGATCCTCATGAAACGGACAACAGCCGACCAGATCCTTCCCCTGCCGGCGCAACTCGACCCCAGCCGCCTCCACCAGGCGCTCCAACGACACCTCGTCCTTCAGCCGCTCGACCTCTGCCTCCGGGATCCTCGCCACAACGCGCCTCAGGAAAATTCTTCAGTTGCCATTCCTGACGACATCATATGCCATACTATACCCTTAATGGCAACACGGCGGGTCAGGCGTGGCTTGTAGAGAGCAGGAGATCGGCGCAGAATGGGCGTGGAACGACCCCCTCACAGGCCACCCCATGCCCCTCGGCGACCGCATCAAGCAACTACGAACAGAAGCCGGCCTCTCCCAAGCCGAACTCGCCCAACGCGTCGGCGGCTCAGACGCCCGCCAGATCAGCCGCTACGAAAACGGCCGCATCACCCCATCACTCGACGCCACCATCCGCATCGCCCAAGCGCTCAACATCTCGATCGACTACCTCGCGATCGACGACATCCCCCGCCGCCCCCTCCACATCGACGACCACGGCCTCAGCGAACGCCTCGCGCTGCTCTCCGAACTCGACGACGAAGACCGCACCAGCCTCCTCCGCGTCCTCGACGCCATGCTCACCCGCAAACGCCTCCACACCCTCGCCAACAACAGCTAAGCCGACGGGACCACGCTCTCCTGAGGCGCGGTGCGTGTGCGGAGAACCTCGTTCAGCTTCTCAACAACAACATCAACACGCTGTGTCCGCTTCCGTCCAGACGATATCCCCTGACACCGGATCTCCTCACCTGTACGCGTGATGACCCACGCGATCATCCACTGGTTAAAGGGCCGCACTGCAAAGCGCTCGATATCCGCCCACCGGACGCGCCTCCGACCCCAAACCGGGTGCACGATCAAGATGTCATCTTGGCCAGCCCAGACACCCGCATGACCGATCTGCCACGCGACCAAGCTGCCTAAGGGTCCAAGCACAACCCACCCATAGTCGCCCAGGCCGAGGAGCACCCAGCCGACTACGGAGAGCAGCGCGCAGACCTTCCACCAGAGTCCAGTCACGCTGTCCCGGAAATGCGTCCGATTCGCGTAGGCACCCATGCTCGCTAGACGAGTTTGCCGCGGTGCACCGGCGCTAGGGTGAGTTGGCAACGATCGGTCCCTCAGACGCGATTCCGGCGCCCCCGACGATCCCAGCAAGCCACTTAAGCGGAGCACCCCCATCCAGGAAGGTGTCCTGCAACCCAGGCACAGTCGCGAGGCCATCGAGGAGCGTGCCGCCGATCTTCTGGCCAGTCGACAGGCAGCTATCCGTCACGGTCTGATCTACAGAAACTGCCAAGCCTCCCAGCGTTGCCGCCGGACACGCAGCGACTCCGACCACGTCGAACGCGCCGGACAGGCATCCGATAGCTGCGCCCGCCTCGGCGACGGCACCGCGGTGCTGCCAGACCTTGCCCGCAACCCAGCTCGCGCCGCTGCCGATCGCGTTGAGCGCGCCGGTCCCGGCGCACGCCGGGCTGTTCGGGTCCTGTTGACAGGCGGCGGCGTTACGGGACGCGCCCTCAAGGCCTAGGACTGCATCATCCAGTCCGGTCGGGTCGGTCCCGTTGATCGGGTCGTCGCCGGCGTAGCTGTAGGGCTGCTGCGTGACTGCCTCCAATGGGTCCATGGACATGAACTGTCCGGTTGCGGGGTCGTACCACCTCGCTCGCATATAGATGAGGCCGGTGTTTGGGTCGGTGTATTGGCCGGCGTAGCCGAGGGGTGTGGTTGCGGTGCCGGTGCTGGCGGCGAGTTTGCCGTAGGGGTTGTAGGTGAAGGTCGCTGTGGTGTTCCCGGTCTGGTTGGTGATCAGGCGGGTTGACCCGAGTTGGTCGTGATGGAGGTAGGTTGGGTGGCCGTTGGCGTCGATCTGCTCGATCGGCAGGTCGTTGGGCCCGTAGATGTAGTTGTTCTCGCCGTCGGTGAGAGCGAGCGGCAGACCGGTTGTCTGGTTCCACGCGTAGTGGCTGGTCGTGCCTGCGGTCGTTTCGGCTGCGAGTAGCCCGTTCCCGTCGTAGCTGTAGCTGGTCGCGGTGCCGGCTGGTGGGGTGAGCGTGGTGAGCCGTCCGGCTTGGTCGTAGCTGTACGTCGTCGCGCTGCCACCGCTCGGGGTGGTGCTGGCGCGTTCGCCGAGCTGGTCGTAGGCGTAGGAGCTGGTCGGAGAGCTCGTAAGCTCGCTCGCCTGGTTGTATTGGTAGCCGCTGTTGCCGTCGAGCTCAGTGACGTTGGCGGCGTTGTCGTAGCTGTAGTCACTCGATCCGGCGGTCGCAACCTGATTGAGCGGCGTGTACGTGTAGCTGGTGCTGGCGGCGCCGGGCAGACCGGTCTGGGTCTCGTTGCTGACCAGTCCGTCGGGATCGAGGGTGTAGCCGATGTCCGCGAGCGTCGTCGACCCCGACGAACCGCTGCTCTGCGTCATCTGGACCGAGGTGAGCTCATCGTCATCGCTGTAGCCGTACGTGTCGAGGTCCGCGGTAGCTGACGGGTACGTCGTCGTTTGCAGGTTCGAGTCGGGGTCATAGCCGAAGCTGGTCTTGTTCCCGAGCCAGTCGCTCACGCTCGCGAGACGGTCATCAGCGTCGAAGGTCTGCATGACTGTCTTCCCGTTTGGGTATCCGATCGAGGTGGTGTCGTTGTCGGTGTCGTAGCCGTAGGAGACGGTTTGGTCCGCGCCGTTGGTCTCGGATGTCAGGCGGTCTAGCGAGTCGTAGCTGTAGGTCGTGGTGCCGGTCCCGTCGCTCATCGACGTCCGCTCGCCGTCTGCGTCATAGGCGTAGGTGACGTTCGGGGTTTGCCCCTCGGAGTAGCTGATCGACGTCAGCTCGTCTGCGTCATCGTACCCGTTGGTCGTGGTTCTGCCCACAGGGTCGGTGACGCTCGTGAGGTTTCCATCGGCGTCGTAGCCGTAGCTGGTGGTGCGATTCGCCGGGTTCGTGACCGAGGCGAGCCGGTCGAGGGGATCGTAGGTGTAGGTAGTCGTGTCGCCGTCGCCGTTGGCCTGTGCGACGAGATTGCCGTCGGAGTCGTAGGCGTTGGTGTCGGTGCTGCCGTCCGCTTGCGTGGTCGTCGCGCGCTCGTTATCAGCGTCATAGGTGTAGCTGGTCGTGTGGCCGTCGGGGTCGGTCACGGACGTCAGGTTCTGAGCGGGGTCGTAGGTGTAGCTGGTCGTCTTGCCCAGCGGGTCCGTGCTGCTGGTCAGGTCCCCGAGCGCGTTGTAGCTGTAGCTCGTCGTGTGCTGCGCGGGGACTCCGCCGGGCGCGTTCCCCGCGGGCGCGACCGTCGACGTGACTCGCCCGTCGGCGTCATACCCGTAGGTGGTCTCGTCGCCTGCCGCGTCGGTGACGCTCGCGAGGTCCCCGAACGGGTCGTAGCCGTAGCTCGTCGTCTTACCCCGCGCGTCCGTCTCTGAGGTCAGCTCCCCCTGACCGTTGTAGGTGGAGCTGGTCGTCTCGGCCGGCTGACCGCTGCCGTTTATCGAGACGGTCGTCGGCAGCCCCTGGCTGTTGTAGCCGTACGTCGTCTCCTCTCCGGAGGGGACGGTCACGCTGGTCACGTCATGCTGGCCATCGTGGGTCCAGACGGTACTGCGCCCCTTCGGGTCGGTCTGGTTCGTGCGGTCCCCGGCCGCGTCGTAGGTGTAGCTCGTCGTGTTCCCGTCACCGTCCGTGATCGACGTCGGCTCTCCACCGGAGTTGTACTGCAGCGTTTGGGTGCTTTGCTCGGACGTGCCGTATCCACGCGTAATCGAGGTGGGCTCGTTCTGGGAATCGAACAGATAGCGCGTAACGTTCCCATTCGGTGAGGTCACCATTGTCGCGCCCGACGTGTAAGACCAGGTCCGCGTTTCACCTCGTGGATCTGTCTGCTGTACCACTTGGCCGGCCTGATATGTGATCTGTGTAGTGTTTGCGTCTCCGTCGGCGATGGAGGTCAGCTCATGCGAGTCGTCGTACCCGAGCTGCCAGCGTGGCGTCGACGGATCCGAGGAGTCCGATACCGAGGTCAGGTCATCGGAGGCGTCGTAGCCATAGTTGATAGTCAATCCGGATGGATCTGCGGCCGAGGCTACCAAGCCTTGTGAGTTATACGCAAAGATGATCTGACGGCCAGAGGGCGCTGTAACCGCCGTCAATTGCCCCTCCGCGTTGTAAGAAAACGCTGTCGCCTGCCCGGCGCGAGTAGTTTCGCTCGACACCGTTGCATGCGGCAAAGGAGGAGTTCTCGCCGGCCGGGGGGCTGGTCGGTGATGGACCCCCGAGGCGGCCTCCGTCCGATCTGGCAGCGATTGGTTCGACGGTCGTTGCGAGACCGCTCCTGCGTCCGGGCTGTCCGCTTCGGCCGACTATGTACGCGGCGCCTGCGGATGAGGCGGCGGAGGACGCGGCTACAGCTTATTCGCGCCTCGAGGCGATCGATCGCTCGTCGCCGACGGAACCCGAACATTGGTCCGCGCCGGTTCGCCCTGTGAGCTCTGGCGGCGTAGGGTCGGCGTCGATCGATCACCAAAAAGGAGGGAGCTGTGTCAGAGCTCACGCTGTTGGATGCCGCCGGTCGCCGCCGCTCGCCGGCCAGCATGCCTGGCCATCACGCAGGGCGTCCACCACGTAACAAGGGGATGCGCTATCCGGCGGATCCGCCGCGGGCGGAGGAGATCATCACGATCATGCGCCAAGCCGGGGACGGGATCCACGGTGCCAGTATGCGCGCCTTGATCGTGGTGCTGTGGCGCAGTGGGCTGCGGATCAGCGAGGCGTTGATGCTCACCGAATCAGACCTCGAACCACGACGGGGCGCGCTTCTCGTGCGCTGCGGGAAGGGCGGCAAGCGTAGAGAGGTCGGGATGGACGAGTGGGGGTGGGAACACGTCCGGGTCTGGGTCGAGCACCGCGTGGGGCTTCCGGTAGGCCCCCTGTTCTGCGTGATCGATGGAAAGACCCGCGGGCGGGCGTGGTCGAACACCGCCGCGCGCGCTGAAATGCGGCGCCTGGTCGTTGCCGCGGGTGTGCGCCGGCGGTTCGCCCCCCATCAGCTCCGCCACGCCCATGCGGTCGAGATGGCCCGTCAGGGAATCCCGTTGCCTGTAATCCAGAGGCAGCTCGGGCATACCAACATCGGGATCACGAGCGTGTACCTGCAAGGAATCGATACCTCGGAGATCATCGACACCGTCCACGCGCGCCGCCCACCGATGATCGCCGCCAGCGCGGGCCTCGACCTCTGAGAGGCGCTTAGCACACTTAATGCAGCCCGAATCCCAGGGAGGCTCGGCCGATCTAGATCACGAATCAGCGATTCGACCTGGTCCGCGAGACCGACCGGACGAACGCGAGACCTGATCTGGGACGCGACGTCCGTGCCGAGGCCACAATTGCTGTTGTTGCCCAGCAGCCTTTCGCTTCTCCGCTCGGTCGTTGCCTCGCTGGAAAAGGCTGGCATCGCGGCATTGGTCTTCGGAGGCTGGGCCGAGGAGCTCCACGGACTCATCCCTGCGAGAGACCACCGCGATATCGACCTCCTGCTGGTGGATCCCGACGAACGCGCCCTCGCTGTCTTTCTTGACGCCCGCGAGGAAATCTTCGAGAAACGATCAAGCCACAAGCGCGCGTTCGAGGTCGACGGAATCCTCGTGGAGCTCTTCATCACTCGCCGCGAGAACGGCAAGCAGGTGACGTACTTCTGGCGCCACCTCCGGTGGGTGTGGCCATCCGATATCAGCGTGAGCCTCTCGGATCTACCGGTCGCGAGCACAGCCGCCCTCGCCGCGTACCGCGCGAGCTGGCTCACAATCCAGGCTTCTCGCCCGCCATCAAGCTGACGGTGCCGGAAAGCTGTGCCGCTTGAGCACCGAGGGGGGCGCCGGCCTACGATTGTGCGTACTTCCGCTTCGATTGGAGCTTTAGCCAGAGCGTGCAAGACGGTCGAGCCCGGAGCGCTGCTCAGGCAGGGCGGCCCGGACGCCTACATTAA
>Ga0302325_10008924_pt1 | contig 21996 bp, 14 predicted proteins | sample Palsa_T0_2_FD_201948 | JGI IMG/M metagenome (GOLD analysis project Ga0302325, IMG submission 201948) | Peat permafrost microbial communities from Stordalen Mire near Abisko, Sweden - Palsa_T0_2 | ecosystem: Environmental > Terrestrial > Soil > Palsa > Peat permafrost | place: Sweden: Abisko...
CACCAAGCCGCGGCCGCACGACCGCACCGCCTCCGGAAGAGTTCGAAGAGAACATCGTCGACATCGACGTGACCGAGGAGATGCGCGGCTCGTACCTTGAGTACGCCTACAGCGTCATCTACTCCCGGGCGCTGCCCGACGCCCGCGACGGCCTCAAGCCGGTCCAGCGCCGCATCCTGTACCAGATGAACCAGATGGGCCTGCGCCCCGGCAACGCCCACGTGAAGTGCGCCCGCGTGGTCGGCGACGTCATGGGCCGCCTGCACCCCCACGGTGACTCCGCCATCTACGATGCCCTGGTCCGGCTGGCCCAGCCCTGGGCCATGCGGCTGCCGCTGGTCGACGGGCACGGAAACTTCGGCAGCCTCGGCGGCGACGATTCCCCGGCCGCGATGCGGTACACCGAGTGCCGCCCGACCGAAGCCGCCATGGCGATGGTCGAGAGCATCGACGAGGACACGGTCGAGTTCGGCCCCAACTACGACGGCCGGGAGGAGGAGCCGCAGGTCCTGCCCGCCGCCATCCCCAACCTGCTGGTCAACGGCACCGCGGGCATCGCCGTCGGGATGGCCACCAACATGGCGCCGCACAACCTGGGCGAGGTCATCGCCGCCGCCCGCCACCTGCTCAAGCACCCGGACGCGTCGCTCGAGACGCTGATGCGCTACGTCCCCGGCCCTGACCTGCCGACCGGCGGCCACATCGTCGGGCTCGACGGCATCAGGGAGGCGTACCAGACCGGCCGCGGCATCTTCCGCACCCGCGCGACGACCAAGATCGAGCAGCTCAACGCGCGCAAGACCGGCATCGTGGTGACCGAGCTGCCCTACAGCATCGGCCCGGAGAAGGTCATCGCCCGGATCAAGGACCTGGTCCAGGCGAAGAAGCTCACCGGCATCTCCGACCTCAAAGACCTCACCGACCGCAACCGCGGCCTGAACCTGGTCATCGAGGTCCGGGCCGGCTTCAACCCGGAGGCGGTCCTCGCCGAGCTCTACCGGCTCACCCCGATGGAGGAGACGTTCGGCATCAACAACGTCGCCCTCGTCGACGGCCAGCCGCGCACGCTCGGCCTCAGAGAGCTGCTCACGATCTACGTCGATCACCGCCTCGACGTCACCCGCCGGCGGAGCGAGTTCCGGCGGCGCAAGCGCCAGGAGCGGCTGCACCTGGTCGACGGCATCCTGGTCGCGCTGCTCAACATCGACGAGGTCATCCAGGTCATCAGGACCAGCGACGACTCGGCCGAGGCGAAGCAGCGACTGTGCCAGATCTTCGACCTGTCAGAGATCCAGGCCCAGTACATCCTCGACACCCCGCTGCGCCGCCTGACCCGGTTCGACCGCCTCGAGCTGGAGCGCGAGCAGGAGGTGCTGCGGTCAGAGATCGCCGCCCTGACCGAGATCCTGGAGAACGACGAGAAGCTCCGCGCGCTGGTCAGCGGCGAGATGGCCGACCTCGTGAAGAAGTTCGGCACCCCGCGCCGCACGCTGCTGATGGAGGCGGGCGCGGCGGTGACCGCCGCCGTCCCGCTCGAGGTGGGCGACGACCCGTGCCTGGTCGTGCTCTCCGCGCAGGGCCTACTCTCCCGCTTCCCGCTCGCCGATCAAGATCACAATCAAAACGGAGATGAACGGACCGCTGTTCCACCGTCCACCGCCGACCCGACCTCCCGGGCGGGGGACAACGCTGTCACTCCGCGCGCGACCGCCGCCCGCCCGACCTCCCGAGCGGGGAACAACGCTGCCACCTCGCGCGCGACCACCGCCCACCCGAGCTTCAAGTCGGGGGACATCGCGGTCACGTCGCTCGCGACCACGGCCCGCGCGACCATCGGCGCGGTGACGACGGCAGGGCGGATGATCAGGTTCAGCGTCCTCGAGATCCCGGTGGCACCGTCCAACGCGGTGGCGGGAACACTCGAGAACGGCCACCCGGTCGCCGAGTTCGTGCCCGGCCTGGCCGACGGCGAGACCGTCCTCGCCCTGGCGTCGCTTGACGGCGGCGAGTCGGCCGGGGTCGCGATCGGCACCGCGTCCGGCATCGTCAAGCGGGTCCAGCCCGAGTACCCGGCCAACCGCGACGAGTTCGAGCTGATCACCCTGAAGGACGACGACCGGGTGGTCGGCGCCGTCTACCTGCCCGACGACGAGGCCGAGCTCGTCTTCATCACGACCGACGCCCAGCTCCTGAAGTTCCCCGCGTCGGCCGTCCGCCCGCAGGGCCGCCAGGCGGCCGGGATGGCGGGCATCCGGCTGTCCGACGGCGCCAGCGTCCTTTGGTTCGGCGCGATCGCCACCGTGCCTCCCAGCGCGGTGCCTCCCAGTGCGGTGCCTCCCGGTGCGGTGCCTCCCGGTGCTGGGCCGGCCGAGACCGTCGTCGTCACCGTGGCGGGCCGCTCCGGCGCGCTCCCCGGCACCGGCGGCGCGTCGGTCAAGGTCACCCCGTTCGCCGAGTACCCGCCCAAGGGCCGGGCGACCGGCGGCGTCCGCTGCCAGCGCTTCCTCAAGGGCGAAGACGGCCTGATCCTGGCCTGGGTCGGCCCCACCCCGGTCCTCGCCGCCACCGAGTCAGGCGTCATGGTCGACCTATCCGACATGCAAGGCAGGCGCGACGGCTCCGGCACCGCCCTCACCCGCCAGCTAGCCCGCCTAGGCCAGCCCTATAGTGCTTCCCCGCTCGACTCCGGGCGCTCTTAGGCCGCGCGCGGTCTGGTGATGTGATTACCGTCGATGCTGAGGGCGGGTGTCCGATCGGTGGGTGGCCCGTGCCTGCCTGATCAGGCTGCGGACGGTGATGATCGTGTCGGCGGGGCCGGAGCGCGCGTCGGTGGCCTTCTCGTTGCGCGCTCCCACCCCGGGATGCCGCACTCGGCCGCCCGTGATCGTGAAAGATTTTATTACTGCGAAGACTTTTCGTGCGTATAGCACGAATTTCTTACGTCAGGAAAAAAGTTTTCGTGATCATGGCGGTGAGCTGGGTTGAGCGTTGTGATCTCATGTCACGGGAGCGTGGCGCCGCATCACGAGCATCCCTGGCCGGGCGGCAGGCTCTTCCGGCGGCAATGGGCGGGTCCGCGTGGAGCCACGGACCGTTCACACTGAGAATTTTGAATTTCGGCTTAGCCCCTGCTGTGCTTTCCCGCTCGCCGCCGAGCGCTTGAACCCCCTGTCCTTCTTCCCGCCTGGCCCCTCGTCACGCGGCCAAAACCGCCGCGCTCCTCAGTCGATGACAGGGGCGCCCTTTGGCTCGCGGGGGGCTCCCTCGTCACGCGGGGGGATCAGCGCGGAGCGGCAAGCGCCGCGAACTCGCCGTTGTGGTGGACCAGCGGGCGACCGGCGGCGGCGTGCCTGGACGCGATGACCCGCCCGATGACAAGCGCGTGGTCGCCGACCGGGAAATAGCTCGTCAGCGCGAGCAGCAGCCAGGCCAGGGCATCATCGAGCACCGGGAGGCCGAGCGCGTCACGATGCCAGCTTGTTCCCGGGCCGAACTTCGCGGCGTCCGCCCGGCCGAAGCGGCGGGCGAGGTCCGCCTGACCGTCGGCGAGCAGGTGGACCATGACATGCCGCGCGGTCTCGACCGTTCGCCAGGACGCGGAATGCAGGCCGACGGTGAACGACAGGACCGGCGGCTCCAGGGAGACTGACGCGAGCGAGGTGGCGCAGAATCCGACCGGACCGTCCGCGCCGGCGGTGATGACGGCGACTCCCTTGGCGTGGTGGCGCATCGCCGCCCGGAACGGCTCCGGCCCGGTTGCGAACGAGGTGCCGTCCGGCCTGCCCTGGGCGTCGGCCCGCGGGCCTGGCCATTGCCCGTCGGCGTCGCTGCCCGGCCGCGCCCGGAGAGCGTGCGCTTTCACGACACCCTCTCCGGCAGCTCGGCGCGGGCGACCACGTCCCCGGTCAGCAGGCCCCCGACCGTGAGCCTGATCTGGTCGGCGTGCGGCGAGACGCTGCCGGGATCGTAGGCTCTCAGGTGGGCGCTCCAGTCGGCGATCGCGCCGTCAAGGTCGCCCAGCGCATGCCGGCTGACACCGCGGCGGTAGAGCAAGTCGGGGTCGCCGTCGTCGAGGGCGGCGACGGCAACGTCGAGATCGGCCGCCGCGCGGCGGTGCTCATCGAGATCTTGCAGCGCGATCGCGCGGTTCACCCGCAGCCAGGGGTCGTCGGCGAGCCCGATCGCGTGGTCGAGATCGGCCACCGCGTCGGCCGGCCGGCCGGCCGAGTAAGAGAGCACGGCGCGGTTGGCCCACGCGGCCGCGAAGGCCGGGTCTGCGCTCAGCGCGGCCGTGTAGCTCGCGTAGGCGGCATCGGTATCGCCTGAGTCGGCCAGCAGCGCCCCGCGGGCCGACAGCAGGTTCGCGTTGCCTGGGTCGAGCTCGAGCCCCGCGTCGACGTCGGCCCGTGCTCGCTCGGTCTCGCCGCGTTCCAGGAGCAGGTCCACCCGATTGACCAGGGAATCGACGTGGTCAGGATCGAGCACGACCGCGTAATCGAGGTCGCGCAGCGCGCCGTCGTCATCCCCTAGCTCCCGCAGCAGGTCCGCCCGGTTGTAGTGCGCCTCGTGGAATGGCGGGCTCAGCCTGATCGCCGTGGCATAGTCCGCGAGCGCCTCGTCGTACCGGCCTGCCGCGCGGCGTACCCCGGCCCGCTCGAAGTAGTAGTCGCCGTACTCGGGGTCACGGCCGATCACCACGTCGTAGTCGCGAAGCGAGGCGGCATGGTCGCCGAGCGCGTTGAGTATCTGCGCGCGGTTGTACAGCAGCACCGAGCGGTGCAGCAACTGCTCGTCGGGCCCGAGGTCCGCGTCGGTCATCGCGATCGCCTCATTCACCAGCGCCAGCGAGCGCTCGGGGTCTCCTCGGCGCAGTTCGACCAGCGCCCGCGCGTTGCGCATGAACGCGCCGAGGAACACCCGCTGGCGCGGATCGGGATGACGGTCGGCGATCGCGATCGCCGTGTTGACCCACTCAAGCGCCCGGAACTCGTCGCGGTCGCCCGGCGGGAGGTGACGGGTGTGCAGCATCGCCATCATGTAGCAGCTGTTCATATGGACATCGGGATCGGCGGTGATCCTGCGCAGCTCATCGAAGTAGGCGAATCCCAGAGAACCCCGCTCCAGGTAAGACAGGCAGGCGCCGGCCTTGTGGGTAAAGCCCCAGTAGGGCTCCGGCTGCTCCGCTCCTGCCACTAGCTCACGCCCGCGCAGCGCCAGCTCAAGCGCCGCCTCGTAGCAGCCCAGGTCGAAGCAGTCATCGCAAGCCGCGATGAGCGCCTCGCGGCCGGCGCCGACCGGATCGATCCCGTGCTCCCGGTGATAGGGGATGGCCCCGAGCCGCAGGCTCGGTTCGCCGAGGGCGGCCAGCGCCTCCGCGCGCGCGGTATGCCTGCTGGCCCGCTGGCCGGCCGGCAGGCCGTCATAGGCTCGGCGGATCGCCGGGTCCTTGGACGTGCCGTCGGAGTCGATGAAGAGCTGCGCGAGATCAGCGTCGGCCGGCCGGTCCGGCTGCGCCTGCGGTTTCCTCGTGACCGGGCGAGCGAAACGTGCCAGCGCCCGCCCGAGCGGGCCCTCCGCGCTGTCCGCCTCGGCCACCACCGTCAGCACGTTCGGGTCACAGCGGCGCAGCAGCACGCTCACGAACTCACGGTCGGCCGGGTCGGCGTCATCAAGGTCAGCGAACGCGATGGCCACTCCGCCCGGGTGCAGCAGGCGCGCCCAGTCCATCAGCAGCTCAGCGGCGCCCTGAGACAGGCGCAGCGTGCGGGCGACCGGGTAAAGCCTGGTGCGCTCCGCCGGGCCGGCGAGGTTGGTGAGCGTCTGCGGTGGCGCGGGGACCATCGGAGCGAGTTCGGGCGCCATCGTGACCACCTCGATCGACCGCGCCGCCACCAGGTCGGCCTCGACGGCCAGCAGCTCAGGTACCACGCTGCGCAGCAATGCGCCGGCTCCGGTGTACGGCCCGCGCAACCGCCGGTGGCAACGCACCTCAAGGTGGGGCGCGGGCGCGATCGGGGGCTCGCCTGCTGGCGGGGCAGCTGGCGCCTGGGAGGCGTGCCCGGGCGGCCGGACCCAGCAGTGCGCAGGGGCGGATGAGGTCATGTCAGTACTCCCTTTTGGTCGGTGATTACTCGGGTGAGGCCGGTCGGGCGCGAGCGCGCCGGTCCCGCACGGTGACGTAGAGGACGAGGCCCCATTCCAGCGAGGACAGGATGATGAAGCTCAGCGCGTCGAGAATGCCGCCGGCCTGATTCCGCGATCCGCTGAGGCGATCGATGATCAGCGAAACGAAGCGCACCGTACTCGGGATCCCCGCCCACGCGAGGCTCCCGAGCGAGAAGCCGTAGCCGATGATGAGCAGCGGCGCGTACCAGCGCGCGATCGCCCGGTCGCGATCGGCCCAGTCGGTGTCGCCCCGCGGTGGCGCGCGGTGCAGCAGCCGCCGTACCTGCGTCTTGATGTAGAACCTGGTCGCACTGTGCAGATCCGGGCAGCGCAGTGCATGAGAAATGACGAAGTAAAGATCGGTCTGCAGGTAGAACATGAACTGCCAGATCATCCGCAGCACGCAGGTGAACGCGACCGCCAGGCAGGCTCCCGCGCACCAGGCGGGGAGGCCCTGATCATGCAGGAAGGCCGCGATGAGGGTGAGCGCCGACGTCAGGACGACATCGGCGATCAGGCCGGCCAGGAACGGCAGATAGCGCTTTCGCCTCGGCACGCTGAACAAGGAGTCAAGGCGAGTCTCCGCGACCAGGTAGTAGAACCGCCGGCCGATGGTGAGGGTCGACGGCAGGCCCAGCCGGCGGCCGGCCAGCGCGTGGAAGGACTCGTGCAGCAGTACCGTCGGGATCATCGCCGCGGTGAGCGTGATCGAGATCAGCGAGAGGTACTGGGTGAAGAAAATATGGTGGTACGTGGGCCGCAGGTAAGGGGCCCGCGCCATCGCGACGATGGCGGCCGCCGTCAGCGCCGCGTAGCACGCCAGGGCCGGCCGGGAGAACGTCCACCGCCCGAGCCGCTGCCAGCGAACCGGCGCCTCGGCCGGCTCGTCTTCTCCGTCGCCGCGCAGGAACCCGAGGTCATCGAGCGCCGCGAGGAAGTCGTCGACATCCAGGGGCGTGCCGCACGTTTGCTGGTACCAGGCGGCAACAGCGGACATCGTCATTCCGGCGTCGAGCAAGCGCAGGGCCTCGGCGCCGTCGGCGGGGAAGACCGCATAGGAGCCGAGGTCGGGTCGGCCGATCACCACTTCGTCACCCTCGGTGACCATGGTGAGCTTGTGCAGGCGGACGGTGCCGCCGGCGGGCGCGGTGACGCTCATGCTGCGTGCCTTTCTGCTTTAGGCGGCTCTGCTTTTAGGCGGCGCTGGGACCGGCGCTGGGCTCCGGCACGCGCCGGAGCCCAGCTTGACCAGGTGCTACACGCGGCCGATGCGGTACACGGCGCCGCTTGTCAGCCGGATCGTTCCGGCCTTGCGGATCGACATCTTCTTCATGGTTTTCCTCCTCTCAGCTCCCGGTGATCTCCATTCACTCGGTGTTACAATTCGCAAGCATGACGTGACGATGTGGCGTGTCGATGGAGCCGTGGTTGAGCCATGATGGAGCGGGACGATCCACCGCGCTTCCGGATTCTGGGGCCGCTGGAATTCCGGTCGGGCGAGGCCTGGAGCGGGATCGGCGCGCCGAAGTGGCGGGCCCTGTTCGCCGTGCTGCTGCTGAACCACGGCCGGGTCGTCTCCACCGAACGGCTGATAGACGAGCTGTGGGGTGACGAGCCGCCCGCGAAACCGGCCAACCTGGTCGCCACCTACGTGCATCGGCTGCGGGGACTGATCGGCGACCCGGACGGCCGGATCCTGGCGACGCGCGCGCCCGGCTATCAGGTCGTGGCGGGTCCCGATGAGCTCGATACGGTGCGTTTCGCCCGGCTGGTGGCGGCGGGTCGCAAGGCGCTGGCCGACCGGGAGGCGGCCCGCGCGGTCGAGCTGCTGACCGAGGCCCTCGATCTGTTCCGGGGACCGCCGCTGGCCGATGTGCCGCCGTCCGACCTGGTGAGCACCGAGGCAGGCCGCCTGGAAGAGTCGCGGGTGGCCGCGCTCGGGTTGCGCATCGAAGCCGAGATCGAGAGCGGGGACGCCGCCGGTGCGATCGGCGAGTTGCTGCGCCTGACCGTCGATCACCCGCTGCGGGAGGAACTCTGGGCGCTGCTGATGCGCGCGCTGCGCGCAGCGGGCCGTCAGGCCGAAGCGCTTGCGGCCTACGAACGGGCCAGGACGGTGATCGGCGATGAGCTGGGGGTGGATCCGGGCCCGAGCCTGCGGCAGCTCCACCAGGAGATCCTGGCGGATGACGCCCGCCCGGCGCCCCGGGCGGCCAAGCCCGCCGGGCCCGTCGTCTCGCCTGCGCCCGGCCCGTCGCAGTTGCCGACCGACATTCCCGACTTCACCGGGCGGGCCGGGCAGGTCGAGTCCCTGTGCGACCTGTTCCCGGCCGTCCCGCCCGGCGACGCCGGGACCGGGGCGGTGGTGGTAGCGCTGATCGTCGGCGCGGGCGGCCTCGGCAAGACCACCCTCGCCGTCCACGTCGCGCACCGGCTGCGGGCCCGGTTTCCCGACGGGCAGCTGTACGTGAACCTGCGGGGCGCAAGCGACCAGCCGGCCGCCCCCGCTGACGTGCTCGCGAGATTCCTGCGCGAGCTCGCGGTCGACTCCGATCAGATCCCGGCCAGCGAGGAGGAGCGAGCCGCGCTCTACCGGACCCGGCTGGCCGGGCGGCGGGTACTCGTCGTGCTCGACGACGCGCGCGACGCCGCCCAGGCGCGTCCGCTGGTGCCCGGCAGCGTGTCCTGCGGAGTGCTCATCACCAGCCGCAACCTGCTGCCTGATCTAGTCGGCGGGCGGCTGGTCGATCTCGATGTGCTCGATGCCGACGAGGCCCGCGCGCTGCTCGCCACCATCGTCGGGGCGGACCGTCTGCAGGCCGAGCCGGACGCCACCGATCAGGTACTCGCCGCCTGCGCGGGCCTTCCGCTGGCGATCAGGATTGCCGGGGTCCGGCTGGCCGGACGGGCCGGCTGGACGATCGCGGCGCTGGCCGGCAGGCTGGCCGATGAGCGTCGGCGGATCGACGAATTCAAGGCCGGCGATCTGGCCGTACGGGCCTGCTTCGAGGTCAGCTTCGACTGCCTGCCCGCCGCTTGCGCAGGGCAGCCGGATCCGGCGCGGGCGTTCAGGCTGCTCGGCCTGTGGCACGGGCCATCCATCAGCCTGGCCGCCGCCTCGGCGCTGCTGGCGGAGCCCGAGGACCGCGTGGCCGATTCGCTTGAGCTGTTGGTGGACGCGCACCTGCTCCAGTCCCTGGCGGCTGACCGGTACCGCCTGCACGATCTGCTCCGGGTTTACGCGGCTGAAAAAGCGGCGGCCGAGGAGACGCAGCAGGACCGCGATGAAGCCGTGCTTCGGGTCCTGACCTGGTACCTGCACACGGCCGAGGCGGCCGGGCGGGTGATCTCACCGCAGCACGCCCGGGTCCCGCTCGGCGACGGTCAGCTGCTGCTGCGGCCTCCGCTGGCTTTCGCGTCGCTCGAGCACGCACTTGACTGGTGCGAAACCGCACGCGCCGACCTGGTGGCGGCGGCGAGCCAGGCCGCCTCAAGCGGCCTGCACGAGATCGCCTGGAAGCTCCCCGCCGCGGCGATGAGCTTCTTCTACCGGCGCAGCCACTGGGCGGACTGGGTTGCCACCCACTCCGGCGGCCTGGACAGCGCGCGGATACTCGGTGACCGGCTGGCCGAGGCGTGGATGCTGAACAACCTGGGCATGGTCTTCGGGCTGCAGCGAAAGGAGGAGTCGGTCGGCTGCTTCGAGGAGGCGCTCGCCATCTACCGCGCGATCGGCGATCAGCCGGGCCAGGCACGGGCCGCGAACAACGTCGCCCAGGCCTGCCTCCGCTTGCACCGTTTCCCTGAGGCGCTCGAGGCGGCCAGGCGGTCACTGGCCGTACAACAGCGGGCGAGGGATCGTTACGGCGAGGGCATCGCGCTCGGAAACCTCGGTGACGCCTGCCGGGAGCTGGGGCGCTTGGGCGAGGCCATCGATCACCTTGAGCGGGCCCTGGGCATATTCCGCGAACTTGGCGACCAGCATTCGGAAGCCGATTCACTGAGCGACCTCGGTGATGTCTACCTCGCCATGGGCCGGCTCGACGATGCCCTGAGCTGCCTTTGGGCCTCGCTGGCGATTTGGCGGGCCCATGGTGAGCGGCACGGTCAGGCGGCGACCCTCAGCCGGCTGGGCCTGGCTCAGCAGCGGGCCGGGCGGCCGCAGGAGGCACGCGAATCGCTATCCAAGGCTCATTTCATCCTGACCGAGCTCGGGGACCTCAGGCAGGCGGCCGAGATCACGGCCGGGCTCGCGGAGCTGACCGAAGCGGCGCCCTGACCTCGCCGCCACCCGAGGCTGACTTTCTGAAGTTGAGCAGAACGTTCTTGTATCTGCAGCCGATCAGGACGTTCCTGTAGTCGATCACAATCGGCCCGACAACTTGAGGAATGGAAAGCCATGATCAAACGATCCGCACTAGACCATCGGCCGCTTGACGCCGACCGAACCGCTGAGGAAGCCGGGGAAGCGGCCAACGCAGCGCCTAAGCCGCAGGCGCAGCCGGTTACACCGCGTCCAGACGACCAGGCCAAGAAGGATAAGCCGGGGAGTAAGTTTCACGGTTAAGCGACCGAGATACGCCCCCGTTAGGGGCTACCTAGCGGAGAAGCCGCCGTCTACGTGGATGGTCTGGCCGGTGATGTAGTCGCTGGCCGGGGACGAGAGGAAGACGGCGGCGCCGGCGAAGTCGGACGGCTCCCCGTTGCGGCCGGTATGCGTCCGCGCGGCCAGCTCGGCCGCGCGGACCGGGTCGGAGGAGACGTCGCGGGTGAGCGGGGTCGAGACGAAGCCGGGGCAGACCGAGTTGACGCAGACGCCCGACGCGGCCCAGGCCTCGGACTGGGATCGGGTCAGGGACGCGAGGCTGCCCTTGGACGCGCCGTAGCCGCCGCTGCAGCCGAACGCCCGCTCCGCCTGCTGTGAGGTGACGTTGATGATCCGCCCCCAGCCCTGGGCGGCCATCTCCGGCCCGAACCGCTGGCCGAGCAGGAACGGGGCGTGCACGTTGACCGCGAACATCAGGTCCCAGTGCTCCTCGGTGAGCGATCCGAGCGGCGGCCTGAGGTTGACGCCCGCGCAGTTGACCAGGATGTCCGGCTCGCCGAAGGCCGCCGCGGCGGCGGAAGCGCCCCGGCGCACCTCGGCCCGGTCGGACAAGTCCGCGCTCACCCACGCGACCGAGCACCCGGCGTCGCGCAGCGACTGGCTGGCGGCCGAGAGCCGGGTCGGGTCGCGCGCGATCATCACCACCTGGGCGCCGGCGAACGCCAGGGCGGAGGCCATCGCCTCCCCGATGCCAGAACTCCCGCCGGTGACAACCGCCACTCGGCCCTCAAGCGAGAACAACTCTGTCAGGAAGCCGGTCATGTCGACTTGATTACCATGCAGTAGCTAACGCCACATCGACAGTGCCGCAAATGTTCCTGAAGCGCTACAGGATGGGGCGGGCGCCGATGAGGTTGAGCGCGTGCGCGGCGAGGCGGCAGCCGCTCCCGAGCGCCTCGGCCGGCGGCTTCTTGTCCAGCCAGGCGGGCAGAAATCCGGCGACGAAGGCATCGCCCGCTCCCGTTCCATCGATGACTCGTTCCACCGGCGGGGCGGTGACCCGCACCGGGGGGCGGCCGTTGGCGAAGAACAGCGCCCCCTCGGCGCCGAGCTTGATGACGACCTGCGGGTACCAGGCGGTGAGGACCCGGGCGGCCGCCTCCGGCTCCTCACGGCCGGTCAGCACCTTGGCCTGGGCGATGTTCACGAACAGCAGCACCGCGTTGCCGGTCAGCTCGAAGAACGGCTCCGCGCCGACCCGCTCGAGCGGCGCCGCCGACGCGCCGTCGACCGAGGTCGACATGCCGACCCGGCGCGCGAAGTCGAGCGCGGCCAGGGCGGCCGCGCGCGACCCCTCCGAGAGCAGCGTGTACCCGGAGACGTGCAGGTGCGCGCCGGGGATGAACAGGTCGTGGGGCAGGTCCTCCGGGGCCAGCGCGGCGTTGGCGCCGGGGTCGGAGAGCATGGTGCGCTCGCCCTTGTGGGTGACCATCACCACGCAGGTCCCGGTCGGCCGCTCGGGGTCCATCACCAGGCGCGCGTCGACGCCGTAGCCCATCAGCTCCATGTCCCGGTTGCGGCCGGCGATGTCCGCGCCGCGGCGGCCGATGAACGCCACGTCGGCGCCGTCGGCGGCGCCCCACGCGGCCACGTTGGCGCCGGAGCCGCCGCCGTGCGTGGTCACCTTGGCCGGAGTGTCGCTGCCGCGCGCGAGCGGCAGGGTGGCGTGCGCGACGGTATCCGTCATCAAGTCGCCAATGACAACGATGCGGGCCATGGTCGTCATCACCTCATCATCAAGCGGCTGTCAGGAGGGTGGGACCCGGAACTCAACCGCCGGTACCCTGCGTCGTTGCAGGCGGTGGGCGACGTGAACCTGATCGAAGGACTCCCTAGGGTATCCTCCCCGGCCCGCCGCTGGCCACCGCCTCTATCTCTAGTTATCGCATTGGTAACTGTTGTGTTCTCTCGCCGTCCACCCGGCCCCCGGCCCGCGGCCCGCCCGGCGCGGCTTACGGTCGGCCGCTGTTAACGGTCGGACGCCACCGGTCGCTACCATCCGTAGGCATGACCGACGGACCTGGTACGACTGGCACCGGACTGCGGCTCGCCCGGCAGGCCCGCGGGTTCTCGCAGCAGCAGCTCGCGGGCATGGCCGGGGTCAGCAGGCAGGCGGTGTCGGCGGTGGAGTCGGGGCATTCCGACCCGTCGCTGCGGGTAGCGCTCGCGCTCGGGCAGGCGCTCGGCCTGTCCGTCGAGGAGCTGTTCGGACCGGGGGAGCCGACCCCGCTGATGACCGCGACCAGCGTCGCCGGCCTGGATGGCCGGGGCAAACGGGAGCGGCCCGCGGCGGGGCACGCGGCCGGCCAGCGGGTGATGCTCGCCCCGGTCGGCGACCGGCTGGTCGCGCTCCCGCTCCGCGGCGACAGCGGGGCCGGGCTTGGCTTCCTTCCGGCCGGCGGGTTGGTCGTCCCCGGCGCCAGCGCCGAAGCCAGCGCCGAAGCCAGCGCCGGGGCGGCGGATGCGGACGCGGACGCGCCGGAGGTGATCGCCGTCCGCCCGATCGGCCCGCCGCGCCCGACGCTGCTGGTGGCCGGCTGCGACCCGGCCCTCCCGCTGCTCGCCACCCCGCTGTCGCTGCTTGACCCGCCGGTCGCGTTCGCCTGGTGGCCCTGCGGCTCCGGCCAGGCGCTGCGCCTCGCGCGGGCCGGCCTGGTGCACGCGGCGGGCGTGCACGCCCAGGCCGATAACGGCGCGAACGAGCCGGCCGGCCCCGCCATCCCCGACGGAGCCCAGGTGGTGGGGTTCACCGCCTGGCGCGAAGGCCTGGTGATCGCTCCCGCGCTCCGGGCCGTCGTCACCGGCCTCGACGCGATCGCGAAGCACCGGCTGCGCCTGGTCAACCGCGAGCCGGGCGCGGAGGCCCGCCGCCTGCTCGACCGCGAGCGGGTCCGGCTCGGCCTTGAGCCGGGCGACCTGATCGGGTACGACACCCAGGCGGCGGGCCACCTGCAGGTCGCCTCGGCCGTCGCCGCGGGCCTGGCCGACGCCGGGGTGGCAAGCGAGCCCGCCGCCCGGGCCTACGGGCTGGCGTTCGTTCCCCTCGCCCGCGAGCGGTTCAACCTGGTCATCCCGGCCGAGCACACCGCGTCGCGCGAGGCGCAGGCGCTGCTGAAGGTCCTCACCTCGCCCTGGCTGCTGGCCCAGCTCGCCAGCATCCCCGGCTACGACGCCGCCACCTGCGGCTCCTCATGAGTAGTTGCGGACCGCCGGCCAGACCGTGCTCCACGGCGCCCGCAGGCCGGTGGCCACGCAGATCACCGCTCCCTCCTCGTCGTCGGACACGCCCAGGCCGTTCCGGTACACGGCCGCCACCCGGACCGAGCTGAACCAGCGGCGCAGCAGCGCCGGGGGCACGTTGATCACGACGGCGGCGGTGTCGCGGGCCGGCGGCGGTCCCCACAGCCAGTAGTTGTTGTCGGCGCTGTAGACCGGGGGCAGCCCGAGCGCCGCGCCGTACCGGTCGACCGCGCCGGCCTCGCCGTAGTTGGCGGCGAGGACGGTGGTCACCGACCGCTGCGACGCCGGGAGCGAGTCATAGACGCGGGCGACCAGGGCGACCTCCGACGGCCACCCGATCTCCTCGCCCAGGTCGTAGTTGACCTTCTGCACCGGGAACCGCGCCAGCGCGGCGGCGGGCAGCAGCGGCAGCGCTATCACCGCGCTCACGGCCGCCGCGAGGACGTACCTGATCGCGCGCTGCCGCAGCGGCGCGCCCGCGAACGCGGTCGCGCCCGCGGCGAAGCAGAACGTGTAGATCCCGCCCGGGTAGTACCCCTTGCCGCCGAGCACGAACTGGACCGCGATCACCGTCACCGCCGCGATCCCGGCCACCCGCAGCCGCGGGTCCCGCAGCGCCCACCTGATGCCGCCGACCCAGAGCGGGACCAGCAGGATGTCGGTGTAGGCGGCCTGGATCGGCCAGTACTGCAACCGGTTGGGCCAGGCCTGCTGCTGAAGGTGGCGGAAGACGTCGAAGTTCGGCCAGCCGTGCAGTGCCTGCCAGACGAAGTCGGGCGCGGCCAGGACCGCGAACAAGACCGCCGCGCCGACCAGGTAGCGGCTGCGCAGCAGCGGCCGCGCGGCCGGCGTGAGCGCGAACCCCACCGCCAGCGCGGCCACCAGGAAGCCGATGTTCCACTTGGCGTCCATGCCGACGCCGGCGTATCCGCCGAGCGCGAGCCACCAGCGGGGGTCGGAGCTGGTGAGCAGCTTGGTGACCGCCAGCAGGGCGGCGGCCCAGCAGACGAAGTCAACCGGGGTCGTGGTGAGCTCGTGCATCGCGCCCAGGTACTCCGCGCAGCACGCGGTGGCGATCGCGGCCAGCAGCTGGCCGTCGCGCCCCGCGCCCAGCGCCCGCGCCATCGCGGCGGTCAGCAGCACCAGCGCGGCCAGCCCGAGCGCGGGCAGCGCGCGCAGGCCGACCAGCGTGTTCCCGGTCAGCTGCGCGTCGAGCCGGGCGAGCAGCGGGGTCAGCGCGGGCTGGTCCACGTACCCCCACGCCAGGTGCCGCCCGCAGGCGAGAAAGTACAGCTCGTCCCTGACGTACCCGTACCGCCCGCTCACCGCCATCTCCACGCCGAAGGCGGCCGCGGCCACCAGCCAGACGGCCTTGTTGCTGATCGCCCGAGGGGCGGCGGGCGCCGCGGCCCGCGTGGTCATGGTTGCGTCCATGCGGCCAGGGTCGGTGCCGCCCGGCCGATCGCGCGTCGGCCGGACGGATGAACTCGAGTCTCCCGCTTGCGGACGATGGTTCCCGGCCGATCGCAGGCTTTACGATCAGCTGGTGACGCAGACGGCACGCAGGGTGGCCCGCGCTGCCTGCCGGGCCGCTCGAGGCCGGCCGGCCGGCGCGGCCGCGCCCGCAGCGAGCGGGCGGGCGCCGGCGGGCCGGGCCGCGTCCTGGTACGCCGCGCTGCCCGTCCGCGGCCGGGAGATCGTGCAGGACACCGGGCTGGCGCTGGCGCTGGCGGTGCTCAACCTGCTGTCGCTGGTGGCCTACCAGCGGTACCTGCACCCCCTCTGGCTGGCCTTTTTCCTGGTCAGCGCGCAGTGCCTGCCGCTCGCCCTGCGCCGGGTCTGGCCGGTGCCGGTGGCGATCGGGGTGGGAGTGCTGCGGGACCTCTACGACAGTCTTGGCTACGGTTTCGCGCCGCTGCCGCTCGCGCCCGCGATCGCGGTCGCCACCGTCGCCGAGCGCAGCCGCCCGTGGATCCGCTGGCTCACCGTCGTCGGCACGATCATCGGGCTCACCTACTCGCAGACGCTGCCGGGGCACATCGAGCCGTACGACTGGATCGTGCAGGCGTTCATCATGGCCGCGGCCTGGGCGATCGGCACGCTGAGCCGCCGCCGCCGGGCCGCGCTGGCGGAGGCGTCGGCGCGCGCCGCCCGGGCCGAGGCCTCGCTCGACGTCACCGCCGCCCGGGCCGCCACCGCCGAGCGGCTGCGGATCGCGCGCGAACTGCACGACGTGGTGGCGCATCACGTGAGCCTGATGGCGGTGCAGGCCGAGGCGGTGGGCGCGCTGCTGCCCGCGCGCCCGGCCGAGGCGTCGCGGTCGGCCGACCTGATCGCGGCGACGGCCCGGCAGGCGATGACGGAGCTGCGCCGCCTGCTCGGGGTGCTCCGCCTCAACTCATCAGATCAAAATCCAACGCATGAACGGACCGTGCTCACCCCGGCACCGTCCCTGTCGCGCCTGGACGAGCTGATCGACGTGATGCGCGGCGCGGGCCTTGAGGTCTCGCTGACCGCGGGCAGCGGGCCGCCGCTGCCTCCCGCTGCGGACAGGGCCGGCTACCGGGTCATTCAGGAGGCGCTGACCGCGGGCGGCAGGCCCGCGCTGTCTCCCGGCGTTGACCTGACCGGGTACCGGATCGTCCAGGAGGCGCTGACCAACGCGCTGCGGCACGCCCCGGGCGCGGCCGCCGCCGTCACCGTGGCCTACGCCGAAGACTGCCTCACGGTCGAGGTCACCAACACCGCCGCGCGGACCGGGATGGCAGCCGGGATCGCGAACGCCCAGGCGGCCCGCCCGGCGCCGGCCGCCCCCGAGCTCGGCGGCGGCCACGGCCTGGCCGGGATCGCCGAGCGGGTCGCCTCCTGCGGCGGCTCGCTCAGCCTGGGCCCGGGCCGGGACGGGAGTTTCACCGTGACCGCCCGGCTGCCGCTGACGTGACCGATCCGCTGCGCGTCCTGGTGGCCGACGACCAGGAACTGGTCCGGGCCGGTTTCCGGCTGATCCTCGAGGCGGCCGGCTTCGACGTGGTGGGGGAGGCACCCGACGGCGCCGTGGCGGTGGAGCTCGCGGCCCGGCACCGCCCGGACGTGGTGCTGATGGACATCAGGATGCCGGTGCTCGACGGCATCGCCGCGACCCGGCAGGTGACCGCCGCGGCCCCGGACGCGCCCAAGGTCGTCATCCTCACCACCTTCGACCTCGACGACTACGTGTACGAGGCGCTCCGCGCGGGCGCGAGCGGCTTCCTGCTCAAGGAAGCTCCCCGGGCGGACCTGATCGCCGCGATCCGCGTCGCCGCGGCCGGCGACGCGCTGCTCGCCCCGTCGGTGACCAGGCGGCTGATCGAGGCGTTCGTCGCCCGGCCGGCCCAGACGCTGCCGCCGCCGTCCCGCCTGGCCTCGCTGACCCCGCGCGAGCGCGACATCCTGCTGCGGGTCGCCCGCGGCCGATCCAACCTCGAGATCGCCCGCGATCTGGTGGTGACCGAGGCGACGGTCAAGACCCACGTCGCCCACCTGCTGGCCAAGCTCGGCCTGCGCGACCGCGTCCAGGCCGTCATCCTCGCCTATGAAACCGGCGCGGTAACCCCCGGCCGCCCCGATTAGGCGGGGCGTTTGGCGGCCCAGTCAACGTTTGGCGGCACAGTCAATGCAGGTGAGGGAGGCCGGGCGGGCGGCTAGGCGCTCAGCGCCGATCGGGCCGCCGCAGGTATTGCATATTTCGTAAACGCCGGAGTCGACCTTGCGCAATGCCGCGTCGATTGCGTCTCGATGGGCGCGGGCCTGGGCGAGCAGGGCCGCCAGGTGCTGGCGCTCGAATGCGACGGTGGCGCCCTCCGGGTCGTGCTCGTCGTCACCGCCGGCCGAGCCGTCAGCGGCGCTGGCGACGATCGCGGCGAACTCCCGCTCGAGCTCGGCGATGTGGCTAAGGGCCTGCTCGCGATCGGAATTCAGCCGTGACTCGGGTGGCACCTGTTCAGTCACTTGCATCGCCTATCATTTAGGAAGACAATACGCAGCGCGGGGCGGATATTTGCCCCGAATCTTCCGGCATTGTGAAGGCTTATGACCCGCTCAGCCAGCAATCGTTTTCCCGTCACGGTTACCCAGCTGCCAGTTACTCGCTGCAATCTCTGCCAGCGCACCGTAGCTTATCGGCCGGGCGAGGTGGGCGCCGCCAGCGCCGCCCTGACCAAGCATTACGAGCTTAGGCACAAAGACGCGCTCGGCACCTCGCCCGTGTCGGTGGACGAGGACGACCGCTAGCGTCTAGCGCCGCCTGGGCACGCAAGCAAGCCGGCCCTCCCGGGCCGGGGCGGTCTGCCCCGGCCCGGGAGTGATCGGCGCGTGCGAACGGCGATCCGCTCAGTGCCCGTAGACCGCGATCAGCACCGCGCGCGCGATCGTGTGATACCGCAGGTTGAACCCGGCGACGGCGGGCGACACGTCGGAGTCGACGCCGAGCTTCTCGACGTCGAGCGCGTGCACCGCGAACACGTACCGGTGCGGCTGGTCGCCCGCTGGGGGCGCGGCGCCGCCGAAGTCCTTGGTCCCGTAGTCGTTGCGCACCTGGAACGCCCCCTCTGGCAGCTTCCCGATCCCGGTCCCGGCGCCTTCCTCAAGCGACGTCACCGAGGCCGGGATGTCGATCACGACCCAGTGCCAGAAGCCGGAGCCGGTCGGGGCGTCCGGGTCGTAGCAGGTGACCGCGAAGGACTTGGTCTCAGCGGGGAACCCGGACCAGGACAGGTGCGGCGAGATGTTCTCCCCGCTCATGCCGAAGCTGTTGTAGACCTGCTTGTCGCCCATCGTCTCCCCGTGGGAGACGTCGTCACTCGTCAGCGTGAATGACGGGACGGGCGGCAGGTAGTCGTACGGAAGCGGAGCGCGGTCGGCCATCTAATACCTCCTTGTATTGAGTCAAACGCTATCGGTGCGCCCGGTCGCCCGCCAGTCGCCCGCCACTCGGCCAGCGGTCCCTGGACCTGAGTGGCAGCGCACGGGACCGTTCACAAATAGTCTTATTTCCGGATCTTCCCACGACCCGGGCGGCACCGACGACGCAGCGACGCGGTTCCTGCTCACCAGCGAGGGAAGGCCCGAAGGGGAAAATACAGAAACAGGTGATGAACGGGGATGCGGACGGCGGCACAGCGGCACCGGCCGCGACCGGCCCGGTTGGCCCGCCGGGCACGGCCGGCCCGACGGCGGCCGGCGCCGCCGATGCGGCGCGCGCGGCGGCGGGCGGGCGGGCCGCGACAGCGGCTGCTCGGCCTCCGGCCGGCCGTGGCGCGCCGCGTCCTGCTGGCTCTGGTCCTGCTGGCCGTGGTGTTCTTCCCGGTTTCCGCCCTGGTCCCGAGCGACCAGCCGCAGCCGACGGCCTGCCGCGGCTGCAGCGCCGTCCAGCCCGTGATCGCGCAGCGCTGGACGGCCCCGCTGCCCGGCCCGTGGCTGGCCGGCGGCGCTAGCGGCAGCGGCGTCACCGGCACGGTGCCCGCCGCCGGCCAGGCGTACGTGGCGGTGGGCGGCGGGATCGCCGTGGTCGGCGACGGGCTGACGCTGACCGCCTTCTCGCTCGCCAACGGCAGCCAGCAGTGGCAGGTCACGCTGCCCGCGCCGGCCGGCGCGTCGATCATGTCGGTCCGCGCCTGGCCGGGGGCGGTCACGGCCGGGATCCTGGGGGCCGACGGCCAGACCCGGACCGAGGCGGTCGTCGCCGCCGCGACCGGGGCGGAGTTGCAGGAGTACCCGGCGGCGATGTTCGGCGGCGCCGTCACGGCGTCGCTCACGACCACCGTGGTCGTCGGCCGTAAGGACGTGACCAGCTACAACAACGAGACCGGGCGCGCCCGCTGGTCCCGCCCGACCGGTCAGAACTGGCCCTGGCGGGTGGACGGGCAGACCCTCTACGTGGCTAAGTCGGCCGACGGCTACCTTGGCTCGTCCCCGGTGACCGCCCTGAAGGTCATCAACCTCAAGACCGGGACGGAACGCACGCTTGGTTCCCCCCTCGGCCACCCCTTCTCCGGCACCCTGGCGATCGCCGCCGAGGGCGTGGTCCTGTTCGGGTCGGCCAGCGGCGTGACCGCCTACAGCGCGTCAACCGGCGACCTGCTCTGGTCGAAGGCAGGGGCCGTTCCCGAGGGCGTCGACCCGGCGGCCGACCTGGTCTACCTGACGTCGGCCGGCACCACGCTGACCGGCGTCGACCCGCTGACCGGCCAGGTGCGGACGTCGGTCTCCGGCTCGGTGGCCGATGGCGCGGCGGGCATGTACGTGGTGCGCGACGGGGTGGCGCTTGGCCTTGACAGCGGCGCCAACGGCGATGCCTGGGGATACGACGTGGCGACGGGCCGGGTCAGCTGGACCTCGGCCGCGCTGCCCTGGCCGCATTACTTCTCCGACCTGTCCGGGCTCGGCGGCAGCACCGCCATCTCCGGCGACAGCGACGTGGTGGTGGTCGCCGCCTGCCCGCAGGCCGCCTCGGCGGGCGCGTGCGCCGACCCGGAGCTGGTGGCCTTCACGCTCTGAGCCCCGACCCCGCCCCCGCTCCCGTTCCGCTCCCGTCCCCACCCCTGCTCCTGCCCCCACCCCCGCCCCTGCCCCCACCCCCGCCCCTGCCCCCACCCCTGCCCCCACCCCCGACCCTGAGGCCGGGCGGTCCGCAGGCGACAATGGGACAGGGGACAAGAACGCGCCTGCACGCGACGGCAAGACAGGGAAGGCCGCATGACTGATCCGCCGCACGTCATCGTTGACGGGTCCGGCTTCGCCGGACTGGCGACCGTGAGGAAGCTGCGCAAGGCCGGCCTCAGGGTCACCATGCTTGACAAGAACCTCTACAGCACGTTCCAGCCGCTGCTCTATCAGGTGGCGACCGGGGGCCTTAACCCGGGCGACGTCTCCTACCCGGTCGGCGGGGTCACCGGCCGCTATGGCGCCCGCTACCTGCGCGGCGAGCTGGCCGGGATCGACATTGTCGGGCAGCGAGCGAAGCTCGCCGACGGGCGGGAGCTCGGCTACGACTACCTGATCCTGGCCACCGGGGTGTCGGCCAACTACTTCGGCACGCCCGGCGCGGCGGAGAACACCTTCGGGCTCTACACCCGCGTGAACGCCATCGTGCTGCGCGATCACATCATGAACGGGTTCGAGCAGCTGAGCGCCGACCCCGACGGCAAGACGCAGTTCGCGGTCACGGTGGTCGGCGGCGGGGCGACCGGGGTGGAGCTCGCGGGCACCATGGGCGAGCTCCGCGGCACCGTGCTGCGCTCCACGTTCCCCGACGTGGACCCGGGCCGGATCCACGTCCACATGGTCGAGATGGCCTCGCAACTGCTGATGCCGTTCCACCCGAAGCTGCGCGAGTACGCCCGGCGGCAGCTGGTCAAACGGGGCGTGGACATCAGGCTCAACACGAAGATCCTGGAGGTCAGGCCCGATCGCGTGATCATCGGTGACGGCGAGTCGCTGCCGAGCGACCTCACGGTGTGGGCGGCGGGCGTGGCCGGGCCGGACGCGCTGGCGGCCCTGGGGCTGCCCCGGGGCCACGCCGGCCGGGTGCTCGTCCTGCCCGACCTGCGGGTCGAGGGCAGCGACCGGATCTTCGCGATCGGGGATATCTCGCTGTGCGAGGAGAACCCGGCCCCGCAGCTCGCGCAGCCCGCGCTGCAGCAGGGCAAGCACGCCGCCGAGCAGGTGGTGCACCTGGTGCGCGGTGAGCCGACGCAGCCCTTCCGCTATCGGGACCGGGGCATGATGGCCACCATCGGCCGCCGCTCGGCCGTGGTGCAGCTGCCGATCGGCGTGCGGTTCACCGGGACGCTGGCCTGGCTCGCCTGGCTTGGCCTGCACCTGATCTACCTACTCGGGGGCAGGAACCGGGTCACCACGCTGATCAACCTCTCCTGGCGCTACCTCGCCTGGGGGCACGGCGAGAGCGTGATCGTCGGCGACGAGCCGCCCGAGCCGCTGCCGGGGCA
>Ga0302325_10008928_pt1 | contig 21991 bp, 17 predicted proteins | sample Palsa_T0_2_FD_201948 | JGI IMG/M metagenome (GOLD analysis project Ga0302325, IMG submission 201948) | Peat permafrost microbial communities from Stordalen Mire near Abisko, Sweden - Palsa_T0_2 | ecosystem: Environmental > Terrestrial > Soil > Palsa > Peat permafrost | place: Sweden: Abisko...
GAACGGTGGAGTAGCGCGGAAATACAAAATTAAGCCCGAAGCTGCTGGAACGTTGGCGCGGAGAATGGCGCGCCAACGGGAATCGGCCTTTCCTGGCATCAAAAAACCAACGTTTGCTTTGCCTTCACATAACATAGCTTGGAGACCAATTTACCGTCGCGGAACTTGAGGATGTCGGTGCCGCGCAGCTTCTTCGATTTGTTACCGCGGGTCATGACCAACGTCCACCAGGCAACCGCCGTATTCTGGTGGGGATCGGCGATCAGCCCCTCGGAGTCGTAGCGCACTTTCCCCCAAACCCCGGTGAAGTTGGGCTCAAGCGCTGCGCGAACCGCGTCCCTTCCTCTGTGAATGCCGCCGGTAGGGTCCTCATAAACGCAGTCGGTGTGGTCGAAGTAGGCCATCATCGCGTCTACATCTTCCGTGTTGAACGAGTTGACGAATGCGCGGGCGAGGGCCATTAGCTGCTCATAAGCGTCAGACATGTCTCTCCTCCTGGTTGGCTTAGTTTAGTGCTTGTTCACACTTCGCAGGCGGAATTCCACTTCGGGCATCCAGAGGTCCATGAACCCAGCAACGCCGCCATCGTGCGATGCACCGGCGTGTCAGTTGCGGTTGTGAACGATCTTCGCTGCGACGAGGTCGGCCCTCTGATTCCAGACACCAAACAAATCGTCCTGGACTTGACGGATCTTGTCCACATGGACATCTTGACCAGCCAATCTGCAACTATCTCATGGCGCCAGGTGGCAAGGCGCGGAAACCAGTCACCGCCGGATCGCCCGGTAGTTCTATGGTCTTCACCAGTTGCAAGGTGTCGGTGTCGTAGACATGGATGTAGGGCGCAGCCCCCGATATGAATAGCCGCTTGCCATCGCGGCTGATATTGGCGACGTACCTGGTCCGGTCCAGGTCGATGGTCTGAAGAATGCGCTGGTGCTCGAGATCGATCGCAACCAACTGGTTCATCACTGCATAGGCGCGTTTGCGATCCGGTGACACGACGGCCGAATAGAGCGGGATGGGAGCGCCGAGCTCAACCGTATCGACCTTGCCGGTGTTCACGTCGAGATTCACGAGCCCCATTAAATCCTTGCTCGTGATCGGGTCCTTAGTGTAGTACGGGATGCTGAAGATGCCGCTACGTTCATATTGAACGAAGAGCGCGAGCGTGTTCAAAGCTCCCTCTGTGGGGTTCGCCGGGTTCATGAGGCGAAAGGTATCGGTAATGCGGCCCTCGGCCAAGTCAATGTAATAGAGATCCCGGCCCCATGCAAGCAACTGGCGCTCGTCACGCGTGAGAGCCAGCGCGACGACGCCCTGCGGCACTTCCGCAATCTTCCGGGCCTTCCCGGTAGCCACGTCAACCGACCACACCTGCGGCGGATCCACTACGTATTGATCGATCAGTTCGCGCACCGGTTTGACGTGGACATAGAGCCGGCCCCCGTTGCGGTTGATGACCACGCCGAAGATGGTCAAACGATATCCAGGCGGCGCCAGTTCCAGGACTTTGTCTACAGCGCGGGTTTCGAGGTTCACGACCTCCAGCTTGGCGCGACCGTCCGAAGTAACGTAGACAAACTTGCCATCGGCGGAGGGGACCAGCTCCTTGGGCGCGCGGCCTCGGGTCTGAATCTCGGTGACAATCTCGTTGCGCGTCCCGTCGAAGACGACGATCCCGTGCGGATGAACGCCCAGGACGTAGAGTTCAGATTCTTGCGCGAATGCCAATGCCGCCAGGCTCGCCGCCATCGCGGCGGCGCGCAGGCAGCGCTGAAGAGGTCGTTTCGGCGCGGCCACCATCACGTGCCTTCCGGATAGATCAGATCCAATTTTCGCCAGTCGCGTTCCGCGGACGCGCACGAGTCGGACCAAGTCAGATGGTTAGTCAACTGATCCGGAACCTGAGCCGGCCACCAACAGTCGTCGTAACAACCGTACAGGTCAGCTTCAACCGGCTGGCACAATCCGGTTACACCACCGGCCGAATCCGTTTCCCAGCCTGGGTCGAAAATGAGCGAACAGCCGAGTGACGGCGCCTGCAGGGCCACCACATCCTCGTCCCTTGTTTTCTTCCGCTGCTCGGCGTTTTCTTCAAACAACCGCGCTTTCTTGTTCAGCGCCCTGACATGCTTCATCGTCATGCCCCCCGTTTATCAATAAACTTTTCGAAAAAAAACGGATTCGGATCCATGATTCGCGCGTAGCAGTCCAGCCCGATGTCGATCCAAGTCCGGATCCATTCACAGTAGTGTGCATTGGGGGTGTGCAGGGCGCCATGACGCGTGTAGGCTTCGTGGTGACAACCGCCCGAACATATGTGCCGGACCCAGCACAACTGGCACCCGCTCTTACGGCTCAAGTGGGCTTGGCGAAGGAACTGTTCCTGTTTGGCCTCGTCGAGTCCTTCCCGGACCGATCCCATGCGGTGCTCTCTCGATTCCGAGAAGCGATGGCAAAGATACAAGTCGCCATCAGCACCCACTCCTAGCAATCCCAGGCCCGCCCCACATGGATAGGCCTTGACAACGCCGGCATGCAGCTCGGAAAGAATATTGGAGACGTTGGAAAATCCCAGGTGCTGATTGTGAATCGCCTTCTCGACGTACAGGTTTGCGAGCTGGCGGAATTCATCCATTACTTGCCACATTTCGTCGTGCGTAAGCGCGAACTCGTCCTGGGCCGCCGAGGTAACGGGAGCAAAGCCTACCTCGTGAAATCCCATTTCTTTCAGGTGCCAGAAGCACTCCTGGACGGCGGTAACGCCATGAGTGAGCGTAGCCCTGGCGGCGATCGGCCGCGTCTTGTGACGATTCAGGAGATCGAGTACGCGGGGGCGAATGAAGTCATACGATCCATTACCGCTCTTATAGGTGCGGCGCAGGTCGTGGTATTGTTTGGGACCATCTATGCTGACCGAGACCCCAATGCGTTTCTCGCTCAGGAAGTCGATCACCTCGCGCGTGAGATACGTCGCATTGGTGGTCATGGTAAATTCGACTTCCTTGCCGGCTTTTGCACCCGCGTCGTTCGCATAGTCAACCAGGCCTCGGATGAGTTTCAAATTCATCAGTGGCTCGCCGCCGAAGAAGACCACGGTGACGGTCTTGTGATTGCCGGAATTGCTGAGCAGAAAGTCCACGCTGCGGCGAGCCGTCTCCTCGCTCATCATCCGTTTCGGCGTGCCGTAATCCCCTTGCGCCGCAAAGCAGTAACTACAGCCGAGATTGCAATCGTTGGCGACGTTGAGCACCAACGTGCGTTGTGGAAAAGGCATGGGTGGCAATTGCGGCGCGGGCGAATTCAGCCCCTCCTCGCGGAATCCCACCAACCGCAGTGCGCCTATGCCACGAAGCTCTTTGATCGCGGCAACAATATCGGAACGGTGATGGCGCGGCTGCAACGCCGGAATGATTTCAGCGAGTGGGACGTGGCGTGTGGCCGGCGTCTGAACGGCTTCGGTGGCTGAGGCAGACTGAGCCTGCGGCGGACGAAGCAATTCCAGAATTTCGCTGCCGAGCTCATCCAGGCCGAAGATGGCTGTTACAGCAGGCACGAAGACGTAGCTTTTGCCGCCGATTCGAAATTGCCTGATCTCGCTGAGCTCGGCTCCGGGCCGGTCCGTAAGGTCTCCAAACACCACGGGAGCGAATGACGTGTGCGGAGATGTTGGAAACTCTCCCAGCGTCGCGGGTGTTGCGAGGAGGCGCGACAGTGGAACAAAGCTCTGGATGCTCGGCGATTGGCTCATCTCAACCTCAATCTAAGGCGTAACCAGTCCCCGGTACGCAGGCACGCTCACTAACAAATACGCCCGTCCCTTCAGGGGAGTGGTCGACCCTTCCGGCGTGTACGAAGCTTTCACCCAGACATCGCCGGCATTGTTGGTACTGCGCGGCCGCTCAGCGTTTGGGCCCTCCTGCGCGGGCGTAAACAAGCCATTCTGATCGATGGCCCCCACGTACTTCGTATCCTGATCGCCCGGGGAAGTAAAGGATTCTCCGAGAGACCATGCGGCTTTGACCATGCCAAGATCCAGGTCATCGGCATTGCCAGGTATTCCGTCGGGTCCCCTGCTGAACGCATGTGCTTCGAATTGGATGAACCTTTTGACCGCCGTCACTCCGCCCAGACGCGCCAAGGATTTTTCGGGAAGTACACGAATATAGTCGACCTTGTCATAGACGGTGAGCGATCCAGGCATTTGCGCCGTACCAACCTGGATGTCGCGCCGCCCGGCTTTCGCGTCTGGGGCCACGCGAACCTGAACGGTGACATGGTCCGAAGCTCTTTCGTTCACCTTGTCGACGATGATTCCGTCGCCCAGCCTTACCTCACCCGGCTGCAGCGGCGATTTGAGGTTAGCGCCATAGACTTGAAGTACGATATCCCGGGCCCCGCGCCGAAGCACGTTCGGTACCATCCCTGAAATTTGCGGGGAACCGTCGACGCGATGGCGCACCTCGGTTGCTCCCAGTTCCGGGTGTTCGAACGGGAGCCAGCGGCCGCGCTGGGTCTTACCGTCGGCGGATAAATGAAAAACCTCACGCGCTCTGTCGACATCCGTACCATGACCACTGCCCCGCCACGCGAAAGCGCTAAGCCACAGGCCCTTGCCTTTCATCGAAGTAGTGCTTCCGCTGGAAAACTGCCGGGAAATCTCGGTTTCCAAACCGCCATCCGCAGCCGCGCGGAAGGTGAGGGACCCGATATAGTCGCCTTTACCAGGCTGATGGCCCGAAAGCAGCCAGCGGCCTTCTCCCGGTGGTGGCAGATCCTTTTCACGCTTCCACTCAGGCGTTTCCAACGGGAACTGATCTGCGAGCCAAGGCAGCGCCTGGTCGCAGAGTCCCATCCAGTCTTCAAACCGGTGCTGATAGACGAGTGTTGGGAACAGCGCCAAAAGGAAATCCTTGAAGCGAAGCCACTCCTCTCGAGTGCGTCGCTGGCCGGCGATTTTGGCGTAGCTATGGCAAGTGACGCAGGCGCTCTTAACGGCCTCGTTTGGAACCTGCTCCTGCACGTCCTCACCGTCCAACGAGTATCCAATCCGCTCCAGTTCCGAAGCGACCAGCCCGTGATTCGCACTGAGGTATTGCTCGATCTTTCGAGCATCGGCCGGCGATGTGCTAAATACATGCAAGCGCGCCATGCGCTGGATGGTCTCCTGCCAGCCTTCGGGCGTCTTGCGCACGTAGGAGATCCGGCTCATGCGTTCTTGCGAATCAGCCTGGTGACATGCGCCGCACTCGCGGCGAACCAACTCGCTCTTCACGGGCAAGCCTTCGCCACTAAGGCAATTCGCGTACAGAACAAGCCCTGCCGCTGACAACTTAAATCTCACCGGAACCCTCCGCCGCCAAGTCCGGTTGGTCTTCACTTTTGTCCGCCGTACCGCACCATCCTTGAGAAACCGCCTTGAGAAACCGCCTTGAGAAACCGCGCCGAGCCCCGGATGCGCGGATCGCACTTAGAAACTCCACCACGCCGGTCGCGAACGCTACGACCTTAGTTCTGGAATCAGCGTCGCCGATGAGCGCTAATGGCGTATCATATCATCTCGTCGTTATCGAGAAAATTCTTAGTGCGCCTGAAGTGGCGAACTGGGAGTGCTGGTGGCTGGACGAATGATCTCCTAAAAGAGGCCCCCTTTCGCTCTCGCTCCTGGGGAAGTGCATAGCCGCAGTCGTCGGAATGCTCGTCATCTATACGACTTTCCGCGTGTTCGAACAAACGCTGCCACTGCGCTTTGGTCCGGCCGATGCGCGCTACAGGGCTCGCAAGTTCGTTGTCTTTGCAGGATATCTCACGACCCTCCTTTTCCTCACCATCCTCTTTCAAGATCGCTTAGGCCGCCTCAGCTTCGGGATTGGCGTTATCGCCGCTGGAGTTGCAGTCGCGCGTAGATCATCTGGTGGAAGCGTTTCAAATCTCACGTCAATCCGGGTGCCGGTACGGCCGGGGTTTCACCTTGCTGTTGCTTCATGCCATTTCAGGATTCGCCCCTGCCAGCCCACGACATGGGCCAGGATATCCGTCACAGACCATCCACCGGGGGTAACACCTGGCAGCGTCATCTGCCGGGCTTTGATCTGCCTCGGAAGTTTGTTGAGCGCCTCCCGTTCCACCGTGATGTCTTGAAATAGCTCACGCCTTGCCAGCCGCTTGCCCATGGAACCTCCCGCTTCGACGCTAGAAAGGTCTGCAAAGCCTTTATTCGCCGGTTCGACTCCGGCCCGCGCCTCCAACAAAATCAGACCAACACCAGAACCGCCCTGGGCGTCTGTCACCGTTGCTTCGGAAGCGACCTCGTTCGCCTTCAAGTGAGCCCCCTGTGTGTGAGGTCGAGACATTTTGGGAGGAAAATGTTGGGGGTGCACTTGGTGCAAAGTCACCTCCAACGACCGCCATTTTTATCCAGGAAGATGCACGTGGGGCCTTACCGGCATGATCCGGCCAGGCGACCGCATAGGTTCACTTGGAACCTGCCGCGTGGCCCGCACCGAGCGTCGAAGATGACGGGTATTCTCCGACCGCTTCCGCGGCGGCCGGTTGGCTGGCGAGAGTGACGGTCTGCGACGCCCATTCCAGCCGTCCTTTGCTGTTCGCAACCTCCTCGACGATTTTCGTGAATAGTCGAGTTTTTACGGCCGTTCGCTTCGTGTAGTCAACCACGTAGCTAAGCGAGAATTCGAGCGACCCCCCATTTACAACCAACGAGACGGTGGGTTCCAAGGGAGGGTTTTCAATTCGATAATTGTCGCTGATATATTTCCAGGAAATCTGCGCCTCGACCAGGTACTCGCCAATCGTCACTGCGGCTACTCGTAAGAGCATCTCCCTGGCAAACTGGCAATCGGCCGTAACTGAAAACACCGCTTTAATCTCGTCCCAGACAAAGCGGAATCCTTGCGAATAATTGAAAACGGGCACTTTCAAGACGGTGCTGTTGGGAATGCGAACCAACCGTCCGTTGTACAAGTCGCGTCTGACCCAAGCGCCCGTTTCCATCAAAGTGGTTCGCAGCAATCCGATGTCAATCACGTCACCTCGCGTATCGCCGATCTGAACTCTGTCTCCCACGGCGTACAGCCTCGAAAAGCCGATGGAGAATGCGCCGGCAATGCTTGCCACGACGTCCTGGAGCGCGACTGCCACTCCCGCACCGATAACACCAATCGCGAAGCTGAGGCGGCCCAAGCGATCTTCAAAAAGGATGGCGAGGAAAAGCAGAGTGGTGAGATATCCCGCAAAGACGATGAACTTGCGAGCCCTGTAGCGCGCATCGGCCGGGCCAAAGCGCCGCGGCAGCGTTTGTTCGAGCACGCGGAACACCGCGTAAAGGACGAGGATTCCCACGGCCGCGGCAATGCACTTCCCGAGGAGCGAGAGCGAAACGGCCTGCTTGAGGAGATCATTCATCCAGCCACCAGCACTCCCAGTTTGCCACTAGTGGGCACTTTCCGCATTGCGCCGTGCCGTACTTTTATTTGACTACGGCAGCCGCCTTCTCTACCGGCGCCATCGGCGTCACGTTGGCGACGACGATGGCAAGTAGGTATAGAGCGAACGCCACGAGCGCCATCACCGCCGCGCACCGAAAGGCGCCGACAACGTTTCCTGGGCTGACGAAAAAGGAACAAATGAGCGGACCCGCGCTCAGGCCGATGAGCTGCAGCGAAGCCAGCACCAGCACCACCTGCCGGGTTTTGTCGAGATCAATCAGCAGACTCACCTGATACGGGATCATGCCCAACCACATCATCCCGAAAATGGCGCACATCGCGATGTAGGCGAACGGAGCGTGCATGTTGCCCATCGTTATAAGGATGGCCGTTTGTATCAACGTGCTCGCCAGCAGCATAACCTTAAAGGGAAGGCGCCAGGCAATGGCCGCGACCGCAAAGGTTCCGATGATCTGAAAGACCAGATCCGCTGAAATCGCGACGCCTACTACCTGGCCGGAGAAGTGAAGGTTCTCGCCGATACGCGCCTGATATTCCCAACCCGCTCCGTTGGCGGCGCTCTGCAGGAGCACTCCACATAATCCGATCAAAACCGCGGCCGTCCAGACCGGAGTGCCGGGCTTGCGAGGGGGCGCATCCTCAATCTCCTTGCCAAGCATGAAAGCCACAAGGGTCCCAACTGCCGCCATGGCTCCCAGGATCGCGAAACCGGCGTCGGCCCCAAAGCGAGGAATCACCGTCACCGGCAGAAGGTAGGACGCTACCACTTGAGGGATCGCTGAAACCATGAGGAACGTCGCGTTGAGCCGTTCAGGATGGCGCGCCCGCGCCATGACCATATTCGTAGTGGCAAGCAGCAGACCTTCCATTACTCCCGCCACGATCCGCGAAACGATCAGCACATTGGCGTCATGGCTGACGAAAACCGCGGCATCGCACAATGCTAACGACAAGCAGACGGACGCGATGGTGCGGCGCGCCGATCCAAGTCTTATGAGTCGCGGTCCGAGCGCCGCGGCCAGCGCGAGCGCAAATACTTCCGCCCAGGCCACCCGCCCCAGCATGGCCTCGGTCAGGCGCTTCTCTTCCACCAAACCGCCTAGAAGCGCCGGTTGGATGCCCATGATCATGAATGACACGGTGCCGAGGAACAGGCTGGCGATCACGGTGGCCGTGGTGGCTGGCTGTGGCGTCAGGTGTTCAGTTGAGGACATTTCAGTCGCGCCCGATCGCGATAAAGCTAAACTTACCATCGTACGCTTGACAAGGTAAAATCCGCCCAACAGAATGGAACGAAATGGCCTGGACCAATAAGCGAAATAACGAACTGCGCGAACGCGCCCGGAAAGTGATCCCCGGCGGAATGTATGGGCACGAATCGACCGCCTCCCTGCCGGATGTCTATCCGCAGTTCTTCAGCCGCGCGGAAGGGGCTCGGCTGTGGGACGCGGATGGGAACGAATACATCGACTATATGTGCGCGTACGGTCCCAACCTCTTGGGCTACCGGCATCCGGCAGTTGACGCTGCCGCCGCCGAGCAGCAGCGCTTGTGCGACACCATGACCGGGCCGCCCGAGATCATGGTGGATCTGGCCGAGAAATTCGTCTCGATGATCGCGCACGCCAGTTGGGCGATTTTCTCGAAGAACGGCACTGACGCAACGACGATGGCGATGATGTGCGCCAGAGCCCACACCAAGAAGCGCAAGATACTGGCGGCAACGAAGGCCTATCATGGCGCCGCGCCCTGGTGCAACCCGTATATGACCGGTATCGTGCCGGAAGAGCGCGCGCACATCCTGTATTACGAGTACAATAATCCGCAGAGCCTGGAAGACACTTTCCGCGTCGCCGGTGACGACGTGGCCGGCGTGTTCGCATCCGCCTTCCGGCACGATGTTTTCACCGATCAAGATCTCCCGACGCCGGAGTACGCGCAGGCCGCTCGCAGGTTGTGCGATCAGACCGGCGCGCTGTTAATCATTGACGATGTCCGCGCCGGCTTCCGGCTGGCGCGCGACTGCAGCTGGTCGAAGGTGGGAATCCAGCCGGACCTAAGCGCCTGGGGCAAGTGCATCGCCAACGGTTATGCCCTGGCCGCGCTCCTCGGTTCTGAAAAGGCGCGCGCCGCCGCCCAAAGTATCTTTGTCACGGGCTCCTACTGGTTTCAGGCGATACCCATGGCTGCCGCCATCGCCACGCTGAATGAGATTCAGACGACGGACTATCTGGAGCGGACGGAAAAGATCGGGGCTATGCTGCGCGAGGGACTGGCAAAGCAGGCCGCCGCCCACGGGTTCAGTCTGCGACAGACCGGTCCCGTGCAAATGCCGATGATCTTGTTTGAGGACGATCCAGACATGCGTTTGGGATACTGCTGGGTGGCCGAGGCGCTGACGCGTGGAGTCTATATGCATCCGTGGCACAACAATTTTATTTGCGCTGCGCTCACGGAAAGCGACATCGATCTGACGCTGCAGATAACGGACGAGGCTTTTCGGGTCCTTAAGAAGAAGAGAGCTGCGCTGGGGCCCGTGCAGCAGCTGGCGGCGCGATTCGCGCACCTCCACGAAGAAACTCTGACGGCGGCACGGTAGTCGACTGGTTGAGACCGGCGCCGCGGAGAACCGCTTAGCTTTAGTGGGCCATCCCGTCGGCCGCCTATTCTCGGTCCCTGGAACCGGGGCCGGACGCTTTCACGACCTCCGCCTTTGCCAGTAGATCTGCGGTAACGTAGGCGATTTCGTGCGGCGATCCGATCGGGTAGCGTATTTTCGCAACCGGCTCCTCGAGAATTGCCGCCACTAGCTCGGCCACCCGATTCGGCTCTTCTGCATCCAGCTCCGACTGCGCGGCCGCCGTGATGGTCTGTTCAAAATGCTCGCGGTAATCGGCATCCACGGCGTCGAGCGGAACATGCCGGCGTTTGGCGGTAAACCCGGTTCGAAAATCTCCCGGTTCCACCAAGGCCACGTGCACATTGAAGGCTCGCACCTCCATCGCCAGCGTCTCCGAGTAGCCTTCCAGCGCGAACTTCGACGCGGCATAAAAGCCCTGATAGGGAAGCGCGACGAAACCGGCCAGCGAACCGATGTTCACGATCAGCCCTCGACGCTTTCGCCGCATGCTCGGCAGGACCATCTGGGAGACGCGCACCACACCGAAGAAGTTGGTCTCCAGCTGCGCACGGGCATCTTCGATGGGTGTAGCTTCGATCGGCCCAGCCACTCCGAACCCGGCGGCGTTGATGACTACGTCCAAGGCTCCGCCGCTCGCCTGGGTCGCCTTCCCGATGGCGTTGCTGATGGATTCTCCATCGTTAACATCGGCTTCGAAGCATCGCACGTCAGGGTGCATGTCTGGAGGAAACTGCCGCGAGACGCCGAAAACAGAGTATCCGCGGACCGCCAACAATTCAGCACAGGCCCGGCCAATGCCGGAGGACGCTCCGGTAACGAGAACGGAAGAATATTTCATGATGTCGCGAGTACCAATCGTACTGCACGAGCAGGGTCACGCGGGGAAACAACACTCCTGAGGCGGCGATCCTGGCTACAGGGCGTCGCGCGCCATTCCGGCCTTTCTAGGCGCCAGGGGCTTCGGAAGACACGAAATAGGCTTCCGAGAGATCGGGCTTTTGTTCGAGAGCCTGTTTCCAGCAGTCTCGCGCTTCGTCCTGTTTTCCCAAGCTCTTGAGCACGTGCCCGAGGTTTAACAAAGCCTCCGGGAATTGCGCCCGCTCATCGATCGCTTCCCGGTACAAGCGCGCCGCATCTTCGAGTTGTCCCGATTTTTGAAGCAGCAGCCCCGTATTGTAGAACAGCTCCGGACCACGCTCGCCCAGATCGATCAGAGCGGCCTGGTATCGCAAAGCGTTGTCGAAATTATTCTGCTCGACCGACAGAGCCGCCAGGGCCCGCAGCGCGTCGGCCGAAGCGGGATTGAGCGCCAGCAGGCCTTCGAATGCCTGCGACGCGCGCTCCAGATCGCCCGTCTTCCAGCAGGAGATGCCCAGGTTCAATTGCGCCTCCGGCCAATCGGAGCGTTTGTGGACGCAGGTTTCGAAGGCCTCCGCCGCGCCCCGGAAATCCTCCCGCCGCAAGCGCGAAAATCCGAGACGAAACCAGGCGTCTTCAAAATCGCCATTCCGGGCCACCAGTTTCGTGTAAATCCGTTCGGCTTGCTCCGATTCTCCTTGTTTCTCGAGAACGGCGCCGAGATTGCGCTCGACCTCCGCCAGCTCGGGAGCAATCGCGAGAGCGCGCTCGTAAGCCGAACGGGCTTGCTCCCAATCGCCGGACTCCTGATGGAGCGCTCCGAGGTTGATGTGGGCTTGTTTCGCGTCGGGCCGGAGGCGCGCGGCTTCCGCATAGGCCTGGGCGGCTTCCGCCCGGTTGCCGGTCTTTTGATAGGCGACGCCCAGATTGAACCAGTGATCGAAACTATCGGGGGTACACTCGGTGAGGCGGACGCAATAGCGCGCCGCAGCCTCGTAGTCGCTCAACGCAAACGCGCAACTCGCCAGCCCTTCGAGAGCCGTTAGCGAGTTCGGCCTGAGCGTCAGCAGCCTTTCCGCGCACTCCGCCGTCATGCCGTAATCCTGGGTGGCCAAGCCGATGTTGACCAGGTTCACCAGGCATTCCTCGGTCTTCTCGTCGCTGCCCAGCAGCGATCGGTAGATCCGCGCCGCCTCGGCAAACTGCTTTCGAAGCTGGAGCGTGACCGCGCGCCCGAACAGAGCGGTTGCGTGCTGTGGCTCGGCCCCCAGGATCTGATCGAAGCATTCCTCCGCCGCATCCGGCTTGTCCAGATGAAGCAGGCAGATTCCCAGGCCCAGGCGCGCCTCGCGTCGGCCCGGCTCCGCCACACTGGCCTTCTCGAAGAACTCCGCCGCCTCTTGCCAGCGCCCCAATCTTTCCAGGCACGCCGCCATGTTTAAGTTCCCGCCCGCGTGCCGGGGATTCATGCTCAGCACCTTGGCGTAGCTTCTGGCCGCGTCCTCGAAGAGATCGAGTTCAAACTGGATCTGCGCCTTGGCCGCGAAAACCCCCAGACTCTCGTCGCCGCCCTCGATCGCGCGGTTGACTTCCTCCAGAGCCTCCTGGAGTTTGCCCTCCAGGTGGAGAGAAACAGCCGCGGCCAGGGAAGCCGGTTTCACGCCAAGGGAACCATTGGCGGACGTTCTCGTCTTGTCGTCATTCATATTCATTCCGAATTAGTTGGAACCTTCGATGTCATAGGGCGCCAGGAAAGCGCACAGTTTTCCAAGCGCGTCGTACTGGTGCGTAACCTCCACCCATCGGAGCCGCGCCCTTTCCCCACGGTCGCAGAAGAAACCCACTCCGCCCCGCCGCAAACGGTTGTCGGACCAGAAGTCGACTACCTGGTCCTGGACCAGAAGAGTGAAGTCGCCGCCGTGCGCGTCCACGCTCACACGGTAGAACATGTCCGCGCGCGCCGTGATGGGCAAGGGCTTCTCGACGCGCGGGCCGGCTTTGCCGTTGATAACGGCGTACCGCACCATGTGAACCGTAGGTAGCGGCCCCGGCTGGACGATGACGAACTTTACCGCGTAATAGTTATCCAGATTCTTGGCTCGAAACGCGAATCCCATGGCCTTGCGATCGATTTCGCCCAGATACTCAAAGCGGTAATCCGTCAAATCCGTGGTGGGCTTGAAGATCGCAAGTGGCCCGGGTTCGACGAAACCCGACGCGTCATAGGACCAGGTGCTGGTTAGTTTCGAGTGACTGTTCCAGGCGTCCAGACCCGACCGGAAGTCATCGCTGAATACTACCGCCGCGCGGCCTGAAATATTTTGCTGCACGACCTTCCATTTCTGGGCTAACATCCGCCGCACCTTGTTTTTGGCCGCCGGCGCCGTGACGGGAGAAACGCTGAGACGCGGCCGCGAGGGAGCGATCGCCACCGCCAACAGCACGGGCAGTAACAGCGTCACCACCTTGAGTTCAAATGGCGCGTTCTTCCATGCCGACGCAAGCCAGCGCCAGGAATGGACAATTCGAGTAACCAGCCCGACCGGGGACGCGGCCACCTGTTCCCCATACCCATCCGAGACTTCCTCCGGACTAAGCTCGATTCGGTCGCGAGCGACCGGCGATTCCTGGCATTCGACCTCCGGGATCGATTCGGATTCCATGGGAACGGCAGCGGAGTGGATGGGCGGAGCCGGCAGGTCAAAAGCGCTCGCCGATTCCGCATGCGCATGGCTCGCGACGGAGGGAGCTATCGGTCCAAACTCGGACTGAACCAGATTCGGGGGCTGTGGTGCGCCGGATGCTTCCCACTCGAACGCGCTCCGGTGCTCGTCGCAGCAGAACTCGCCATCGGTGAGACGGCGAAGAGCAGGGAGCGTATTGTCACAGTACCGGCACTTCATGCGGGACCTGATAACTCGTACTTATCTTAAGGTTGCGGAAGGGGAAATACTACAAGGCGAAACCCTCAAGCGGCAGTGGAATCGTGCGTATCGCCGCCAAGGTCGTAGGGTGTTTTCCTTAGGACTGCGGTAATCCGACGCGGCCCGTCGCAGGCTAAAGCGGCGATGGCAAGGCGAGAGCCGCCTTGGACAAGGCTCTTTGGAGCAGATCTTCCGCCTCGAATTCCCGCAAACCTCGGGAAATGGAGATCTCGGTGATCAGCATATGCCGGGCGCGATCAAGCATCTTCTTTTCGCGAAAGGACAAAGGCTTCCCGGATTGCTGCAGGATAAGCAGGGTCTTGAGCACGTCGGCAATCTCAAGCAAACTGCCATGCCGCATCTTATCCGAGTTCTCCTTGAAGCGGTCCTTCCAATCGCCCTTCAGCCTGGGTTTCTCCTCGCCTAAAGATGACAGTACCCGCGCGACCTCGCCGTTTCTGGTAACGCGGCGCAGGCCGATCTCCTGAACGTGCGAGAAGGGGACCATGACTGTCATACTCTTGTAGGTGAGGCGCAGAAGGTAGAACCGTTCGTTCTGAGCGCCAAAGAAGCGGGTGCTGATGTTCTCTACGGTCCCAATCCCGTGATTGGGGTAAACCACTTTCTCCCCGATTTGGAACAAGGTCATACGCAGACCATTACCACCCTAAGCGGCTGTTACCTGGACAACTCTAAAACCGGAAACAAGATGGTAAGCTGAACCGGATGGCTTGTCAATAGTATTTCGTACCACCAAGAGGCAGAACGGGTTATGCCTTTTGGAAGTATACACTTTCCCGTAGTGGCATATCCCGAAATCCAAATCCCGATTTGTTTCTCGTCGAGAAATCCTGTATTCTCATGGCGAAGAACAGCTTTACTGCGTGGCATTCGAAGTGCTCAAATCGCAAGCGCTAATCGGAGTACAAGTGTGTTCGAGTTGAGTTGAGCGGAGAGCGCCGCTTGAGGGATCTTAAAACCCAGTTCGTCAGCGCGTTGTTGTTCATCCTCACCGTGGCAGCGGTGTGCTGTGCCGTTGTCAACTTCCGTCACCAGAAGATCGACAAGCTTCCCGATGATGGCGTGATCTGGGTGGATGGCACGGCGCCGGACGGAAAGAACCTAGTCCTGGCTCTGCACGTGACGCCGGACGGCGAGGCCGACAACGCGGGCATCCGCGCCGGTGACGTTCTGCTCGAGATCTCCGGTAACCAGATTCACAGGAGCACGGATGTTCCGCAGGTGCTGCAGCAGATCGGCTCGTGGCGGCAGGCCCGGTACGAGCTCCGGCGCGGTACTGTGCAGCTTCCCGCCCAGGTGATTGTCGGAGAAAACGTTCCCGATCGGGCGGTGTACTACCAGTACGCAGTAGGCGTCCTCTACCTGCTGATCGGCTTGTTCGTCTATTATCGCCGCGTCAGCGCCCCACGATCGGTACACTTCTACGTTCTCTGTCTGGCTTCGTTCGTTCTTTTTTGTTTCCATTACACCGGTAAGCTCACCGCCTTCGACCAGGTGATCTATTGGTCGAACGTTGCGGCTTGGGTGCTGGCGTCCACCATCTTCCTGCATTTCTGCCTGGTGTTTCCCGAGCGGGCTAAATGGCTCTCCAGCCGCGCAACCATTCTCGCCACTTATGTTCCGGGCGCTTTTCTGCTGGTGATCTACGTTCTGGTCGCCAAGGGAATGCTGCGTGTGGCCGCCTCGCCGATCGAGGTGAATTGGTTCCTCGATCGCGGCGAGCTGCTCTATTTGTGCGCCGTCTATTTGCTCGGCGCGCTGGTGCTCACGCTGAAATCGCCGCACATCGACGATCCGCTGGTGCGGCGCCAAATCAAGTACCTCCGCAACGGAGCGCTGGTGGGCATCGTCCCATTCACCGCCATCTATGCGGCGCCCTATATCCTGGGATTCCTGCCCGGCCATTACGAGAAGATGGCCGTGCTTTTTCTGATGCTGGTCCCCATCACCTGGGCCTACGCCATCTTGCGCTATCGCTTGATGGATGTCGACATCATTTTCCAGCAGGGCTACGTTTACACCCTGGCGACGTTGCTGGTCCTGGGCATTTTTTATGGACTGATCTTTTCGTTCACGCGCCCCGAGGATATCAGTCCGGCCGCCATCGTCGGTCTCATTCTGTTCGCGACGTTCATTTTCCAGCCGATCCGCGATTGGTTGCAGGAACAGCTGGATCGCTATTTCTTCTACAAAGACCGCTACGACTATCGCCGCACGCTGATCGAATTCGCGCGCGAGCTGGGATCGGAAACCAACCTGGACGAAATGCTTCGATCCGTGGCGGACCGCCTGGTGCACACGCTATCGATTCAACACGTGGCATTCTTCCTGGCCGACGAGAGCGACGAACGGTTCCATCTCCACATGACCATGGGCAATCGCAAGGAGCGCAGCCAGAAGGAGGGTCAGGAGTTGGATTTAAGCTTCCTCGGCCCGCATCCCGACAAACCCTATCTGTTCTTCGAGCGCACCCGGCACTTGCTCGACGTGGTATCGCACCAGTGGCCGGCCCCGGTGCGCGACACCATCGCGGAGCTCGATCTGACCTATTACTTCGCTTGTTCGGTGCGGGGCCGGACCATCGCCTATCTGGGCCTGAGCCGGACCGACAAAGGCGACTTCCTTTCGAGCGACGATGTCGAGCTGCTGACGACGCTCTGCGGATCCATCAGCATCGCCATCGAAAACGCGCGCCTGTATCGGTCGCTCCAGCGCAAAGTGGACGAGTACGAACGGCTCAAGGAATTCAGCGAGAATATCGTGGAGTCCATCAACGTCGGCATCCTGGCGGCTGATTTGGAAGACCGCGTGGAAAGCTGGAACACACAGATCGAGCGGTTGACCGGGACGCCGCGTCAGGCCGCGGTGGGACGCCGGCTTTCCGAGCTGTTCCCGGCCGAGTTATGCGAAAAATTCCGGTTGGCGCGCGGCAATAGCGGGGTGCAGAATATCTACAAATTCGTTCTCGAGTCTCCGGCGAGCGCGAATGGAAACGGCAACGGCGCCCCTCAGCCCTCCACGCACATTCTGAACTTGGCCATCGCGCCGCTGGTCTCTAAGGACATGCAACAGATCGGCCGGCTGATCATATTCGACGACGTTACCGACCGCGACGAACTGGAGCGGCGCCTGGTGCAAGCCGACAAGCTCAGCTCGATCGGGCTGCTGGCGGCCGGCGTCGCGCACGAAGTGAACACCCCGCTGGCGGTCATTTCCACCTATGCGCAGATGCTCGCCAAGCAAATTTCCGGCGACGATCAAAAGTCCAAACTGCTCGACAAGATCGCCAAGCAGACGTTCCGCGCCAGCGAGATTGTAAACTCGCTGCTGAGTTTTTCGCGGACGTCTTCCACCGAATTCGTCGAAGTGGATCTCAACCGGATCATTCAGGACACCCTGAGCCTGATCGATCACCAGTTGCGGAAATCCGGAATTGAAACCAAGCTTCATCTGGCGCCGTCCTTGCCTCCGGTGAAGGGAAATTCGGGCAAACTACAACAAGTGTTTCTAAACCTGTTCCTGAACGCGCGCGACGCGATGGAAGCCGGCGGCGCATTAACGGTGCGGAGCTGGAGCGAGGACGGTTTCGCGCGCGTCGACATAGCCGACAGCGGGCAGGGAATCGCCCCCGAGCACTTGGCCCGAATCTACGATCCGTTCTTCACCACCAAGGCCGCCCGTAAAGGAACGGGCCTCGGTCTGGCCGTGACCTACGGCATCGTTCGGGAGCATGGGGGCAACATTGAAGTGGAGAGCCGACTGGGAGGTGGCTCTCGCTTCCATGTCGAACTTCCTTTGGCGAGAAAGCCGGTGCATGCCTGATACCCTGCCTCCCGACGAACCAGTCTCCTCATTGCCCAGACGCATTCTCGTAATCGACGACGAAGCCGACATCCGCGAGAGCCTGGAAACTCTCCTGAGCCTGGATGGTTACTCCGTGGATCTGGCCGAAACCGGCGGCGAAGGCCTGCGCAAGGCCGAAGACGGCAACTACGATTTGGTTCTGCTCGATCTGATGATGCCGGACCGCTCCGGCATGGAGGTGTTGCGAGAGATCCGGGATCGCGACACCGAAACGCCGGTCTTCATGATCACCGCCTACGGGTCGGTGGAAGTCGCCGTCCAGGCCCTCAAGACCGGGGCGAACGACTACTTCTCCAAACCTTGGGACAACGAAAAGCTGCTGATCGAAATCGACCGGATGATCGCCCACACGCGCCTGGAGCGGGAGAATGCCCAGCTCAAACGCGCTTTCAAACAGCAGTATAGCTTCCCGAACATCATCGGCAAGAACGACCGCATGCTCCGCATCCTGGATCTGGTGACCCAGGTCGCGCCCAGCCGCGCCACCATTCTGATCACCGGCGAAACGGGAACGGGGAAGGAATTGATCGCCAAGGCCATTCATGCCAATTCCACTCGCGCCGACCAGCCTTTCGTTCCGGTCAATAGCGGGTCGGTGCCCGCCGAGCTGATGGAATCGGCGTTGTTCGGGCATATCAAGGGCGCTTTCACCAGCGCGATCGCGGCGCGCAAAGGCTACTTCGAGACCGCCAACAAAGGCACCATCTTCTTCGACGAGATCGGAACCATCAGTCCCGAGACCCAGGCCAAGCTGTTGCGGGTGATCCAGGAGCGCGAGTTCATGCCGGTCGGATCCAACGAAACCATCCGGGTGAATGTGCGCATCATCGCGGCCACCAATGCCGATCTGAAAAAGCTAGTGGATGAAGGCAAGTTCCGCGAAGATCTCTACTATCGCTTGAACGTGATCAACCTCGCTTTGCCGCCGCTGCGCGAACGAAAGGAAGACATTCCTCGCCTGGTCGAGCATTTCTTCGCGAAGTTCAGCCGGGAGAATGAGAAGTTCCTCGACGCCGAAGGACGAAGTCTCTTGCGATTCGAGAACGATGCCATGCAATTGCTCATGGATTACAACTGGCCAGGGAATATCCGGGAGCTGGAGAACGTAGTGGAACGAGCCGTCGTGCTGGCTTCCCAGTCCACGGTCCCGGTTGACGTACTTCCGGACTCCCTTCTGCAGGCCGCCGGTGTCCGCATCCGCCGTGACGAAAGCGGTACGCTGCCCGCCGATGCCTCCCTGTTCGAAGTTGTCGCCGATTTCGAGCGCCGCAAGATCATCGAGGCGCTCGACGCCGCTAACTGGAGCCAGACCGACGCCGCCGAGCACCTTAGCATACCGCTCTCGACGCTCAATCAGAAAATCAAGCGCTTGAATATCGATGTTCGGCGCAAGGGCGGAGCCGGGACGGCCTAGCTACTCAGTAATATACATTACGACTACATAGCTTGACATGGCTTCTTAACATGAAGTATTCTTAGCCTTCGTCTTCAATTCACTAGAGATTGTGCTCTAGTTGGTACTCTCCGGCCTACGGCCCACCGCGTCTGTTGAAGTTTCTGGGTCGTGCCGATTTAACCTTAGGAGATCCATGCCACACCAGCCTTACTTTGTGGTTGTGCTCGCGCACTCGCTGCACGGGCGGCTGCGGCGCATCCACATCCCGCATAAGGCGATCTATGCCGCGTTCGCCTTTGCCCTGGTCGGTTGCCTGACCATGTTCGTTTTTTTTTCCAGCTACCTGCGGATGAGTTGGAAGGTAGCGCACTACAATTCGCTTCGCTCTGAAGTGGACGCGCTGCGAGCGAAATACCAGGAACTGGAGAACGTCAACCACCAGAAGAACGAGCAACTGGCGACGCTCGAGACCTTCGCTTCGGAAGTTTCGGTGGCATATGGCTTGAAGCGCAGGCCGGAAACTTCGACCGATCTCGCGAGCGGGGTGCAGTTGACGCCGACGTTTCGGGAGTCGCTAAGCGAATACAATTTCCTGCAATCGGCTTCTCTGTCCAAGCTGTACCGGAACTACCCCAAGCAATGGCAGCTGCATGTCCGTCCGAGTCTTTGGCCGGTGGAGGGCAGGTTGATGAGTCCGTTCGGAGTGAGGACGGATCCGTTCTCCGGCGAGGGAGCGATTCACACCGGCGTTGATCTTGCGGCGCCCACGGGAACTCCGGTGCAAGCCTCGGCGGATGGAATTATCGTACAGACCGATTGGTCGAGCGGCTACGGCCGGCTGATCATCGTGGACCACGGCAACGGGGTGCAAACCTACTACGGACACCTGTCGCGATTTGACGTAGTGCCTGGGCAAGAAGTGCGGCGCGGCGACGTCATCGGGCGGTCGGGCGCCAGTGGCCGGGTGACTTCCCCGCATTTGCACTATGAAGTGCGGATGGGAGGCACTCCGGTGAATCCGTATCCGTTCCTGGCCAGAACCGCGGTGACGGCGCCGGCCCACGCGCAGACCGATCTCGGTTTCTGAACGCCTCGTCCTTCAACCGGATTCCCGGCTTGTGATATAAGCTTAGGAGTGTCCGCCGGAACCTCCGGTCGAGGAGCCTTATCGTGAAGACAAATATGCTGCGATTGGCCGGGATCGGAATCGGTCTGGTCCTTCTGACATCAGCCTATACTCGGATTCAGTCTGCGTCCATCATGGCGGACGCCGCCAAAGCCTTCCTTGCTTCCCTGACGCCGGAACAGCGCGCCCAGGCGACTTTCCAGTTTCAGGATGACGAGCGCTTTCAATGGCACTACATTCCGAAAGAACGCAAGGGACTGCCGCTACGCGACATGACCGCCACGCAAAAGCAGCTCGCACACGCGCTGCTGGCGGCCGGCCTCAGCCAGCGCGGATACATCAAAGCCAGCACCATCATGAGCCTGGATGAGATCCTGCGTATCCTCGAAAACGGCAAGGGCCCGCGGCGCGATCCAGAGGGCTATTTCTTCACGGTGTTCGGCGCGCCTTCCGATACCGGAACTTGGGGTTATCGAGTGGAAGGGCATCACCTCAGCCAGAATTTCACCATTACGAACGGCAAGGTCGAAGACGGCCCGAGCTTCTTCGGATCGAACCCAGCCGAAGTATTGGACGGCCCCCGCAAGGGATTGCGCGTTCTGGCGCGCGAGGACGATCTCGGACGCGACCTGATCCAGTCTCTCAACGCGGAGCAGAAGAAGGCCGCCGTGGTCAGCCAGGAAGCGCCCAAAGAGATCTTAACCGAGGCTTCTCGCCAAGCCGCGCTTAAGGGCCAGCCGAGCGGCATCGAGGTATCCAAACTGAACGCGCACCAGCGCGAGTTGCTTCAGAGTTTGCTGGGCGAATACGCGAACAACGTGCCCGCTGAAATGGCCGAGGCGCGGCAAGCCGAGATCAAGTCGGCCGGTAGCAGCTTGTACTTCGCCTGGGCCGGCGGAGAGGAGCCGCGACAGCCGCACTATTATCGGATCCAGTCTCCTAAGTTCCTTGTGGAATTCGATGACACGCAAGACAACGCCAACCATATTCACAGCGTCTGGCGCGACTTCGACGGCGACTTCGGCTTGGACCTGCTCAAAGAGCACTACCAGACCAGCCATCGGTAACAGCTTGGTTCTCAGCCGTCGCCGGTTCGTTTCTTCCTTCGCCGCGGCGGGCATCGGTTTCGCCGCCGGGCGGGGGCAGACGCTCCCGTCGGAAATCCACCGCTTCGCCGACGCCGCCACCGAGTTCGACGTCTTTCGTCTGACGGATCCCGCGCACCAAAGCTGGCTTCCCGCGTACACCGGTCGGGCTGTTTCCAAGCGCGGCAACTTTCTGATTTTCGCGAGCGATGTCTCCGGCAGCGTGCAGGCGTATCGCATGGATTTGAAGAACGGGCAGTCGCGCGCTTTAACCGACGCGAGCCATCTGGATGCGAGCTCAATTACGCTCACGCCCGACGAACGTGGCGTCTGCTTTTTCGATGGCGCGTCGCTGTTTCTCACCAGCCTGTCGAATCCGCGATCGCGAGAAGTCTATCGTGCGCCCGAAGATTTCGCGCCGGGACATGGTCTCAGCCTTTCCGAGGATGGTCTCTACGCCGCGTTCGTTGAGCAGAAGAGGGGAGTTAACCGGCTCCAGCTGGTTACCCTGCGGACGGGCAGCGCCCAGACGTTGGTGGAATCGGCCGAGCCGATCTTCGACCCGATGCCGCGTCCCCGTCGCGCGGGCATGTTGTATCGGCGCGGC
>Ga0302325_10008929_pt1 | contig 21991 bp, 20 predicted proteins | sample Palsa_T0_2_FD_201948 | JGI IMG/M metagenome (GOLD analysis project Ga0302325, IMG submission 201948) | Peat permafrost microbial communities from Stordalen Mire near Abisko, Sweden - Palsa_T0_2 | ecosystem: Environmental > Terrestrial > Soil > Palsa > Peat permafrost | place: Sweden: Abisko...
CCTCGCATCCGCCGGGGAGAATGAAGTACCGCAGCGGTTGCAGTTGCGATACAACCGCATCAATCTGATTTTCCAATCGGTCAATGTCGGCTTGATTCACATTCGCCGGCGCTGGCGAATTCGGCGTGGCGATTGCGGCCCCGAGGGAAAAAATATCCGATTGAATCTCGCGCAGTTGCATCGAGATCGCCGGATTGGCCACTTCTGCCCATCCCAGCGCGGCGTTGAGTTCATCCAATGCCCCGGTGCACTCGATGCGGGGATCGGATTTTCCTACCCGCTCGCCGCCGAACAAGCCAGTGGATCCGTCGTCGCCGGTCTTCGTGTAGATTTTCATACGGAGTATTACACTGTCGGAGATGAGTCGGCCGCAAGTTCTGGAGTGTCTGATTCCGCTGGCGTACCTGATCGGGTCAATCCCGTTCGGGCTGATCGTTGGGCTTGCCAACGGCATCGATCCAAGAAAAGACGGCAGCGGAAATATCGGGGCGACCAATCTCGGCCGGCTGCTGGGCAAGCGATTTTTCGCCCTCGTTTTCACGCTGGATTTGCTCAAAGGCGCGCTGCCGATGCTGGCGGCTGGTTGGATTCTGGGATTTCATGCCGATGACCGCACGACCTATTGCCTCTGGATCGCCGTTGGCGCGGCGGCGTTGCTCGGCCATTCCTTCAGCGTGTTTCTGAAATTCAAAGGCGGCAAAGGCGTTTCCACCAGCACCGGGGTCGCGCTGGCGATGTATCCATATCTGACCCTTCCCGTCGTTGGCGCGATCGTCGTATTTCTGATCGTCTTCAAAATTTCCCGCTACGTTAGCCTCGCATCCATCCTGGGATCGTCGGTGGTCCCCTTCGCATACGTCGGCATTGGACTATTGAACGGCTGGCCGATCCTCGGCGCACAGCTCCCAGTGCTGGCATTGGCGGTCCTGGTGCCGGGGTTGATCATCTACCGCCATCGCGCCAACATCGCGCGCCTGCGCGCCGGCACCGAACCGAAACTCAAAACGGCCTGCACAATGCGAGTGAAAATCAACGGCAACGAAGAAGAGATTCCAGCGGATAGCGACATTCACGCGCTCTTGGCGCGCCGCGGATTAACGCCGGACAAAGTCGCCATCGAACTGAATCGCAAATTGATCCGCAGCCAGAAGTACGACACCATCCTGCAGGATGGCGACGAGATCGAGATCGTCACCTTCGTCGGCGGTGGATGATCCGGTAAATCACTGCGGCGAACTAGGCAGCATGGCGGGCGTCAGGTCGATGCCGGTCGCATCCTTCACCGCCTTGATCAAATCCTCAGGATTGCTAGGTGGAAATGCCCTCAGCTCCGGCAAAGTCTTGGCCACTACCCCTTCGCCGCCGAGGTTGACCCACTGCACAACGATGAATGCCCCCTTGCGCACCACCGCATCGTTGTAGAACGGCAATCCCTGCGCTGTCATGCTGCTGGGATCCAGCGGGTTGACCAGGTTCAGCGATAACGGCTGAATCGGATTCTGCGGATTCGGCGCCAGCAGCGCATTGATCAATCCCTGCCGCGATCCGCCGGTGAGAAACGTGGCGTATTTGATCGCATAAACCTCGGCAATGGCCTGCGGAAACCATTGCTCGCTCGCCGGCAATTTCAGCGGGTCCATCACCTGCGTGAGAATGAACCGCGAAAAACTATTCAGCGTCCCCTGCTGGGCCAGCGAAGAAAGCGCCGACGCATACTTGATGTTCAGTTCCGAGATCGTCGTTGTCAGCGTGTCGCTCTTCGTTGCCACCGCGTCATCATCCTGAACCGGCACCCAGATCACCTGATCGTCCATCGGCGCATCCAGCGAGAAATTCAGGCTGTTGGCGTATTCCACATCATTAGCGAAGCGGATGTAGTGGAAATGCGGATCCTCCCAGCCATTGTCCATGATCTCCGCCAACTGTTTCTTGGAGATCACCAGATAAAACAGCGGCGGATTCATTTTTTCCAGCTTTTGCAGCGCGTCCAGCATGATGCCGTCGATCATGTCATTTAGCGGCTTGGGATCGGTTAGCGCGAAATCCGACATCATCTGACTGGCCAAAATCGTGCGGTGATCCTTGATGCTCTGAATCAGGTCCGAAGGCATCGTCGTCGGTTGCGTCGAAGGCTTCACGGCCAAGACCGCGGCCTTCACCCACGCATCATCCGCCGGCTGGCAGATCACGTTTTCCCCAGCGAGGGTCACCACATGAAACCCCGGCGGGATGACCACGACATGCCGCGAGGGCGCCGTCGTCGGCGGGGCGGCGGTGTCGCCCAGCGCTTCCATTTGGGCGCCGGCGACAACAATAATTAACGCGGTAAATACGAAGCGGATTGGGTTGGCAATCATGATATTTGACGATAGAGCGCCGGTCATGGAAACGCAACCGATGCGGTTCCCGAAGCGACGCCGATGCTCCCCGTTCGCAGCGATCGGCACCACCTGCAAGAGCATTCATCGGTCAATTGGCCCGCCGCCTGATGGTCCAAAGTTATCGGGCAATGTTCCTGGGGACTTTTCGCTTTGTCCCGGCAAGGACACCCGCATCCTTCCCGAACCTCATCCCGATCCATTTTTTGCAATAACGGCGTCCCGCAATAACTCACCCCGCAGCGGATCACCCGCAGCGGGCACCGTTCGCAGATGGCCGCCCGCGCCTCCCATTGCGGATGCACGGATTTCATCCCCCAACCCCTGAGCCGAGCCGACAAAAACCGGCGCGCAGCTGACGCCAATATCGCCATATACGCTTTTATCGGTCCATCGGTTTGCCAGGCGAGAGATTTTGTCGGTATTTGATAAGCTTCTGACATGGCGTTCGGACAAATCAGCATCCTCGGCGTCGGCCTGCTGGGTGGGTCAATTGGCCTGGCCATGCGGAAGATACAACCCGATTGCCGAATCATTGGCTACGGGCATCGGCAGGAAACGCTCGATCGCGCCATGCAAATGGGGGCAATCGACCAGGGACTTACCAATGTTGCCGCCGCTGTTGCGGGGTCCAATCTTGTAATCCTCTGCACCCCGGTTGGTACATTCGAGAATTTGCTCAAAGAAATTGCATCGGCTTTGGCAGAGGGATGCATTGTCACCGATGTCGGCAGCACCAAGCGGTCGGTCGTCGAACTCGCCGAGAAAATCCTGCCACCGAATGTTCATTTCGTCGGCAGTCATCCAATGGCGGGAAGTGAGAAGCGCGGCGTCGAATTCGCCCAGGCCGATTTGTTTCGCAACGCAATTTGCATTCTCACACCCACTGCGCGCACCGACTCAGAGGCACTCAAGGAAGTGGGAACATTTTGGCTTTCCCTCGGAATGGGCATCTGCCGTCTGACCGCCGAAAATCATGATCACATTCTGGCCGATGTGAGCCACCTTCCGCATCTGCTGGCCGCCGCCCTTGTGGCAATCCAGCCAGCCGAGTCGAGCCTCCTTCGTGGCAAAGGATTTCTCGACGCCACACGAATCGCCGCCGGCGACGCCGTTCTCTGGCGCGATATACTGATGGACAACTCCAAAAATTTGCAACACTCCATCAGTCGATTGCAGCAGGAGCTGCAAAAAATCGTCTCAATGCTGCAAAATGGCGACAGCGAGGGAATTCGTCAATGGCTGGCCGACGCGGCGGCAAGACGGGAACAGTTGGGCGCGGAACCGCTTTAACATCCGTTCCCTCCCCGCACAAAATCCCTTAGAGTCGCCGTCCTATGTCCCTGGCGGAGCGCTTCCCGAAATATTTTGTGGCCCTGATGCTGGGCGCGTTCCTTCTTTTTCTTGCGGGGATCGGCAGCGTGGGATTGTGGGACCGGGATGAGCCGCGATATGCACAGGCTTCCCGCCAAATGGTTCTCACCGGCGATTGGGTGGTGCCGCGATATCCCTCCGGTGAATGGCGATTGGAAAAACCGCCGGCGATTTACTGGTGCCAGGCGATCTCGATGGAATTGTTCGGCCAGACGGCCTTCGCGCTTCGGCTCCCATCGGTGCTCGGGGCGACGGCTGCGATGACCATTTTGGGATTGACCGTTCGTCGGCTCGCCGGCCCAAAGCGCGCGCTCTGGACTGTTTTCATTTTCTGCACCAGCGGCCTGGCCATCGCCGCTTCCAAGATGGCGATCACCGATGCCGTTCTGTTGTCGATGGTCATCACCGGCCAGGCGTGTCTGGCGTTCTGTTATTGGGCCGCCGCGCGCCATCGCCGCGCGCCGCCGTGGGTGGCGCTAATTTTCTGGACTTCCGCCGGATTTGCCGGGCTGGTCAAAGGGCCGCAGGGATTGCTCATGCACGTCATGACCCTGCTGATCCTGCTCGTGCTGGACGTCGCCCCGGAATTTAAATCGGCCGCGCGTTGGCGAAGCGCGATGCAATGGTGGCGGCAATTGCACCCGTGGTGGGGCGTGCCGATTCTGGCGATCGTCGTCTCGCCATGGATGATTCTGATTCATCATCGCGCTCCGGGATTTCTTTCCGAACTGATTCTCAAGGCCAAAATGCACTCGACGCAGTCGATGGACGGCCACGGCGAGCCGCCGGGATATCACACGCTGCTCATCTTCGGCACATTCTTTCCGTGGAGTCTTCTGTTGCCGACGACGATCACGCTGGCCTATCGAAACCACACTTTGCCGCACATTCGCTTCGCCATCGCCGCGACGGCTGGGCCGTGGCTGCTGATGGAAATGGTTTACACCAAGCTGCCGTTTTACGTTTTGCCGGCATTTGGGGGATTGTCCTTCCTCACCGCCGACGCGTTGATTCGCTGCATTCGCGGCCGGTTCGACGATCTCCGCCGCCCGATCTTTATGGTGACCGTCGGCGTTTGGGCGGTGGTGGTACTCGGCCTTGCGGCTGCACCCTGGCTTTCCCTCAAGGCCACCCACCAACTCCCGTTGGCGGCCATGGCGGGATTTTCCGCCTTTGGCATTCTCTATGCCGCCATCGTTTTCTTCCGGTTTTATCAGGGCAAAATCGCCCGCGCCGCCATGGCAATGGGCGGTGGAATGGCGCTGCTCATCGCCATTCTCTACATCGGAATTTTCCCGCATCTGCAATTTCTTCGGATGTCGGAAAACATCGTCGCCGCCCTCGGCGAATTTCACGCCACCGGAAAAGACGCGCCGCTGGCCATGATCGGCTACAAGGAACCGAGCCTGGCTTTTTATCAGGGAACCGGCGCGCGCGAGCAGGATGATAATTATCTGCAGATCACGCCGCCGGATCGTTGGCCGAAATGGATCGTGATCGAAAAGCAGCAATGGGACGATCTCCCGCCTGAGTTGAAGGGATTGCTGCAAATCCGCGCATCGGTGAACGGCGTGATGTACGCCGTCAACGGCCGCCCCGCGACGGCTCTGGTAGTGGAGAAAATGGGAACCGAGGGATTGGATCAGCCGATTACCGGCGTCGGCAACGGGCAATGATCGAAGATTTCCGGGACGAGAATTTATGTCGGTTACGATTTTATTACCGCTGAACTCCTTTGGCTCGCATAGGCAACTCCTTTGCCGCTGCGAAGATTGCTGGCTGGCCCGGCGACGGTCGCGGCGGCATTCTGCTCCTGAAGAAAGAGTATCCCGCCTGCGGCGGCGGGATGCCAAGGAGTTTCGAGCACGTGCTCGACCTCAACCGTCCTTCACAGCCCCGCATGTCCGACCTTCCTTGCAAACTCGAAATCCTCAAGCGGAGGCCGGACAAGCGGGCGTGAAGGACGCTAAGCATCCATCCGCCGCAGGCGGCCACTTCGTCTTTCGCCACATCGCAAAATGCCGCGCCGAATTTCAACAGGCCAGCCAGCAATCTTCGCAGCGCCGAGGCCGATTCCTATTCGAGTCAACCCCACTCGATCGGCACGGATGCCGCAAACGACATGGATCTTCATTCGGGATTTCGGCCAACTGTTTCACCCGGTTCCCCTTTACAACGAAAAACGCCGTACTTGGTATACTTCGCCCAGATGTCTCAGCATGAGCGAATTCTCATCGTGCAACCCAGTTGGGTGGGCGATGCCGTCATGGCCACGCCGGCGATGCGGGCGGTGCGGGAATTGTATCCCGATGCACACATCGCCTATCTGATGAAACGCTATGTGAAACCGGTTTACACCGGCACGCCGTTCGCCGATCAGCTCATCACCTATCGCTCCGGCAAAACGCGGAAAAAAGCGGGCAAGGGATTGTTCGATCTCGCTCGGCGATTGCGCGGGGCAAAGTTTGATCTGGCCATTCTGCTTCCCAATTCATTCCAGGCTGCGTTGGTCTGCAAAATGGCCAATATCCCGCGCGTCGTCGGCTACGACCGGGACGGACGCGGATTTCTCCTTTCCGACAAACTTCTCCCGCAAAAGGAACGCGGCAAATTCATCCCCACGCCAATCGTCAAATACTACATGGGCCTGGCCCACTACCTCGGCAGTCATAGCCGGGATATTGCCATGCAGCTGTTCGTGACCGAATCGGAAAAGAAGCAGGCCGAAGGCGTGCTGCGACGCGGGGGGCTCAGCGCGGATGTGCATCGCCCGGCAAGTTCCAGCGGCGAGCCATGGGTTCTGCTCAACCCCGGCGCTCAGTTTGGCGCGGCCAAATGCTGGCCCACCGAATATTTTGCGACGCTGGCGGATCGCCTGATCGAGGAACTGGGCGCGACGGTGCTGATAAGCGCCTCCCCGCGCGAGCGGCGGATTGTCGATGCCATCTCCCGCTCGATGAAACACGCGCCGGTCGATCTGCTCGCCTGTGGTTCAACTCTGGGAGCGCTGAAAGAAATCGTCCGCCGATGCGATCTGATGGTCACCAACGACACCGGCCCGCGCCACATCGCCGCGGCATTCGACGTTCCCGTCGTCACGCTCTTCGGCCCCACACATCCCGAATGGACCGAAATTTATTTCCCCAAGGAACGCAAAGTGGCCATCAAAGTATTTTGCGGACCCTGCCAGAAAAAAATCTGCCCATTGGATCACCGCTGCATGACCCGCCTGACGCCGGAGATGGTTTTCGACACGGCGATATCGCTGCTCCCGCAGCGGCAAGGCGCGATTTCGTAGGGCGCCATCGGCTCGCCAACTCATTTCATTCCTCTTAGAATCACCCCATGATTTACCGCATCGACGTGCGGACGCGCGGGGCTGATCCGATGGGGGCCGGTGTCGCCAGGCAGATCGCCGAAATGGGATTTGCGGTTAGCGATGTGCGCACGGCGCGAATTTTTCTCATTGATACCAGCGCCGACTCGGATGCCATTCGGCGTATTGCTGATGAATTGCTCGCCGACCCGATCGTAGAATGCGCGGAGATTTTCTCGCCGGATCATGTTGATTCGCAGCAGAGCCGCATTGAAGTTCACCTGAAGCCCGGTGTGATGGATCCCGTTGCGGCATCGACGGAAATGGCCATCGGCGATTTGGGCATCCCAGTGCGACAAGTGCGCACCGGGCGCGCGTATCTGTTCTCGAAAAAAAACGACCGCGAAACTTTGCAGAAAATCGCCACTGCGGCGCTCGCCAATGGCGTGATCGAGTCCGTGCATTTCGAGCCGTATTTGCCGAGAGAATTTGAAATCGGCCATCCGCGGCCATTTGAGCCCAAGCGAGTGGCGCTGCGCGAGCTTTCGGATTCGGAACTGACGAAACTCAGCCGGCAGGGGCATTTGTTTTTGTCCCTGGCGGAGATGAAGGCGATCCAGAATTATTTTCGTAAACAAAATCGAGAACCGACCGACATCGAATTGGAAACGCTTGCCCAGACCTGGAGCGAGCACTGCGTCCACAAGACGCTCAAGAGCCCGGTCGATGTCGAAGTGCGCGATGAAAACGGGAAAGTCATCGAGCGGCGGAAGTACGCCAATCTCATCAAGGACACAATTTTCGCCAGTACCCGGCAATTGATGGCCGAGGGAAACGGATTTTGCCTCTCTGTTTTCAGCGACAACGCGGGTGTTGTTGCCTTCGATGAAACCAACGCGGTTTGTTTCAAGGTCGAGACGCACAATCATCCCAGCGCCATCGAGCCGTATGGCGGCAGCGCCACCGGCGCCGGCGGCGTGATCCGCGACGTGCTTGGCACGGGGCTGGCCGCCAAGCCGATCGCCAACACGGATGTATTTTGCGTCGCGTTTCCCGAAACATCTGATTTGCCGCGCGGCGTCATTCATCCCAAGCGGGTGTTGCAACAAGTGGTTGCCGGGGTGCGTGATTATGGCAATCGCATGGGAATCCCCACGGTGAACGGAGCGGTTTATTTCGACGAGCGCTATCTTGGGAACCCGTTGGTGTTTTGCGGCTGCGTCGGATTGATCCCGCGCGACAAAATCGCCAAATCCGCGCGCGACGGCGATGCGATCGTCCTCCTCGGCGGCCGAACGGGTCGGGACGGAATTCACGGGGCAACTTTTTCCAGTGCCGAGCTTACCGACACGCATGCCGACGAATTTTCCCACGCTGTTCAGATCGGCAACGCCATCACCGAGAAGAAAATGGCGGATGTCGTGCTGGAAGCGCGCGACCGAAATCTTTTCACCGCCATCACCGATTGCGGCGCCGGCGGACTTTCGTCGGCGGTGGGTGAAATGGGCGAAAAAACCGGCGCGCGCGTTGATCTGGAAAAAGTCCCGCTCAAATATGCCGGCCTGCGATACGATGAAATCTGGATCAGCGAGGCGCAGGAACGCATGATTTTGTCCGCCCCGCGGGAAAAAGTGCATGAATTGCTCGAGCTGGCGGCGGCGGAGGATGTCGAGGCAACCGTCATCGGCGAATTTGCCGGGGGCGAACTTCTGCTCCGTTACGGCGGAACGGAAGTCGGCCGAATTTCCACGGAATTTCTGCACGAAGGAATTCCGATGCCCGCGCGATCGGCAGTGGTGACGCCATACAAGGCACCGAAGCCCGCGAATTCTTCGACGCCGCTTCCGCTGCGGGAGAGACTGCTCAAAACTCTCGCCCATCCGAACATCGCGTCCAAGCACTGGATCATCCGGCAATACGATCACGAAGTGCAGGGCGGATCGGTCGTCAAACCGCTGATGGGACCGAAGCAGATCGGCCCATCCGACGCCGCGGTGATTCGCCCGATTCTTTCCAGCCATCGTGGCGTGGCGCTGGGATGCGGGCTTTGTCCGCAGATTGAAGACCCATATGCAATGACGCTGGCGGCTATTGATGAAGCGATCCGCAATATCGTCGCTGTTGGCGCCGATCCCAATCAGATCGCGCTGCTGGATAATTTCTGCTGGCCCAGCGTGGATGATGAAGTGACGATGGGCACGCTGGTCCGCGCCTGCGAGGCCTGCCGCGATGCGGCATTGGCATATCGCATTCCATTCATCAGCGGCAAGGACTCGCTGCACAATCAGTTCACGATTCAGGAAACCGGAAAAGTCCTGCGCATCCCGCGCACAATGCTCATCAGCGCCATCGGCATCGTCGAAGACACGCGGCGATGCGTGACGATGGACTTCAAAAAAATGCAAACGCCCGTGTATCTGATCGAGACGAAAAATCCGAATGATTTGCAATCTCTCGCATCCACGCACCGCGCGATGGCAAAGCTGATCGCCGACGGGCACGTCGCGGCCGCACACGACATCAGCGATGGTGGCCTGATCACCGCCGCCGCCGAAATGGCGATTGCATCCGGATATGGCTTGAACCTGCATACGGATTTTCTGGAGCATTACGATGTCTTTACCGAATCGCCCGGGCGATATCTGGTTCAACTCCATGAATCCGTGTTTGAGATGCCGCATGACGAATCCGATACTGGCGATCCCGCGTTGAAATACCCATATGAGCGAGACATGTTGAACCGGTTCAAAGATTTCGCCGTCGCGACGCAATTGGGATTTGTCCAGGCTCGGCCCAGTTTGCTGGTGACCAAACGCCGGCCCACGATCGGCGAAAAGGCTGTTCTCGAGGAGATTTCGATTTCCGATCTCACGGCCGCCTGGCGCGGGACGCTGGATTGGTGATGCGGATATAATGCTCTGGTGGTTCGAGCGACGGAACATGATCTTTGGCCGATGGTGCTCAGCGGCAACGCCGTCGATGCGGAGGCGCTGGCGTCCGCGATTGAAGCGGAGGTATCGCAGGTTAATAAGCCGGATTTTCGCACACGGCTTCTGATCCGCGACAGCGTCGATGCGCTGCGCGGGCATTGGGGCGCAGTGCGCGTGGAGAGTTGGTTGCGTTCTTCGCCGACCGGCGCGACGATTCGGCAGATGGCGATGGCCGATCTCGGGCCGCCGGGATTTTCGTTGTTGAAACATAGCGTGATGGATACCACCAAGAAACAGACCGTGTTGGCGTTCCTCCGCGAACTGGGGACAAGTTGCAGGCGGGAAGCTCGCATCGAAATCGGCGGCGCGATTGCTCTGATTCTCGCGGCCGCCATAGATCGCCGGACTCAAGACATCAATATCGTTGATGAGGTGCCTGCGCCGATCCGAAACGAACACGATTTGCTCGACAAACTCGCAAAGAGGTATCGCTTGCAACTCGCGCATTTTCAATCGCATTATTTGCCTGATGGTTGGCGGCAGCGGCTGCATGGCGTTGGACAATTCGGAAAACTAGAAGTATTCGCCGTCGATTCCACGGATATTTTCGTCGGCAAGCTGTTCAGTGCTCGGGAAAAAGATCGAGACGATCTTCGCGCCATGGCGACGAAATTGGACAAAGGACAAATCGAATCACGATATCTCCAGAGCGCGAAATCATTTCGTGCCGGCCCGAAACTCGCCGAGCATGCGACCAACAATTGGTACATTCTCTTCGGCGAGCCGCTGCCCGTTTAACTCGGCATCGTCGCATCCACTTTCAACTGATCCGGCGAGTCGATAACCATCTCCGGCCGGCCGCGATAAAGCGTGACTTGGCCGTGGATGTGTACGGTCTTGCCGGTCAGGGCCTTGGCGACGTCGCCGCCGAGGGCTTGCGTGACGGCGTCACGGCCGCGCGACAAAATCACGGCATAAAAACGGGAATCTTGCGTGTTTTGGAAGTTAATCGTGATCACCTCATCACTTACTTGCACGTTGGCGACAATCCCTTTGACCGTGACCGTCGGCATGGCGGATTCAATATCCGCTTTGCTGGCGGCGTCGAGTTCGGCGGGCGGCGGGGGCGCGGCGGGCGTTGCCGTTGTCGTGTGGGCGCACCCGCCAAGTGCCGCTAATGCGACGGAGGCCAATACCATCGGGGTCCAAAGTGACGCAGTTTTCCGAGACATACTAATCCTTTCCAAGCTGATTCCGGCGGGACTATACGCGCCGGAGTGCAAAACCATGAACAATCGAAATGTTTTCAACAGTTACCTCCGAATTACCCCAGCGCTTCTCGCACATGTTGGTAAGACTGCGCTAACGACAGTTCCTGTGGCGCGAGCGTGAGGTTGCAGTCGGCGGCAGTGCCGCCGGCGCGCCAGACAGGTTCGACAAAACCGGCAACACGCCAGCGGCGGCGCTTGCCGCGGACGACGCCAAGTCCGTATTCCACAGTGAAAACATAACGATGCCGAGAGCCGTTGGTGTCAAACAACAGATCGTACACGCGTACATTGGAAGCGCCCGGAACCGGGATTTTCGCTGCGATTCGATTGGCCAATCGCAATCGATCCTGCGGCGCGAATTGCATTTCCCATTGGCGCGCCAGTTTGCACAATTGAAATCGCCGCGAGAAACAAGCCATCGCCTGCCAGCCGGCGGCTAAGCTGGTGACCAGCAGCATGAGGATGAAGAATTGCCAGGGTGACATCATTCAATCGCTTGTGGGAGTTCATTGCATCGGCGCCGGCGCGGATGGTTCGGTGGATGGCGCTATATCCGATGGAGCGCTGGCCGGCTCGGATGCGGCGGGAACACTTTGATCCTGCATCATTGTCGCCGGCGGCGTCGGAGGAGCGGATGGCATGCTCGAGGACTCGGAACTTTCAGATGCCGGCGCGTTCTCTGCAGGCGCGAGAGCAGCCTGTGGCGCGGCGGCGTCCGGCGAAGAATTTTGCGATCCCTCAGCCGGAGTTACCGGAGCGGCCAGCGATGGCACTTGAAACTGGATTCCGTAATCCGGCGCGATCGGCTTGAGCATTGTGCCCATCCAATCCACGAAGGCCGCATAGTTCGCATCGGCCGTGCCGGTGAACAGCGGAGCAAATCCCTTCACGCTCGGGTGCGGATTGGGCGACTGATTTTGGGGCAGACAGAATTGAATCAGCGGGGATTCCTCGGGATGAATCGGATCGATCAGCGGCCGCAGGGCTTTGCCATCTCCGAAAACATCGTGAACCATCACCTTCGCCTTGTAGGTCTGGAGGATATAAAAGTTGGTGTACGAGTTCGCGATGGAATCGGCGTGGGGATAGAGGAAAAATCCGCCGTTGTTCTCGGTGCCGCCATGACAACCGCTGGCGGCGCAGCCGGCGAGCAGGCGCGGCTCGATTCGGCTGCGATACTGCTGCATGGAAGCGGGATCGCTGAGAATTCGCACATCACGCGCCAGCGTCGGATTGCCGTTTTGGATGATCGCCATTGCCTGGGCCGAGTCGCTGAGGTTATTGAATGTCGCGGGGTCCAGGCCGCGAGCATTGATGAATCGGTTGCGCACATCGTTGAGGAACGCCACCTGAATCGTGTCGGTGTCACGCAGTTCCGATTGGCGGATGATGTTGATGTCGTCCTGGCTGAGAAATTGTTTCGGCATCGACGGCATCGTCGTGGGAGATTCGGTTGGCTCAGCTGAAACTTGCGTGGCAGCGGCTTGCTGGCGCGCCTGCATCGCCTCGGTGCTTTGGATGGTGGCGATCATCGTCGCAACGTCAGGATTTCCCGGCTCGATGGTGTTGGCCGAATCCGCCGCCTGTTGTGCCAGGGAATATTGCTGGTGATCCAGAGCCCATCGCGCCAAATCCAATCGGCCGGTGATGTCGGTGGGAGCGAGCGTGGCCATTCGGTTATTGAATTCGCTCTCGAGGTCGTCTGTGTAGGTGATGGTATCGATATCCGTTCGATCGACGGAAATGGTCACGCCGTGGGTCGTGATGTTGACGGAAGTTCCGCCGGTGTCGTCGATGTCGCCTTCGAGAGAACGGCCGTCGGTGGTTTTGATGACGCCGGGCTTGGCCACCAGAATGCCGGTGAGCGCGACCAGCAACACAACGCCGACCCAGCACCATCGCAGCATAGAAAAACTCCTCGCCGACGAAAGCCGGGAGCATCGTAAGTCTGGTCGGCGCAACAGGCAAGAAAAAGTTCGCAAAACGCCAAGAGAGAATTTCCACCACGGAGACACGGAGAGCACGGAGGAATTCAAGAAGGGAAAAATTGGGCGGCGAATTGATTTAATATCAGACATTCAAACTCACTCGTCGGAAATTTTTATATCGAACCAAACTCCGTGCTCTCCGTGGTGGAAATTGTTTTTTTTGCCGACGCGGCTCGTTCATGTTCATGCAAGGTCCCATTTTTTTTTCACCTGGCCGATCAGCCAGCGCAATTCCTGCTCGTCCTGGCCTTCCAATAAAAATGCGTTTTTCCCATCTTGCATTTGAATTTGCATCGCGCACGGACTGTTGCGACGGAAACGGCCGAGTTGAACCGATGTGATCTGATTCTTTTCAAATATACGTCGGCCTTTTTTCCAGTTAATGGATATCGCGCGCGGATCAACTCGCACCGTCGCTGTCTGCTCGAGGCGATTAAGATTTCTCGAAGTCCGATACATCGCAACGAACAGGAAAAAAATTCCCGCTGCCAGCCAATCATTGCTTTGCACGAGAATTCCCTGCATGAAAAAGCAAATCCCCAAAAATCCGGCGATGGCGGCCAGGCCCCAGTTTCCCGATCGGCCCCGCATTTCCACCACCAGCGCGTCGCCGTCGATGCGGGAGATCAATCGGCTCTCGGCGGGAAGCGCGTCGGCGTCGGAATCATTTTCCAATGTCTTCGTTCCAGAGTTCAGGATGATCCTTGATGAATTGCCCCATCATCTCGATGCAACGAGCATCGCGCAAGTCGATCACTTCCACGCCGTGCTCGCGCATAAATTTCGGCGAGCCGGCAAAGTTCACGCTCTCACCCACAATCACCCTGGGCACGCCAAACTGCACCACCGCGCCGGAGCAAAGCGAGCAGGGCATCAGCGTGGAGTAGAGAATGGTGTCCCGATAGGTTTTCTGTCGTCCGGCATTGGTGAGGCAATCAATCTCCGCATGCGCCATCGGATCGCCGCGCTGAACTCGGCGGTTGTGTCCTCGGCCGATGATCTGCCCCTCGCGCACCAGCACCGAGCCGATCGGCAATCCGCCTTCGCTCAATCCCTTCATCGCTTCGTCGATGGCGGCGGACATGAATGGATCCGCCGGCTGGTCGGTCGCCAGGCGTGGGTAGTTGGCGGTCAATGGCTGGGAGGTCGCCGGGTCTTTGGGCAGGTTTGCCACATCCTCCGGACGCAATTCCGCCGCGGATTGATTCTCCCGGCGAATCTGCTCCCACACTTCCTTGCGATGCACCGAGACATTTTTGGGCGCGGAAATCCCCAGACGCACTTTATCTCCCCGAACGTCCACGACGGTCACCTCGATGTCGTCCCCGATCATGACCGTCTGGTCGCGTTGGCGGGTCAGAACCAGCATTTACACCTCTAATCAGGCCGTTGCGGCCCCTAACAGATTATAGCCACAACATATGGTTATTTCGTCATCGGCCCCTGAGTTTGGGAATGCTGACAATCAGATGCCCCTCGACTCCCGGTAGACCGGCTGGAATCTGGCTGATCTTCCCGCCGCAAAGTCTGCGGAGAATCTTGGAGGTCGCGGGAATTTCTTCCGCCACCTTCGGCCCTTTCATCGCCAGCATCACACCACCGGGCTTCAGCAGCGGCAATAGCCACTCGGCCAACTGCGGCAACAACGCCACGGCACGCGCCACCGCCACATCAAACGGCCCCCGCATTCCGCCGCCGGTTGGCTTGTCGCGCACCGCTTCCTCCGCCCGCATGGGGATCACGGTCACATTCCCCAGCCCCAACTCATCCGCGGTTGATTTCAAAAAATCCGCCTTCTTCCGCGTCGCCTCCAGCAAAGTGACCTTCACCTCCGGCCGGGCGATCGCCAGCACCATCCCCGGCAACCCGCCGCCGCTGCCCACATCCACCAATCGATGCGGCTTCTTAGGCAAGAGCGGCAACAACGTCAGCGAATCCCCGACATGCAACAACCCCGCCGCCGCCGGATCGACGATCCGCGTGAGATTCATCTTCTGATTGCCGGCGATGAGGAGATCGAGATAGCGATGGAGGAGTTGTCGCTGGGAATCCTGCAATTCAATCCCGCCGCGCGTGGCGAGTTGGGCCCAGAGTTCTTCCGCATCGTGCGGAGGAGTGGGCGAGGGGGAGAGTGGGAGAGCGGGTGACAAGTTCACTCCAAGTTTAGCCGCCGCGGCCTCGCGACGGGGGATCGTATGAGGGGGTGGGGGGGATAAGTGTTCCATTCTGTTCCATTGTGTTCCATCGAACGAGGCGTTGCCGGGAATCGGGGCGACTTAGCCCTTCGGTCGCCGAGGCCGGCGACGCTAAACCGGAGACAGATGCCGCATATCGTTCCACTTTCTACTGCTCCACTGCTCCACCCTTTCCCGCGCAGCGGGTGGGGGGGGGTGTTTGCGTAACATTGTGTAACATTCCGTAACAATCCCGTCTCCAATACCCCGCGCCGCACAAGTGCGGCCGCTAAACAGGGCGCGGTCATGCCGGCAATTTCCCGCATCCTAACATAATACGAACTGACGGGTGGGAATGCAAGGGAAAATTTCAGTTTTTTATAATTCGAAGGGGCTTTTGAAAACGACCGTCTTTGCATGTCTATCTGCGGGGCACTTTTTTGTTGCCTGGCGTTTCTTCGATCGTTATTGTCATTTCGGGGATGCTTGGGAATACCGCAACATTTCCAACAATTGCCGTCAGCATCTCAGCGTTTTTGGCGCTGGGCGGACTTTGGTTGATCTTCAGGCGTTCTCGTCGGCGGGTTGGCGCCGAACCTCGCTGCGGTCACTGCGATTACATTTTGATCGGCATGACGAGCGAGCGGTGTCCGGAATGCGGGACAATCATCGACCCTGGTCGGATCGCTCGCGGCCGTCGTCGTGGGCGGGGGATCAGGATCGCCGTCGGCCTGGCACTTCTTGCCGCCAGCCCGGCCATCTCATGGAATTCTTTGGAGGCTTGGTCGCAGTCCATTTATTGGTATCAGTACCGCCCCACCTATTTGGTCATGCAGGATTTGAGAAACGGCAGTGGGCAATCAGCGCCGGCAGGTAATCCGCTTGAACTAAACATGAGAGAGTTCACCCACGGCTGGCTTAGCGAAAAGATTGATCTGGCCCGCGTCGCGCTGGATGAATTACAGCGCAGGGACAGGCGCGGAAAATTATCTGCGAAATACCGCCACCAAATTGATGAACTGGCTTTGGCAAATCTGAATATTCCTGTAAGGACCCCGGTTCAAATCTACTTGGACAGAGAACTCGGCGATCGCCTGATCGCTGGAAAGCTAACGGCCGATGAGCAGGCAAAGATTTACAAGGGCGCGGTCACCATGATTCTTTCGGCACGACCGGTTGTGATGCAATGGAATGACGTGCCCATAAAAATCCAATTTAATACCCGGCTCCCCAATGGCTCCCAAAACGCGCTGAGTGTCGAGGCGATATTTAAATCGGTGCGAATCGACGGCAACGACGCGAGTTGGGCGCCTCGATCACGATGGGGGCCGCCCGATTCGACATTCGTCTATGGCGGGGGAAACATCGATGTTGAGAGATACATCTCATATTCAACGCCAGGCGAGCATCGCATAGACCTTGATATACAACTCGATATTCATTGCGGCTCCTCCGCATACCCTACACAGAGTCCCGTCATCCATAGCGAAACGCGGACGATCAGCACAACTTTTGTCGAAACAAAACCTGATCTTGCGGCCAAGATCATTCGAATTTTGATCGATCCATCGCACGAAAGCGGCCATTACCTTTCCATTGAGGAATTGAAATATGCCATCGCCAAAGCGCCATTTTTTGTAAGGGATTTGGCGATCATCGAAATGATTCGCCGTGATGGGCTTGGCGATCTGGCTTGCGAGCAACGCGATTTTCTGATTGGTCGGATTCTGGCGATTCAAAAAGACCGTGAACAGCCCTGGAACGGCGCGTATGGCGACTACATCGAAAGCCTGCAGGCTGCCAATGAACTCTCCGATTGGCAATGGCATCAATATGGAAACCAGCAGTTGGGATTCTACCTTCGCGCCAGATCTGAAATTCGCCAAGGCGATCCCCTGCCTGTCGATCTAATGCACGTCGCGCGAAGAGGCAATTCAAAAGTTGAGCCATTTTCAGCTTGTCAGGAAACAATCGAGTATCTCTTTCCCGACGGCATTCCAACACCTTGGAGCTTCGATTCCTGGGAAGGAAATAGTTTGACGTGGGTGCCCCACCAGGGTTCAGAATACGGCAGCCGATACGACGTAAAATTTCCTGAAGCGCCATTAGGTCGGCACATCCTGCAGGCGAAACTGAAGCCCTACGTTACGACTTGGACCGAGCGCCCACTGAATATGGATATTCCGACGATATACGATCTGGGCGAAGTTGCCTTTACGATTGTTCCGCGGACAACGGAGTCGCTGGTTGCGGTGGATGATCCGAGCATGGCCGAGCAAATCAAGAAGTGCATTTCCATTACCAATCTTCTGCGATGGGACGATGGAAAACTAACGGGCGATATTGGGCTGAATTATCCCCCTATAGATGTGGCATTTCACGTTACGCTTCAGGGCGGCAATCAAGAGTACAAACTCGACGATCTCTTCGCGGAAAAGGATCGGCAAATGGATTACGGCTATAACCAAATCTTCATCAAAGACGCTAGGCTCTACCCAGTCAATGGATTGGTGTTCAAATTCACTTCGGACGCGGAGATCGCCCGGCAGTTGGTGGGTCAAAAGAACTACTGGAAAGGCGACATCACAATTCGCGATGTCTCCATCGGCGAGGACGAGTATCTGAAGCAGCATCCGTGATGCGACGCACCGCCGGGGTTATCCCCTCTTCCTAAACAAATAATTCGGATTCTTCACCACCAACTCATAACTCTCCATCTTCTTCACTTCCTCAATCACCCCACAAACGCCCCAGTGGGAGTTGTCGGCGGAGTCGTCGAAGAGGATGAATCCGCCGGGCTCTAAAAAGCGGTCGGTGTTTTGGAAATCGGCTTTGGCGGCGGGGTAGCCGTGGTCGCCGTCGATGTAGCAGAAAGAGATCGGCCCGCCCAGGCGGGCGGGGCGGGAGAAGACATCGGTCACGTTTTCATTTCGGGCCCAGGCGGCGAAGAAATCGTTGGAACACTTTTCCACCGTGTGCGGCAGGGCGGCGGGGCTGAAGCTGCGGAGATTTCGGATGAACGACTCGCGCACGAATTTGCGGTAGTCGGCCAGGGAGATTTTTGGATGTCCAATCGTTCCGCCGAAATCGCCGAAGGCCCAGTCGTCGCTGGTGAAGAGTGGGTTGGTGACGCCATGTTTCTGGGCGTAGTAGTTGATCAGATTGGTGGAGAGCCCGCAGAAGGAGCCGATCTCGATCATCGGATTCCGGGAGGGCAAATTCCGCATCACATAATCGAAGCAAAGCAGATTCCCCTTGTTCAGCATCCCCGCGTTGGCGAAGGAAAGACACGAGACGAAGTCGTCGGCGATGTTGATGTAAGTGATTCCGCTGCCAGTCCGGCCGACGGGAAACCCGCGATAAAGTTCCGCGATCGCGGGATCGCCGGCGACGAGGTTGCTTGAGAGAAGAGTGGTCATGCGAGTCGATCCTCCAGAGAAATCTTCATTGCCGACGCGGCAATCCCATTATTATCGGCACTGGGGCGGTTGGAAGTTGATTTATGGGCGCGGAGCCAACTCGGGAAATGCAATTCCACCACGGAGACACGGAGAGCACGGAGAGGGGAATTAAAAAATTAGCCACCGATGGGCACCGATGAGCACGGATTAAGAAAGATAATTCAATTCTGTATCTGCTTTCATCGGTGCCAATCGGTGCCCCATCGGTGGCTAATTTTGATTTGACGTTTTTCCCTCGGTGCTCTCCGTGTCTTGTGGTGAAAATTCTTCGATTTAATGCTCATGCAACGACGCCCGGGCGGCGTTGATGTTGTCGAAATTGGCTTTGATCGCATCATCCCCGGTCCCGCTGGCCTCGGTGTTGTTGGAGTTGCCGTGGTGGACGATGATCGAGCTGGAGATGTGCGTGGCGTAGGCGGTGAAGGAATTGGGGTCGCCGCCGGTGATATGGCCGAAGGCGACGGTGGTGTCATAGGTATGCCAGAAGAGGCCGTGATTTTGGATGTATTGGGAGATGCTCCAGTCGCCGTTGGAATTGCACCAGACTTCCAGCCCGCCGTTGTCGCCGTTCTGGGTCCAGGATGTTCCGCTGGGATTGACCCACGCGGAGCTGGGCCAGGTTTTGACGCTCGCGCCGGCAGATTGTGTTGCGGGCGAGCCATTGGGAACACCCTGAATGAAATTGACGGAAGTAACAGTGGTGGTCTGATCCGCGCACCCGCCGGCACAGATCAGTGCGGAAATCCCGATCAATCCAGCGGCAAGACGGAATAACATTTTCAACTCCCGGTTCTAAGGCGCTCCAAGCGAGAGGAAAGCATATTTGAGCATGGCGCGCAGGTCAAAAGCCGGAGCAAGATTCGACAGAGTAAAAGGGATGTTTAGAATTCGGTGATGAAAACAAGCAAATTGCCTCGAACCGATTCGATTCAGAAGTTCGCCAAGTTTTGGGATACACACGACCTGACAGACTTCGAAGATGAGCTGGAGGAAGTTGCCGAGCCCGTGTTCGACCGTGGCAATTCAATTCGCTTGCGGCTTCCGCCGCGGGATTTGAAGGCCATTCAGCGGTTGGCCGAGTCCAAGGGGGTTTCACAAGCGGAGTTGATTCAGCATTGGGTGTTGCAAAAGCTGGGTCGCCGCAAGCGGGGTGGGTAGCGGAGGCGTCTTGCCATTAGGATCGTAAGGGTACTACGAAAGGAAACCTAAACAGTGTCAGGCAGTCAGTTCAAGGCTTTAACTCTAGCTGGGTACGATATAACGCGGCATCCTCGGGATTGAAGCAACAAAAAGTTACGATCCGCGGCAGATCCCGCGTCGCCAGCCACTCTGTCACAGCGGACACCGCCACCTCGCACGCCTCTTTCTGTGGATAGCCGAACATGCCGGTTGAGATGCATGGAAAAGCCAATGACTCCAGCCCTGCGTCGGCCGCGAGCCGCAGCGACTCGCGGTAGCACGAGGAGAGCAATTCCGCCTCTTGATACCCACCGCCGTCGTAGACAGGTCCGACGGTGTGGATGATGTGGCGGGCCAACAAGCGGTACCCTTTGGTCAGCTTGGCCAGGCCAGTGGCACAGCCGCCCAGCTTCCGGCACTCCGCCAGCAATTCGGGCCCGGCTGCCCGATGAATCGCGCCATCAACTCCGCCACCTCCGAGTAGCGACTCGTTTGCGGCGTTTACGATTGCGTCGACATCCATTTTTGTGATGTCCCCTTCCACGACCCGAATTCGGTGGCGAATTGCGAATGCCATTATCCTACCCATTGCGTGTCATCATCGGCCCATTCGTGGAACAACAGTGCCCTTGCCTCAAGCAATGGGGCCAGTCCTTCGTGGGAGTGCGGTCCGGCAATACGCACCCCTTCGTACTCGCGACCCGCCTTCCACGCTTCAACTATCTTGAGCCAACGTTCAGCGAAAGCGAGCAAAGCCTTTCTAGGATGCTGCGGCGGGTCGATGGCGGCACTCGAAATATAATCCGTTGGCAGATCACCGCAGATGACCCACCAACCAATCCAATTCGGCCTCGTGATGCTCTCTATTGCCCAAATCGACACATATGGCGCGACATGCCAGGCGGGCCATTCGCCAACGCGCCCATGTTCGATGCTTTGTGACTTAAGGTATTCGCTTACTTGGTCCCGCCGTTCGGAGCACCAACGCTCCAACGCTTCGGGGTTTTCTAAGTTGTCAGGGCTCATCATCGGTTTTTCCGGTCGACCGCCGGGGCCCAGCGCGCGCCGCATACAATATCATCTGAAGCCGGGAAAGCGCCGTCAATCTCCACGGCCCGACCTCGAACCTCACCCCCATTCCCGGTACACTTTCCCCGCACCTCGGCGGCGTGCGGTGAAAGGAGCGAATCGTGTTCAAACGGGCAATTCTCTCGGCGGCCATCGCAAGCATTCTCACCCTCATTCCAACGGCCAAGGCCGATCCGGTTCAAGAGGTGTTCAACGGCAGCGGAGTGGTTTCAAAGGAGTGGACTCTCAAGGAACTTGATGCCGATCTGCCTTCCGATTGGTCGTCGTACAATTTTCTCGTTCTGGAATTTCGGGCCAGCTCGCCGCAGCGATTTGATTTGCTCATCCGCACTTCGGACAAAACCATCTCCAAGCGAATCCATCCATTTCAAAACACGCTGGTCCGCGCGGCGATTCCGCTGAAATATTTTTCCGAAGCGCCCTCCGGCGGAAACGATCTGGCGTCGCTGGTGAATCACGCGGGGCTTTCGTATTTCATCAACATCGAAAACGGCGGCTACGGCCCGCTGACCAATGTCCAGGCGATCGGCGTGGACATGCACGATCCGCTCGGCTCGCCGAAGTTGGAAATTCAATCCGTCTCGCTGGCCAAGGATTCGCCGGGCGATGCGGTGCTGGATCCGAAGGTGATCGTGGATGAATTTGGGCAATGGATACCAGCGGACTGGCCGGGCAAAGTGAAATCGCTGGATGATCTGAAACAGGCGTGGAACGAAGAGGATCAATCGCTGGGAAAAGACCCGGTTCCCGATCGTGACAAATATGGCGGATTCTCGGATACGACTGCCAACGCAACCGGGTTCTTCCGCGTCGAGCAGATCGATGGCAAAT
>Ga0302325_10008931_pt1 | contig 21989 bp, 22 predicted proteins | sample Palsa_T0_2_FD_201948 | JGI IMG/M metagenome (GOLD analysis project Ga0302325, IMG submission 201948) | Peat permafrost microbial communities from Stordalen Mire near Abisko, Sweden - Palsa_T0_2 | ecosystem: Environmental > Terrestrial > Soil > Palsa > Peat permafrost | place: Sweden: Abisko...
TCTCCGCTGCGACACGCTCCGGGGCGCCGCGGCTTTGCCCGCGAGCGTGTCGATCTCGGAACCTCCGGCGAGGCTGGCGGAAGCTAGTTCCAACAGACGGGCCGACGGTTGCCCGTGACGGTTGCCCGCTCCCAGCCCGGGTGGGCCGCCGAATTCTACGAATGCACTCTTTTGCAGGGAAGTATTGAAGCGGGAGCGACGGGACTCGAACCCGCGACCTCCGGCGTGACAGGCCGGCGCTCTAACCAACTGAGCTACGCCCCCTGAGGGGAGCCTCAGTAAAGCAGGGCGGAGAGGCACGCGCGCGCTCGAAGTCGGCCGCGCGGCGGCTCGAGCCCGCGGGCAGCGTGGCCCGCAGCCCGCGGGCGCCACTAGCCTCAGAGCCATGCGCAGCAAGCTGTCGATCCTCGATCTGGCCCCGATCGGACGCGGACAGACTGCCGCCGAGAGCTTCGCGGCGAGCGTGGCGCTGGCGCAGCTGGCCGAGGAACTCGGATACGAGCGGGTCTGGTACGCCGAGCATCACAACATGTCGGGGATCGCGTCGTCGGCGACGAGCGTCGTGATCGCGCACGTCGGGGCGCAGACCTCGACGATCCGGCTCGGCGCCGGCGGTGTGATGCTGCCCAACCACGCGCCGCTGGTGATCGCCGAGCAGTTCGGCACGCTGGAGGCGATGTATCCCGGCCGGATCGATCTCGGCCTCGGGCGGGCGCCCGGATCGGATCAGAACACGATGTTCGCGCTGCGTCGCGAACCGCAGTCGGCCGACACGTTCCCGCAGGACGTGCTCGAGCTGCAGGGATACCTGACCGGCGAGACCCGGGTCGCCGGCGTCGATGCGGTGCCGGGCAAGGGCTCGAACGTGCCGCTCTACATCCTCGGGTCGTCTCTGTTCGGCGCCAAGCTGGCCGCCGCGCTGGGGCTGCCGTACGCGTTCGCGTCGCATTTCGCCCCGGGGGCGTTGCATGAGGCGATCGCGACCTACCGCCGGGAGTTCCGTCCGTCCGAGCAGCTGACGTCTCCGTACGTGATCGCTGGCGCCAACGTCGTCACGGCCGACAGCGCCGCAGCCGCCCAAGAGCAGCTGCAGGCGATCCGTCGGATCCGTGCGATCGGCCTGTTCGCCCGGTCACGCGGCGTCTCGGCGAACGATCTGGACTTCTCCGATGAGGGCGCCGACCAACTGCTGGCCGCCGGCTTGGCGGCGCACGTCGACGAGATGCTCACCTACGCCGCCGTCGGCACCGGGGCACAGGTCCGCGAGTACCTCGACGGGTTTCTCATGCAGACGGCTGCCGACGAGCTGATCGTCACCCATCAGGCGCCGTCCGTACGGGCGCGCCTGCGCTCGGTGACGCTGCTGGCCGAGGCGATGGCGCCCGTTCCGGCAATGACGCCGACACCGTGATCGGCCGCCATTCGCGGCCCGTCAACCGGCGTCGACCTCGGTGGGCGCTCGCGCAACTTCCGGGGTGCCGGCGGGTTTAGGCGGGCGTAATCGATCATCGCTGCGTCACGTTCTCACCCGGCCGTGGGCGCGGCGCTCGAGGATCGAGCGGCGGGGGCCCAGGACGGGTCCCCGCCGCACGCTCAGCTTCGCTGTGAGAGCCGGGCGGCGATCAGCCGGACAAACTCGACGTATCGGCTCGGCGCGTGCCCGGCGGGATCGGTCAGCACCATCCGGCCGGCGTCCTCGGCGAAGCCCATGACCGCCCGAGCGGCGATCTCGATGTCGAGACCGGGCGCCAGCTCGCCGTTGCGCACGGCTGCTCGGATGACGTCCTCGAACCGGGCCAGGACCAGCGCCCGGTTGGCTTCAACGTGCTCGCGGACGATCCGCGGTGTCCCCTCGAGCGGCAGCAGGATGATCCGCCACGTCGCCGGCCGATCGAGAACCGCGTCGAAGAAATGGGGCAGACCCTTGGTCAGCAGCGTGCCGAGATCCGCCGGGCGCTCGCTGCCGGACTCCGGTACGACCGCGGCCAGCTGGGACAGCGCGTCGTGCTCCTCGCGCTCGATCAGCGCGTGGATCAACGCTTCGAGGTTCGGGAAGTGGTCGTAGATCACCGGCCGCGTCACGCCCGCCATCCGTGCGATCGCCTCGATCGAGACGCCCGCGTATCCCTGCTCCAGCACGACGCTGAGCGCCGCGTCGAGCAGATGCGCACGCCGCTGCGCCGGCGCCATCCGCGGGGCGTAGCGTCTGCGCGTCGTGCCGGCGGCCGTCTGACGCGCTGGCCGTGCCATGGCTGCGGAGCTTACTCAGGATGAGGTCCCGGCTACGGTCGCGTAGCCGGGCGCGACAGCGGCCGTGCGGTACGGTCGCTGCCGATGCGGCCCGTGTTCGACGGTCACAACGATGCGCTGATCGCGGCGGACCACGCGCAGCTCGCGTCCGGACGCTCAGGCGGGCACGTGGACGTGCCGCGGATGCGCGCCGGCGGCGTACGTGCGGCGATTTTCGCGGTATTCACGCCGCCGCCTGGGGATACGGACGCGCCCCCGGCGCCGCCCCCGTCGCTCACCGACGTCCCGCTTGCCGATCCGCTCGATCATGCGTATGCCGCGCAGTACGCGACCCGGGCCGCAGGCCGCCTGGCGGCGCTCGAGCGTGCCGGCGCGGTCACCGTCGCCCGCCGGCTCGCGGACCTCGATGCGGTCCATGACGACCCACAGCTGCCGCCGGCCGCGATCCTGCACCTGGAGGGCGCCGAGGCGATCGACCCCGAGCTGGAGTCGCTCGAGCATTGGTACGCCGCGGGCCTTCGATCGCTCGGGCCGGTCTGGAGCCGCCCGACGGCGTTCGGCCACGGGGTCCCGTTTCGCGCGCCTTCGAGCCCGGATACCGGGCCGGGCTTGACCGAGGCCGGCAGGCGGCTCGTCGCCCGCTGCGCCGACCTGGGGATCCTCGTCGACCTCAGCCATCTCAACGAGGCCGGGTTCTGGGACGTCGCGCGCCTGAGTGCCGGACCGTTGGTCGTGAGCCACACCGCTGCCCATGCGCTGGCGCAGTCATCTCGCAACCTCACCGACGGCCAGCTGGACGCGGTCCGTGACTCGGGCGGGCTGGTCGGGATCGTCTACGGCGTCGGGTTCTTGCGCCCGGACTTCGCCGCCGACCCGGGCACGCCGATCGAGCTGATCGCGCGGCACGCGGCATACGTTGCCGAGCGGATCGGCGTGCAGCACGTCGGGCTGGGCTCGGACTTCGACGGCGCGATGATCCCGGACGAGCTCGGCGACGTTGCGGGCGTGCCGAGGTTGCTCGACGCGCTCGCCGAGGTCGGGTTCTCCGAAGCGGAGCTCGACGCGATCGCCTGGAAGAACTGGCGCCGCGTGCTGGGCGACTGGTGGCGTGCCTGACACTGCCGAGCGGCCAGAGCTCTAGGACGACCGCTTCGTCCGCCGACGCTTGCGCCCGCCCGCCTCGGTCAACCGCTCGATCACGTCGTCGTCCCAGCGGTGCGTGCGCAGCAGTCGGTAGCGCTCGGCGGACACCCGCAGGTAGGCCTCGGTCTCGGTCCGGTCGCCGATCAGATCCGCCTCACGCAGCATCGCCACGACCGGCCGATACTCGTGCTCCATCCACTGGTACGCCGCCTCGGCCCGGCTGATCGACTCACGCCGGTCCTGACTGGTGCGAAAGCCCCACGCCTCGACGTGCTCGGACAGCCGCGCGTAGTCCCACGCGTCGGTCAGCTGGATCTCGGCGCGCGCGGACTCCGGCAGCGGCACGCGCTCGTCGAACACCCGCGCGAGGCTCTTCATCGGCAGGTCTGACAGCGTGATCGTCCGCTCGGCCCCGACCTTGGTCAGTACGTCGGTGACGTAGGCGTCGATGTCGGTCCGTCCCAGCGCCCGCGCCACCGACACGCGGTGGTGGCCGTCGCGGACGAAGTGGATCTCGCCGATCCGGAGCAGGTCGATCGGCGGCAATGGCTCGCCACGACGCATCATCGCGTCGATGTGCTCCCATCGCGAGCGGACCCGCCCAGAGGTCGGGCGGAAGCTGCGGTCGAAGTCGCGTGCCCGGTCAACCGAGCCGACGATCGTGTCCAACGCGACGACCTCGAGCCCGATCCGTCGCTCGGACATGTACCCGAGCGCCGCGATGACCTCCTCGTACGGGAGCACCATCCGGACGTCGTCGGGCTCGCCCCTCAGACGCGCGTTCAGACGTGATGCGACCGCGCGCCGACGGGCACGCATGAAGTCGTTCTGCGCATCCTGGTCAGGAAGTCCGGTCGACCGCGGGGCGGGCACGCCGCTGACGCTAGCTCAGCGCGCTCCGCCCTACATCTGTGCCGTGACGCCTACTTCTCGGCCAGCAGGCTGACACCGTTCTCGGGGTCGAACAGGTGCAGATGCTCGGCGTTGAACCACAGCTCGATCTCCTCTCCCTGGCGGACCTGGCTGGCGGGCTCCAGCCGCGCCACGATCTGCGTGCCCTCGCGGCCGGGAAGGTCGGTCGTGCCGGCCTCCTCGGCGAGCTCCTGCAGCTCCCGCGCGTTGACCTGCTCGGCCTCGACCGTGAAGTACGCGTAGTACTCCGAGCCCACCGACTCGAGCACGTCGACCTTGGTCCGGAATCTCGTGCCGGCGTCTAGGTCGGAGACCAGCGCCGCGTCCTCGAAATCGCCGGGTCGCAGGCCGGCGATCACGCCGTTGCGCCCGCCGCCCGGGCCTGCCTGCAGTCGGCTGCGCAGCGCATCGGGGATGTGCACGTCGCCGATCGGCAGTTTGACGACGTCGCCCTCGATGTGGGCCGGCAGGAAGTTCATCGACGGCGAGCCGATGAAGCCGGCGACGAACAGGTTGTTCGGCCGGGTGTACAGCTCCATCGGCGCGCCAACCTGCTGCAGCACGCCGGCGCGCAGGACCGCGATTCGGTCCCCGAGCGTCAACGCCTCGGTCTGGTCGTGGGTGACGTAGACCGTGGTCGTCTCGAACCGCTGTTGGATCCTCGAGATCTCGGCGCGCATCTGCACCCGCAGCTTCGCGTCGAGGTTGGACAGCGGCTCGTCCATCAGGAACACGCTCGGGTTGCGGACGATCGCGCGGCCCATCGCCACGCGCTGGCGCTGGCCGCCGGACAGGTTGGCGGGCTTGCGCTCGAGATGCTGCTCGAGGTCGAGGATCCGCGCTGCCTCGTTGACCTTCTCTGCGATCTCGGCCTTCGGCGTCCCGGCCAGCTTGAGCGCGAAGCCCATGTTGTCGCGCACCGTCATGTGCGGGTACAGCGCGTAGTTCTGGAACACCATCGCGATGTCTCGGTCCTTCGGGGTCTTGTCGTTGACGACCTGACCGCCGATCTTCAACTCGCCGTCGGTGATGTCCTCCAGGCCCGCGACCATCCGGAGCGCCGTCGACTTCCCGCACCCCGACGGGCCGACGAGGATCATGAACTCGCCGTCGGCGATGTCGAGGTTGAGGTCCTTGACGGCCTCGTAGCCGTCGTCGTAGCGCTTGGTGATGTGCTCCAGTGCAATCTCGGCCATGTGGCTGTGACTCCTTATCCCTTGACGGCGCCTGCTGTCAGTCCAGCGACGATACGCCGCTGGAACAGGAGCACCAAAAGCATGACGGGTATGGTGACGACGACCGCGGCGGCCGCGATGTCGCCGATCGGCTGGGTGAACTGTGACACGCCCGGGAACTGCGCGATCGCCGCGGGCACCGTCTTCGCGGCGTTGGTCGCGGTCAGCGAGATCGCGAACACGAAGTCGTTCCAGCAGATCAGGAACACGATGATGAACGTCGTCGCCAGGCCCGGCGCCGCCAGCGGCGCGATCACCTTCGTGAATGCCTGGAACGGGGTCGCCCCGTCGATCTGAGCCGCCTGTTCAAGCTCCCACGGGATCTCCCTGAAGAAGGTCGACAACACGTAGATCGCGAGCGGCAACGCAAACGTGAGATACGGGATGATCAGTCCCGGCCAGGTGTTGAACAGTCCGATCTGGCGCCACAGGTTGTACAGGGGTCCGACCAGCGACACCTGCGGGAACAGCGTCACCATCAGCGCGACGGCGAGGATCGTCTGCTTCCCGGGAAAGTCCAGTCGCGCGATCGCGTATGCCGCCGACGACGCCAGCAGCACCGCCAGCAACGTGGAGATCAGGCCGATCCCGATCGAGTTGCGCAGCGCCGCCGTGAACACGCTCTGGGTGAAGATGTCCCGATAGTTGTGCAGCGTCCAATGGTGTGGGATGAAGGAGCCGTCGGTCGCGGACTCCGGCGTCTTGAGCGACAGCATGATCAACCAGAAGACCGGTACCAGCGAGACGACGACGACGACCACGAACGCCAGCGACCATCCGGTGCGCCGTCTGGCCTTGACACTCATCAGTGCGCCTCCGTTGCCGGGTTGGCGGCCGCGCCGAACCCCTTGATGAACACGAATGCGATCAGCCCGACCAGCAGGAACAGGACCACCGAGACCGCCGAGCCGAGGCCGAGGTTGAGTCGCTCGAGCAGCGTGCTGTAGCTCAGCTGCGACAGCGACGCGGTGTTGTTCGCGCCCTCGCTGAAGATGTAGATCACGTCGAAGATCCGGAACGCGTCGAGCGTGCGGAACAGCAGCGCGACGAGGATCGCGGGCTTCATCAACGGCACCGTGATCTTGATGAACCGCTGCCAGGTGCTGGCGCCGTCGATCTTGGCGGCCTCCAGCAGCTCGTCGGGCACCAGCGAGAGGCCGGCGAGCAGCAGCAGCGCCATGTACGGCGTGTTCTTCCAGACCTCGGTCATGATGATCGCGACGTAGCTGCCGAACTGGTGGCTGAGCGGATCGCCGCTGAGCCCCAGCAGCCGCGGGATCCAGCCGCCGTCGTCCAGCGACCACGAGTACTGCCACGCGTACGCGGCGACGACCGCCACGATCGCGTACGGGACCAGCGCGATCGAGCGCAGCAGCCCGCGCAGGAAGATCACGCGGTGCATCGCCAGCGCCAACAGCATCCCGAGCGTGAACTCGATGCTGACGCTGATCACCGTGATCACGACCGTGTGGATCAGGTCCATCCAGAACAGGTGGGCCTTGAACACGTAGCCGTAGTTGTCGAGGCCGATGAACGCGTTCTGGCCCGGTTTGTCGAGGCTGGACCGCTGCAGGGACAGGACGATCGTGTCGATGATCGGGTAGGCGGTGACCGCGATCATCACGATCACGGCGGGCGCGACCAGGTAGAAGGCCAGCCTGCGCTCGGCCCGCGTGCGGTCTGAGAGGCGGCGTCTGCCGCCCGGCCCGGCCGCGGCCGCCTCGGCGGCCGCCGGAGCGGCGATCGAGTCACCGGTCATAGCAGCGACTCTCCCTTCAGCGCTGTCTTGATCTCGTTGCGCAATTTGCTCACGATGTCGTTCGGGTTGATGTCTGCGGCCGGCTGCAACGTGTCCTGGATTGCCAGCGTGACGTCCTGGTAGTCCGGTGTCTGCGGGCGGATGCCGTAGTGCACGAGCTGGTTCTTGATCAGCTGGTGGAACGGATAGGCCTTTTCGAACGACGGCTCGTCGTAGATGCTCGCCAGCACCGGCGCCAGCCCGCCCTTGACCGCATCACGGATCTGATTCTGCGGCTGGATCAGGCATCGGATCGCCTCGAACGCCAGCTGAGCGTGCTTGGAGTGGCTCGAGACACCGAGGTTGTAGCCGCCGATCGAAACCTTCGGGGCCATCCCGGGGACGACCTCGGGGAACGGCGCCCAACCGATGTTCTTCGGGTTGACGCTCGAGGTCGGCGAGGTCTTATAGCCGGCGATCGCCGCCGACCAGACGAACGGATAGTTGATCTCGAACGCGGCCTGGCCGGCCAGGAACACGTCGTTGCCCGGACCCTCCTCGGAGGTGTTGAGCCCCGGGTCGGCGGCCGACGAGGTCGCCAGCCGCTTCATGATCGTCGCCGCGATCTTGGCCGACGGGCCGACGATCACCTTGTTACCCGGGCCGACGATGCCGCCGCCGGCCGAGTTCACCAGCGAGTTGAACCACACGACCAGACCCTCGTACTTGGCGCCCTGCTCCTCGATGTAGTGCGGCTTGCCCTCCTTGGCCAGCTGGTCCGCGTCGTCGATCATCTGATTCCACGTCTTGGGCGGGGTCTTGATGAGGTCCTTGCGGTACCAGAGCAGCTCGGTGTTGGAGTTGATCGGTGCGGCCCACACCTTTCCGTTGTAGGTGGCGGTCTTCAGCGGACCGGGAAGCACGCCCTTGGACACCGCCTCGCGGTTGGCGCCCGTCCAAGGCCGGATCCACCCCGCGGACGCGAACTCGGCGGTCCAGTCGACGTCCATCGCGAGGATGTCGATCGACGGGTCGCCGGCGGCGAGTCGCTGGACCAGAGTCTGGCGCTGCTGGTCAGAAGCATTGGAGAGGAAGCTGATGTTGATCTTGTACGCGCCGTGAGAGGCCGCCGAGCAGTCGGACGCCGCCTTGGCGAACGAGCCCGACGGCTCAGGGAACACCAGCCAGTTGAGGGTGACCGGGCCCTTTCCGGACGAGCCACCACATGCTGCGACAGCAACGGCGATTACGCCGGCTGCTATGAGGGCACCGATCCGTCGCAAGCTCTCTCCTCTCCATCGACCGGCCCAGCGGGGGCGGTCGTCACCGTGTGTCCTACCTTCGGCTCGCCAATAAATAACATATAAACAGCCCCCGTGCAGCGCTACCCGGGGTTGTCGCTCAGCGGAGGTCAGGCGGATTACAACGCACGCAATGGTCCCAATCGAAGGGTTTTGGTAGACCGTTTAGCTGACTGTCGTTCGACCCCCAGTCGCGGTTCAGGTGGCGACCGATCACGATCGCCGCGACCGGTCCGGCGCCCGCGCGCTTGAGTGCCGCGGCCGCGCTCTGGGCGTTGGCACCGGTCGTCCATGTGTCGTCGATCAGGAGCACCGGCTCGCCTGTGAGCCGGCCGGTCGGCGCGTAGCGGTCGACGGCGAACCGGTGCGGCTCGGCGGGCTGCGCGGAGCGCGCCAGCAGCCGCCGAAACCGCTCGCGGGTGGGCTTGACGAGCTCTCCGACCAGCCCGTCCAGCGGGTGCTCGGCATCCTGCGCCGGATCGTTGGACGGGACCGTCGTGACGACCGGAAACTCGGGCGCGCCGACCGCTCGTGCCACGCAGCGTTCGTGGCTCGATAAAAAGCGCCACAGAACCGCGGCGAGATGCACGCGGAAATGAGTGGCGACCGGCTCCGGAGCGCGCTTGTAGGCGAACAGCGCATGGTGCAACTGCTCGCCGGCGACGCTGTAGGAAATCGGAACGACGACGTCGAGCCAACGACCCCCATGCGCGCAGGCGTAGCAGCGCTCGTAGCCGTCGGTCAGGTTGAAGCAGGTCTCACAGACGCCCGCGCCGCGCCGTGGGGCGAGCAGGAAGTTGCCGTACGGAGCCGTCAACTCGGCGACCGTGGGCATCGGATCTCACCCGACCGTGGGCATCGGTTCTCACCCGTCGGTGAGCGGGCGGCTCGTGTGCTGGCGCTCGATCGTCGCCGCGACCTCGCCGGCGTCGTCGGTGACGTGCACGTTGGGACGCTTCGCGAGCTCTCGTGCCCAGTGCTGGGAGAGGAGCCTTGGCGCCAGGAACACCGGGCGGCCGTGGGCGAGTGCGCGTCGCGCCTGTACTCGCGTACCGCTGGTCGGCGAAGCCTCCACGATCACCGTTGCCAGCGTCAGCCCTGACATCAGGCCGTTCCGGATCGGGAAGCTCTGCCTCGTCGGTGGCTGGCCGGGCCAGAAGCACGAGACGACGGCCCCCTGGGCGGCGATCGTGCGCTGCAGCGTCGCATGGGCGGTGGGGTAGACGCGGTCAACGCCGGTTCCGATCACGGCGAGCGTCCGTGCGCCAGAGCCCAGCGCGGCCATGTGCGCGGCGGCGTCGATGCCCATGGCGAGCCCGGAGGCGATCACGTGCCCGGACTCGCTCAATTCGGTCGAGAGCCGGCGTGCGTGCGCGAGGCCCGCGCACGTTGGGTGGCGTGAGCCGACGATCGCGACCGAGCGCTGGTCGTCGGCGGTGAGCTCGCCGCGGACGAACAGCAGCGCGGGCCGATCGTGGACCGCGTGGAGGTTGAGCGGGTAACCGGCGTCGAGGACCGAGACGAGCGTGATGCCGGCGGACGTCCAGCGCTCGACGTCGGCCGCGGCCTCGGCGATCAGCGGGCCTGGATCGGCGGGCAGGAGGGTCGTCTGGCCCGCCTTGGCATCGAGCGCGTCTCGCAGCGCCTGCTCGGGATCGCCGATCGTCGTCAGCAGCTCTGCCGGCGATGGGTGGCGGCCTCGGCTTGCGCCGGGATCGACTGGGGTGGCGCCGGCCGTGCCGCGCAGCCGCAGCAGCGCGACGGTTGCCGCGTGCCTGCGGCTACTCGTCGTCGGCTGCGGGCTCGTCGCCGTCGGCGGGCTGCTGGCGTGACGCGGCCAGTGCCGAGGCGAAGCCGGTGCTGGATGCGGCGGCGACAGGTTCGGCCGTGGTTCCGGTGTCGTCGTCGTTGCCGATTGGGGCGGCGTCGTCGTGCGCAGCGGGCGGCTCGAGATCGTCGGTCGCGACGGGCGGTTCGAGATCGTGGAGCGCGGTCGGCTCGAGATCGTGCAGCGCGGTCGGCGTTGCGGGGTCGGCTGCTCCGGGAGCCGGATCCTCGGCGATGGCGGATTCGCTCGACGGCGTGGCGTCTGAGGGGGCCGGCTCCGAGCTCGGCTCGCCGGCTGCCACGTGGAGGTCAGTCGGCTCGGTCCCGGCCGCAGCGGGCGCAATCGGAGGCACAGGGTCCGGCTCGGCCTCGACGTACGCGCGCGGTTCGCGCTCCTCGTGGCTGGTCGCCTCGCCGTTGATCGCCTGCCGGAAGTCACGAAGTCCGGAGCCGAGCGTCCGGCCCACCTCAGGCAGGCGCTTTGGCCCGAGGACCAGCAGCGCCACCACGAGGATGAACAGCAGATGAGTCGGCTGAAGGATGTCCCCGACCATGAGCTGATAAGCGTACCGACTCCGCGGGCTCGGGCCCGCCATCTGGTTGTGAACGATCTGATTCGCATCCCTGACTGCAAGAGCCGCGGGCGGTGCGGTTTTCACCCCCCGGCCCCGCACTGGGGGCGCTGGTCGGTCGCGGCAAGACCCACGTCGGCGAACGGAAGCGGGGCTGCGGCCAGTGGCGCGACGGTGCCCGGGTCGGTGATCACAAGTGATCGCTTCGCACCAGGTCCAGCCACGTGGGCCGCGCGGGGGTTCCGGCTATTCGGTGATCTTTGTGAGAAACAGCCAGGCGCTCGCAACGCCGCCGGCCAGCGCGACCAGTACAGGCACGATCAACACGTAAAGCCCGCCGTGTACTCCGAATACGAGCAGGACACCGGAGACGAGCAGCAGGATCGAAACGATCGTGGTGGGCGTGATCATCTCGAGAGTCTTCCTGATCGCCTGCGTACTCGCGTCGGCCTTCGCACGGCGGTCCAGGACGAACAGCCCACCTCCAGCGATCACGGCAAGTGCGGTCAGTTCGGCACCGAGGGCTTGGGTGGCCTGTCCGGGGATGGCGATCAGAATCGCGGTCAATAGAACCGTCCCGAACAGACTCAGGGTTTGCGCGGCCCGGTTTCTGAGCTCCTGTGAGCGGGCGATGAACTCGATCCTGATGGAGACCGCGACAAACAGCAGGCCGATCAGCGAGGCTGCAGCGGTCCCAGCGACTTGGGCGAATGTGCTCCAGGGTTTCACGTGATCCTCGATCTTTATGTGATGGACGCGAACGACCGGCTCCCAGCTTCGAGTTCGGTCAGAGCACTGCTGCTGCCGGTTTGCCCGCGGCGGCGCGACGGCCGAGCAGTGCGGTTCCGGTGATCGCGACGGTGATCGCGGTGACGATGTAGAGAGCGATGATGATCAGGTTGCCGGTGATGCCGTAGGAGCCGAAGTAGACGATGTGTCGTAGGGCCTGGACGCCCGCGCCGTTGGGCAGCGCGGGGCTGATCGCCCGCCAGAAGCCCGGGAGGAGCGGGGCTGGGTAGGCGCCGCCGGCGCTGGGGTTGCCGAGCACGACGAACAGGATGAGCGTGAGGCCGACGCCGAGGGTGCCGAGGAGGACTTGAAAGCCCATGGTGACGGTCGCGGCGCAGTAGACGATGAGGGCTCCGAGCGCTGAGATGGCGATCAGGTGGCCGGTGAGCGCACCGAGGACCGGCCCCACGATGATGGCTCCGGCGAGTCCTGAGAGGATGGCGTAGGGGACGAGCACGATCAGGCGGATGATCGCCCGGCGAGTGGTGGCGGGTCGTGGCCGTGTGGCGATGCCGAGCAGCGCGGCGACGAGGTAGCCACCGACCAGCCAGCCGACGACCAGGTAGAAGCCCGACAGTCCTCGGGCGTCGCCGGGCTGGGCGGGGACGGCGTCTGTGACCGTCGCGTGGCGCTGCCGGGCGGCTTCGGTCTGGGCGATGATGTCCTGCACAGCGGTCGCGGTCGCTGCGCCGCCGCCGCCGGCGACGAACAGGGCGTCGGTCTTGCCCCTGGGGTTGATGATCAGCAGCCCACTGGTGGACCCGTTCCGTAGGAGTGTCCGGCCGATCGTCACATCGGCGACGGCGGTGGCGTGGAGCGGCTGGCCGTGGATCGCGTTGAGTTCGCTGACGAGCTGGCCCGAGATCTGCGAGGGGGCGAGCACCGCGATCGGCACCCGGTGCGGGCTTGGGTGGTGAAAGGCGCCGACGTAGGAGAACACGAAGCCCGCCTGGATGAGCAGCACCCCGATCACCAACAAGAACGTACGTCGATTGAACGCGCCCAAGAATTCGGCGAGGAAGCCTTGTTGTCCGGCCGGCGCCGGTTGGATCGAAGGTGGTGGGGGTGTTTCGTTCATCGCGGTCCTGTTCGTGGTCGGCCGACGTTGTTGTCCGCCGACTTTCGTTATAATACATTAACGTATCGGATACGTCAATGTATCAAAGGGAGGACGTTCATGACGCCTGAACACACACCGGAGCGATCACCCAGCCAGCAGGCCCGCCGGGCGAAGCTTCGAGCCGACGGGACGCCAGCGCGGGTGACCCGGCGTCGACCCGAAACACGCGGCCGGCTCCTGGACGCCGCCTTTGGCGTCTTCGCGACCCGCGGGTTCGGACGCGCAAGCATCGAAGAGGTGTGCGAGGCGGCGGGCTACACCCGGGGCGCGTTCTACTCAAACTTCGACACCCTCGACGAGCTCTTCTTCGCCCTCTACTCCGAACGCAGCGAGCAGCTCGCCCACCACGTCGCCGCCGGCCTGACACACGCCCCCGCCGACATCTCCGAACTCGTCGCCCAAGCGGTCCAAGCGCTCATGGTCGACCGCGACTGGATCCTCGTCAGCACAGACTTTCGGCTCTACGCCGCCCGCAATCCCGAAGTCGCCGACGCGCTCCGCACCCACCGCAACAAGCTTCGCGACGCGCTCGCCACCTCACTGACCCCCGCGATCGACCGCTCCGGCCTACCCGCATCCCTGCAAACCCCTGACGGACTCGCCCGAGCTGTCATGGCCATCCATGACGGCGCCACCACCGAACTGCTCCTCGACAACGACCCAGCCCAATTCAGGTCCTGGCTCGCCGATCTACTCACCGCGCTGCTCGACCACCCCCGCCAGACACCCACCCCCACACCGGCCAAGCACCCTGCCTGAGGGAAAAGCGAAACCGCGTGTTCGCGCTGCAGATGCTCGAAGGAGCGCCGCCGATCCACGCCCGCATCACGTTCGAACCGACCAAGGTCGGCACCCGAGTGCAGCTCGACGCGCACGGACAGCCGAGCGGCCCGACGCGCCTCGCACAACCCCTCATACGCCTCACCCTCAAACGCCAGTTCGCCGGCTACTGCGCCACGCTCAAACAGGTGCTCGAGAACGCCCCGCCCACAACCTGACCGGACACGCTCAAACGAGCCGCAGCGAGGTGAGGTCGTGGGGCGGGAGGAAGGCAAGACCACCATCCAACGTAGGGCGTCTGGTGTTGATTCCTATGCGCTGTCTGCCCACCTGCGAATCTTGTCCTGGAGCACGGGCATGGGCAGTGACCCGCTGTCGAGCACGACGGCGTGGAAGCCGGGGAGCGTGAAGCGCGCTCCGAAGTGGCGGCTCGCGTCGTCCCGCAGCCGCAGGAGCTCCCGCTTCCCAGTCAGATAGGAAAGAGCCTGGCCTGGGATTGCGATGTAGCGGTCGATCTCGTTGGCTAGAAACGACTCGGGCTGCGGCACATGGGCCACCATGAACTGAAGCGCCTGCTGGCGGCTCCACCCCAGCGCGTGGAGCCCGGTGTCGACGACTAGGCGCGCCGCGCGCGCTAGAGACGCCGACACCGCCCCGAGCAGATTCTCGGTGTCGCTGTAGAGGCCCATCTCCTCGGCCAGCTGCTCGGCGTAGAGCGCCCACCCCTCGGCGAACACCGACAGGGCCCGCTGCCGCTGCATCGCGGGCAGCTCGTCGAGCTTCTGGATCCGCGCGAGCTGCAGGTGATGGCCCGGCACCGTCTCGTGGAAGGCCACGGCCTCAAGGTCCCAGCCCGTGCCCACCGTCGAGCGCTCCAGGTTGAACCAGAAGGTGCCGGAACGGCCGCCATCCAGCATCGGCGGCGTGTAGTGGGGCGGCGTCCCGCTCGAAGCGACCACCCCTGGCATCGCGGTCACTTCACACGGCGGGGGCAGCGGCTCCGGGAAGACCTCGGCGGCCCGTGCCTCGGCTCGGCGGATGGCAGCCGTGGCGGCCACCATCGCGACGCCCGGAGGCCGGCTTCCCGATGATGCGCGCAACGCCTGATGGATTGCCGCTAGGGAATCCAGCTGCAGGCTGGCGCCAAGCTCCAGAGCGCGCTCCTCGAGCGTCTGCAGCTCCTCCAGGCCGATCCGGTGGATCTCCTCGGGTCCGAGCGACAGCGTCGTGAACGACTGCACGCAGTTCGCATAGTCGGCCTCCCCACCCGGGAGGTGGACCAGCCCCGGCTGGTCAGCCGACCGTGCCACGGGCAGGAACTCGCGCAGCATCTCGACCCAGCGTGCCAGCGCCGGCTTCACCACCTCGCCAGCCAGCGCGTCCCGCTTCTCGCGCCAGGCCGCGCCTGGGTCCCAGCCGTCTGTCGATCCGGGGGCGGCGAGCGCCTCAGGAACCGCCGGTCCAAGCACGCCCTCCGCCCACTCGATCGCCTGCCGCACGAGCGGCGCCACCGGGAGCCGCCCCTTCCCGGCGCCGATCCGCAGACGCTCGCTCTGCTGATCGATCCACTCGCCGCTGCGACGCAGCCGCTCGGTGTAGTCGGCGGCCGCCTGCTCGTCGGCGACGACCGTCCGGGCCGCCGTGGCAAGCAACACCGCGGGACCACTGAAGGGCATCGCCGTCACGGTGTGCTCGATCAGCCGGGCATCCAGTTCACGCAGCTCTTGGCCGACGTTCTCGACCAGGCAACCAAGCGTGACCGCGTTGGGGTCAGACAGCGACGACGGCTCAAACCGGCGCGCGTCGGCTAGGACCGACTCGAGCTCGGCCCGCCGGGCGGCCTCCCCCGCCTCGGTGTCATCCGGCACCCGGTCGTCGTAGCCTGATAGCCCGAAGTTGCTGGCGTCGAACGGATGCGCCGCCAGCCAGCGCTCGTGAAAGGTGTCGACAAGCCCAAGAACCGAAGCGATGACGTCCGTTATACACGAAAGACGACTGCAGAACCCGCGACCCAAATCGATGGTTGCCTCCCGCGCTCGCAATTCAGATGTATCGCATAGACGGCAGGGCGGGTCTCTAACAGGGCATCGATCTCACACCTCGTATTCGCCAATTCCGAGACTTGCGGTTCGGCTGGACGCGTCCGCCCAATCCAGCGGCCCGGCACTGGAAACTGTGCCTCACACTGGAAACTACGACTGGAAACTACTTGTCATTTTGGAAACTGGCCTGAGCGGCAACATGGCGGGGTGGGTGGCCGCCGACCTTCACATACATGCGGTTCGACGACGATGGGGCGTAGGGGTAGTCGCCCGACGGCAGGGTCGCGACCTGAAACCAGTAGCGGCGGTGAATCTGAGCGCTGCCGGCACCGAACGTGTAGGTGGACGTGAAATGGGCCTGTGAGACGTGTTCGCGCACCCCGTAGGTCAGCTTGTTGTTACCGATCCCGATCCGGAGTCGAACGTTGACCCCGCCGGCAGGCAGATACCCACCGTGCAGCGTGCCCGTGATCTTGACCGACTGCCCCCACGCGACGCGGCCGGGAGCGACGCTCCTGATCTTGATCTGCGACGGCACGATCACCGTCACCTGACCCGAAACGCTTGCCTCGGTCGTGGCCCCGCCGCCGTAGGACGCCTCGACGATCCGCGAGGGACCGGCGGGAAGCGCCGCGGTCCACGTGCCGTTGGCAGCGGTGGTCGCGGTCGCAGCGACGGCGAACTGCCGGAGCCCGTTGTCAGGCGCGGTCAGGATCTGGACGGTCTGTCCTGAAAGCGCGGTTCCGTCGCTGAGCCCAAGCCAGCCGCTGACGCCGGTTGCGTGACCGTGACCGACGTGCTCCTTGGCCTTGGACTTCCAGTGCGGCGCGACCACGACCCGCTTGTGCTCGACCTTTTTGCGGTAGACGATCTTGCCGTGGTGGCGCACAACCTTGCCGCGGTGGCGCAGCGGCACGCGGACGACCACGCGGACGCGTTTGGTCTTGGGGTGGCACTTCGTGACCTTGACGAGCTTGCGCCGCGTCCGCGTCTCGACCTTGACGCTCTTGCCGTGGCGCGTGCGCGTGACCCAATGCCCCCCGATCGTCTCGCGCTTGTTGACGACGTGGCAGTTCAGCCCCACGTACTTATCGAAGCCGACGCCCATGATCGTCGGCGCGCCGATCTTCACAGACCACGTCTGCGACGACGACTCGCCATGGATGCCGCCCGCATCGACCGCATTGTTGAACGCGTTGCAGCTAACCGTGTGTTCGCCGAGGCCGCTCACCGGCACCTGGGCGCTGGCCGCGTCATACCACTGTTGCGGCCCCCCGTCGATCGAGCACTCGATCCCGTCGATCCCAGACGTGCTACCACCCGCGGTCGCGGTCACATACTGCGTCCCGGCGGTACTCGGCGCGTCAGTCGGGCCGGTGAGCGACAGCGTCGGGGTGCTGTTGTCCACGTAGATCGTCTTCGTGTCGCTCGCGGTCTCACCGGCGGCGTCATACCCGGCGATGTACAGCGGCATCGGACCCTGGCCATAGTCGGCGGTGTTGATGTTCGTGCTGACCGGCGGCGCCGCGCACTGCTGCCAGGCGGCGACATCGGTAGGCGAGCTCGTCGGATTCGGGATCGGGATCTGATTGATCGTGCCATTGAGGCCGCACATCCCGGACGGAGAACTCCCCGAGAAGTCCAGCGGCCACTGGCCACGCACCCAGCCGGTCGCCTGCCACAGCCCGTTAGGAGCGCTCAGCGTCGGGCCGACGGTCTCGCCAACCGACAGCGATACGGCGTAGATGTGGAGCACGGCGTTCTGTTCCGGTTTGCAGGTCGTTGCCCCGCAGACGATCTGAAATCCGAAATACGGAGAAGCGAAGCCTGACCAAGATCCCACCCCATCCACCTCGGCTTTGAGATCCTGACCGCCGCCCGCCCAATAGACCCCCCCGCCCCACGTAGTGACGCTCGTATTGATGTTCTGCACATCGATGTCGGGGGAGGAGGCCGCGACGATCTCCAGCCCAGCTGGTGCGTTCGCCTGCCACGCGCCTCGACTGCCGTTGCTTGCCTTGATAGTGCCGCTTGAACTCAGCCAGAAACCACCGTTGTTGCCCGCTGGACAGGCGCTTCCGTCATTTTCGACTGAGCCTCCAGGTGGGAGCGCGACAGAGAAGACGCTCTCGTTGTTGTTGGCGCCGCAGGAGTCCACGGTGTAGTCCGCGTGCGCGACCGCGGCGGAGACAAGCAGCGCCGCAAAGGCCGCGCCGATGACCGTCACGGTCCGAAGGCATGTTCTCAGCGAAGTCCGCATTTCAGCGATCAAACTTGGTCCGGATCAGCAGACGACCTCGACTGCGACGGCCACCGCTCCGGTAAAGCCGACCGAGACGTGCGTGCCCGTGACTCCGCGCAGGTTCGGAACGACGACCGCGCCGACACTTGGCGTTGTGGGAGCCAAGCCCTCCTGGGGTGTTGCGAACGCGGCGCACTGATTCGCCGCGACGGTCGGCTTCCAGGAGATCGTTCCGAAGCTGCGTCCGCCCGTCGCTGAGTCACCCCAGTTCGCAAGCTTCGCCTGCGGAGCTGAGTACTGCAACTGGCCTTTCGCGTTGACTACCGCGTACATCCGCACGTAGCCGCCGATCTGCTTGGAGAACTTCGGCGGCGCGACCGCGCCGCGCTTGATCTGCGCGTTGCCAACCGAGTTCTTCGGCAACGTGATCGCTGCATAGGACGCGCCGGCCAGCGCGAGCAACGAGCAGACCAGCGCGAGGATCGCGATCGTGTGGTGGCTGATGTAGCTGAGGGTCTTGCTGAGCATCGGCGTCTCCTGTCGGTTCACGAACTCGGTGAGCTTCCGGGGCCCAAGCTGCCTGCGGGGCCGTAAGCGGGCGTCTTTTTCGTGCTTGACGAGCCGGAGCTGCCACCGCCTGTGGTCGAGCCGCCTCCCCCACCACCGCCGGTTGGGGGCGCCGGGTTGGGTGTGGTCTGGACCGGCTCGGTGTCGGTCGGTGCCGGGGTGGTCGCGGTCGGCATGGGGGTCGGCGTGCCCGTGGTCTCGGCCGGCGCATCGGTGGATGTGCTCGCACCCGAGGCGTGGGCAGGGCCGCTGCCAACGGGAGGCTGACGCCGAACGCGGGTCATCCGAGCGTGCCGAGCGGCTGTGCCGATCGTGCGCGCGTCGAGCTTCGCCCGGCGCGTCACCCTCGGGTGCGCATCCGGTGCCCGAGACGCGGAGAGCGCGGCCAGGCCTGAGTGCTGGGGCTGGTCTTCGATACCGGCCTGCGCCGGTTGGGCGCTCCGTCCGGGCGAGCCACCCCCAAGGACGATCACCAGCACGACCACGGCCAATCCGATGAACGCCGAGCCGGCCGCGGCCCACGGCCACGAGATGCGAGGAACCAGGTCGGCAACCGCTTCACGCACGCGCGGGGACCAGCCGAATGACTGAAGCTGCGGCGCGCGCGGACGCCAGGCCAGAGCCGGGGGTCGGTGTCGGCCGCGCTCGATCGCGGCCTCGTCGAGCTCCCCGAAGATCCCCGGACCCGGGACCGCCGTGTGGATCGACGTGTCCCCGTCCCAGAAGCCGGATCCGGGAGGCTGGTCCGCCGACGCCGCGCCGACGTCTGAGCCGACCTCGCGTACCGCCGCCTGGGCGTGTGCGCGGGGACCGAACGGGACGAGTTCGTCGTCCGGGGCCAGCCAGTCGCTCAGGCGCACCACCCTGGCCTCATCGCGATCCGTGCTGTCGTCCTGCCGAGTGGTCCGGTCGCCCGTTGTCACGGATTTGCTGCGCCTTTCTCGTCTCCTGCCCTAGAGGTTCCTTCCCCCGGTGGCGGTAGTATAACTACCTAATTGGAACCAGTTTGTCTCAATTAGAGATGGCAGATAGAGAGAAGATCGCGTGAGCCAGAACGAGCCGGAAGAGGAATATCTGACCGTCGCCGAGGTCGCCGGGAACCTCAAGCTCAACCAGCAGACGGTCCGCAACTGGATCGATCGCGGAGAGCTGCCGGCGCTCAGGGTCGGGCGCCGGGTGCGGATCAAGCGCTCGGACTACGAGCGGTACCTGAGCGACGGCTACAACGGTGGGACGCAGCCGGAGCGGACGGCCGCCGGCCCGAGCGGCGACGACTTCTGGGGAGGGGAGCCGGTCGGAGTCGCCGAGCCGCAGACATGAGCGACGAACCGCCTGGTGGGTTCGGCGGCGATCTCGATCGCCAGCGCGCGCAGATCATGCGTCGCGTCCGGCACGCCGCCGATGAGTGGGCGGCGGCGATGCGTGCGCACAAGCTCGCGCCGCCGGACCTCGACTTCGCGCAACGGCTGCACGACCTGTCGCAGGCCGCTGCAAACGAGCAGGTCGCGTGGGAGTACGCGCACTCGGTCGGTCTCCTGTGGCGCGCCGTGCCTGACGCCGAGAACTCGTCGCCGCCATATGAGCTGCGTCCGGGCACGGGGCGCAGGGGGCCGGTGGCGTTGTGGGAGCGGTTCGACGCCGAGGTCGCCGGGCTCAACCGGGCGATCAGCGGCTCGGACGCAGCGGCGGTGGCCGATGCCTTCGGTGACTTCGCGGAGGCGGCCGGCGCGCTCTCGGACGCAGTCGCCGAGCAGGACCGCGTGGCCGAGGGTGCGACCCGCGGACGCGAACGCGGGGCCGCGTAGCCGGCGCAGCGCTGGCTCAGCCGCGACGTTCGGCGAGCGTCGTCACGACTGCCTCGTAGACGCCGGCCCCATACCCTTCGGTTGCGATTCGAACGCCTGGTCGGCTGCCGACCTCACCCTCAAGTGAAGGGTCACGGTGAACCGCGTTTGCCATCAACCAGAAGGTGCCGACGACCTCGGCGGTCTCGATGTCCTCGCGTGAGTCGCCAGCCGCGATGCACTCTGTCCGCGGGTAGCCGCGCGCCTGCATGTGCCTCGCGACCGCGCGGGCTTTCGACGAGCCGGCCGGGATCAGGTGGTAGGCGCGGACGACCTCGAGCCCCGGCATGATCCCCAGCGGACGGGCTTCCGGAATCACGCCGTTGTCGACCAGGCGCAGCGAGCTCAGGCCCGCGCCGTCCAGCACGGCCGCGGCCTCGGCGAGCGGAACGTCACCCCGGAAAAGATGTGAGACGTCGCGCAGCGCCGACCACGGCGTGTGTGGCTCCAGCCGCCCGGCGAAGTGCTCCAGCAGCAGCGCCGGCGCGCCCGATGACTCGATCTGGTCATAGATCGTTCCAGCCTCGGGGCTCGGCTCCAGGCCGTCGGTCAGCCACTCGAGCTCACCATCGAGGATCAGCCCGCAGCCGAGCTCGAAGATGTAGGAGCGCGCTCCGATCAACCGTGCGGCCTCGAACACGCTGGACTGCTTGCGGCCCGAGTAGATCACGACTTCGACGCCGGCGCGGGCACACGCTTCGAGCGCCCGCGCGCCGAGCAGGCTGAAGCGGCCATCGCCGCCGGTGACGAGCGACGCGTCAGGCCCGAGCAGGGTGCCGTCGAGGTCGACGTACAAACAGCGCATCGCGGCGCGACCGTAGCAGCGGACGTTTTGCGCGGAGACGCGCGCAGCGGGTCACCGGCGACGTTTTGAGCGGAAACGCGCACGACGCGGATCGCGCGTGGCCCACGGCCCGGAGACGCGCAGAGCCGCCGCCATACTCAGACTCAACGTATGTCGACCGCGCGCGAAACCGAGCCCTGGGAGCCGCTGCTCGAGCTCGGCCGCAGCGAGGACCGGCTCGTGCACGACACGAGGGCGCACGGCGCGGAGGCCCGGATCGCGCCGATCCCCCCGCAGCTGAGTCCGCTCGTCACGAAGGCGCTCCACGCGGCGGGGATCGACCGGCTCTACATCCATCAGGCCGAGGCGGTCCATGCGGCGCTGCACCACCCAACGATCATCACCACCGGGACCGCGTCGGGCAAGTCGCTGTGCTTTCAGATTCCGACGCTCGAGGCGCTGAGCGGCGACCCGACCGCGCGCGCGCTGTTCCTGTACCCGACCAAGTCGCTGGCCCAGGACCAGGCGCGGTCACTGAGCCGGTTCGGGCTGCATCGGGTGGTCCGGCCCGCGATCTACGACGGCGACACCCCCCGTCAGGAGCGGTCCGCGATCCGACGTAAGTCGAACCTCGTGATCACCAATCCCGACATGCTCCACGTCGGGATCCTGCCTCATCACGACGCGTGGCGCGAGCTGTTCTCAAACCTTCGCTACGTCGTCGTCGACGAGGCGCATGTGTACCGCGGCGTGTTCGGCTCGCATGTCGCGAACGTGCTCAGACGGCTGCGGCGGATCGCCGCGATCCATGGATCCGATCCGCGCTTCGTGATGACCAGCGCG
>Ga0302325_10008932_pt1 | contig 21989 bp, 18 predicted proteins | sample Palsa_T0_2_FD_201948 | JGI IMG/M metagenome (GOLD analysis project Ga0302325, IMG submission 201948) | Peat permafrost microbial communities from Stordalen Mire near Abisko, Sweden - Palsa_T0_2 | ecosystem: Environmental > Terrestrial > Soil > Palsa > Peat permafrost | place: Sweden: Abisko...
CCTGAGTCGTAAATCGCCTCCGCCTCGGCACGTTCCACGCCTGCAAGATTCGGTGCACGAACAAGGAATCCCTGCACCTGGCCCCGACGACTGAACGCTTACCGGTTCAGGAGACGATCACCGTAACACGGCACGGATCACGCGCAGCCTCGATAGGCCTCGTGAACGAAAACCTGCACAGGCGGGACGCCACCCGACCCTTAGCGCTCATCGCGTCGTTGAACATCGTTCCGAGCGCCTGGACAGTGCTGTTGCGCCTTCCACCCGATGTTCCTCAACCCGATACCGCACGATCTCGGTGGTGCTGGTGTAGGGTGGGAATGGTGATGTCGCGGGAGGCGGATGTCGATTGGGTCGTGTGCGGCTCGGGCTTCGGCGGCAGCGTCGCCGCGCTGCGGCTGGCTCAGAAGGGCTATTCGGTGCGGGTGCTGGAGAGCGGGTCGCGCTTTCGTGATGAGGATTTCGCGCGCAGCACTTGGGACGCGCGGCGCTACTTTTTCGCGCCGCGGCTTGGGCTGCGCGGCATCATGCGGATCACGCTGTTCCCGGACGTCCTGATCGTGTCGGGCGCGGGCGTCGGCGGCGGCAGTCTCGGTTACGCCAACACGCTGTATCGCGCGCGCGACACGTTCTTCGAGGACGCGCGCTGGCGCGAGCTGGCCGACTGGAAGGCTGAGCTTGCCCCGCATTACGACACGGCAGAGCGGATGCTCGGCGTGACCGATGTGACGTTTGACTCCGACGGCGACATCCTGTTGCGCGAGCTCGCCGCGGCGTTGGGCGTCGAGCAGACCTACGGCCACACGCGTGTGGGCGTCTATCTCGGTGAACCCGACGTTGAGCACCCCGATCCGTATTTCGACGGGGAGGGTCCGGCCCGCACCGGCTGCATCCGCTGCGGCGAGTGCATGGTCGGCTGCCGCCATGGGGCCAAGAACACGCTGGTGAAGAACTATCTGTGGTTCGCCGAGCGTCTGGGGGTGAGGATCGACGCGGAGCGGACGGTCACTGACGTGCGGCCGCTGGGCACCGCTGACGGCTCTGAGGGATATGCCGTCACGCACGTGCGCAGCGGGGCACTGCGCCGCGCCGGCGGCGAGACGATCACCGCTCGCGGCGTCGTCCTCGCCGCCGGCGCTTTGGGCACCAACCGGCTGCTGGCCGACTGCCGGTACCGCGGTTCGCTGCCGCGGGTCTCTGAGCGCCTCGGCCACTTGGTCCGGACTAACAGCGAGTCGATTGTTGCCGTCACCGCGCCCGACGACGCGCGCGACTTCACCGCCTCGGTGGCGATCAGCTCCAGCATCTACCCGGATCCCGACACACACATTGAGCTGGTGACCTACGGCGCCGGCGGCGGCGCGATGAAAACGATGTTCACCGCGCTGGTGGGCGATGGCACGCGGGTCACCCGGCCGCTGCGCTGGCTGGCCGCGATCGCCCGCGATCCCGTGAGCTTCGCGCGTCTGCTCGCTACCCCCAACTGGTCGCGGCGGACGGTGATCGTGCTCGTGATGCAGACGGTCGACAGTGCGCTGCGGTTCACGCCCCGGCCACGGCGCTTCGGCGGCGGCGTGCGGATCACGACCGAGCAGGACGCCGCGAACCCCAACCCCACGTTCATTCCCGCCGCCAACCGCGCGGCGCAGTGGCTGGCCGAGCGCATCGGAGGCACCCCGCAGAGCGGAACCAGCGAGGCGCTGTTCAACGTGCCGTCGACCGCGCACATCCTCGGCGGCGCGGTCATCGCTGGCGACCCCTCGCAGGGCGTCATCGACGCGCACGGCCAGGTGTTCGGCTACGAGAACCTGCTGATCACCGACGGCTCGGCGCTGCCTGCGAACCCCGGTGTGAACCCAAGCCTCACGATCACCGCGCTGGCCGAGCACACGATCGCCCAAGTGCCGGCCACCCTCGCCGCCGGCCCCGTACCCTAAAGACGCCGATCGCAGAGAGTCTCGAGTTAGGTGTGGGGCGTCACGTCGTTCTCGCGATGGGGGGTGAGATGCGCTCGCGCAGCACTGGCTTGGCGACCTTGCCGATCGGGGTTCTGGGTAGGTTGGCCTCGACGAAGACGGCGCGCGGGACCTTGAACTTTGCCAGCACGTTCTTGCAGTGCTCGATGAGCTCGTCAGGCTCGGCGGCGAGGCCGGGACGCAGCACGACAAACGCGACGGGCTCCTCACCGAAGAGCGGATCGGGTCGGCCAACTACAGACGCCTCGAGCACGGACGGATGACTACAAAGGGCGTCCTCGATCTCCTTCGGGTAGATGTTCTCGCCACCGCGGATGATCATGTCTTTGAGCCGGTCGACGAGGACCAGGTAGCCGTCCTCGTCAAACCGGCCGAGATCGCCGCTGTGCAGCCAACCTCCACGCAGCGTCATCGCCGTTTCCTCGGGCTTGCCGAGGTAGCCGCGCATCACGTTCGGGCCCCGCACCGTCACCTCGCCCACCTGTCCGGAAGGCAACGGCTTGTCGTCCCCGCCGACGACGCGGACCTCCTGCCCTGGCAACGGCAAACCCACCGTCCCGGGCTTGCGCAAGCCGGTCAGCGGATTTGCCGTCGTCACCACCGTCCCCTCCGACTGCCCGTATCCCTCGAGGATGGGAACGCCGTAGCGATCCTCGAACTCATGAATCGCCGCGGCTGGCATCGGCGCGGCTCCGCAGACCGCGCACCGCAGCGAGGCGGTATCCGGCCGGACCTCCGCCGGCAGCCCCGTCAGCATCACGTAGATCGTCGGCACGGCGGAGAAAAACGTGGGCCGGGCCTGCTCCACGAGATCCCAGAACGTCTTCGGGTCAAACCGGGGGGCGATCACCGTGGAGCCGCCCGCCGCAAGCGGCGAGACGACGCTGACCATGATCCCGTTGACATGGAACAACGGCAACACCAGCAGACAGCGATCGGCCGCGGTCATCTCGAACCAGTCGACGATCATCGCAGCCGTCGCCACAAGGTTGGCGTGGTCGAGCATCACGCCCTTCGGCCGTCCGGTCGTCCCGCCCGTGTAGATCATCAACGCCAGCTCGTCGGGCTCGGTCCTCGGCGGCGTAACGTCAGCCGCGCCGTCTCGCCGCAGCAGCTCGTCGACACCGCACACGCTGGTCACGCCGCCCTCGACTTTCGACAACGACGAATCATCCGCCACCGCCAATCGGGCGCCCGAGTCGCTGACCTGGTAGTGCGCCTCGGGTTTGGTCAGGGCAGGGTTGACCGGCGTCAGCGCAGCACCGAGCCGCCAGGCAGCGAACATGATCGTGACCAGCTCGACGCTGTTGGGAAGCACTACCGCCACCACATCACCACGCCCGATGCCCATCTCGACCAGCCCGCAGGACATCCGGCGTACCTCCGCGGCGAAGGTCGCGTTATCGAGCTCTCGGCGGCCGTCAGCGAGACAACGCCCTCCCGGATCCGAGACAGCCCGCTCGTCGGGCAGCGCAGCCAGATGCATCACCATTCGGTTCTCCTCCTCAGCAAGACATTGCGGCTGATACTAGGCGTCCGGCTTGGCACTCCCCATTCGGCGCGAACACCGAACGCCACGCCGCGTGGGCCGCCGCCCTCGACCCGGTCCACGCGGATCGACAACCAGGTCGTGCCACCCGGCTCAGTCTGATGCCTCGCTTGCTACCCACCGGCCCTTACCCCGAGCGCGTACTAGGCGGGCGGCACCAACGGCCTCGAGTCGGTTGCAGCATCTCGAGTCGCGAGCGATTCTTCATCCGTTGTGGTGGCACGTTGCGGACAGCGGCATATGATCGACGGCGATGGCCTCTCTCTCGCACGTGCCGGTCGGTGCGCTGAACTTGGAGCGCTTCGGCTCGGTGCTCCCACCGGAGGACTATGACCGCTTCCTGCGCACCGTGCAGCGGGGGCGCCAGGTGTTCGATGGGCGCGTCGTGTGGAATGTCAACTCGACCGCCCAAGGCGGCGGCGTGGCCGAGATGCTCGTCTCGCTCCTCGCCTACGCGCGCGGGGCCGGCATCGACGCGCGCTGGGTGGTGGTCGCGGGTAACGACGACTTCTTTGTCCTCACCAAACGGATCCACAATTTCCTGCACGGCTCGGCGGGCGACGGCGGAGAACTGGACGAGGACGCCCGCCGCGTGTTTGACGAGGTGACCGAGCGCAATGCCGCCGAGTTCCGGGAGCTGATCAAGCCCGAAGACGTGGTGATCATCCACGACCCGCAGCCGGCCGGCCTGATCCCGGCGATCCGTGACATCGGTTGCGCGACGGTGTGGCGCTGTCACGTCGGTCTCGACCGGCCCGACCCGCTCGCGCGCCGCGCGTGGGAGTTCCTGATCCCCTATGTCCGCGACGCGGACGCCTACGTCTTCTCGCGCGAGGCGTTCGAGTGGGAGGGGCTCGACAAGCAGGAGGTCGCGATCATCCCGCCTTCGATCGACGCGTTTGCGCCCAAGAACGAGGAGCTCGACCGCGAGCGCGTGCTCTCGATCCTCACCGTCGCGGGGCTCAACGAAGACAGTGCGGCCATCCGCCCGACGTTCACGCGCTTGGACGGCAGCCCCGGCCGCGTCGATCGCCCCGCTCAGCGTTGGGAGCGGCGTCAGCTGCGCTGTACTGACCGCGTCGTCGTCCAAGTCTCGCGCTGGGACGCGCTCAAGGACCCGATCGGGGTGATCCGGGGTTTCGCACAACACGTCGCGCCCCTGGTGCCCGACGCACACCTCGTCTGCGCCGGGCCGGCGGTCGAGTCGGTGACCGACGACCCCGAGGGTGGCCAGGTGCTGGCCCGGGCGATCGCCGAGTACGAGCAGATGCCCGATGAGATCGCCGAGCGCGCGCATCTGGTCGCGCTGCCGATGATCGACGTCGAGGAGAATGCGGCGATCGTCAACGCGCTTCAGCGTCGCGCCGACGTGGTGGTACAGAAGAGCCTGGCTGAGGGGTTCGGGCTCACGGTGGCGGAGGCCATGTGGAAGGCGCGCCCGGTCGTGGCGAGTCGGATCGGGGGCATCCAGGACCAGATCGTCGACGGAGAGACCGGAATCCTGCTCGACGATCCGCTTGACCTGGCCGCCTACGGAGCCGCGGTCCGCGCGCTGCTCGATGACCCCGCGCGGGCCGAGGCGATGGGGCTCAGGGCGAAGGAGAGCGTGCGCCACGGGTTCCTCGGTACGCGCTCCCTCATCCAGGCCATTGAGCTCTATGAGCGATACATCCGGAGGCAGGCACAGGAGGGTGTAGGCGCCTAGCAGCCGCGGTTGAGGGCCTGGATGGAGGCCGCCTGGTAAGCGACCAGGCTGGCGCGTCGTCACTGCACAGCGCTGATGCCATCTTTCGTCACTTGGACTCGATGCTCGCGGCGGCGCGTATCCTTGGTGTGTGGCCCGGCGGGTAGAAGCTCTTGCCGCAATTCCGCTTGAGACTCGGGATTTCCAGGATCTCGGAGCTCTTGCCGCGATTCCGCTTGAGACTCGGCATTTCGAGGACCTAGAGGGGTACCTGTTCGAGCCGATGATCGAGCGCGTATCCGTGGCCCAGCAGGACGCCAGAGTGCTGCTGGGTGGACGGACGGTGTGGATGGTGAACTCGACCGCGCTCGGCGGTGGAGTCTCGCAGTTGCTTCGCACGCTGCTGCCGTACTGGAGAGGCGCGGGGATCGACGTCCGCTGGATTGTCCTACGCGGTTCGGCGGAGTTCTTTCGGGTGACCAAGCGCTTTCATAACCATCTGCAAGGCCAGGCAGGCGATAGCAATGTTCTCGGGCTCGACGAGCTGACGACCCTCGACCGAGCTGCCCACCACCACGCTCGAGCGCTGGCACCGCTGCTCGCCCCCGGGGACGTGGTTGTGCTGAACGACCCCCAGACGGCAGCCATGTCGGTGCCGCTGGCGAGGGCGGGCGCAAAAGTCATTTGGAGCTGCCATGTGGGCATCGACAACGACAACGAGTTCTCTGAGCACGCGTGGAGGTGCCTGAGGCCTCGCCTCGCCGGTATCAGTTGCTTCGTGTTTAGCCGCTACACCTCGCTGCCGGAATGGTTGGGCGGCGCGGAGACGTCGATCTTGACGCCGGGTATCGACCCCGCGTCGACGAAGAATCTGCCGATGTCAGATGTCACCGCCCGCGCAATCCTGCAGCATCTCGGTCTCGCCGCCGGAGTCTCGGCCGCTACTGCGAGCTACGAGTGCACGGACGGGTCGACGACGAGGCTCGCGGCGCGTCCCACGGTCCTGGACTCCGATGGAGCGCCGGACTGGACCCGGGATCCAGTTGTCGTGTCGTTGGCTCGGTGGGATCGCATCAAGGACCCGCTCGGGATCCTGGACGGCTTCCTTGAGCGGGTGTTACCGGTTACCGACGCGCACCTTCTCCTCGCGGGTCCCGACGCGAACCAGGTCGCCGATGACCCCGAAGCGGCCGGCGTGCTCGCCGAGGTCCGCGAACGCTGGCGGCGATTGCCGCCCCCGGCTCGCGCGCGGGTTCATCTCGCCTGCCTGCCGCTCACCTCACCCGAGGAGAACGACGCGATGGTGAACGCAATCCAGCGCCAGGCCGCGGTCGTGGTCAAGAAGAGCCTGCAGGAAGGGTTCGGCCTGGGAGTGACCGAGGCGATGTGGAAGGCCCGTCCCGTCGTCGCGAGCGCAGTCGGGGGTCATCTCGACCAGGTTCAACATCTGCACAGCGGACTGCTGGTCGAGGACCCGGCTGACGTGGGAGCGTTCGGCGACGCGATCGTCGAGCTCCTGCGAGATCCACCGCTAGCCGCCCGGCTGGGCCAGACCGCGCGCGCCCGGGCTCGCGCCCTGTTTCTCAACGACCGGCACTTCATGCGCTGGGTCGAGGTCTTGGGCTCCGCCCTCGAGCGCCGTGCCGGTACCCCGAGGTCAGAGGGCCCCACGGCGGGCGTGCCGGATCCAGCATCACACGGTGCGGGAGCGCTCGAGCTTGCCGACCGCGACCATCTGACAGGCCTGTGGAACCGCCGGCGCTTCGAGCAGGAACTCGACCGCTCACGGCAAGAGGGCGAGCGCCTAGCGCTTCTCTCCATCGACGTGGACGGATATAACGATGTGATCGACCGGCACGGTGCGAGCGCGGCCGAGGGACTGATCCGGAGTATCGCGCACGTACTGGCGGAGAGCCTGTCACCCAATCAGACACTCGCTCGCATGGGAGGCGACGAGTTCGCCGCTGTGCTCCGCAGCGTGACGCCACAGCACGTCCAGTGCCTGGCCGACGAGCTCTGCACGGCCGTGCGCGAGCAGTCACACGCCACCGGTTCCAGCCAGGTTCACGCCACCGTCAGCATCGGTGGAGCGTTCCTCGACGCGGGCACGCAGACGCATCACGAAGCGCTGCTCGCCGCCGACACCGCCCTCTACGAAGCCAAGGTCGCAGGCGGCGACCGCGCCATCCTGCACGCGTCCTCGCCAGGCTCCTAGGCCATACGCCGACCGAAGTCGGCTCGACCTCCAGAGCCTCGCGCCCGAGACCCGAGCTCGCTCCAGCTCGCCGTCCTCGAGCACGCGGCCGATCGGGAGGCGAGGATGTGGCTGGCTACGGATGAGCAGGACGCGTGGCTGGCATAAGCTGGCCAGCGGCGGTGAGAATCGGGGTCGGTCGGTGCCCGGGCTTGTGGTTCGGGTGCGGAAATAGCCTGCCGCCTTTCCAGGTTCACGTCAACGGAGGAGATCGGACCTGGCGAACGTCGTGGCCTCGGTCAGGCCGGAGAAGACGGCGAAGACGGCTCGCAAGGGGGTCTCGCGCTCGCGCACGGCGGCCAAGAAATCCGGCACGACCCGCGAGAAGAAGGCTTGATCCTGATCTGTTATGACGGCTCGGCCGACGCGCAGGCGGATCGATCACGCGGGCGAGCTCGTGAGCCGCCAGGCGGCGGTTGCGCTGACCGTGTGGGAAGGGTCTGCGGAAGTGCTGGCGCGAGCCCACTCCAGGATCCCGAGGCCGTGCGCCGTGCGGATTTGGTGTCGCCTCCAGGGCTTCCCGGTCGCGGCCCGTCGCTACAGGGTAAGAAATGGCGGGGGCAGGATTCGAACCTGCGAAGGCTGAGCCGCGAGATTTACAGTCTCGTCCCTTTGACCGCTCGGGTACCCCGCCGGGGGGGATGGGTCGATTTTAAGGCTTCGGGGTCCCCGCGCGATCCGAGCGGCGACGCTGCCCGATCCGCACTGCCTCAATCGGTGCAGAGCGGCACTGCCTCAATCGGACGCGAGCGCTAAGACACGTCCCGGAGGCGTTGGGCCTCTGGCAGTGCCTCGAGCTTCTTGAGCGTGTGGTTCTCGATCTGCCTGATCCGCTCGCGGGTGACATTGAACGCGCGGCCCACCTCTTCGAGCGTGTAGGGGCGCTCCCCGGTCAATCCGAACCGCATCTCGATCACCTCGCGCTCGCGGGCCGGGAGCGCGGCCAGCGCACGGCGGAGGTTCTCGCGGCGCAGGTGCTCAGCCGCCAGCTCGAACGGAGACTCGGCCGTGTGGTCCTCGACGAAGTCCCCTAGCTCCGAGTCCTCCTCCTCGCCGATTGGCTTCTCAAGCGAGATGGGCTGCTGGGCCATACGCATGACGTCGCGCACCTCACGCACCGTGGTCTCGAGTTCGGCCGCGATCTCGGCCGGGGTTGGCTCGCGACCGAGCTGCTGGACGAGCTGGCGCTCGACGTGGACGACCTTGTTGAGCTTCTCCACCATGTGGACGGGGATGCGAATCGTCCGGCCCTTGTCGGCGATCGCGCGCGTGACCGCTTGCCGGATCCACCAGGTGGCGTAGGTCGAGAACTTGTAGCCGCGTCGGTAGTCGAACTTCTCGACCGCCCGGATCAGGCCCATCGACCCCTCCTGGATCAGGTCGAGGAATGTCAGCCCGCGCCCGAGGTAGCTCTTGGCGATCGACACGACGAGCCGGAGATTGGCCTCGATCATCTGCTGCTTGGCCAGCATGTCCCCCCGCTCGATACGCCGCGCGAGCGACACCTCTTGCTCGGCGGTGAGCAGATTGACCCGGCCGATCGAACGCAGATACAGCCGGAGCGAGTCGAGACTCGGTTCCACCGTCAGATCGATCTCAACCTTCTTACGCGGCTCGGCGCCGTTCTCGGTGCGGCTGGCCGCGCTCGCCTCGACGCTTCCGCCCTCCGAGTTGGCCAGACGCCCGTCGGCTCCCACGACGTCGATCCCCTGCTCGTCCAGGTAGCTGTGCAACTCCTGGATCTGCTCCTTGGTGACCTCGACCTCCTCGAGGCACGCCTCGATGTCGGCGAAGGTCAGAAAGCCGCGTTCATGGCCTTCGGCGATCAGCGGACGCAATTCTTCGAGCTCCGCAATCGGAGCATCGTCGCTTAGCAGAACGATTTCCTTAACGCTCACAAGCCCCTGAGCTCCTCCTCGACGCGGTTTCGAAACCACCCGACCAGGATGACTCCCTCTCTCAAATCTCCTGACGCGACGCCAGATTGATACCACAATCGGCAGCTTTGTTGAGCGACGTCGAACGCTGGCCGGTGCGCCGCCTCTCTACTCTTAGTGCAGCGATGTCCGCGAACCCGTCCTCAGGCCTTTCCGTGGTCGACGTCCAGGCCCAGCTGCCGACGCTGGCGCTGAGCCTGTCGCGGGTCGGCGTGACGGGGGTCGAGAAGGTGATCAGGCTCCGTCAGAACGGCTCCGAGCAGTTGTTCTCGGCCCGGTTGGAGTGCGTCATCGAACTCGGCCCGAACCAGAAGGGCGCTCATATGTCGCGCTTCGAGGAGGTCATCAACGACGCGATTGGCGAGGTCGTGCTGGGTGAGGCGACGTTCAAAGCCGAGACGCTGGCCGAGCGCATCGCGCAGCTCGTGCGGACCCGGCAGGGCGCGCGTCGAGCCGAGGTGAGCATCGAGGCGCGCTTCCCCGAACACAAGCCCGCACCGGTCTCGGGCATCCAGACCCAAGAGCTGTACACGCTCCATGGCTGCGCGGTCGCCACGGAGCTCGGCACCCGCCGGCTGGTCGGCGTGACCGCTCAGGGCATCACCGCGTGTCCCTGCGCGCAAGAGCTGGTGGCGGGCGCGGCGCGCAAGCGCCTGGAGGCTGAAGGGTTCGACTCCGAGGACATCGACCGCATCCTCGAGGCGGTCCCGGTGGCGACCCACAACCAGCGCGGTCTGGGGACGCTGCATATCGGCTGCACCGAGCTGTGCGAGGACGAGATCGATGCCGCCGCGCTCCTGGAGATCGTCGAGCAATCGATGTCCTCGGAGATCTACGAGCTGATGAAGCGCTCCGATGAAGCGCATGTGGTCGAGAAGGCGCATCGCCGCCCGCGTTTCGTGGAGGACTGCGTCCGCGAAATGGTGCGCGGCGTAATCGATCGGTTCCCCGCCCTCGACGACCAAGCGTTCGTGTCCGCGCGGCAGGTGAACCTCGAGACGATCCACCAGCACGACGTCGTGGCTGAGCGCTTCGGGACGCTGGCCGAGATCCGCAGCGAGCTGGAGACCGGAATTCCCGCCGCGGTCCACACCAGCCGCCCGACCTGGCTCGGTGCGGTGCCGTAAGGCGCCCGGTCCCGCCAGCGGTCATCATTGCCCCGTGCGCGCGACCGTGCTCGAGCGACAGCGGGAGCCGCTCAAGGCGGTGTCTCTTCCCGATCCTGTAGCGGGGCCCAACCAGCTCCTGCTGCGAGTGGGCGCCTGTGGGGTGTGCCGGACCGATCTGCACCTTCGCGACGGGGAGATAGAGGCCACCAAGCTTCCCGTCGTGCTCGGGCACCAGATCGTCGCGCGTACCGAGGACGGGCGGCGCGTCGGTGTCCCATGGCTCGGATGGACGGACGGTGAGTGCCGCTACTGCCGCACCGGGCGCGAGAACCTGTGCGTGCACGGTCGCTTCACCGGGCGTGATATTGACGGAGGATTCGCCGAGCTGACGGTCGCTGATGAGCGCTTCTGCCTGCCGCTTCCCGACGAGCTGTCCGACGAGCAGGCGGCGCCGTTGCTGTGCGGCGGCCTCATCGGCTATCGGGCTCTGCGGCTGGCCGGCGACGGGGCCCGGCTGGGCCTCTACGGCTTCGGCTCCGCTGCGCACATCATCTGCCAGGTCGCCGCATTCCAGGGCCGGGAGGTGTTCGCGTTCACGCGCGCCGGCGATGAGCGCGACCAGGAGTTCGCTCGCTCGCTGGGCGCGGTGTGGGCGGGAGCGAGCGGCGACACCCCACCCGAGCCCCTGGACGCGGCGATCATCTTCGCGCCGGCCGGCGAGCTGGTCCCGGCGGCGCTCAAGGTGCTGGCGCCCGGGGGCACAGTCGTCTGTGCGGGGATCCACATGAGCGACATCCCGTCGTTCCCCTACGAGGACCTGTGGCACGAGCGGACAATCCGCTCGGTGGCCAACCTGACCCGCCTCGACGGCCAGGAGTTCCTCGCCCTGGCGCCCAAGGTTCCGGTCAAGACGAGCATCACGGTCTACGAGCTGGACCGCGCCGAGGACGCGCTGTCGGACCTTCGCGCGGGGCGCTTCGAGGGCACCGCGGTCATCGTCCCCTAGCGGGACGGTGGGCACTGGGGTGAGCACGCTCGGGAGAGTCGAAACTCGGGTCAACGTCAACGTGCCGTAACGTTAGGGGCATGCCCCTGATCCCCATGGTGATCGAGCGGACTGCGCGCGGGGAGCGCGAGTTCGACATCTACAGCCGTCTGCTCAACGAGCGGATCGTGTTCCTCGGATCGCCGATCGACGACCAGATCGCAAATCTGGTCGTCGCGCAGCTCCTGCATCTGGAGTCCCAGGACGCCGACAAGGACATCTCGATCTACATCAACTGCCCGGGCGGGTCGATCTATTCCGGGCTCGCGATCTACGACACGATGCAGTTCATCAAGCCGCAGATCCAAACGATCTGCATCGGCATCGCGATGTCCATGGGCTCGTTGCTGCTGACCGGCGGGGCCAAGGGCAAGCGCTTCGCGCTCCCCAACAGCCGCCTGCTGATCCACCAGCCGTCGGCCGGATTCGAGGGCCAGTCAAGCGATATCGAGATCCACGCCAGGGAGATCCTCAACATCCGCAAGCGCATCGACGAGATCTATGCGCTGCACACCGGGCAGCCGTTCGAGCAGGTCCACGAGGACATGGAGCGCGACCGGTTCTTCAAGGCTCACGAGGCGGTCGAGTACGGGCTGATCGACCGCGTGATCGAGCACCACTAAACAGATAGCGAGCCAGCCTCACACCGCCTGTCCGAACGTTGGCGTTTGGCGTCCGGGGGGTGGACGGCAAACGCCAAGGTTCGCGTGATGCGGCCAGACCGTGATCTACGCGACCCGGTGCTCGATCGCTCCCAACCGCTCGATTTCGATTCGGATCAGATCACCAGAGCCGAGAAAGCGCGGCGGATCGAATGCCATGCCGACTCCGCTGGGCGTCCCGGTCAAGATCAGGTCCCCGGGCCGGAGCGTGCAGGTTTGGGCGATGAAATCGACCACCTCCTGACAGCCGAAGATTAGGTCCGAGGTCCGGCTGTTCTGACGCAGCTCGCCGTTGACCCATGTGCGCAGCTGCAGGTCGCCGGCGTCGGGAACCTCGTCGGCAGTGGTGACCCAGGGCCCGAACGGACAAAACGTGTCCGCTCCCTTCGCGCGCGTCCACTGTGACTCACGAGCCTGCAGGTCCCGTGCGGTGACATCGTCGGCGACGCAATAGCCGCCGATCGAGCCGTTGGCTCCCATCACCACCGTGAGCTCGCCTTCGTAGTCGAGCCGGCGCACAACCTCGGGACAGCGGATCGGACCCCCCGGGGGCGCGACCGAGCCACGCACCTTGACGAACACGATCGGTACCTCCGGTCGCTGGGCTCCGGTCTCGGCCACGTGCGCGGCGTAGTTCAGGCCGATCGCGTAGACCGTGCCCGGCTCGGGCACCGGTGCCAGCAGGGTGACCTCCGACAGCGGCCAGCTCTCGCCGCCGGCGGCGGTGGAACGTCCTGCCGCCAGGACATCGACCACCGGGCGACCGTCCGCGAACGCGACCACGGAATCGTCGAGGACCTGACCGGCCAGGGGCTCGTCGTGACCGGGCGCCAGGAAGGTAGCCAGCTTCACTGGAGCGGCAGCCTATACCCAGCGCCCGCGTCTCGCTCCGCGCCTGGCCAGGGTCAGCTGTAGCCGACGGGCACCTGAGGCTCGACCCGGCCGGAGGCCTCCACATGTGTCACCGGCAATCCGAGCGCGCGCGTCTTGCTGACCAGATCCAGCTTCAGCCACCGGGACACTCGCCGCGGCAGCGTCGAGATGATGATCTCGTCGTAATGGCCCAGGTTGACGGCATCGTGGATCGCCATCAGGGGCTCGGGATCACCCAGGCTGCCGGTGAACTGGCAGCCGGCGGCCGCAGAAAGCTGAGGCAGGGCAGCGACGAGCACCCGCTGTGCTTCGTCGTCCACGACCTCTTCGGGATCAACCACCCTGTGCATGCCGTGCGCTTGGCGCGGCACCACGAGGTGGAAGGTGACCGGGCCGCGTTTGGCGCGCTCTCGCACTGCCTCGAGGAGCCCTTCAGTCGCGGCGGTCTGATGTGCGACGACGAGGACATGGGCCGGCTCTGACATGGTTCACCTCCGGCGGGTGATACGGGCGGGAATGCCGGCGCCCAGTATCCCACCACCTGTCGCCTCGGACAAGCGCGCTCAGACGCTGGGCCATTGACCCAGCGGGCGCGCTCAGACGAGCCGGGCCGCCAGCGCGCGTGCGTTCATGTGGGCGATCGCTTGGATCGAGATCTGCGGGTTCACACCGGACGCGGTCGGGAATGACGATCCGTCGAGCACGTACAGATCGCGCGCGTCCCAGGTCTGCCCGGCGGGATCGCAAGCGGATGTCTCGCGCGATCCGCCGACCCGCGCCGAGCCCATGATGTGGAACGAGTTCAGGACGCACTGCCCGGCGCCGTAGCCCGCCCCGTCGGCGTCGGCCATGAACGCGGCTCGCGAACCCGAGCGCCCCGGTTCGTAGCCCACCCACTTCGCGTGCGAGGAGAAGATTCGCCGCGCTCCCACCGCCTCGAGCAGCTGTGCCGCTCCATCGATTCCCGTGCGCAGGTGCCCGCTGTCGAATGCCGACAGCTTGTAGCGCACGACGGGTTCACCGTCGCGCCCGACACGCACCTCTCCGCCATCGCGGTCACGCAGCAAGACGCCGATCGGGATCGTGCTCGACATGCTCTCCATCAGCGTGAAGTGCTGGCGCGATCCACGCCACGGGCTGAACGGGATGAACAGGTGCGGATGCTCGGCCGCGGTCTCGTACTTCAGGCCGTAGCCGTCGTGCAGGTCGCGGAACTGATCGGAGTAGAGCGCCTGCATCACGCCTTCCCACGGCTTGAGCTCCTCGTCGAAGACTCCGAACACGACCGAGGCCGGGTGAAGCCTCAGGTGCTTGCCGATGTTCTCGTTCTCCAGCCCTGAGCGCTTGAGTAGCGCCGGGGTGTGGATCGCCCCGCAGGCCACAATCACCGCGCGCGAGCGAACGGTCAGGCCGTGACCGTCAACGGTGAGACCACGGATGCCCCGGGCGGCTCCGCCCTCGACCAGCACCTGCGCCACCCGGGTCCGCACGATCAGCCGCGCCCCGGCGGCCTGAGCGTCGGCGAGCCACGTTTTCACCACGGATTGCTTGGCGCCCACGCGACAGCCGAGCCCGCAGTAGCCGCACTCCTTGCCCTGGGCGCAGTGCCGAACGCCGCGAGGCATCGCGTCGACGTGCCAGCCGAGCTTGACGCAACCCTCTTGCAGCTTCTGTTCGCGGGTGGAGGGCTCGTTGTGCTCTTGGTTGACCCCGAGCCGCTCCCACACCGCATCGAGGCTGGTCGTGTAGTCCTCCGAGGTGAATGCCGACACACCGTGCCCAGCCCACTCCTCGCGTACGTTGTCCGGAGTGCGGAACGACGTCGAGTAATTGACCACGGTGCCTCCCCCGAGGCACGATCCGGCGATCAGGCCGACGCTCTGATCGTGCGTGGCGAGCGGGGCAGCCATGTAGTAGCGGGTGAGCGCCCCGTACTCGCTGCCTTCGAAGTCCCGATCGTCGTAGTAGTCGCCTGATTCGACCACGATCACGTCCAGACCAGCGCTGGCCAGGACGGCTGCCGCAGCCCCGCCGCCCGCGCCCGAGCCGACGATCACGACATCGCATTGCAGGCTGGTGTCGCGGTCGATCGGCGTCGTGCTCAGAGCCTTGGGCGGAGCCTCGGCGAGCGGGCCGAGCGGGCCGTCGTAGCCGATCGCGTCCCACGCCGGATTTCTGGCGCCGTAGCGGCCCGGGACCATGTAGTAGAACAGCAGCGCACCCTTGCGCAGCGCCTGGAACGCGGCCCGGCGCTGCGGGAGCCGGGAGTCGCCCCACGACAACAGCACGCGCTCGCGCTGCTCGGGCGCCATCGCGCTGAAGCGCCCCGGCCGACCGCCGCCGAGCGCGCCAAACGCGTAACTGTCCCAACCGGATAGCAACGCGGCAAACTGCCTGCGCTCCGCCACTCGCGGGTTCGCGGCAACGGCCGCGAGCACGGCGTCGGCCACGTCGAGTTCGCGTGCGCTGGGCACGCCGTCGCCTGAGGGGCAGAACGTGTCGCAGATGTCTTCAAGCGCGCGACGCTGACGCGGTGAGAGCTCCATCGCAGCCACCCTAACCGCTTTCCTGCCCGACGCGTGCAGAATCTGGCCGGCTAGACGAGCCGGTACTCGCCTCGCGCGACCACCACCGCGCAACCGCCGACGGCCACGCGCGTGATCTGTCGCAGCGAGCCCTCGACGCTGGCGTGCAGGATCGACGGCCGGCCGATCTCGACGCCCTGCCTGATCTCGATCTTCTGGTCAAAGCCGATCCGTCCGTGCCGCGCGAGGTGCACGGCCAGCGGACCCGCGGCAGAGCCAGTGGCCGGATCCTCCGGGACGCCCAATGCCGGTGCGAACATCCGTGTCTTGAAGCGCGAGCCAGATCCGGCAAAGCAGCTCACGCCGAGCTCTCCCAGGTCCGACAGCGCGGCCAGATCGGGGCGCAACGCTGCCACCGCGTCGTGCCCCGGAAGCTCGACGTACACGTGCAGCGGCCCGTTCCGGTAGGCCTCGATCGGCAGCCCTGAGTTCGCCAGTCCGAGCGCGCGCAGAAGTTCATCCGCGCGCGCAAACGGCTCCGGGATCGGGATCGGCTGATCCATCTCGCCGAACACGATCTCGCCGGCTGTCCGGCTCAGCCTGATCGGGATGACGCCGGCGCCCGTCTGCAGCCGCACGAGCGAAAGACCGAGTCGCTCGCCGAGCACAAACGCCGTCCCCAGCACAGGATGACCGGCAAACGGCAGCTCGGTGAGAGGGGTAAAGATGCGCGCCACGGCGTCGGCGCCCTCTGGGGAGGGCAGCAGGAATACAGTTTCGGCCAGGTTGAGCTCGCGCGCCGCGCGCTGCATGAGCTCACCGCCAAGGTCCTGGGCATCGGTGAACACTCCGAGTTGGTTGCCCTGCAGTGGCACGTCGGTGAAGACATCGACGATGACGTAAGGATGCACGCGCTCAACCTTCGAGCGCCTTGGCGAGCAGGCGCCTGAGGGCCTGGCGCTCGTCGGAGTCGAGCGCCCCGAGGACGTCGTCCTCGACCGCTTCGCGCGCGCGCTCCCCGCGCTTGAACGCCGTCCGCCCGGCATCGGTGACCTCGACGATGTGACGCCGGCGATCCTCGGGATCGCGTCGACGTTGGGCCAGCCCCGCCGCCTCGAGCTCGTTGAGCACGAGCACAAGATTGTTCGCGTCCATCCCGCAGATGTCCCCGAGCTCCTGCTGGGGGATCCCCTCGCGGTCGGCGAGATAGGAGAGGACGACAAAATGCTTCAGGCGCACGCCCAGCTGGGATTCTGGCGTCTTGCGGTAGACCAGCTTCGACAGCCGCGTCAGCAGCGTGATCGTGCCCGGCGCAGTCGTGGTGTCCACGCCGAGATCGTAGCAATCGTGATTAGCATCACGACGCGGAAGATAATCACTTATGCAATGATTATCCGTATGGCGGTTATGGACTCGGTTCGCAGCTCACCGCGAACGCGCTGGATTGCCCTCGTCGTCGTGTGCCTCGGGCAGTTGATGAGCATCGTCGATGCGACGATCGTCAATGTCGCGCTCCCGTCGATCCAGCGCGACCTCCACTTCACCCAGGCGAACCTGACCTGGGTGCTCAACGGATACCTGATCGCCTACGGGAGCCTGCTCCTGCTCGCTGGGCGCCTGGGCGACCTGATCGGCCGTCGGCGGGTGTTCCTCGGCGGCGTGGCCCTCTTCACGGCGGCGTCCGCGGTGTGCGGGCTGGCCCGCAGCCAGGAGGTGCTGATCGCCGCGCGGTTCATCCAGGGCGTCGGCGGGGCCGGCGCGACCTCGGCGATCGTCGCGATCATCACGACCGAGTTTCCCCAGCCGGGCGAGCGCGCGAAGGCGATGAGCGTCTACACGTTCGTGGTCTCCGGCGGCGCGTCGCTGGGGCTGATCCTCGGCGGCGTGATCACCCAGTCGATCGACTGGCACTGGATCTTCTTCATCAACGTCCCGATCGGCATCACCACCGTGCTGCTCGGCCGCAAGCGCATCGTCGAGAACCAGGGCCTCGGCATCGGCCGTGATCTCGACGTGTACGGCGCGCTGTTGATCACCGCGTCGATCCTCCTCGGCGTCTACGCGATCGTCACCTCGAGTAGGTACGGCTGGGGTTCCACGCACACGCTCGGCCTCGGGGCGCTCGCCCTGGCGCTCCTCGTCGCGTTCATCGTCCTGGAGTCGCGCCTGCGCAACCCGATCATGCCGTTGCGGATCTTCGCCGTGCCCGGCCTGGCGTCATCGAGCGTGATCCGCGGGCTGCTGATCACGGGCATGTACGCGACGTTCTTCGTCGGCGTTCTCTACCTCGAGCACATCCTCGGCTACGGGGTGCTCCAGACCGGCGTGGCGTTCCTACCCCAGACCCTCGTACTGGCCGCGCTGTCGCTCGGCCCGACCGCCTGGCTGGTGACCCGATTCGGCCCCCGGCTGCCGCTGCTCGCAGGGCTGCTGTTCGGCGCTGTCGGGCTCTTTCTGCTCGGCCGGGCGGGGGCGCACGCGCAGTATTTCCCCGATGTGGTGATCCCGTTCCTCCTCATGGGGGCCGGCGCCGGACTGGCGTTCATGCCGCTGTTGACGATCGCGATGGCGAACGTACCCATGGCCGACGCGGGGTTGGCCTCCGGCATCGTCAATACCTCACTCCAGCTGTCGGCGGCGATCGGAGTCGCCGTGCTCGGGACAGTCGCCACCAATCACACGCTGAGCCTCAGCGCCCACGGCGTCCCGCACACCGCGGCGCTCCTGGGCGGGTATCACCTGGCGCTGACGATCGGCGCCATTTCCGTCGGCGTCGCAATCCTCGTCACGCTCGTGCTGCTCCGAGCACCCCGACGGCCCGAAGGCCTCACCGCCCCGAGGACCATACCCACGCCGGCCGAGGCCGAAGCGGAAGTCGAATTCCTGTAGAAGGTGACAAATCGAGTCCGACTCGCGCGATTTTCCCGCTCTGACATGTCAGGCATGTCAAAGCGGGAAAATCCCTCCGGCGGGAGGCGATTTGTCAGCTGATGCAGGTCACTCGTCCGCCATCTGCAGCAGCTTCGTGACCGTGGCCCAGTTCCGAGCCGTGGCGGTGACGTTCACCCCCGCCCCCGTTCCCAAGCCCTTGCTCGCCAGCTTGTTCCACAGCTTCGAACGCGCGACACCGTCCGGGTGCCACGCGTACAGCTCACGGCCGACGGCGACGAACCGCTCAGACGCCGCGGCCGCTGCGCCGAGCTCCGCGACCGTCTCCGGATCGAGCTCGGCCGACAGGAAGCTCACCTGGTAACGCTTGGGGTTGTTCGCCACCTCGCCCAGCGGGTTGCGTTCGACCACCGCGGCGAGCTCGTCACGGGTGCGCACGATCACCTCGACGTCGAATCCGAAGCGGTCCGCAATGCTCCGCTCACACAGGCGGGCCACCTGCGTGGGTGATGTGTCGCTGTCGAGCACGGCGTTGCCGCTCTGCAGGTATGTGCGAACGTCCCCTAGCCCGGCCTCGGTCAGCAGCTCGCGCAGGGCCGGCATCGCGACGCGCCGGTGAGCGCCGAGGTTGATACCGCGCAAGAGCACGATCTGCCTCATCACCGCCGAGCCCGGACCGCTCAGAACAGCTGCTCCTGGCCCGGGAGCCGCGAGCCATCGACCCTATCCCGCGGCGGGGCCTGCCCAAGGGAGATCGCGACATCCTGCGCGATCGCCGTCTCCGACCTCGACGCCACGACCGGTGCGTCGATGCCTTCGACGTACACGAGCGTCCGCCGCCCGTCCCCGCGATCAGGGCCGGTCAGCGGCACCAGCGCGAAGACGCGGTCGGCGCGGACGAACTTGCCGTATCCGAGCGGGATCATCGGCGTGGGACGGGCCATGACGAGCCGCATCGTACGCCCACACGCGTGCGACGGCGGGTGACACGAGACCGCGACTAGTCGCCGAGGATCAGAGCCAGACGCCGGTCGAGCGTCTCAGCCAGCACCTCGCGTGTGGGACCGGCCTCGAAGCGCTCGACGAGCGCGGACAGGAAGCCCTCGATCACCAACCGCTTGGCGACATCCTCGGGCAGCCCGTGCGAGCGCAGGTAGAACAGCTGGTCGGGGTCGACCTGAGCGACGGCCGCGGCATGCGTGCAGCGCACATCGTTGGCCTGAATCTCGAGTCCCGGAATCGCGTCGGCGTGCGCGCGCTTTGAGATCAGCAGGTTGCGCGACTCCTGGAAGGCGTCGGTCCGCTGGGCTCCGGGATCGACGATGATGTTGCCCCTCCAGACCGCGGTGGAGCGCCCCTGCAGCACGCCGCGGAAGGCCAGGTCCGAAGTGGTGTCGGGAGCGGCGTGCTCCTGGGTGGTGGTGAAGTCGATGTGCTGGCGGGCGTGCGGTGCGTAGGCCCCGGTCACGCGCGCCTCAGCGCCGCGACCGCCGAGACGCGTCTCCATGCGTACCCGGCCATGTGCCGAACCGAAGCCGAGCGCCACCCAATCCAGACGGGCGTCGGGGCCGACCTCGGCGCGGTGGGTACCGAACACCCAGCTGCGCTCGGCCAGATCCTGCCCGGAGACGAAGCGAAGACCGGCGTTCGGTCCGACGACCAACTCGACGACGGTGTTGAACACGCCGTCAAGCTCGTCGGTCGCCGATAGGTATTGCTCCCACACCTCGGCCTGGGCCCCGGACTCGAGCACGATCAACGTGCGGCGGTCGAGTTCAGTGCCCGTGTGCGCCTGTACCGCGGTGAGCAGGATGGGCCGCTGCAGCGCCACCCCGGCCGGCACGTAGACGAACGCCCCGCCGCGGAAGCCCGCGTCGTTGCGCACGACGAATACGTCGTCGCCGGGAACCACCGTCCCCAGATAGGGCTCGACCAGCTCGGGGTGCTCTCGCGCCGCCTGCTCCAGCGAGGTCACGATCACGCCGGCGGGCAACTCACCGCTGAGCACCGGTGCGCCAGCGTCGAGTTGGCGAAGCTCAGCGGTCGCGTCGGGCTCGAAGATGGCCGGGCGCTCGGTGGGCTGCGCGCTGGCACCGTTGCTGGTCGCCGGCGCCGGCGCGTACGCATCAAGGTCAAGCGCGCTGATATCGGTGAACTCCCAGCCCGGCTGACCCTTGAATTGAGGCAGCTCAAGCGTCTCGCTCAAGCGGACGGCGCGCTCGCGGCGCGCCGTCAGGAAGCTCGGCTCGGCGGCCGCCGGGACGGCGGCGCGTGTACCGCCACTAGCCAATCGAGCCCTCCATCTGCAGCTCGATGAGGCGGTTCATCTCGACGGCATACTCCATCGGGAGCTCCTTGGTGATCGGCTCGATGAACCCGTTGACGATCAGCTTCCCGGCTTCCTCCTCGGGAATGCCGTGCGACATCAGATAGAACAGCTGGTCGTCGCCAACCTTGGACACCGTCGCCTCGTGGCCGACGTTGACGTCGTCCTCGCCGATCCTGATCGTCGGGTAGGTGTCAGAGCGCGAGTGCTCGTCCAGCAGCAGCGCGTCGCAGACGACCTTCGACCGTGAGCCATGGGCCCCCTTGGCGATCTCGAGCAGACCCCGGTAGGACCCCCGGCCGCCGTCCTTGGAGATCGACTTGGCGAAGATGTTCGAGGTCGTGTTGGGCGCCGCGTGGATGATCTTGCCGCCGGCGTCCTGGTGCTGATCCTTGCCGGCGAACGCGATCGAGAGAATTTCCCCATGCGCGCGCTCACCCAGCAGATAGACCGACGGATACTTCATCGTCAGCTTGGAACCGAGGTTGCAATCGACCCACTCGACCGTCGCATCCTCGTACGCCGCCGCGCGCTTGGTGACCAGGTTGAAGACGTTGGTCGACCAGTTCTGGACCGTGGTATAGCGGATCCGCGCGCCCGGCTTGGCGATCAGCTCGACCACGGCTGAGTGCAGCGAGTCCGAGCTGTAGGTCGGTGCGGTGCAGCCCTCGACGTAATGCACGTAGGAGCCCTCATCGGCGATGATCAGCGTGCGTTCGAACTGGCCCATGTTCTCGGTGTTGATCCGGAAGTAGGCCTGCAGCGGCATCTCGACGTGGACGCCCGGTGGCACGTACACGAACGAGCCGCCCGACCACACGGCGGAGTTGAGCGCCGCGAGCTTGTTGTCGTTGGGTGGGATCAGCGTGGCGAAGTACTCGCGCACGATGTCCTCGTGCTCGCGCAGCGCCGTGTCCATGTCCATGAAGATCACGCCCTGCTTGGCCAGATCCTCGTGCACCTGGTGGTAGACGACCTCCGACTCATACTGGGCGCCAACGCCGGAGAGGAACTTGCGCTCGGCCTCGGGAATCCCGAGTCGGTCAAAGGTCTTCTTGACATCGTCGGGCACGTCGTCCCACGAGCGCTCGGCGCGCTCGGAGGCGCGCACGAAGTAGTGGATGTTGTCGAAGTCGACCTCGGCCAACATCGGCGAGCCC
>Ga0302325_10008933_pt1 | contig 21987 bp, 28 predicted proteins | sample Palsa_T0_2_FD_201948 | JGI IMG/M metagenome (GOLD analysis project Ga0302325, IMG submission 201948) | Peat permafrost microbial communities from Stordalen Mire near Abisko, Sweden - Palsa_T0_2 | ecosystem: Environmental > Terrestrial > Soil > Palsa > Peat permafrost | place: Sweden: Abisko...
GTGAGTACGCCGCCTTTCGAGGCCACGTAGTGCGCCATGTTGGGCGTGCCCGCAAAGATCGAGTTCGAGCTGAAATTGACGATTCGGCCATAACCGCCGGCGCGCATCATTTCGGAGCCGGCCCGGCACATAAGATAGAGTCCGTCGAGGTTGACGCGCATGACGCGACGCCATTCATCGAAAGTGAGTTCATCCCATTTGACGAACGGAACGATCGCGGCGACATTGATCAGGATGTCGAGCTTTCCCGCGCTGCCGGCGACCGCCGCAAACAGCTTCGCAACCGAGTCCGGATCGCCGATGTCGCATTGCACTGCCAGAGATTGTCCGCCGATTTCCTTGGCCGTGGCAGCCGCGCCCGCGCCATTGACGTCGACCGCGATCACGGTCGCACCTTCATCGGCGAGCCGCAACGCCACCGCCTTGCCCATGCCGCGGGCCGCGCCGCTGATGACCGCCGTACGTCCGATGAATCTGCGCATCAAATTATCCCCCATGGTGCATTGAAGCGGCGTGATGATAACCCGCAGAGTCGCCGACTTGCAGGCCTCGGAGGGCCAATGCGCTACTGCTGATCACGCTCGTGCCCGTCGGCGACGCAGTCGATGAAGGCAGCCGCAAAATGACGGCAAAAATGCGCGGCCATGGCGGCTCGCCCGTTGAAGTCCTCAGAATCTTCGCCAAGCTCGGGGCCATCTCTTTCGGCGGACCCATAGCTCACATCGGCTATTTCCGGCATGAATTCGTTGTGCGGCGCCGCTGGCTCGACGAGGCCGCATATGCTGATCTAGTGGGGCTTTGCCAATTCCTTCCCGGTCCTGCCAGTAGCCAAGTCGGTTTTTCCCTGGGTCTCATGCGCGCGGGGTATCTCGGCGGTATCGCGGCCTGGATGGCGTTCACCCTACCTTCGGCCATCCTTCTTGTACTATTTGCCTATCTCGAGCGCTCGCTGCATCGCCCGGTCGGCCTTGGTCTGGTGCATGGTCTCAAGCTCGTTGCTGTCGCCATCGTTGCCCAGGCCGTTTGGAGCATGGCGCGCACTTTGTGTCCTGACCGGAACCGAGCTTCCATTGCCGTGGTGGCGGCGCTGATCATCTTATTTACCGCGTCGTCGGCCGCACAGATCGCTGCAATAACCCTGGGCGGCATCGCCGGATTTTGGATGTGTCGAGCAGGTCCGATACCTCCAACCGCGCACATGCCCATTCCCGTCTCGCGCTCAGTCGGTCTCGCTGCACTTGCGGCATTCTTTCTGCTGCTCGGCGGCCTACCCATCCTGCTCCGCATATCCGGCTCCCAAGTTGTGGCGCTGTTCAACGCGTTCTATCGGTCCGGTGCGCTGGTATTCGGCGGTGGACACGTGGTATTACCCCTGCTGCACGAGGCTGTCGTCGCACCGGGCTGGGTCAGTGACAATAGCTTTCTCGCCGGATACGGCGCAGCACAGGCGGTACCAGGGCCGCTGTTCACTTTTTCAGCCTACCTAGGGACGGTCGTTGCTATATCGCCGCATGGTGTGATGGGCGCGATTGTCAGTCTTATCGCCATATTCCTGCCCGGCTTACTCGTACTGATGGGGATGCTACCGTTCTGGCAAGAATTTCGGCGTCGCGTAAGCGCTCAAGCAGTTATGCGCGGTGTCAACGCATCCGTTGTTGGTCTCCTAGGCGCCGCGCTTTACAATCCGGTTTGGACGGGTGCCGTGAGGGCGCCTGCAGATATTGCGCTTGTGGTCGTAGGCTTTCTCGCGTTGGCCCTACGGACGCTGCCTCCCTGGACAGTCGTCGTGTTTCTGGCAACCACCGGCGCGCTTTCTACATTGATATGATTTTCCGTTGTGGCGTGGGCGAATCCCCATGCAGGGGTCGGCCCGACCCGGCCCTCGCGGCCAGGTTGTTGCGGGGCTTTTGCCTGTTTCGCTGTGCTCTGTTGATGCTCGGTGGTGCCAAATGCGACATCACGACGCGCTGAACCTTGGCGCGATAGGTCGCGCGAAGGATGCGAAGTGCGCCATCGCGAGCCGGGATGATCAGTGCTTTACAACTTCAGGAATGGCAAACTGTGAATCAGGCGTTCGAGTTGGCTGCGACTTTATAAATCCGAGTTGCTTTGCAACCACGGCGTCGAGCATTCTCGCAGGAACAAGCCTGGGTAAAGTCCAATTCTTGAAACGCTGCTTGATGACTGCGTAGCGTGCCTTCGGTTTTGCCGTACAGAGTGCTAGATGGACGGCTTCGCCCAGACGCTCAGGGGAGAAACCCTTGCGTCCTTCGGCGACAATGAACTTCTGAAAGTTCTGCACCGCGTTCCAATACTCGGTCGGCTTAAACTCGCTCAGATCTTCTTTTTCGCCCTTGTCGTACATCGATGTGTTCACGAAGCCCGGTTCGATCATTACGAGGTCGATTCCAAATAACATTAATTCCAACCGCAGCACGTCCGACATTCCCTCAAGGCCACATTTGGAGGAGCTATACGCGCCTAACAGCGGGATAGGAACTTTTGCACCGCTGGAGGTGATGTTCACGATGCGCCCGGCGGGACCCTGCCGCTTCTTATCTGTTCCCAAAAGAGGAGCGAAGGCTTGGATTACGACAAGCGGAGAGATCATGTTGACATCCAGCTGCCGCCTGTACTCGCTGGGCCTCAGATAAAGTAGTGGCCCACTCACCACAATTCCTGCATTGTTAACCAGGCCGACCAGATTCCTGTCGGCTATCATGGAGCCGACCCTGTGGGCAGCTTGATATACAGCGCCGGCGTCCGTAATGTCCATCATGAGAGGCACGAAGCCATTGCCGAACTCTCTTTGTAAACGATCGGCGTCAGCCTGTTTGCGTACGGAGCCAAATACGCGAAATCCCTTTGCAACAAGCACCTTTGTGGTTCCCCAACCAATTCCGGTCGAGACCCCGGTAACCACGACATCTTTGGTGTTCGCCATCGCATTTCTCCTGAAGATGGATCACTGTTGAATCCGGGGTCGCACACAGATATATCGTGCCCCGACTCTATTCATCTACCAGTGTGCTGTGCAGTAGTCTGTTCGTTGCCGCACGCCAACGATCATTCGACGCCGAACCCCCTTAGCGAGCGTATGCTGCATTCTTCGCAGCGCAGAGAAGGCGATCAAGTCGGCAAAAGGACCTTGATGGGGAGATCGTAAACATTGAGTGGAAGTCGTGTCCCGTCGCTGACGAGAGTGCCCCAAGTGCTTCGGCCGCCGAATGCAGACTGTTGCCCGCAGGCGAGCTCCGATACTGAGTTGCTCACGCCAGCATGGGTCTCGCACTTCGAGCTAAGTGCCGGCGCAACTCGAGGCGGAGTGATTAAGGGTGCCCGACGGGCCTCGCTGGAATCATGAGTGAGTAAATGAACCGGGGCGCCGTTCTCAACGTGACTTTCGCAGGTCGGCACGGCAAACCTGTTAAGCCGAATCGTACGGTCTTGTTGAAGTCGTGACGAGCGGGGTCCTCCCATTGACTGTCCAGCACTTCAACTTCGACCTCACTCGCATTGCCGTCTGTCGCCTCCTTACACTGCCCCCAGTGCAGGGAAAAAGCGTGATCGGGATTCGTGCCGCTATAAATCATTGTCACCACGAGTTCGTCCGTGCTGGCGTCGTAGTAGACCTTGGAAAAATCGTCTGCGTGCGCTGAGAGGGCAAGTATCGACGACGCAAACCCGAGCAACCACGCAAATAATGTGTAAAGAGAGCGCTGCGGGCGAGTGCTGAGCGAACCCGCCGGCCAAAGATACTGCCACATATTCATTGCTTACTTGCGCCTGAGACTGCGATAACCTTTCGCTTCTGGCCAGCCACGCTTTGCGACCGAGCGTCAACCTTATTGGAGGTCGGTGCTCTGTCCGACCTCGATGATATATCCGTCGGGGTCGCGGATGTAGCAGCGAATCTCGCCGTACTTAGGGATCGGCTCTGTGATGAACTCTGCGCCGCGACTCTTGCATAACTTGTAACACGCTTGAATATCCGCAACGCGAATATTCATAAAGCTGCTGATTCTATTCGGGTCGGCGAGGACGCGCAGCGTTACCGTCGGCTTGTCCGGGGTGGGTCCGCCCCCGACGTTCACAATGAGCCACGTATTCGCGATCTGGATGTGCCCGGACGCACCCTTGCTGTCGCCTCTGCTCAGAATGCGACCGCAGAAGACCTTTTCATAGAAATCAGCGGATCGATTGATGTCGGCGACGGTGATAAAAAGCGTGATGGTGAACCCGTCGCAGGGGGGCATCTCGTAGCTCTTTTGTTCGATTTGAACTCTCATTGACAACCCCAATTCCGACAAGCAGCGCTCATCATGCGTGCGGAAACATGCGCATCAGCCATTGATGTGGATTATGGCCCCGGGAATCCAAACATCAACCACGACTGATTGGCTACCCAATCCGGGTATAGCGCCGTCATCTGATCGAACAGGTCCTGGTCGGACGTCGCCGTCTTCTGCACCCGCCTCGGCTAGCTGAATCTGTCGACATCGACCACAGCCTGGGCAAAGTCCTGCGGGGCTTCTTGCGGCAGGTTGTGACCGACGCCACCGGTTAGGTCCCGGTGTTCATATTTGCTCGAGAACTTCTCGCGATACGCTGCAGGGGGCGCGTGTGGTGCCCCGTTGGCGTCACCTTCAAGTGTGATCGTGGGTACGGAAATGATAGAAACTTTCGCAAGCCGCTTTTCCAAATCGTTGTATTTCGGTTCGCCCTGAGCGATACCGATCCGCCAACGATAATTATGGATCGTGATGGCGACATGGTCCGGGTTGTTTAACGCGGCTGCGGAGCGATCGAACGTCGCGTCGTCAAAGTTCCACTTTGGCGAAGCTTGCTGCCAGATGAGTTTCGCAAAATCGTGTGTGTACTTCCCGTAGCCGGCGAGGCCGTTCTCCGTGGCGAAGTAATACTGGTACCACCATGCGAATTCAGCCTTCGGTGGCAACGGCATCTTGTTGGCTGCAGGGCTTCCGATAAGATAGCCGCCCACAGGCACGAGCGCCTTGCAGCGCTCGGGCCAAAGCACCGCCATAATGTCAGCCGTCCGCGCACCCCAATCAAAGCCGGCAATAATTGCCTTCTGGATCTTTAGGGCATCCATCAAGGCGATGATGTCGAGGGCGACCACTGACTGCTGACCGTTGCGGAACATGCCGCTTGCGAGAAAGCGCGTCGTGCCATAGCCGCGAAGATACGGGACGATGACGCGGTAACCTTTGGACGCGAGCAGTGGCGCAACGTCGACATAGCTGTATATATCGTACGGCCAACCGTGCAGCAGGACGACAGGTGGACCGGCGGAAGGCCCGTCTTCGGCGTAACCGACATTCAGCAACCCGGCGTTGATCTGCTTGAGAGACTTGAAGGATGTGTTTGTAGCCGGTTTGATGGCAGATAGTTTTGACGCAGCCTTAGCGGTTTGCGCGGCGGCAGACGTAATTATCCCGAGCTGGGCAGCCGCGACCGTCATGGCTGCGGTTCCAAAAAAGCGACGGCGAGGCTGATTGATCTTTTCGGGTTGCAACTCTCTGGACAGAGTATCTTCGCTCACGGCTCTCTCCCATGAATGATGGCATATGCAGTTAGGGTGATACAGGGATGTGATCCAGACGGCTCAGCATCTGAAGGTTTCTCCGTCGACTCTTGCGGGCTCGCGATTCGCTCGAACCGGGTTTAAATCCAGAAGTGAGGTCCCCTCACCGATACGCCGTTATCATCAGGATGGTAGATACTTTGGTGCAATGACGCCAGTTTGTAGCTGCGGGCTAAATCGGACTAGGTCGGATCGTCCCGAGGTGCCCGATGCGGGCGAATCGGGCAATGAAGCGGCCATGAAGAAACGAAATGAGGAGGATCTGAGGATGAACCGCAGAAGTATGTGGGTTGCTGCCAGCGTCGTACTCGGGCTCGCGGTTGTGAGCGGCGTGGCCGTTTCCGGGCAAGACAGGTACACATTGAAACTGCCGGGTGGAGTCGCGTTCGCTGACTTCAAGGGGTACGGGGACTGGCAGCTCATCTCCAGTGCGGAGACGGATGACCGGATGAAAGTGATCCTGGGCAATCCCACGATAATTGCGGCCTTTAAGGCCGGTATTCCGGGCAACGGCAAGCCGTTCCCCGAGGGCTCCAAGATCGCAAAGGTCCAGTGGAAGCCCAAGAAGAGCACGGAAGCGCCGTTTTCCGTGAACGTGCCGGACACGTTGGCAGACCTTTTCTTCATGGAGAAGGACAGCAAGAGATTTCCGGACACCGGCGGCTGGGGATATGCCCAGTTTGACTATGACCCGGCGTCAGCCACATTCACTGCGGATAAGGCGGGCACCCCCTCATGCGGGCAGGGGTGCCACCTAGCCGTCAAGGCAAAGGATTACGTCTTCCACCCCTACGAGACGCGGTGAGAGCTTCAGATGTTGCGCATGACGGCCGACGTAAACCTGGCACTGCAGGGGAAATCCAAGAATTGCTGCGCCCGGTGAATGCAGCGCCATTTGAGCGCTTGACCGATCTCTTGCAGGAAGCCGAGCCGGAACATCACAAACGGCCGGCTGCGGACTGGCCGCGGTGGTATGCCGCCTTTGTCACCGAACGTCAACTGGGCGCGAGTGTCGAGGATGCAGGAGTTTGTGCGGTCCAGTACACATTAGGGCGTGTTAACACTACTGACGTAGTGCTTCCACGATGAGAGCAAAGTAGATGAAGGCGATATGGCGCATCGAGCATGCGGCAACCATATGAACTTTGGTCCTCCCGCCGTCGCGGGATTTGCCGATCGCTTGGGGGCCGTTTTTTTTAAGGCACCGGTGCCATCGGGCTCCCATCCGCTCTACCCAGACTCACCTCGCTGCTAGCATGCGACACTCGGCGCCATCACGGGCTAGTACGTTGGTGTCGGTCTACTGCACGCGATCGACGCTATCGCCGGCTGCGCACACTCGGACTCCTGCCGATCGCCGACGTGGCGTCGACTGCAGTCGTCGCCTCAATCCCTTCTCTGTGACTCCGCACCGCTTTTTGCGCAGCACCATGGTCCAATGGATGCAACGCCATGCAAGTCGTGTGATTAAATGCGGGAAGTGCGTTGACGCGGATGCAAATGGCCTGCGTCTGGTCGATTCGGTTTCGCCGGGATGAGCTACGGGGACCATAAATCATGGATTTATTCTTCATTACACAAGGTGCGCAAGCTCCCAACGCCGCGCTGACACTCAATCGCGTGGCGCTCGGAGTCTTCTTCGCGATCAGCGGTTACCACAAGCTATTCAACCCTTCCAGGCACGCGACACTGACACGTACGCTGCAAGACGACTCCGTGCACGCAATGCCGATCATGCAATGGCTGCTCCCTAGCGTAGAGTTCGGTGGCGGATCCGCGCTCATCATAGGTTTATTGACCGTGCTTGCGGCGTTCGGGCTCTTCGTGGTTTGTGCCGGGGCTATTGCACTCGATGCTGTCAAACGGATACGTGCATGGCAGCCAGTTGATCGCGCCGATTGGCTCGGCGACCTGCTCTACCTCCCCGAATCGCTCTACTGTATCGGGCTGACCGTGGTGATGCTGGCGGGGCCTGGACCGTGGAGCCTTGACGCGAGAATCGCAGCTCTGTTCGCACTCTAAGAACCAGAGGCAGCTCTTCAATCCTGGGATATTGGCCGCGAGAAAGAACCTTTTTCGGGGATGCAAGCCAGCGGCATTGACTCGCGCGTGACGCGAAGCCTCGAATTCCAATCTGTCCGATAACACACTCGATTTGAACCGCCGCCGGGGTCCGATCCTAGCGCGCGCCGAGTTGGGGCACTCGAACCAATACCATCGTGCAATGGAGCAGCATCGATCCCGGTGATTTGATGTCATTCCATTACAGGAGTTTTACATGAGCAGAGCAGCAATACCTTTGGACCTTGCCGACACGCGACGAATCATTGCTGCAGGTGAGCACAAGGCGATTGACGTGGGTGTGCCCTACAACATTGCCGTCGCCGATGCTGGCGGCGGGCTGGTGGCACACGTACGCATGGACGGTGGGCTTGGCTCGGAAGCGTGGATATCGCGATCGACAAAGCTTGGACCGCGCGAGCCTTCGACATGTCGACTGAGGACCTGTCGCACCTGACACAGAGTGGCCAGCAGGGGTTTGGGCTCAATACGACTAACGATTCGAGGGTCGTAATCTTCGGAGGTGGAATTCCCATCAAACGCGATGGCGTAGTGATCGGGGCCGTCGCGTTGCGGGAGAGACTCTGGGGAAGGCACGGGAATCAGCAGCCTCGCAGCATTTTGGCAATGGGTCGACAAATGAGTTCGAAGAACTGAACCCGTGCCGAACTACGCACTGGAACCTGCATCGCGCAACGGTCAGCGAAGGGATCCAAAAGCATTGGATCAACGATACGTTAGGGTGGCTCCCCCGATCGCGCCTCTGCCCGAAGAAGCTCCAGCTCGTGCCGATAGGCGTCACCGTCACCGTAGTCCACGAAGGTCCCATACCGCGCGTGGGCTCCGAGTACGCGTCGCGCGTGCTTGATCGGGCACCAGTACTGCTCGGTACGAGACCCGACCTCGCGAACGTACGCGAATACGCCGTTCGCATATGCACAATACGCGCAATTGATTTTCTCGAGTATGTTGAGGTAGCCGAGCTGCTCGCGGTCGAAGGCCATGTAGTCGATTCGACGCACGCGTGGGATCCCATACACCGGGAAGCACACCGTCTGGTAAACGGCGACAAACAGATCGAGCAGTAGCACCGGAATGATGAGTGCATAGATCGCCGGCGCGGTAAGAATCATGGCCGGACGCGCGCCGAATATGTAGCTCAGCAATCGCGCCTTCAGAAGGCGGTGCTTCGCGATCACGACGTGCTCGAAGCGAACGATCCCGTCATGCACCTCGTAATTCAGCTCGACGCGTCGCTTGGCTAGCATCACCTCGAGCTGTCGTTCCAGGGCGCGGATCGATCCGGCCAGCTGCCTAATTTCGTCGCGGGTAGTGTCGGCCATAGTGAAGTCATCCTTTATTGCAGAAGGGCTGTTGCAGCCGCGGAGACCTATTCGGTGTCTAGTGTCTCATAGCGTCGTTTCTAATATGCGCCGTGGATCTCTAACTGCGCTTCAACCTCCCGGCTGAGGTTTTGAGCGGGACCCAAGGCTTGATCGCTCCAAGCTCGTCAAAGGATGCCAATGTATTTATTGATACCTTGGTTCAATTATTTTCATCGTTGGCTTTTCAATGGGTGGCGCAGGTAGCGCTCGAGATGGCGCTGCAGCGCCCTAGTCTCGTTCCTCGCCTGGCGCTCATCAACAGCCTGACGACTTATCGAGATCAGTGGCGTAAGTGGGTATTTGCACGTTCTAGCGCCGCGCTGATACGCCTCTTCGGCATGCGCAGGGCGGCGCGCATCTTTGCGGCGGGATTATTTCCGGAACCATGGCAGTCGACTCTTCGAGATCGAGCGGCGACCGTCGTCGCTGCCGTGCCTGCAAGCTCTTATCTTTCCATGGCGCGAGCGCTTGAGCAGTGTAAGCAACCGACAGGCTCGATCAGATCAGAAGCCGAACGTTAGTGAATGCAGTCGAGCACGATCACACATTTCTCGCGGAAAAACGCGCACTTGCCGCGCGGCTCGGCGCCAGTATGGTAGTGGGCGACGGCTCGCGCCATGGTACGCCATTCGATGCGAGCGACGCGACGAACCGCAGCCTGTTGGGGCTCCTGACCGACAAGCCCGTGTTACCGTACGACCGATTGCCCTGCGACCCCCCGACGCGCGCTCAGGCTGGATTTCTCGGCATAAGGAGTCGCGTACTGGAATTGTTGGACAATGGCGCAGATACTTGTGGCTGCGAATCCCGCGAAAATGGTTATCTCAAAGCTGCGCCCGCCGAGGCTTGGGAGTCGATAGCCTGGCGCGCCGCAGCCGGAACACGGAGGCATCTGTGAAAAGTAACGAAAGTGAGAGCGCACAAAAGGCGGCCTCGCCGGGGCGCACGGCAATACACGGCGCACACCTCCGCACGCTCGAGGCCCTGTTCCGACATCCGTCGGCGCGCAATCTAGAATGGATGGATGTGGTCGCTCTGATGGAGAAAATAGGGTCCGTGCACCAGAAGGCCAACGATAAGTTCGCCTTCGACGTCGGCGGAGAACATTACCAAATGCGTAAGCCGCACACCAAGGATCTCACAGGTTCCGAGGTGGTCGACTTACGGCATTTTCTACAGCGCGCCGGCTGGGCGCCCGAAGAGCCGTCTCAGGCTGCGGCTCGTCCTGACCCGTCGCCGCCCACTCTCATGGTAGTGGTGGATCATCATGGCGCGAAGATCTACCGAATCGTCCCGGCATCCGGCGACGAATCGACGCGTGAAATCGCGCCCTACGACCCGCATCATTTCCTGCATCACCTTACGCACAAGGACCAATCGCGTCAGCAGGGGCAGCGAGCTCCGGAGGATCCTGGCTTCTACAAGCAAATCGGCGATGCTCTGGCTGCGGGTGGCAAAATTGTCGTAGTCGGCCACGGGACCGGAAATAGCAACGCGGCCCAGCACTTGACCGAATATCTGCGCACGCACCATCGCGAAACGTATCAGCGCATCGTGCGTGAGATCGACGCTGACCTCTCCGCTGTTACCACACCGGAACTTCTGGCACTTGCCGAGCAGGCGTTAGCTGAACATTCCTAACCACTCCGGCAGCCGAAGCGATCCGCAGGTGCGTACTCAAGGTCCTATTGGCGACGAAATGGTTGGCTTTGCCGGTTAGGGGAATGCACCTACGGCATACGCCACATTCGATTGCTCCAACAGCCCGGACGTTTCGCCTTTAGGATCTGCTGCTCCAAATTCCTGCCCTTAATCGCTCTATTGGGCTCGCTCCGATCTTAGCGCAGGCCCGTGCCATAAACTCGTGCCGATCCTTATATCCTAGGCTTCAATTCTTGGTGTCAAGGCGAGGGCGCGTAGTGGGTAAAGACAAAATCCTGAGCTTTGGCAGGGATATGGCAGGCAAAGCAGGGCTTGAGCAGCGCATCGTCGACGGGCTTACCGTCCTTAAATTGAGCAAAGCCCCAGCCGCCCGTCGCGGCGTACTTTTTTGAATCCTTGACCATGAACTGAACGTTTATTGGAGGGCCGGCAACGAAAGATTGCTCACGGCCAAAGACTTTGTTGTTCTCCGCAGACGAAACGTAACTCCACGCCAATCGGGCAATAATGGCGCCGTCCGGGAACGGCAGTTTTTCTTCCCTGTAGGCCTTAATCGCCGCGTCGTTGCCGAGAACTGCGCGCAGATCGTTGTTGCTGCCTGCCTCATGCGCTACGGAAATCACCCTCCAGTCGCGGTATCCAGGGGGAATTGTAACTCCGAATAGCGGGACAGTCGTTCCGGCGGCGTCCCCAAATGCGAGGGCGGTATAGATGAGCCCGCCGGCCAGCGCCACAACGGCACCCAAATAGGCGATCCGTCTCATATGCTGTGTTCCTTCCAGTATGCTTGTGAAAATGTGCGATGCGTTTCCACCATAATCGCCACGGATGCAAGACGGTGGCGGGCGCCGGCAGCAGACTCGTGCCTTTCAAACTCGATACGGTCGCGTCTGCTTTATACCCAATAGTGCGCCACTCTATAAAGGGGCGTCTATTGGACTCTAGTATCAGGCTTTACGCGGCAGCTTGCGTGTAGTGTGATTTCGAGGATCGCGGCATCCCCTTGGCGGTTCCAGCTCCCAGCCGCCCTTGGCGGCGTTGAACCTGCTCATGTTGACCTGCGGCGCGAGCGTATCTCCCATTTAGGCAGCCAAATAAGCGTGCGTGAACAGGAAGTTATGCAGCTGAATTGGGCCGCGGGAGCTAATCGGGCTCGATCGCAGCGTAGGTCAATGCGCCCTCCACGATTCGTGCGGGGGATGTCATCGGATGTACCACGGTGTGTTTGGCGTCGAGGATGTGCAAGACCTCCATGCCGGCCACACGGAGCGCGTCGGCAATCATCGAGCGGTGGCAGCGCCACCACACCGATTCCGAGCACATAATCGCCGTTCGAGCTAAATTGGCAATCTCCAAAAGTTGTACCACACCCTGCGTAAACTCCGCGGTCGACATATAGTCGGCGTAGGCCCGAAACGAGGCGTTGCGCCAAGCTACATTCGGCGAATCGGGCGAACCCTTTCGGCGACCACCCAACAAAGGCAACCAGTGATAGCCGATCGCGTGGGCAGCGAGCGTCGCTGCAAGTGCTTCTCTGCCGTATTGCGGATACCTCCGTGAACCCGGGTAGCTCCGCACGTCAGCGATGACCTCGATGCGGGATTCAGCTAAAAGACCGAGGAATTCTTCGATTGGGCGTGTAGAGTGACCGATCGTCCAGAGCGTTTTGGGCTCTGTCAAAGTGACGGTTGGTAACATTAGTCACTCAATCTTGTGCAGCGCGCTGCCCTTGTGCATCGCGATGTGTTCGGTTTTGTCGCTCCTGATCTCGTATTGCGGATCATCCGCGCTGGCATGGTGCGTGTAACCCTTATAGTCCGTGTTCGTCTTGTGCACCCGGATGATTTTACCAGTGACGGGGCCCGCTTCCGAGTTCCAGCGCACGTGGTCGCCGATCTTGAAGATGGTAGACACAGAAACACCTGCTCTCGAAAAGTGTAGCGGCACTGAGCACGGAACGGGCCAGCAGATTCGAACCGGATCATGCGGCATTCGATACCATAGCGCAGGCGGTGAGAAAGGCGCTCTCCCGGCTGTCGTCTGCCCTATGAGCGTGACGGATTCGCGCATGAAAGCCGGCATGCGAACGGAACGATACGAAGACGATACCCACTAAATCGTGAAGTAAAACGGTGCTCATTCTACAGCATGGCACTATTAGAAAGACTGATTCCCCCGGGAGGTGGCCGGGCTGTTGGAAATCGACTGATCTCAAGAAATCAGCAAGAAATAATCTCAATGGAATGACGGTGACCACGATACCATTCGTACAATGGATGTGATTCAACACTCTCCATAGAATTGTCTTCCGGGCGTTGACGGCACAAGGGAGCTGGGGTGCAGAAGCAGAACTATGTTTTCACGGGTACCCCGAGAGATGACGCAGCTTCCTTGCGGGCGTCGGACTCACATGGAACACCCCACTTTCTATAGAACAGCGCGAGTTGATGGGCTCTCCATCTTCTACCGCGAGGCGGGTCCAAAAGACGCACCGGCGCTGGTACTGCTGCACGGACTTCCCTCGTCGTCGCGGATGTTCGAGTCTCTCTTTGCTCGGCTATCCGAGCGCTATCACCTTGTGGCTCCCGATTACCCGGGCTTCGGGCACAGCGACTGGCCGGATCCGAAAGTATTCGCTTATACCTTTGATCGCCTCGCCGAGATCATCAATCACTTCACCGAAGCGCTTGGACTCACGCGCTACACGCTTTATATGCAGGATTACGGCGGCCCTGTGGGATTTCGGATGGCCTTAGCCCATCCGGGCCGGCTGCAGGGTCTCATCGTACAGAATGCTGTGGCGCACAACGAAGGCTTGGGTGCGATTTGGAAGCTTCGACGGGCGTTTTGGGCCGACCGTGCAGCCAATGAAAGTACGTTACGGGCAAATCTCCTATCGCTCGCGGCGACGCGAGCGCGCCACCTTGGAACCGATCCCAATGTCGATCGCTATGACCCGGATCTGTGGGCCGACGAATTTGCCTTCCTTAGCCAACCCGGGCAAGCCGATATTCAAAGCGACCTCTTCTACGACTACCGCACGAACGTGGACGGGTATCCCAAGTGGCAGGCCTGGATGACCGAACGGCAACCGCGGCTGCTCGTGATCTGGGGTAAGTATGATCCGTCGTTCGACCTCTCGGAAACGGAAGCCTATCGCCGGGATGTTCCGGATGCTCAAGTTCACGTTCTCGACGCCGGTCACTTCGCATTGGATACGGCTGCAGATGAGATCGCGGCTATGGTTCGAGAGTTTCTCGCTTCTTTACTTTAAGGATGTCTGGTGCTGCGCGTCGGGCTCACCCCACCCGGGATTATCGCCCCGCCGGACTCTAGACACCATCGTGTAATCGACCCACACCTCGTCGTATGGTCTGATCGCCTGAGTGTTGGCAGCGACGACGGCGACGGTACGTCTCCGCTAGGTGGGCATGATTCCATACGAAAACCGGCGGTTGAGCTGCAGCGGGAAACCAAGCGCGCCTTGCGCGAAGCCATTATTCTATGAACGAGCTGCGACGCGCTCATCATGAAAGCACACAAACTCATGTTCTTTGCGGTAGCCGCTTGTGCAATCGGGTTCTTGATCGGACCTTCGGAAGCTCAAGATAAAAACGTGAAGCAGCAAAAGATACCTGCAGCAGGCATGTTTCCGATTCAGGGTGAGTTGCCCTCGCTCAGCGGTGCAATCGAGTGGCTCAACTCACCGCCGTTGACCGCAGCCGGGCTACGCGGCAAAGTCGTCCTCGTCGAATTCTGGACGTATACGTGTATCAATTGGCGACGCACGCTTCCGTACGTTCGCGCGTGGGCCGCGAAGTACAAGGCTCAGGGTTTGGTTGTAATCGGCGTGCACACGCCCGAATTTAGCTTCGAAAAGAATGTCGATAACGTACGCCAAGCAGCCAAAGAGATCGGAGTCGACTTCCCAATCGCGATCGACAGCGAGTATGCGATATGGAGCGCTTTCAATAATCAGTACTGGCCTGCGCTATATTTTGTCGACGCGCACGGACATGTTCGCCATCACCAATTCGGCGAGGGCGAATACGAACAGTCCGAGACGGTCATTCAACAGCTGCTGAGGCAAGCCGGAAACGCTGGTTTAAGCCATGAGCTCGTTTCGATCGATGCCCGTGGCACGGAAGCTGCCGCAGATTGGCGCAGTCTAAAGTCTCCAGAAACCTACGTTGGCTACGCGCGCAACGAGAGCTTTACCTCGCCCGGCGGAGCGCTACTGGATAAGCGTCGCGTCTACGCTATTCCTGCGCGTCTGGAACTCAATGAGTGGGCGCTTGCGGGCGATTGGTCGATTGGCAAAGAGGCTACGTTGCTGGAGGGGCCAAACGGGCGCATTGTATATCGCTTTCACGCGCGCGATCTCAATCTTATTATGGGGCCGTCGACGCGTGGACTTTCCGTACGATTTCGTGTGCTCGTTGATGGACGGCCGCCAGGTGCTGCTCACGGAAGTGATGTAGATGAGGAGGGCAATGGCACGATTACTAAATCGCGGATGTATCAGCTCATTCGGCAGCCGCAACCGATTATTGATCGGCTGTTCGAAATTGAGTTTCTAGATGAAGGCGCCGAGGCATTTGATTTCACATTCGGTTAATTTGCAGCGCGAGCTATCGGCAACTGGAGTATCGCCGTGATTGTCACGACCTTTCCGAGGCCGGTGCGGGTCATCGAGCATACTTTGATACCATTGAAAGACGGTACGACGCTGGCGGCTCGCATCTGGCTGCCGGAGGATGCTGAGCAGAATCCGGTTCCTGCAATCTTGGAGTATCTCCCGTATCGCAAGCGCGACGGGACTTACGAACGGGACGCGCTGACTCATCCCTATCTCGCAGGTCACGGCTACGCGGGCGTCCGCGTCGACATTCGCGGTAGCGGTGAATCGACGGGATTATTGTTCGACGAGTACGCGAAGCAGGAACAAGATGACGGCGTGGACCTAATAGCTTGGCTGGCCGCACAGCCTTGGTGCAATGGCGCCGTTGGAATGATGGGGATCTCTTGGGGTGGGTTCAATGGACTTCAGATCGCGGCGCGCCGTCCCCCGGCACTCAAAGCCATCGTAACGATTTGTTCAACCGATGATCGGTACGCTGACGACGCGCACTACATGGGCGGCACGCTTCTTACTACCGCGGGACTTGAGTGGGCGTTTTTCTTCTTCGGCTTGATGTGCCTTCCGCCCGATCCGGCGCTGGTCGGCGATAGCTGGCGAGCGATGTGGTTGGAGCGCCTGCAGAACATACCGCCGTTCTTGGAAAATTGGCTGCAGCACCAACGCCGCGATTCGTATTGGAAGCACGGATCCGTATGCGAGGACTACGCAGCCATCCAATGCCCGGTCTATGCCGTCGGTGGATGGACCGACGGTTATAAGAATGCAATCCCGCGCCTTCTCGAGCGACTTAATGTGCCCCGCAAGGGTCTCATCGGCCCATGGGCACACGCGTATCCGCACTTTGCACTTCCCGGCCCCCAGATCGGGTTCCTCCAGGAAATCTTGCGGTGGTGGGATTATTGGCTGAAGGGCATCGATACGGGGGTGATGGATGGACCTATGCTGCGTGCGTGGATGACGGAAAGCGTGAAACCGGCGGCCCACCACGACACGTTGCCGGGCCGGTGGGTCGCAGAATCTTCGTGGCCACCGCCAGGAGTCGTGCCGCGCCGGCTGTTCTTGACCGATGAGGGGCTGCTAGAAGCCGCGACACTTTTGACGGCTCGCGCCGTATGCTCGCCGCAGACGGTTGGTAAAGGTGCAGGCGACTGGGTTCCATTCGGACGGGGGCGCGATCAGGCACTCGACCAGCAAGAAGATGACATGCACTCCGTGGTTTTCGAGACGCCGCCCCTCGATGGGCCGATCGAGATCCTAGGCGCTCCGATCGTAACGCTCAATGTCGCCTCAGACCGGCCTATTGCGAATCTCGTAGTTCGGTTATGCGATGTGCACCCGTCCGGTGAATCGCTGCGTGTCAGCTACGGCGTGCTGAACCTCACTCATCGTGACAGCCATGAACAACCCGTCCTGCTGGCCGTAGGTGAGCACTACCGAGTGCGCATCCAGCTCAATGATGCAGGCTCGGTATTTCCACCCGGCCACAAGGTGCGGCTTGCGATTTCTACGGCTTACTGGCCGATGATCTGGCCCAGTCCGGAAACGGCGACCGTGTCAATCTTTGCTGGCACGCTCGATCTGCCGCAGCGCTCTGCAAACGTCGCGGACGCCGGGCTCCCACCTTTTCCTGGACCGGAGACGGCGTCACCCGAAAAACCAACCATCTCTCATCGCGATGGCGTGCGGGTTGAACACATCGAGCGCATTGGTCTGGATTTGGGCACTCAGTACAAGTCGGAGTATCACATCGACGAGAATGATCCGCTCAGCGCCGTTGCCGAACTGCGCAATACCCAGACTGTGTCGCGAGACGAATGGCAAATCCGGGTCGAGACGCAGCTGCGGCTGTCATCCACAGGCAATGCGTTCCTGCTGCAGGGTACTTTGCGGGCCTGGGAGGGTGCTAATGAAGTATGTCATCGCGAATGGAATCGCACCATATCCCGAGATTTCTTATGACCGGTCCAGCGTCATGATAAACAACATCAACAATGAGCTTATTCTTGCGGCCCGTCTTCTTCTAGCAACCCTATTTCTGATTTTCGGCTGGAGAAAGCTGAGGGACTATTCGGGCACGGTAAGTCAAATAGTGCAGCTTGGCGCTCCGCTGCCAATGCTGGCTGCTGCCATAGCGATCTTCATGGAGCTTCCGGTCGCGTTAGCGGTCGCTGTTGGGGCGTTCACGCGTACTGCGGCCTTACTTTTGGTTCTCTACGCGCTCGGAACCGCGCTTATTGGACATCGCTATTGGACACTCACAGGTGCGGATCAAGTCGACAGCATGGATGGTTTTTACAAAGATCTCAGCATTATGGGAGGCTTCTTGCTGTTGTACATTACTGGTGCGGAAAAATATTCGCTCGACGTATTGTGCGGTATCGCCGCGCCATGACCTGTGCGCTCTTGGGCCGACGATGCGGTGCCAGGTCGCGTAGAGCCGGAAGACTTTATCGTTGGGTGTTCGCAGTTTGGCATCAAACCAACCGGTCGCTGCTTGCTCTGTGTCATGGAGCGCTTTTTGTAGCTAACGCAGAAATACTACATCTGGGTTGGAGTCGTCTATGAATCAAGTACAAGTCGAGCAGAAAAGCTATCAGATGCCGCCGCAGGATGGGTTTGCCGTCGCACACTTTCTCACCGTCGCCGACATCGGACGATCGGCTCGATTTTACGAAACGGCGTTCGGAGGTCGCGTTCTGAACAAAGGTGACAGTAGCGGCGCGCCGGGGTATATCCAGATCGCGAACACGTGGCTCATTGTCAACGTCGGGGGTGGTCCGACACCCGATAAACCATCGGTAACCCTCAGTGTCCCCGGCGACCCCGATTCAGTCAGCAGCTTTATGAATATCCGCGTTGCAGATATTCGAGCGTGTTATGAACTATGGCGAAAGCGAGGAGCCGTGTTTATCACAGAGCCGAAGGAGAAGTACGGCGAGACGCGCTGCTACATTCGTGACCCTGATGGTTATATTATAGAGGTTGGGCAAAGCAAGCCGGATTTCGCTTACGGCTAAACGAGGATCCTATGAAGTCCGAGAGGGATGGCATCAACCCGGCGGCCAAGCCAAGCGGAACGGATTGCGTCGAATGCTTGGCTCTGGGCGGATGGTGGCTACATCTTCGCAGATGCGCCGAATGCGGTCACATCGGCTGCTGTGATACTTCGCCAAACCAGCATGCATCGAAACATAACGCCGCTACGGGTCACCCGATAATCTCGAGCTTCGAACCAGGCGAGCAGTGGTTTTACGACTATCGTACGAAGAAATTCTTCGCCGGCCCGAAGCTTCAGGCTCCTCACGCACATCCGCCGGACCAACCGGTGCCGGGACCGGCTGGAGCGGTGCCTTCAAACTGGCAAACGTTGCTTAACGAATAGGGGACGGTTCTTTGGTGCGGACGCTAGCCGCGTGGTCAGATCTCGGCATCACGAGGAGTCCGCCTGAGAATCCGACCGGTTACAGAAAGTCGTGTGGCAGCTTCTATCTGGGCGGTCGTCGAACCGGGAGATCGAGAGTTCGAATCTCTCCTGGCGCACCATTAAATCAATAGTTGTACGCTCGCGCCAAGTACAAATTGTCCAAAATTGCTCAACGCAGAGGCCTCGCACGAAGCATCTTGCGCCGATACGTCGACTTCGTGGGTGTCGAGCTGGCGTGTTCTAACCGCGCAGTTCCTTCCTCGAGAGTTCTCTTGTCGCTTGCGGACCATTGCATCAACTCATTGACTACATACCACTTCCACCGTGGGATAGGCTGACGCGTTGCCGCTGTCAGCGTCCACAATCGGGCCGCTGCCGTTTTGCGTTACCGAGCAGTGCTCCGCTTGCGGTCCAAGGACAGATACTTGGTAGTTGGCTGCCTGGCTTTTGATATAACCAAAGGTAATGGTATCGCGAGTGGAACCAGCAGCCGCGCCATTGCCCAGCGAATTGATTTCGGGCCGGAGGCCATAGGCCTCCAGTTTTGTCGCACTACCTACCTGACATGCAGTTCCCACGTTAGCTGGTCCCGTCAGCGCCACACCAAGAACGAGCGAGGAGGTAGCGCCGCCTCCAATTTTGTTGGCTGGCCAGCTGACATTGACATTCAGGGACAGCGGAATATCCATCTCAAGTGCAGCTTCAGCAAGTGTTCCGGCGTTATCGTTAAAATTATCCAATATTTCGGCGGATCCAAGTCCAGTACGGGTGATGGTTCCGCTTCCAGCAACGGTACCGCTATCAGAATCGGTCAAGACGGCCGTGCCACTGGCGAGATTAACCGCCAATGTTTGTGGATTTTGAGTGAGCCCCTCGCAGGTGCTGGTTGGATTATTTGAGGTTATGGCCAGTGTTCCGACACCAGTGCTGGGATCCCATGTGCCGATAGTGGCGTGTTTCGCAACGGACAAATACCATTTGCCATTCGGTTCGAAGATGGCAAAAATGGATTGACCGGCGCCGCTTATATCGCCAGCCGAGGATACAACCACGGAAATCTTCCATGCGCCCAAATAGGTAGTGCTCGTGTCTGTCACCAAGGGTGATTCGGTGAATGTCAATGGTAACCCTTGTGCCGTTCCGCTACTGCTGTAGATCTGCGCCGCACCCGAGCTGACAGAGAGCGTGCCCTGAAGATAACTGTCATCGAGGGTATCGCTATTGTTGGTACTGGGCGTCGATACCAGCCTAAAAGCTACACCGGCTGTCGATGTGCTTCTCGCCTGCCATGTACCTATCAGGGTGCCGCTGCTGTCGCCGTCGATTGTGCCGAAACCTCTGACAACCCCGTCCGGGTTAAAAATCAACGTGACCGTCTCGCCGCCACCATCATTGCAAGCCGCACAAGACGCGGTCCACAACGTCCCAATGAAGCCGGCCGCATTCACGCCCTGGGTGATATTGGCCTGAGCGCTCGCGGCCGCCGGGACCGTACCGCCGGCTTTGACGAGGGCGGTATGCGCTGTCCCACCGGACTCCACCGCCGTCAGCAGTGTGCCCGTGGTAATGCCAGAGTCTTTGAGCGTATCCAACAGCGTCGTAACGGCTGTCGCAGACGCCCCGCTCAGGCCCGTTGCGGTCGGGATGACAAATGTACCGCCGTTATTCTGACCTACCGCAACGGCAACGCTGTTCAGTCCCCCGAGCAGCTGAGCGATGGCGGTGACGGTGGGATTCGTGGCCGTGGTAGCGTCAGGAACCAGGTTGATAGGAGTGATGACGGAGGGACTGCCGCTAGTGGACGTCCTGGACAGACTGGTGGCCGTCCCGAGCGTGATGCCGGCGGCGCTAAAGGTGACACTGTCGCCCGGTGCGTAGTTGAACTCGCCGAGGGCGTTGGTCGTACCTGTAGTGCCAGAGGGGCTGGCGGTATACGCAAGTCCTGCCACCGGGGCATCGCTGAATATCGCGGTCTGGGAGGCGACTATCGCGGTGTCCGACTTAACTGTGAGCACCCATGCAAAAGTTGTGCTGCCGGTCGCGTTCGTCGCCGTAATCGTGTAAGTGGCCTGCGCCGCGGCGGTCGTGGGAGTTCCGGAGATCGCACCGCTTGTCGCGCTGAGCGATACGCCGGCCGGAAGCGCGGGACTGACAGAATAGCTGGCGACGGTTCCGGTAACCGTCGGCGACATCGGCGTCATCGAGGTGTTCTTCGTGTCCTCTACCGGACTTGTGTATGACAAGGCGCTCGGTGCTGGGACGCTTGTGCTACTACTACCGCCCCCGCACGCAACAAGAAGCATCACAATCGTTGCAACAATAGTCATCCTAGACATCTTGATTCTCCACTAAGGCTGAATGGCACGATCGTGGCCAGTTGATGGCGAGCTAGTTGGAGCACGCCGGTTGTTGAGCGTCGGGTTGTTAGCTCAAGCTGCGGGTGCAAGCTACGCGTACTATCCCGACCTTAGCGTGATACAAACGTTCTTTCCCTGAAAAGGAGCGTGACGCTCGTCATGGAAGGCATGAGTTTGAAGTTTGCGAGAGCAATGAGACGTTGGGGTCCGCGAGGGCCTTCGCAAGCCAGCGCGGCCTGCGAGGCTGAAAGTTTTCGCTGGCTCGCCGCGATCCGTTTTGATGAAATCGTAACGTTTACAAGCTCCCCAGCTCGTGCCGCACGCGCCAGCAACAATGCGTCGCGCCGATGGGTCTTGATCCGATCCCCGGGCGGGCGCGCAAGCTTCGCCGCCGCGATTGCCTTGCACGCATAGCCGTGGGAGTGCAGTTGACGGGCGAGCGCGTAGGCGCAGGGTCCTGCCTCATACACGATCTGAAGATCCCGGGCCAGACCAAAGCGCCCCGGTGCTTTGCATAACGCCGCCCACTGCGGCACCACTGTCCCTGCAGAGCGCAGTGGCTCGCGCCCCATCGGCGCTATACCCCACGGCGATCGAATCCGTGCGTACATCCATTCCGACAAACGAAGTGATAGTCTTATCCATGGACTGCCTCCTCTGATTTTGCAGCAGTCGCTCTCGAGCGCGCTGCATGCGGAGCTAAAAAAGCCAACTATGATTCCTAATCGGCGCCATGCAGAACGATGACAGCCACAGGCTAAGTCTGTTCCATCTTACGATGCTTGCGCTTGCGCTCGGCCTCGTGACAGGAGTCGGCGCCTTCTTATTTCGGGACCTAATTGGCCTGCTCC